>Ga0082212_10000112_pt1 | contig 120061 bp, 113 predicted proteins | sample TergutNt197P3_FD_71548 | JGI IMG/M metagenome (GOLD analysis project Ga0082212, IMG submission 71548) | Neocapritermes taracua P3 segment gut microbial communities from Petit-Saut dam, French Guiana - Nt197 P3 | ecosystem: Host-associated > Arthropoda: Insects > Digestive system > Gut ...
ATCAGCCGTGGAGTTGACGTTGATTACGCGCTTCTTCAGAGGCGGACAGTTACAGTTCATGTCCGTATGCTCCTTTTTGGTTGATGGTTAAGTAGCCACCCGCGTTTGCATGTGGCGATGGGGATGAGGATTGCCCGGCATGACGGCAGGCTTCCAAGGTGTCCAGGGCGAAAGGGCGGGGTGTAGGGGTATTCATGTCTTTACCACCATTCACTTCATCAGCTTTCTGATCACCTGCATAACGTCTTTCACGGCGCTTCCGGTAGTGGCCGTTGCTATTATGGCCGAGAAGGGCGTTCTGCCGGTAAACTTTGGCCGGGGGCGCGGGCGCGGGGTACGCTGGTATACCCAGGCCGTAGAAGCTATCTTGCGCCAGATGCATGACGATGCCCAGGCGAAAAATCCACCCAAGAGATCCGCCCCCCGCCTGCCGAAGCCGGGCCTTGTTATGGGCCGCCCGATTGATGAACTCTATGCAGAGTTGACGGGCAGGCCCCAGATACAATAAAACCTCCTCATGGCGATACGTTTCCGCGAAGGCCGACGCGCCCCCTGGTCTGTGTACTGGAAGAACCCCTTTACCGGAAAGACGGAAGAGGAGCCTTACGTCACAGAAGCCGAGGCGAAAAAGGCCAATTCCCTCTTGAAACACCGCCTGAAATTCGAGCGAGAATCCTTCCGGCCGGAGGAGAATGTTCAGGAGCTGGACGGCGATACCTTGGAAGCCTGTTATTATTTGTATCTTAAGGAGAAGCGTTTTTCAAAAAAAGGGCTTACCTGGTCCAGGGATTCAATGCGCGTAGCCTTGCAAATGTTGGGAAACATTCCAATTCAGGATATTTCCAGACAGCACATCGAGGCTTTGAAATCCACCCTGGCCGCATCAAGCGTCAAGCCGGTAACTGTGAGATCTCGCCTGTCCGTGCTTCGTGCTGTTTTGCGTTGGTGTGCAGAAAAGAGCATCCTTGATCACGCCCCGGCCTTCCCCAAACTCCCGCCGCCCCATTACCAGCACTTCATCCCGCCTACGCCGGAAGAAACAGCCGCTATCCTTGCCTGTGCGTCTCAGCATCAAATCCGCGTGATCATTCTCGGCTCACAACTCGGCATCCGCGTGGGGCCGTCCGAACTCTACAAACTCCGCTGGGAAGATGTGGATATTGACCGTGGCGTGATTCGCGTGACCGCGGCGCGGAAAAGGCCGGATCAGCCCTGGCGTGAAGTTCCCATTCGTGAAAGTCTGCGTCAAATTTTGTCAGACTGGAAGGGGCAGGATAAGGCTGCGGGGGCTGAATATGTGATCCATTGGAAGGGGAACCCGGTACAAAGCACCAAGCGATCCTGGCAAACCGCGCTGAGACGCGCCGGAATCACCAGGCATATCCGGCCATACGACTTGCGTCACGCTTTTGCGACTGAGGCCATAGCCGCCGGGGCAGATGTAGGCACTGTGGCCCAGATTATGGGCAATGATCCCCAAACAATGCTGGCGCATTATCAGCATGTGGTTGACGCCAGGAAAAGAGCCGTGGTAGAGGCAATGCCGGATCTGCCCGGAAATGTTAAAGTAGCGGAGTTTTTACGGCAGAAAATTACGGCAGAAAATACGGCATTCTGAAACATCATACGCGCCTGTAGCTCAGTTGGATAGAGCAACTGCCTTCTAAGCAGTCGGCCGGGGGTTCGACTCCCTCCAGGCGCGCCAAAAGCAATTCCGCTGGCGGGAACCGCTCACAGCATCATTAAGGCTTCGTCCACAACGCCTATGATTCCCTTGAATTGGCTATGCAGCAGGTATTCGGAGATGGTGTCCAGCAGTTCCCTGGTTGGGCGGGGCCAGGTTTTTCGTTCTATCTCGGCCAGCGCCTCCCTGGCGGCTTTTTTGTTGTAAGCCGCGCAGGCCGCCTTAAGAGCAAGCAGCTTTTCGCGCAGATAAGCCGGATCTTCATCGCCCGAACCGCCTCCAGCCTCTTCTTTGGGGGTAATCCTGACGATCAGTTCTTGTAACTCGTTCAACAGGGCCGGAGTTTGAGCAGAAATGCGCGCGGCATCCCCCTTCCGTCCGGCCTTTTCCAATTTAAGAGCTGCCGCGGCAAGCCCCGCTTCGCCGATATTGGCGAGGGCGCTTTTAAGCCCATGCACATTGATGACGTACATCCGCACATCTTCGTCATCATAGGCGCCCTGTTTTTCGCATAACGCCTTCAAGACCTCGATGGATTTGGAGGCGTCCCGTATGAAAATTTTCGCCAATTTCGGATCCATAGCCGGCCCGCGGGACGGCTCCGGCACATCATCGCCTTTTTCAACGAAAAGGTTTTGCCCCCGGCGCGCGGCCTCAATAACTTCAGGGGGTTGCCGATCACGTATATACTTGTTCAGCAAAACATTCATATGGCGTATATCAATGGGCTTGGGGATAAAATCGTCAAACCCTTTTTCCAGGAAGATCTCTGCCTGTCCCGCCACGGCATTGGCGGTCAAGGCCACGATAGGCAAGGTGTACCCAAGATCGCGCAGCCTCCTGGTCGCCTCAAAACCGTCCATTCCCGGCATCATGTGATCCATGAACACGATGTCGTACGTCCTGCCCTGCCTGATTTTCTCAATGGCCGCAGCCCCGCCGGTGGCGGAATCAAAAGCCAGACCATAAGGGGTCATGAGCCCCTGAGCGACATAGATGTTCGTTTCCACATCGTCAACGACCAGAACACTGCCATAGGGCATCGGCTCGCGGACGATCTGCGCCCTTTTCATGTGCGTACTGCTGTTTAGGCGAAATTGCCGCATGTTTTCCACAAGTTCCGGCCCCAACACCCCGGAACCGGATTTTTTCTGCGGCAAACGCACGGTAAAGATCGAACCCAGGCCCAATTCACTCTCCACAAAAATCTCGCCACGCATCATCAGCACCAGACTGCGCGTGATATTCATGCCCAACCCCGTGCCTTCGGTCGCACGGTTGGCCTCCTGGTTAAAGCGGGTATATTCGTCAAAGAGCTTGGACACTTGCTCCGCCGTCATGCCTTGGCCCGTATCGCGCACCCGAAAAACCATGATGACCTCGTCCGGCGCGAGACCCTCCACGTTCCCGCTTTCGTGAGAAACAGACATGGTGACCAGCCCCTTGGCCGTGTATTTGAAGGCATTGGAAAGCACGTTGTTCAGGATCTGCTTGACGCGCAACGCATCGCCCACCACCACCGCCGGCGTGTTTTCATCCACCCGCAGGTCAAACTCAATCTGTTTGCTGCCTATACGCATCATGTTCAGTTGCGCGGTATCGTTGATCAGGCTCATGAGCTCGTATTCCTCTGGCACAAGTTCCAGCTTGCCCGCCTCTATTTTGGACATATCGAGGATATCGTTGATGATGCCGAGCAAAAGGTCGCTGGAACTGTGTATTCGGCCCAAGGCCTCTTTTATGCCAGATTCAAGGTTTTCGTTTTGCAGTTGAATTTCGGTAATACCCATGATGGCATTCATCGGTGTGCGTATTTCATGGCTCATGTTGGCCAGAAAAACCGATTTGGCGCGGCTGGCGACTTTAGCAGCCTCAACCGCGGTTTCCAGATCCCGTTGGAGCTTGACTGTTTCAGTCACATCGTCTGTGCTGCCTACAACGCCGATGGTTTCGCCGTCGCCATCGCGCATCGGCACCGTATAGGAGTGGAACACTCCCCCGTCTATTTCGCCTATCCAGTCCTGCGGTCCATCGCGGAAGGTCTTTTCCACGTTATCAATGATATCCAGGTGCCTGTTTTTAAGCCGAGCGATCTCCAGTTTTTTCCCTTCCAGGAAAGACGGCTCAACCCCGATGCTTTTCAAATACTGCCCGTTAAAGGTCGTGATTACACCCTTGTCGTCAACGCTCCAGATAACTCCCTTGTAATTGCCAATTACGGCTTCCATCTTGGTGAGGGTTTGCCTCATGCGCCGCGCGATCTCGCCGCGCTGGACACTGCCCACGGCCAGCAGCCCCCACGAGCGCAGGGCATTTTCCTCGGAATCGGAAAAAACGCGCCGTCGATGGCAATCGTCAAAACTTACGAAACCCCAGAACTCGCCCCGCAGGAACAACGGGACGACCAGGAGGGACTGGAGCTGGTAGGGCGAAAAAAAACCTTGCGTGGCTTCCGGGAGGGTATCCAGAGGCCCGTTCAAAATTTCTCCCTTGGAAAGCAGCTCTTCCCAGCTCGGCAAGGTCTCCTGGTAGGAAAATTCAAATAAGCTGTCGTCCATTTTCCAGTCAGTATGCGTCCATTTGCACACCTGCCGGTAATAGAGCCTCCCGTCGTCTTTCCGGATATTTTGCCACAAATACACCCGGTCGGCCTCCAGGCAGTTGCAAAGCATTTCCATGCTGCGATTCAGCGCCCCCAGATAATCCTCCGCGCCGGATTCCAGCAAAAGCACGGCGGCGTAATTGATTATGCCCATAATCGAATGCTGGCTGTCCAACTCTGCGGTGCGCTTCTCCAACTCTTGGGTGCGCTTGTGCACAAGGGCCTCAAGATCTCTTTCCTCACGGCGTTTTCTCTGAAATAAAACAAACAGGAGGACGAGCACGCTCCCAAGCAGGATGGATACGCCGATCAACCACGGACGCTCCTCCCGGGCCAGCCTCCCCTGATAATCATAGGTATTGTGCACCCAATGGGCGGCTATTCCCTTTACGTCAATCATGCGCAGCGCTTTATCCACTATGGAACAGAGCACGGCCTCGTCTTTATTGAATCCAAAAGTTGAGTGCGAGGCGAATTCAAAAACGATGTTGGCCTTGTAACCGGAAAATTCATGATAATTGGTCAGGGCGAGAAGCCGGCGCTGGCTTGACATGACCATATCAATGTCGCCGCGATCCAAGGCGTTGAAAGCCTCGTCCGAGCTTTCATATTCCACGATATTTTCATGGTTGGGAAACCAACTGCGAAACAACTCGGAATACACGGTGGCCTGGGTCAGGCCGACTTTGACATTCCTGACCTCGCTCATACTGATATTGCGGAAATCCGACTTGGAGAGCAGGGCGTAATTATCCGACAAAAACATGGTCCTTGGCCATATGAAGCGGGCCGCCCGGTCTTCCGAATAAAGCAATTCGGTGAGCATGGACGCTTCCCCGCTTTCAAGAATTCCCAATAAATCCGGCCACTCCGTGTACTGGTCGTTGACCCGTTCAAAGCTCAAACCAGTGAGCTTCTCCACTTCCCCGAGCACATCAAAGGCGACCCCCCGCCACTGCTTTTCATAAGTGTTGTAAAAACTGATCGGATAGTTGTAATGTTCCGCCGCAAAACGCGCCACCGGCCGGTTATGTATATGCGCCTTCTCCTCTGCGCTAAGCTGTGTGTATAGCTTATGCCGCAAATAATCTTGCTGCCCGCGTTCATAGAGCCCGGTCAGATGGCGGGCGGCGCCGCTCTGCAGCGCTTTTTGCGCAACCGAGATAAGCGGCGCAAGTTCCGGGTTTTGCGTTGACAGGGCAACTGGGCTGTAAATCAGCGGAAAAAAGTCTTCGGCAGCCACATCGCTATACTCGTCAAAGACAGCCGCCTCTGTGCCGCCCTTGGCGAAAATGGCATCGGCCCGCCCGTTTTTCAGCATAGCATAGGCCGCGTCAAAATTATCTATAAAGATCGTTTCAAAACGGTAAGACGCCCGCGCGGCAACGGCTTCGGCCGTGTCCGCGCCGCTCAGGAAGGCCAGACGCGGTAAACGCAAGGACGCGATATCGGCCAAGGGCACGCCATCCGCCAGACGCACATATTTCACCAGGCGTTCGGTGATGGCCCCGGTCATGTAGCTGGTATCCGGACGTTGCTCGGCGGGCGCCAGTTCACCGGTGAAGTCAATCTCGTATCGCTCAAGGCCCGCGAGCAGATCCCCCCATCCATAAAGCGTGGGAATGAAGGAGACGCCGAAAAGTTCGGTAAGCCAGCCACAAACCAACGCGGCATACCCTCCGGTTTCGCCGTTCTCGTCAATGAAGGCCTCTGCGCCCGGAATCGCCCCGTAAACAAAAACGCGGCCTTGTTTTTGAAGAGCCTCAATGGCCCGTATTTCGCCGTCCGTCACGCCGGGAATCTCCCGGAACGAGGCATAGGTCACGGTTTCGCGCTGTCGTTTCGCGGCGGATTTTTCGCAGCCCGAAAACACAAACGGCAGAAGCAGGACGGCCAACGTCACGCACAGTATCCGCAAGATCGTTCGCATACGTGTCTCCAAACCTTCTTACGCCATAAGCCATGCTTTATTTAGGCTGTATCACAGTAAATGGCGCACACAACGACAAAGCGTTGACTTTACTGGTTATTTTCAAATTTTTCTGTTACGCTCGGGGTAACTCTCTGTTACATTTAATTACGTTATAAAAACAGCTAAAACAATTGGGGGTCATTTATATGCTGAATAAATTCGCCCATAATGCTTTTTACCGTGATGTGGTGATTATGATTACCCCACTCTTTGGCCAGATTATTCTTGCTTTGTCTGGCTTTTCTATTTTTGACGCGGCGTTCAACAGCAAACGCGGGATCCGCCATCGCCCAGTGAGCGCCAAGCAACCCGACAGGAGATACTGTTAACGAGGTGGAAAATTCGATTTTATGGCAGCCGACAGTCCAGTGCATATCCAGGCCTTTGCGCGCCAGAATTGGCTTATTGTACCAGGCATTTTCTCCTTCCGTGACGTTAGGATCGCCGTGTCTGCGTTGCGGCACGGGATACATATCCGGATCAAGATCTGTGTCGTATGCGTGGCGGTATACTTGGTACAGCCTCACATAAAATAGGTCGTATTTCGGATGGGCTGCCAAAAACATGTTAACGTCATAGCAAAAATTTTCGTTTGTCTTATAAAACACAAATTCGTCGGCATCAACACACAGTACCCAATCACATTGTGTTTGTTTATACTGTGCGTTTAGAAGATCTCTTTTCTGTCCACTATCCATCATATCAGGGAATTGAAATGGTATAACATGGACATTATGGCAAGTTTTTACTATTTCAAGAGTATTATCCGTTGTATCGGAATCATATAACAATGTAATTTTGTCGGCATATGAGTAATGTTTCAAAAAAAATGGAGCCAGAAACGCTTCATTATACCACATGGTCAGTATTTCAAGCGACATGGTTTTTTCCTTAAGTTCCGAACTGCATGTGACCTTAAAACCGTTCTGACGGCATAGGACCTTACTAACTTACCCCATGTCCTCCGTCAATGTCGGCACTTCAACCATTCCTCACCGGTCATCACCATAAAAATTTTTCTAGACTTTGATTTTGTTGAATTTATCGTTCAGGTTAGTCCAGGAAGTAAAACCTAACCCGCCGATAGTGCCCCGGTTTGAACGGGGGCGATGCCAGCAGCCCGTCTTTGGAAACATTTTTACTTCTGGCGGATGCGCCCGACGTGGACGCGGGGAGTGGTTTAGTAAAATCAGAAGCAAAATGGCCCATTTTCAAAGCCATAGCAAAAACAACTGATCTAACTGCGAAGTCAGCCAGTGAAAAATAATGAAAATTTAGGCGACCAATCGCTTACTGTGACACAGCCTCTATTTATGCGTATTTACATCATGTAAAACAGGCGCTTCGTGGATGTACGCATGCAGCACCTCGCTGAAGCGCTCTTTTACCCCGGAAAACGCCTCCACAATCAAAGGGTCGAACATTTTGCCGGCATTGTCCAGGATCAGGCCGATCACTTCTTTTTCCGTGAAAGCCTTTTTGTAATAAGGCCGATCCGAAAGAAGAGCGTCGTACAGGTCGGCTATTGCCAAAATGCGTCCTTGGAGCGGAATATTCATTTCTTTCAAGCCGCGCGGATAACCCGAACCATCCCAACGTTCGTGATGGCTGCCCGCAAATAATTTGGCGTTGTGCAAAAACGCAAGATCGCCTATACGGGCGAGGACCTTTTCAATAATCCGCTCGCCCGCGACCGTGTGCGTCTTAACCATTTCAAATTCTTCCAGGGTCAGCGCCCCGAGCTTGTTCAATATCGTATCCGGAATGGCCAGTTTGCCCACATCGTGCAGACGCGCCGCCGAAGTGAAGGTCTCTAGGTCCAGGGCGCTTATTTCATCGGCATAAATTCCACGCTCCACCATCTCACTCGTTAATATCCTGACATACTCCGAGGTGCGTTCGATATGCCCACCCGTCGCCTTGTCGCGATTCTCGACAATATCCGCCAGAATGAACACCAAGCCGTTGCGCAACCGCTCCAGTTCCGCCGTCCGTTCACGGATCAGACCCTCGATATTCAGATGGCTTCTGATGCGGTTTTGTAGCACAGGCGCGGAAAAAGGTTTGGCGATGAAATCCGTCACCCCCATTTCAAAACCCTTGGCTTCCACGGCAGCGTCCACCATGCTGGTCAGAAAAACGACCGGGATATCCCTGTATTCTTCATGTTCCTTTAAAGACCGCAAGGCCTCAAAACCGTCCATAACGGGCATTTCAATGTCCAGCAGGATCAAGTCCGGGATTACTTCTTCCAAAAGCTCAAACATGGCCGCCGCGGAGGGCAGGGTCATCATCTGGTATTGTTCTTCAAGGGCTTGCTCCGCCGTGGACAGGTTGGTATCGTTGTCGTCCACCACAAAGATTGTTTTCGGCATGTCATTGTCCCTTTTTTCGTGGAGGCAGCGTTAGAGTCAGAAAATTTTATCGTTACATAACACCCTTTTCTCCCAAAGGCTATCCTCAGCGCCCCGGCCTATTTTTCATAGCCGCGCACAGCCTCGGCGAGCAAATACCTGCAAAAGCACGTTGAAAAAGCCAAAAAAATAGCCGATAGTATCCCTCGGAGGGTTGATTCCAAGGCCGCCGGGAAAGCTCGGAGATACGGAGGCAGCGCCCGACGAGGTTGGCATGGAATTTTATTACAAAGAGGATGATATTTAATGCACAACAGATTTGCCGAACTGCTTGACAACTGGCCCGCCTATACACAAAAAATCGGCGAACTATACGTGCGTTTGGGCGAACTGTTGACGGATTTAGGCATAAACCGAAGCGATGTCCGGATAATAGCCTTTATCAGCAGCGCCTGGCGCGGCGAACTCATGTTTTATGATTCAAATGGAATTTCAGGAAGTTCACAGCAATACTTGAAAACAGATGATAAACATACAGATGAAGAACATCTTATAAAATTATTTGATATTAAAGCTGAACATACGTTATTAAATTTAGAAAGCAATGCTGACGATCTTAAATCATATGATGAATTTGGTATTATTAATCACGGACATGAAAATATCTGCGCATATGGCATAATAATACAATATCCTCAACTTGAATCTTCGAAAATTATCTTTGAATTATTAAATCAAATAAGTTTGTTTTGCAAAAATGTCTTAGATAATGAAAATTTTGTAATTGAAGAATATATGTTGTCAAATATTGTCTACGTCTCCCTTAAAAAACAAATAGACATAGATTTTTATAACACCCTGGCGTCAAGCCCATATGAAAAAAAAGTTGCGTCCGGAGGGATATTACTGGCAAACGCAGAACAGGACTATGACTTGAAATTAAGCTTTAACGAGACATACCCGCTAGAAGTTAAAAATGTTAAACAAATACGAAAATTACTTGAGATGACTACCGACAAAATATTTTTGGTATCAAAAGACGGTCATGCCATAGGTGTGAGTGATTATATAAATTCAGACGATAATTTTGAATTATTTATATTCAATGGGCATCAGAGATGGTCTTATTATAAAAATGGCAAAGAACTTTTGTCATATAAAGAAGGTAAATACACTTTTGTTTTTGAAAGCAATAATAACTTTGTTTCTTACTTTCCAAATGGTTTCATAAATAAAAATAATTATGGATATTTAAATATTATTTTGCATGAAATAAAACAACTCAGACATGGAACATTATTGATAATTTCAGATGACGCGCAATCTGAAGTTGAACGGTTATGTATGCTAAGAAGGGGCTATTCCATAAAACCTGTTGATTTTAAGCTGCCTGTAAACAGATATTTACTATCAAGCATTACATCAATAGATGGCGCAGTATTCCTTGACACAAATTTTATTTGCCACGGAATAGGAATGATTCTGGATGGCGTCGCCGTTAAGACCGGCGTGAGCGAACGCGGTGCAAGATATAACTCGGCGCAATGCTACATCGACAATAAACCTAATGAAAAATTCACCGCCGTGGTTGTTTCTGACGATGAAATCATAGATATACTTTATAATAAAAAACAAAGCGCGCCATAAACGCCCTGGACATTAAAAAAACTCGCGCCCCGAATTAGAGGAGCCTGTCTTTGCAAAGCTATATACAACAAAATCTGGATCTGGCCCTGGCCGCTCTGGAGGAAATCCGTTCTTCCGAATCTCTCCGAAAACAGTTGGAAAAAGCCGCCCGTCTCTGCCTGGAAGCCTTGGACCAGGGCAACAAGATTCTCCTGGCCGGCAACGGCGGCAGCGCGGCCGACTGCCAGCACATCGCCGCCGAGATGGTCGGCCGCTTCGCCTTAAACCGTCCCGGATTGCCTGCCGTTGCCCTGACCACGGACAGCTCCATCCTCACCGCTCTGGGCAATGATTACGGCTATGAGCGCATTTTTGCCCGGCAGGTGGAAGCCTTGGGGAGAACCAGGGATGTTCTGGCGGTCTATTCCACCTCCGGTTCTTCGCCCAACATCCTGGCCGCCCTGGAACAAGCCGGGCGGCAAGGCCTCGTCCGCATCGGTTTCACCGGCAACCGGGGCGGCTCCATGAACGCGCTCTGCGAGATCCTGCTGGAGATCCCCTCGGACCTGACCCCCAGAATCCAGGAAGGACACCTCCTCCTGGGACACCTGCTCTGCGGCTTGGTGGAAAACGCCCTCTTCCGGCCCAAGACCTGAAATGTTCTTTCTGTTGCTGCCAGGGCTGATCTGCCTTTATCTTTTCCTGCGCCTGCTTTTACCTCTGCCTTTGCGCCCGCGCTGGAAACTGGCCCTGGGATCGCTTCTGCCGCTAATCTGTTTGCAGCAATTCCTTCTGCGGCTCTTCTTCGGCAACGGCCCTACCATAGAAATGCCCGCCTTCGCCGTGCTGCTCAGCGGCTGGAGCTTTGCCTCCATGCTGCTGCTCTTCTGCCTTACCCTGGGAACCGATATCCTGCTGCTGGCCCGCCGGCTGCTCCGCCCCAAGGCCAAGCCCTCCCCTACATCCGGCCCCTTGTCCCCCGGACGGCGGCAGGCCTTGCTGGCCCTGCTGGCCATAGCCCCGGCCGCCTACGGCGCCAGCAAAGTTATGCACTCTCCGGAAGTGTTCCGCCTGGAAGCGCGGCTGCCCCGCCTGCCTCGCGCCCTGGATGGGCTTACCCTCGCCCAGATCAGCGACCTGCACGCCAGTTCCCTGTTACAGGAAAAGTGGATCCGCCTGGTGGTGGAAAAAACCAATGCCCTGAAACCGGACCTCATCCTGCTCACCGGCGATATCGTGGACGGGTTGCCCGAGGCCAGGCGGACGGATGTGCTCCCTCTGAGAGAACTGCGCGCCGGGCTCGGCGTTTTCGGCTGCGCGGGGAACCATGAGTATTATTCGCATTTCGACTCCTGGATGAAAAGGTTCCCGGATTTGGGCGTGGATATGCTGCTCAACCGCCACGCCACCCTATCCTTGGACGGAGAAAAACTGGTGCTGGCCGGAGTTACCGATTTGGTAGCCGACCGCTATAAGCTCCCCTTGCCGAACGTGAGCGCGGCCCTGGCCGGTTCGCCGGAAGAGGGCGTACGCATCCTGCTCAAGCACCGGCCCGCCGGGCAGGAAGCCCGCCTTGCCGGAGTAGATTTGCAACTCTCCGGACATACCCACGGCGGGCAGATCCTCCTGCTGGACCAGGTGGTGGCCCGCTTCAACCAGGGCTACCTCCGCGGCTGGTACCAGATGGGCGACATGGGACTATATGTAAGTTCCGGGGCCGGGCTATGGAGCGGCATGCCGGTGCGCCTGGGCGTGCCTTCGGAAATCGCCCTGCTGACCCTGCGCCGGGGCTGAGGAGAGCATAATGAAAGACAATCACGACGACAGATTCAAAGTCATCGGCCGGGTGCGCTCACCCCTGCAACGCCCGGAAGACTGCCCGCGCCGCGAGGATCAAGGCCCCCCGGCCACCCTGGAAATCCTGCCGGAATACCGCGAAGCCCTGGAAGGCATGAGACCGGGGCAAAAAATCACCCTGCTCACCTGGTTGCACCTGGCAGGGCGTTCCACCTTGGGACACACGGCAAGCCCGCCGCTGCCTCCTCGCGGGGTTTTCTGCTCCCACAGCCCGGATCGACCCAATCCCATAGGCCTGCACCGCGCCACAGTCACCGGCCTGGATCTGCAATCCCCTTGCCCGCTGGTAAGCCTGAAAGCCCTTGAGGCCATCAACGGCACTCCTGTGCTGGATATCAAGACTGACCGGGAGGACTTTGCCGCCGTTCACGCCGATCCCTTCCTGCCCCAAGGGCAAGCCTGGCGGCTTATGGCCCGCCTGTGCCGCCTGGCCGGGAACAAGGGCTTTTTCCCCGGGCGCGGCGGCAACGCCAGCCTGCGCCTTGGAAAATACTGCCTGATCACCAGGAAGGGGGCCATCAAGTCCATGTTAAAACCTGACGACTTCACCGGCGTCCGCCTGGCCGACGGCCTCCCCCTGGACAGCGGGAAGGGGACCCCCTCCAGCGAACTGCGCCTGCACCTGGAAATTTACCGCAATCAGCCCCAGGCCGTCTGCGTTCTGCATACCCACCCCCCGTCCCTTCTGGCCCTCAGCCTGAACCGGCCCGGCGCCAACCTGAAAGAGCGCCTGAACCTGCCTCTCTTTGAGGCCCAGACTCTGCTGGAGCAGATCGCCACCCTGCCCCAACTGGCTCCGGGCGGCCATGAGTTGGGTCTGGCCGCTGGCCTGGCGGCCAAGGAAAAAAGCCTGATCTGGATGGAGGCGCACGGCTTGGCCGCCTGGGGGGAGACCCCGGAAGAGGCCCTCGCCCTCACCGACGAGGCCGAACACCTGGCCCGGATCGCCCTGGGGGCTTGGGGGGCATCTTAAAATTCCCTGGAGAGCTTGCCTGGTTGTTGTAAGCGTATAAAAATGCTGCGCTGTACTCCGTAAAGTAAGGCAGGCTGGAGGCAAAACATGACCTGGCAGAGAAAGAGACGCACTTAAAAAAATGCCTCGCGGCTTTACTAAGACGGCGCGAGCGCCGGTCGCGCCCGCGATATGAGTGATGTTATGGCCGCGAAGGAAGGCTCTCCAGCAGGCGTTTAATCATCTCATAAGGGCCGCTTCCGGCCAGGGCCGCGTTCACCGGCTCTCCCCGCCAGGGGCTGCCGCCCGAGGCCAGCCAGCGGGCATAATCCCGTTTCCATTCCGGGAAAAAATAACCCGTCAGGCGATCATTCCAAAACTTGAACTCCCCGAAGGCGTGCACCAATACGGCGTCCTGGGCCTTGGTATTACAAGGGTGGGCATTGTAGATCTCAGCGGGAAAATAACTGACCAGGCCGCTTCCCTCGCTCAGAAAACGGTGCGCCATGAGATTGATTATGGCCTGATCTGGGAAAAGCATATTCCGCGCGTACAACTTGAGCCATTTGCGAAAATTCTGGTACAGCCCCTCCGGCTCCGGCAGGCTGTCATGCAATACCAGCACACCGGCGTTTATGTTATGCGCTTCGGCGTCATAACCGGGAATAGGGGCGGTGATGTTCACTCCGGCCTTGTTGTGATAGCCCCCGACCAGGTAACCTGTGTCTTCCAAGGCCACGCCGAATGGACCATAATCCAGCAGCGGCGTGATATCTCCCTGAATGGCTATATCCACGTCTAAAAAAAGGACCCTGTGGTAATGCCGCAAAAGGCGCAAGCCTTCAAAGCGCGTCATGATCAGAGGACTCATGCGCGCAAGATAGTCCGGGGCCAGATCCGCATCCAGGGGAACCGGCGGAAGAATGCGCGCCCCCAGACCGCGCAGCAGGGCGGCATCCTCTGTCTTCAGGGCATCATCGGCATATATAAGCGCCTCCGCGCGCAGGGCCGGGCTGTGCCTGCCCAGGGCCAAAAGCGCGCTGCCGGCCGCAAAGGCCAGATCGCCGGTTATGCCCATGAGAATCGCCAAGTCATTTTTCGCCATAAATCACCCGAAATGATCAAAGGCCCCGAGTTCGGCGCGCTGTTCCAGAGGCAGCCCCTGGCAGCGCAGACCAGGGATTTTTTCCACCCGCCCGATGCGGGTGAGGACGGGCGCGGAGGGGAGATCTCGCAGAGCCGCGTCCAGCCTTGGAAGAAGTTCGGAAGCGGCCGCGCCCAGAAGCAGGTAGTCGTCCCCGCCGGACAGGGCCAATCCCAAGGCAGGGTCCAAGGCCGGTTCCGAAGCGGGCGGGACGGGACAGGCGGCCGCAAAGGCGCGCAGTTCCGGGTGCAGGAGCCGGGAGGACAAATCCAGATCCGCTCCGGGGGGAATTCCCCGCACAGAACCGCGCAACAGACGAGGGAGATCCCGCATGAGCCCATCGGAAACATCCATCAGATACAGGTCTTCAGCCCGGCTGACCAGAGAGGCCAATGCTTTGCCCGCCTCCACCTGGGGATCGGGCCGGAGCAGGGCGGTGCAGGCGCCGGGATAGTCCGCCAGGGCGGATCTCCCTTTTCCCTCCAGTAAAGAAAGGCCCAGGCGGGCAAGACCCAGGGAGCACGCGGAATTTTCCCGCTCCAGACCGGGGCCGACCACAAAAAGATCCTGCCCCGGCAGCGCCCCGCGGCGGAGCGCCCCCAGACGCCCGACGGGCCGCCCCCATAGAGTGATGCAAAAACCCAGGCGATCCCCGGCGGAGAGATCCCCTCCGCTCAACGCCAGCCCGTGCCTCCCGGCCAGGACGGACATGCCGCTGAAAAGGGCGCGCAGCCAGTCAACCTCCAGGTCCGGCGGGCAGATAAGCCCCAGGGAAAAGGCTAGGGGATCGGCTCCGGCGGCGGCCAGATCACTCAAATTTACAGCCAAGGCCTTGTGCCCGATCTCCTCCGGCAAAAAATAACGGCGGCGAAAATGCGCGTCTTCCAGAAAAAGATCCGTGCTCAGGGCCAGAACGCCGGAAACGGAGAATTCCGCGCAGTCGTCTCCCCGGCCAAGGGTCAGGGTCGAAGGCGCGGGATCGAAATATTCATCCAGCAGGGCAAGGATTTGATCCTCAGAGGATATTTTCACGCCTTATCTTCCACACTCAGGTAGGCGGCCAGGATCACCTTGAGCCCAAAGCCGGGAAAATGCACCTGGTATTTGTCCGGGGGCATGAAGCGCACCAGTTTCCCTCGTCCGAAGAGTTTATGGGTGCAGTAGCCGAGGGAAGAAGCAGGGGTCAGGGCGGCCGCGGCCGGCCTGTCCGCAAATACATCGGCGGAGGCATCCAGGGGAGCAAGAGCCTCATAGCCGGGCATTTCTGGGCCGGATCTTTCATAATCGCATGTTTCAACAGCGGACCGGGGTCGGGGGCTGGCAAGACCAAGAAAACCTTCCCGCCATTCCTCGTACAGCGTTGGCGGCAGTTCACGCACAAAAGGACTGGGCAGGGCCGGAAGGCGTCCCCCGCTCCGCCGGTCATGGAGCGAGGCGGGGACAAAGAGCCCGAGGTAGCTCTTGGCCCTGGTGCAGGCCACATACATGAGGCGGCGTTCTTCCTCAAAATCCTCCTCGCGCAGGAGGGCCTGCCTGGAAGGGAAACGTTCCTCCACCAAATCCAGCACCAGCACCGCTTCCCACTCCAACCCCTTGGCCGAATGAATGGTGGAAAGGGTGACCTGTTCCCGGCGATCGCCTGAGAGAGGCCGGTTGTCCACTGACTCATCCGGCTCGCTGAGCGAGAGATCTGCCGCAAAGAGATCCAGATCCTCATAGTTCAGGGCAATGCCGGCCAGCTCCTCCAGCCCCAGTAGGCGGCGAGGGTAATCATCCGGGTAGAGCTGTTCCAGAATGGGCTGGTAATGATCCAGGATAGCGCGCAAGATCAGGGCCGGAGGCCCGGGATTCAGACGCAGTCCATCCAGAAACTCCAGTTGCGCCCCCAATTCCGGGTAGCGGAGACAGGCTTTTTCCAAGACGGCGCTCTCCCCGGCCTGCAAGGCCTGGTGCAACTTGAAGGCGGTCTTTCCTCCAATGCCCCGGATAAAGGCGGTGACCCGTCTGAAAGCGGCAAAATCCAGGGGGTTCAGGAGCAATCGCACAAAGGCCAGGACATCCCGGACATGGGCAGCCTCGGTATAGCGCTGTCCGCCGTATTTGCGAAAGGTAATCCCCAGCCGGTTCAGCCGCGCCTCGGTGTGATAGGATTGGTAGCCGGCCCGGAAAAGCACGGCGATCTCCCCTGGCGGATAAAGGCGCAGGAGTTCGGCTACCTTGGCGGCGGCCATTTCCCCCTGGCTGAGGTCCGAAAGCGGACGCAACACCTGGGGCAGGGCGCCGCCGGTTCGGCGGGTGAAGAGGTGCTTGCGGTAAGCGGATTTGGCGTTGTCCAACACGGTGTTGCACAAATCCAGCACCGGCTGGACCGAACGATAATTTTCTTCCAGGCGTATCAGTCTGGCCTGGGGCCAGACACCGGTGAAATCCAAAATATTGCGCACATTGGCCCCGCGAAAGGCGTAAATGGACTGGGCATCATCACCCACGGCCATAATATTGCCGCCTCCGGGCTCGGTCCCCGGCGGACCAGCCTCCCCCCCTGCCAGCAGGGCGGCCAAACGGGCCTGCACCAGGTTGGTATCCTGAAACTCGTCCACCATCAGATAACGGTAACGGCGACGGCACCAATTCAGGGCCTCGGGCCTCCGTCGCAGAAGAGTTTCCAGTTCAAAGAGGAGATCATCGTAATCCAGAAGGGCGCGCTCCCGTTTCATGACGGCATAGGCCTTCTCCAACATGGCCAAATTATCGGCGTGTGGGAGGAGATGGGCGAAGTCCCGGCGCAGGACCTCTTCCAGTGGCTGCTCGCGGTTGCGGCTCTTGCTCAGGATGGCCAAAACAGCGCGATCCTGGGGGAAGGAGCGATCACCCTTGCCTAGGCGCAAATCCTCCCGACAAATCTGCAGCAGACCCAGGGCGTCGTCGGCATCCAGCACGGTGGCGGCGCGCCCGTAACCTTCAGGCTGGAAGAGGCGCAACACCAGATAGGCGAAACTGTGAAAAGTGCCGCCCTGCACCCAGGCCTCGCCCCCACACTCCTCTTGCCGGCCCAGGAGCCGCCCGGCCCGCTCCAGCATCTCCCGCGCCGCCTTGCGGGTAAAGGTCAGGAGCAGGATGGAGGAGGCGGGAACGCCACTCTCCACCAGTCTGGCCAAGCGATAAACAATGGTGCGGGTCTTGCCGCTACCGGCCCCGGCGATCACCAACACCGCGCCTTCCAGGGAGTTAACCGCCTCCAGTTGGGCCGGATTCAGCTCCGCCCGGTAATCAATCATTCATCGGTCCGCCCACTTGTACAGGGCCTCGGCCTCAGGATTGCCCGGAGCCTCACGCAAGGCCATCTGGGCAATGACATAGGCCTCATCGCGCTTATTCCAGGCCTTATAGAGGTTGCCGAAATTAATCAAAGTCTTGTAATTCTTGCCAAAACGCTTGAGCACTAACTTGTAGATACGCTCCGCCTTGGGGAATTCGCGCATCTCCGCATAGATATTTGCCAGATAGCCATACACCTTGACTTCTCCCGGCTCTTTCGCCATGGATTTTTCCAGAAATTCCACCGCGTCCGCCCCCAGCTCGGCCTGAAACAAGGCCTCGCCAACCATAAAGTTAACTCCCGGCTCCTCTCCGTACTCTTCGGCCAGACGGCGTAACAAGGCCTTGCCCCGTGGGGCGTTGCCGGATTTGAGCATCTCCGTGCCCTTCCTCCAAAGGGAGGCCTTGCGTTCATCGCTGTTGCCGGATATCTCCTGCTCCTTTTTTTCCACCTCTTCTTTGAGGGCCTTGAGGATCAGCGGCAGGATCGCGGCTAACTGCTCTTCCTGCCCCGGAACGTAGGCAATGCGCGGCTCCTTGCTCTTGGTGATCGATTTGAGAAAAGTCGCGATCTTGGGACTGTTGCTGAGGTCAACCACAACTTCCATGAGCAGGATTTCCGTCTCATATTTGCCCTTGCCCACAATCTTCTTGGGATCAAAAAGGTCCAGGGCGGCCATGACCGCTTCCACCGCCCGTATGGCCTCCCCTTTATGCAAAAAGGCCTTGGCCCGGGCAATGTTCTGCGTCACTGAAGCCGGTACGGAAAAAATCTGGCCTTGCGACATACTGACCTCCAATTACAGCCTATGCCCAATAACGCCGCACCTCCCCAGCCCTTTGGGCCAGGAAGTCGCGCACCGGGGCCGGAGCGAGAAAATCAATCTCCCGGCCGGACAACCAAAGGGCGCGGATGAGCGAAGAATTGACGTCCAGGCGGGTGACGGGAATATAACATACTTCACGATTCGCGAAAAGGGTAAAACTAAGTCCCCCGCCCGTTCGCGGCCGGCCTGGAGAACAATCCGGCCAAAGCCGGGAGAGGGCACGGAATACCTGCTCCTCTTCCTCTCCGTTACGGGAGGCTACCGCCAAAATAGCCAGATCCGGCAAATCCCGCCAGTCTTTCCAGCTGTCCAGCCCGGCCAAGTCTTCGGCGCTCAAGATAAAATAAAGACGCGCGCCGGAATACGCGCCCCGGCAAGCGCGCAAGGTGGCGCAGGTAAAGGATGGCCCCGGAAGATCCGCTTCCAGCCGGTTCACCCCGAAACGCCAGGGCAAAGGCAAGGCGGCCAGGCTATCCTCCAGCATGGCGCAACGCCAGTCAAAGGGAAGAAGCGACGGCGCCTCTTTGTGCGGCGGCACGGCGCATGGCACAAAATCCAGACGATCCGGCCGCAGGGCTTCAAACATCTCCAGGGCCAAGCGCAAATGCCCGAAATGCGGCGGGTTGAAACTTCCGCCCAGAAGAGCCAGGCTGGAGATGCCTGTCAACATTATATCCTTTCCATCATAAACAGGTATTCATAATTTTTTTCCGCAACATCTTTAGCCCAATCATTAGTCCATTTCATTGTCGCCATAATATTTTTTTTATAATCTATTTTTTTTATTTCAACAATTTTCCCATACATATTCAACACCTCGTTCAACTCATCGGTCGTTGCCCGGCCTCCTGAACTATACGACAAAATTATATAATCGGACCTAGTTTCTTTAATCAGTTTTTCCAGCGCTTCGGTAGCGATAAATCTTCCGGACGCGCCTTTTCTGAAATCTTCAAATACCGAACCCGCGATGGCGTCCGAGGTATCCGCCCGGCGTCCGGCCTTGCCGAAAAGCTCAGGACGATCGTTCAGGCATATGGTGGTCCATATATGATAATAGGAGGCGTACCTAATCCTGGAAGGGGGCATTTTTTCATTATTTGAGCCGTACGGAGGATCGAAATAGGCGATGATTATGTTATCGGGCAATTGCCTGAGCGCGTCGAAGATATCGTCATGCATCACCACATTCCGGCGTTGATTGACCCATAAAGCCGGCACTTCCAAAAGCAAATCCCTGTATGAGCGCACGGACCAGTCGTTCAAATAGGCCGCGAAATGCCCCAGGGTGCTGTCCACCCGGTCCAGGGCCAATATCAGGCTGGTCAGGGCCACGGCCCTGCTGACTTCATCAAGATTCAGCCTGTCTATCTCCTCCCGTATCGCGTCCAGTTTGGCCGTATTTTTTCTTTGCCACGGCTTCTTCAGCCCGTCCCCGTTACACGAAGCCTTGTTAAAAGCGTCTCCGCCGTAATGCTCGGTAAACCACCCCTCCACAGGTTTCAGGGCGTTCAAATGGTCTATTAACCCCTGGTAAGCTTCAGGAGGTTTGCTGTTCAATAAAAAAGCCGTATTGAACACCCGGGAATAGGACGCCGAATCATTGGCATACACCGTATAACCGCTTTTGGCATAAAGCTGGCTGACACGGGTGGAACCTGAAAAACCGTCAAACACCGTAATATTATCTATATTTTCGCTTACTTTTTGAGACATGGACAGTATGTAAGGCAACAGTTTCAGTTTGGATCCGGCATATTTAACAGCCTGGGTCGAAGAAGAAATATTACCGTTCATAATGCTGGCGGATTGCAAAATAGTCAGTGTGTCCTTTGTGTTGTCCCAGGTGTAAACAAGGCGTTGTTCCCGGTCAACAGGATATTTTTGACTTTTTTCCTCCAGGCGTTTAAGAAGATGGTTTCCCATCGAAGGAGATCCTCACAGCCATGAGCAAGAGCGCCAAAAAATCCGGAACAACGCCCAGCGAACCCGACCGGAAGCATGAACAAACCCTGCTGGATTCCATTCAATCCGAGGTTTCCAGAGAAGCCTCGCCTTTGCTGGAATTTCTGGTGGCCCGCTCCAGGCTGATCTTTTTTTTCCTCATCGGACTGATCCTGCTGATCTTCGTGGTCGGGATCTGGAACCACCTGGCCGGAAACCGGAGCAAAGACCGGGAGGAAGCCCTGGGCAGGATCATCATCCTGCCTGAAAGTCCGGATAAATTATCCCAACTGGAAGAATTCGCGAACAAGGCGGATGAGCGCATGAAAAACGCGGCCATCCTGGCCTTGGCGCACAGCGCCTCCGAACAGGGCGAATATGAAACAGCCCTCCGGGCCTGGAGACGGCTTTCCACCCCGGCCAACGCCCCCTTGGGCATAATTGTCGGACTGGGCGAGGCCGAAACACTGGCTAAACTGGGGCAGCCCGCCGAGGGCGTCGCCCGCCTGGAAGCCCTGCTCCCCCAAACCTCGCCTCAAGAAAGATCCCTGATCAATTACCTAGTGGTGGAAATGGCCGAACAAGCCGGAGACTGGAGCAAGGCCGAGACGGTATGCGAGGAAATGATCAAGCAGGCCGGGTCCGGAACGGTTCGGGACTCCTGGGAACAGCGTCTGGTTTATTTCCAGGCCAAAAAGTAGCCGTCCGGGCCATCCGCGGCTTATCCTTTTTTTGCCCAAGGTAATCGCCATGTCTTGTTTTGTGTTTGACGCCGGCCGGCCGGAAGAACGCGCCGGACTGCTCGCCCTCCTGGAGGAACGACGACGCCTGAGCCTGGGAGGGGACGCGGAGGTGGAAACCCAAACCCGCGCCATTCTGGAAGATGTCAGGAACGACAAACTCCGGGCGGTGATCAAATATAACCGCCTCCACGACGCCCCGGACTTCACCTCCAGCATGTTCCACCACAACAGACGCCGCCTGCGCCGGGCGGCCGCCGTAGTAAGCGACGAAGAACTCGCCCCGGTCCTGGAAGCGGCGGAACATATCCGGGCCTTTCACCAGGAACAAAAGGAAAAGGCCTGGTTCATCCGTGGACCGGCAGGCGCGCTGCTGGGGCAGATCCCTCACCCGGTGCGCCGGGCCGGGCTGTATGTGCCCGGAGGCAAGGGCGGAGAAACCCCGTTGATCTCCAGTCTGCTTATGACCGCCATCCCGGCCCTGGTAGCCGGGGTAAAGGAAATCGCGGTAGTCACCCCGCCCCGTCCGGACGGCTCTGTAAATCCGCTCCTTTTGGCCACGGCCGCAGCCTTGGGCCTTACGGATGTCTTTGCCTGCGGCAGCGCCTGGGGTATCGGCGCCCTGGCTTACGGCGCCGGCCCCCTGGCCCCGGTGGATGTCATCGCGGGGCCCGGCAACCTCTGGGTGAGCACGGCCAAACGCCTGCTCCTTGGAAGGGTGGGGCTGGACCTCCTGGCCGGTCCCAGCGAAATCGTGATCATCGCGGATCACACCGCGGACCCGGCCTGGCTGGCCGCGGACATGCTCAGCCAAGCCGAACACGACCCCCTGGCCAGCGCCGTCTGTCTGCTCACCGACCTCGACCTGCTCCCCAAACTGCAAAAAGAACTGGAGGGGCAGCTCGCTTCCCTGCCCAAGGCCGCCACCGCCGCGGCCTCCCTGGGGCGCTGGGGGGCGGCGGTTCTGCTGCCGGATCTGCGCGCGGCCTGCTCCCTGGCCAACGCCATCGCCCCGGAACACCTGGAATTAATGTGCGCCGACCCTTGGGAACTGCTCCCGGAAATCCACGCCGCCGGGGCCATCTTCATAGGGCGCCACTCCGCCGAAGCCTTGGGCGATTATTACGCCGGCCCCAACCATGTGCTGCCCACCCTTGGCACGGCCCGCTTCTCATCCGGTCTGGGCGTGCACACCTTTATGACGCGCAGCAACGTGATCTGCGCCGGGAGTGCTTTCGCCGCCAAGGCCGCGCCCGACGTGGCCCGCCTGGCGCGCCTGGAGGGACTGGAGGCCCATGCCCGTTCGGCGGAACTGCGCGGCCGGCAAACCACCTTATAAGGATACATATGAGCAAGCTGATCTATCGCGGAAAGACCAAAGACGTTTACGAACTGGATGCCGATTCCATACGCCTGGTATTCACGGATCGGGTGACCAAGAACGATGCCGGAGAGATTGACCCCGGCGGCAACAATCCGGCCGAAGAAACGCTCCCCGGACAGGGCGAGGCCTGTCTGGTCATGTCCGCGACCATTTTCAGCGAGCTTGAGGCCAAAAAGACCGCCAGGACCCACATGATTTCCCATGACCCGATCGCGCTGTCCATGGACGTGCGTAAGGTCAGGACCTTTACCCCCGGCCTGGAATGGGTGGCCCGCTGGATATGCACGGGCAGTTTCCTCCGCCGCTACAAGATGGTTCCGGGCATACGCGACGGCCTGGTTCTTCCCTCCCCGGTATTTGAGATCACCCTGAAGGACGACGCCACCGGAGACCCGCCCATCGTTCCCTCGGCCCTGGTGGCCCTGGGCATAATTGAGGCCACGGTTATGGACAGGCTGCTGGCGATGAACGCGGAGGCCATGCGGGCCATAAGGGAAATGTTCACGGCCAGGGACCTGTCCCTTTGGGACATCAAAATTGAGTGGGGACTGGACGCGACTGGCGAACCCTTGATCATCGACGAGATCTCCCCTGGATGTTGCCGGGCCTTTGAAGCCGGGAGCGGAGTCCGGGTCGAGGGCGCAAAGCTGGCGGAGCGCTTCCGCCGATGAGGCTTGGCAAAATTTTACGTCACCAATACGATAAATTCCTTCCGGAGGAACAGCATGTTACTAAAAGGCAAAAAAGCTCTGATTTTCGGCTTGGCCAACAATCGCAGCATCGCTTACGGCATTGCCGGGGCCTTGCGGAGGAACGGGGCTGAATGCGCCTTTTCCTGGCCCAATGACGCCATCAAAAAACGGGTTCTCCCTCTGGTGGAGGAATTGGGCGGCGCCTTTACCTTTCCCTGCGATGTGACCAGTGACCGGCAGATTGACTACGCGGTGCAAGCCGTGCGGCAACATTGGGAAAAAATTGACATCCTGGTGCACGCCGTGGCCTATGCCGAAAAAGAGGACTTGAGCGGACGCTTCATCGACACCAGCCGCGCCGGCTACACCAAGGCCCTGGATATCTCGGCCTTTTCCTTGGTGGCCCTATGCAAGGCCTTTGAACCCCTGATGAACGATCATTCTGCGGTGGTCACTCTCACCTATTACGGCGCGGATAAATGGATCTCCAACTACAATGTCATGGGCGTGGCCAAGGCCGCCCTTCAGGCCTCGGTGCGCTACCTGGCCTACGATTTTGGAAGCAGGGGCATCCGGATCAACGCCATCAGCGCCGGCCCCATCAAAACCCTGGCCGCCTCCGGCGTCTCCGGCTTTTCCAAAATTCTACGGCACATGGAGAACTATACCCCGCTGCAGAAAAACGTCACCATTGAAGAGGTAGGAAACGCCGCTCTCTTCCTGGCCTCGGACCTGAGCGTGGGCATGACCGGGGAGGTCATGTTTGTGGACGCCGGGTACAACACCTCCGGCATCCAGATTTAAGCGAACAACTAAAAAGCCCGCATCCATTCCGGGCGCAGTTCCACGTTGCCCTCCAGGGCGCGGCGAATGAGCCCCAGGGTCTTCTCCTTGTCCTCCGGCAAATAGGCCCGGATGGGCAGGTAGTTGCTGGCGTGGTTGGCCGTGAACATACCGTTGCTTAAAGTGGTGCCCGCGAAGATCACCCCGAGTTCGGCCAGAAGTTCGGCCTGCCCGGGCAGTTCAAATTCGCCGTTGACGTATTCGTCATAGATGGGCGTGCCCGGCTGGAGCATCAGGGTGAGCGCGCCCACATAGTCCGGATCTATGCGGGTGAGCAGCTCGCCGGTGGCCCGGGCGTGTTCCAGACTACCCGCGCGCCCGCCCAGCCCCACGATGACCGTCACCGAGAGGACGAACCCGGCCTCCTTAAGCCGCCTGGCCTGGAGATAGAGTTTTTCCGGGTCAGATCCCTTACGCGCCTTCTTGAGCACCTCCGGATGCCCGCTTTCCACCCCATAATAAAGCATGTCCAGACCCAGTTCGCGCAAACGGGCCAAATCCTCGTCGTTCTTCAAGGCCACATCCTTGGCGTTGGCATAGGTGGCGATTCTCCTGACCCAGGGCAGGCGGGCGGTAATATTGCCGAGCAGCCATTCCCAACGCCGCATGGGCATAATCAGGGCATCCCCGTCCATAATGAAAACCCGGTCCTGGTTCCGGCAATATTTGGAGGCAAAGTCCAGATCCCGCTCCCAGACAGCCTGGTCTTTAATGGCAAAGCGCTTATCCTTGTAGGCCTCGCAAAAGGTACACTTGTTGTGCGAACATCCCAGGGTGGCCTGCAACAGGATGCTGTACGCCTCGCTGGGCGGCCTGATGCAGTAGCCCTGATGATCCAGACCTTCCGGTTCTTCCATTTTATTCATTTTTATTCCTGTAATTATGGCGCCAGGGGCGCGGCCTCCAGCCCGCACTCCAACGGCAGGCCGGACATGAGGTTGGCGTTGGCCACGGCCTGGCCGGAAGCCCCCCGGCAGAGATTGTCAATGGCGCTGAAGACCATGAGCCTCCCGGAGCGCTTATCCATAACCAAGCCGATGTCGCAGTACATGGAGCCGCGCACGTAACGCAATTCCGGAAGTGAGCCCGGCGGAAGCAGGCGCACGAAACGGCTCCCGGCATAGGCTCCGGCGAAAGCGGCGCGCAGGCTCTCCTCTTCCGCCCCAGCCGTTGGCCTTAGGTAAATGCTGCTCAAGATGCCCCGGTTCACCGGCAGAAGATGCGGTGTAAAGGTGACCAGCACCTCCCGGCCGGCAACGAGGCTCAGCTCCTGCTCGATCTCCGGGGTATGCCGGTGTCTGGGTACGGAATAAGGCCGGAAGCTCTCGCCCACTTCGCTGAAAAGATGCGCCTGGCTGGCCTTGCGGCCCGCCCCGCTTACCCCGGACTTGGCGTCGATGATCACGCTCCCGGTCTCCACCAGTCCTTGGCGCAAAAGCGGGTACAAGGCCAGAATCACCGAGGTGGGGTAACAGCCGGGGTTGGCCACGAGACCGGCGCCGGCGATCTCCCCGGCATAAAGCTCAGGCAACCCGTACACCGCTTCCTTCAGACGGGCCGGCTGCGTATGCTCCTGCCCATACCATTCCCGGTAGATTCCCGCCTCCCGCAGACGAAAATCCGCCGAAAGATCCACCACCTTCACTCCCAGAGCGCGCAAGGTGGCGGCCAGTTCCATGGCCGCTCCGTGCGGCACGGCCAGAAAAGCCAGATCACAACTTTTCGCCAACGCTTCCGGATCCGGCGCGATCAAACACAGCTTCCCGCAGGCAAAACCGCGCAAAAAAGGGTATATATCCTCCAGCGCCCGGCCGGCCTCCTCCCGCGAAGTGACCGCCGTGAGACGGATGACCGGGTGCGCGGCCAGGATCCGGGCCAGTTCCATGCCGGTATAGCCGGTCACCCCGACCAGCCCGGCCCTGATTATCTCGGACATCTTTTCTACCCCGCCTTGATCACGTATTTAAGGCGCAACTCATAAAGCACGCCTTCCAACAGCCTGGTTTCCTCCGGAGTCAGGCCGTTTTGGATCTTGTTCTGGAGCATTTCCAGCATGTCAATGTTATGCCGGGCGATCTCCAGGTTGTTTTCCGGCTGTCCGGTTTCCGGGTTGGGAACTTCACCCAGATAGACCATGGCGCTGGAGGCCAGGGAAAGCACGAAGGTGGAAAAATCCACCTGGGGCAACGGGGGTTGTTGTTCATTCATGGTCTTGCTTCCTTTATGTCAGGATGGGTAACCCTGTTCCATGGCCAGCCAGTACTCGGCCAGGGCCTGTTCCAGGTAATCCGGCGCCCCGGACGGACCGCCCAGAGCCCGGCAGGATCGTTGCAGGGCGTGCAGGGCCGCGGCCAAATCCGCCCAGTCCACCCAACCCATGTGGCCGATGCGGATCAGGTTTTCTTTGAATTCTCCCTGCCCGGCGGCCAGCACCAGATTATAATTTCTAAATATCTCCGCCAGAAGCGCGGAGGACTTCAGCCCTTCGGGCAAGCGCACAGCGGTTACTCCCCAGGCCGGAGCCTCCGGAGCGAAAGGCTTCAGCCCTATGGCCCTTACCCCCCGATGGGCCATGCTGCACAGCGCCCATTGTTTGCGATAAATCTCCTCCAGCCCGGCGCTGAAAAAGAGATCCAGGCTCTGGTTCAGACCCAGAAGCAGGCTCACCGGCGGGGTAAAACAGGTCTGCTGCCGGAGAACCTGCTCTTTCTCCTTGCCCAGGTCAAAATAGAAGTTGCCGGAGTCCACCTTGGCCGCCTTGCCCCAGGCCCTGGCGGAAAAAGCCACGAAAGAAAGGCCGGGAGGGAGCATCAGACCCTTTTGCGAACCGGTCAGCAGGCAGTCAATACCCCATTGGTCCATGGGACAGGGGGAGATGCCCACTCCGGAAATGCCGTCCACCAGAAGAAGCGCATCCCCGATGGAGGTTATGGCGGCCAGTTCGCGCACCGGGTGTTGCACCCCGGTGGAGGTTTCGCATAGTTGCACACAGACCCCGCGCAGTTCCGGGTGCAGTTTCAAGAGAGCGGCCAGACGCTCCGGATCCGCGGCCTGTCCGGGGGTGATGCTTTCCACCACCGTCTTCAGGCCGCGGGAATGGGCGATTTCCGCCCAACGCCGCCCGAAATTGCCCCCTTCCAGGATCAGTACCTTTTCACCTGGCTGAAAAAGATTGCACAGGGCCGCGGTCATAGCCCCGGTGCCGGAAGATGACAGGGGCAGCACCGGCTGCTCGGTGCCGAAAAGGTGGCGGAGCTTGACCTGAATCTCGGCCATGACTTGTTTGAAGGCCGGTTTGCGATGGTGGATCATGTCCACGGCCATCGCCAGCCGGACACTTTCCGGCAGGGCGGTGGGGCCGGGAGTGAGCAGACGGGGTTTATTCAACATCTTGCCAAAATCCTCTCAGGTATGCGAAAAGAATGGGCGGCTTCCACAGCGACGTGCTTACCGCCCGGAATGACGGTATGAATTTTTAATATTACAAGGCTCCCAATGTCCCTGTCAACCAGCAGCCCCAAACACCGCCGCGAAGGCCAGACCGCGCCGCCTGCCGGAGCGTCATCCTCCATGGCCCTGACCGAGGAAGAGGAATCGCTGGCCGCCCGCCGCCGCCGCCGTGAACTAGGCATCGCCGCCGCCGCCTTCGGGCTGATGCTCGCGCTCATCTTCATCCAGCTACGCTACTTCGGTTCCGGTTCCATACTCTTCTTCGCCCTGTTCAACCTGAACGTCCTTCTTCTCATAGGCATCCTGATCGTGGTGCTGCGCAACGCCATCAAAATCATCCTGGAGCGTAAACAACGGATTATCGGCTCCCGCCTGCGCACTCGCCTGATCCTGGTCATTGCCGGAATGACCCTGATCCCCTGTCTGCTCATGTTCCTGGTAACCACACAATTCGTGAAACTGTCAGTGGATTTTTGGTTCAAAAACCAGGTGGAAAGCGCCATGGAGGCGGCCACGGATTTGACCGACGGCTTCCTGCAAAAAAATTCCGAACGTCTGCGCCGGCAGGCGGAAAATATCCTTAAAGGACTCTCCTCCAGCGGCTATATCTGGGGAGGCCCGCAAATGGACGCCTTTTTGAGCGCCAAAAGCAATGAATACAACCTGATCCTGGCCGGCTTTCTGGACAGCGAAAAATTCGAACGCAACTGGCGGCTCAGTCCGGCCCTGAGCGCTTCCTGGAAGGAGCTCAAGGGAAAGATCCGCTGGGAAGAACTGGCCGGACAGAATTACCAGGACTACCTGGGCGACAGGCTCCACGGCGATTTCCTATACGGGCTTCTGCCAATTGATCACGGGCGCGGCGGTTACCTGGTTCTGAGCGAGGATTTGGGCGACGGTTTTCAGGACAGACAGGAGCTGGTCGCCGGCGGTTTTGACGAATACAGGCAATTGCGCAACCTCCAGAGACCCATCAAAAGCATGCTCTACCTGACTTTAAGCATCCTCACTTCGCTGATCATGCTCTCGATCATCTGGTTCGCCTTGAAAATGGTCAAGGGACTTACCGACCCCATCCTGGTGCTGGTGGACGCCACGGGCAAGCTGGCCCGGGGCGAAGAAAACGTGCGTGTTGAAGACAGTTCCGACGATGAAATCAGCCTCCTGGTAAATTCTTTCAACAGTATGGCCTCGGAGATCATGGAAAAACGCCAGGAACTGACCGCCACCAACGCCGCCCTGCTGCAAAGAAACCTTTCCCTGGACCAGCAGCGCCAATATGTGGAAACCGTGCTGGATAACCTGGCCGCCGGGGTCATTTCCTTCAACGCGGACTGGAAGGTAAGCACCATCAACCGGGTGGCCTGCCAAATTCTGGGACAGAAGGCCCAGGAACTTGTCGGGCTGCCCATCAGGCGTCTCCTCAATAAAAAAGAACTGACCCAGGTGCATGACCTAGCTCAGTCCCTGGCCAGCAACCACACCGGTTCGCTCCAGCGGCAGTTCAAGTACAACCGGGATGGGCATGAATACAGCCTGTTGGCCACCGTGGCCGCCATGGCTGATTCTGATCAGCGTTTTTCCGGGGCGGTGGTGGTCTTTGAAGACGTGACCGAACTGGAAAAAATGCAGCGCATGGCCGCCTGGCAGGAAGTGGCCCGGCGTATAGCCCACGAAATCAAAAACCCCCTCACCCCCATAAAACTCTCCGCCCAACGCCTGGAAAAAAAATTCGCCCCCACGGTGCATGACCCGGTTTTTGTCCAGAGCACCCAGCTCATCATTCATCAGGTGGAACAACTCCAGAGCATGGTCCAGGAATTTTCCGCCTTTGCCAAAATGCCGACCATCAACCTCAAGCGCGGACGCCCCGGACAGCTTCTCACTGAAGTCTTCGACATCTTCCGGCAAACCCTGCCCGTCATTGGCTGGTCCATGAACCTCCCTGAAGATCTGCCGGAACTGAACATGGATGAGGCCGCCCTGCACCGGGCCTTTATGAATATCCTGACCAACGCCGCCGAGGCCCTGGACAAAACCGAACACCCCGCTGTATTCCTCCGGGCGAAGGTGGACCAGGAACTGAAACGCCTGCGGGTGGAAGTGGGGGATAACGGACCGGACCTGCTTAGCGAGGAAGAACGCGGACGCCTGTTCGAACCCTACTTTTCACGTAAAAAAGGCGGCACCGGCCTTGGGTTGACCATCGTGCGATCCATCATCATCGCCCATCTCGGATCCGTGCGCGCCTCCCGCCTGGAAAACGGCGGAACCCTGGTCACCGTGGAACTGCCGCTATAAGCGGCAAAGGAGAGCCTATGCTTTTGGACGGCAAGGCCGTGGCCATGCGGCTCCGGGAAGAAATCCGGACGGAGGTTGAGACGCTCCGGCCAGCCTTGGGGCGCGCCCCCGGCCTGACGGTGATCCTGGCCGGCGGAGAACCGGCTTCGCGGGTATATGTGCGCAATAAACGCCTGGCTTGCCAGGATGCGGGCTTTAACTCGGAGCTTGTGGAATTGCCCCCGTCCGCCGCCCAGCGGGACTTGGAACGCCTGATAGATAAACTGAACGGGCTGGATGAAGTGGACGGCATCCTCTTGCAGTTGCCTCTGTACCCCGGCCTGGACAGCCAAGCCCTGTTGGAACGCCTTGACCCCTCCAAGGATGTGGACGGGTTTCACCCGCAAAACATGGGCAGGCTGGCCCTCGGTCTGCCAGGCCCCAGGCCCTGCACCCCAGCCGGGGTCATGGCCCTGCTGAAGCACTACGGGTTGTCTCCATCCGGACAAAGAGCCGTGGTGGTGGGGCGCAGCAATATTGTAGGCAAACCCCTGGCCCTGATGCTGGGGGCGAACAGCCTGGAAGCCAACGCCACCGTGACTCTCTGCCATTCCCAAACCCCGGACTTACGGGAAGAATGCCGGCGGGCGGATTTTCTTTTTCTGGCCCTGGGCCGTCCCAAGGCCGTAAGCGCGGATATGGTCAAGGACAACGCTGTGGTCGTGGACATAGGTCTGAACCGGACGGAACAAGGACTCACGGGCGACTGCGACTTTGAGGCCATCCGCCCCAAAACCACGGCCATCACTCCGGTTCCTGGAGGGGTTGGTCCCATGACCGTGACCATGCTCCTGCGCAATACCCTGGAGGCCTGCAAGCGCAGAAACAAGCTTTGAAAATACGCGAAGCCTGTTTTTCCGGTTGTGCAAGCTGGACTATTTTGGTATGAGGAAGCCCACCTTGTGAGAATCATCCAAAAGATCCGCAGGGGAATTCTGTGTGGGAGGAACGGCAATGCCCGTAACGCCAAAACCGGATGCCGGACTTGACGGCGAATTGATTTTTGAAAGCGCCCTGGAAAATTATCTGAACCCGGACTTTGGCGACCTGGACGAAGGTTCCATTGTCAAGGGCGAAGTGGTGCGTATTGATGCGGATACCGTGCTGGTGGACGTCAATTTCAAATCCGAAGGACAGATCCCTCTGGCGGAATTTACCGATTCCCTCGGCCAGGTCGGCATAGCCGTCGGCGACAAAGTGGATGTTTTTGTCGTGCGCAAAAACGAGCAAGAAGGCTCGATCATCCTTTCTTACGAAAAAGCCAAACGCATGCAGGTCTTTGATCAACTGGAAGACATGCTGGACAAGGGCGGGATCTGTTCAGGGCGGATCCTGCGCCGCATCAAGGGCGGCTATACCGTGGACCTGGGCGGCGTGGAAGCCTTTTTGCCCGGTTCGCACGTGGATCTGCGCCCGGTTCCGGACATGGACGCCCTGGTTAACCAGACCTATGAGTTCCGGGTACTCAAGATTAACCGCCGGCGCAGCAATGTCATCGTCTCCCGCCGGGTGCTTCTGGAAGAAGATCGCGATTCCAAACGCCATGATCTCCTGACCACCCTGGAGGAAGGGCAGCTCGTCTCCGGCAGGGTCAAAAACATCACGGAATACGGCGTATTCGTGGACTTGGGGGGCCTTGACGGTCTCCTGCACATTACCGACATGTCCTGGCGGCGCATCCGCCACCCCAAGGAGCTGGTCAGCCTGGGGCAGGATCTGCAATTAAAGGTGCTTTCCTTTGACAAGGACAACAATAAAGTCTCTCTGGGCCTGAAACAAATGGTGGAAGACCCCTGGCATGACATCAACGCCAAGTTTCCCTCCGGGGCGACCTTCAATGGCAAAGTTACCAACCTGGTGGATTACGGCGCCTTTGTGGAGCTGGAATCCGGAGTGGAAGGCCTGGTGCATATCTCTGAAATGTCCTGGACGCGCAAACTGCGCCACCCTTCGCAAATGGTTCATCCGGGCGATGAGGTGGAGGTGGTCGTCCTGGGGGTGGATTCCTCAAAAAAACGTATCTCCTTGGGCATGAAGCAAATCAAGGAAAATCCCTGGGAAGTGGTGGCGGTCAAATTTCCGGAAGGCACCATCCTGGAAGGGGCCATCAAAAATATCACTGAATTCGGCATCTTCATAGGCATTGAAGACGGCATTGACGGCCTGATCCACGTCTCCGACATCAGTTGGACCAAAAAGATACGCCACCCCAACGAACTCTATAAGGTCGGCGACATGGTGCAGGCCAAGGTGCTCACCGTGGACCAGGAAAACGAAAAATTCACTTTGGGCATAAAACAGTTGCAGGAAGACCCCTGGGCCTATGTACCGGACAAATTCCCCGAAGGCACGATGATCAGCGGCGTAATCACCAATATTACCGACTTCGGCCTCTTTGTGGAAGTGCAGGAAGGCATTGAAGGCCTAGTGCATGTCTCGGAAATAAGCAGCAAAAAAATCAAAAGCCCTGCGGAATTGTACAAGGAAGGAGCGACCATTGATGCCAAGGTCATCCATGTCTCCGCCGAAGAGCGCCGTCTGGGGCTCTCCATAAAACAGATCAAGGAAGATACTGAAGAGCGCAAAAAGCCGGCAAAGGAACTCCGGGCCGTGGGGCCGGACGCCGGGGGGGGCGGCCAGAACCTTGGGGATCTTCTTAAGCAGAAACTGGAAGACGGCGAGGAAGACAACGAAAAAAGCTGATTATGCCTTAAATAGGACTGGTTTTTATGGCGATGGGCCGCTCTGACGAAGGTCAGCGGCCCGTTTTTTTTACAGGCTATCCAGCGCCCAAGACCAGCTCCAACAACATAAAACTGACGGCGGCCACGGAGGCCGAGGCCGGGATGGTGATCACCCAGGCAATGACCAGGTTGCCGGCCACGCCCCAGTGCACGGCGGACAAGCGCCGGGTGGAGCCTACTCCGAAAATGCAGGCCGTGATGGTGTGCGTGGTGCTGATCGGCGCGCCAATCACGGAGGCGGCGCTGATAACTATGGACGCCGAAGTTTCGGCGGCAAAGCCGTGCACCGGCTCCAACTTGCAAATCTTATGTCCCATGGTTCTGACAATCTTCCAGCCGCCCACGGCCGTGCCCCCGGCCATGGCCATAGCGCATACCAGTTTGACCCAGAGGGGCACGGCGATGACATCGATTTCGCCAAAAATGAGCAAGGCCAAAGTTATCACTCCCATAGTCTTCTGGGCGTCGTTCAGACCGTGGCTTAAAGCCATGAACCCCGCCGAAGCTATCTGGGCCTTTTGAAAAAAACCATTGGCCGATTTCCGGTTGATCCTGGCAAAGACAATGCAAATCAAGTTCATGAGCAAGAGGCCCATGAAAAAACCTACCAGGGGGGAACCCAGCAGGGGGAAAACCACCTTGTTGATGATAGAGGAACCGTTCAGGGCTGCCGACCCCACATGCGCCAGGGCCGCGCCCATCAGGCCGCCGATCAGGGCATGGGATGAAGAGGACGGGATGCCGAAATACCAGGTCAGGCAATTCCAGGTGATCGCCCCGATGAGAGCGGCCAGCACCAGGATGTGGCTACCGGATACAATATCTGGACGCACGATGCCGCCGCCCAGGGTCTGCGCCACCTCCGTGCCCAAAAGCGCGCCTAACAGATTCAAGGCTGCGGCCATGCCCACGGCCGCACGCGGCGTCAGCACCTTGGTGGAAACCACGGTGGCGATGGCGTTGGCGCAGTCGTGCGCGCCGTTGGTAAAGTCGAAGATCAGGGCCGTGACGACAATCACGACCAGCAGCATAGGCGCTTCAAACATGTTTCAGCACCGCTTCTTCAACAGCCTCATCCACTTCCACCAAGTAGACAATAAGCTTTTCCATACGGTCATAGGTCCGGCTCCACTTGATTATCTCCAGCACGGACCCATCCGTGGCTTTCCCCAGTTCATACAGTTCCGCTATGCCTGTGCTGAGCAGCATCTCGCATTCATTGCGCAGAGTCCGAAACTCTCTGGTATTGTGGCTGTCCCGCTTTTCAGACAGCCCTACCAGCATGGAGCGGGTCAGCATGGTCATCGCCTGTACCGTCTTCGCCAGTTGCAACATGGGAACACGGGCCTGTTTGAATCCCAGAAAGGACAGCCTGGTGGACAAATTGTTGAAGAGATCAATGGCTTCTTCCTGCGCCTTGTTGATGTGCAGGATATCCTCGCGATCAATGGGGGTGAGGAAGCTCTGGGAAAGGTGCTTGGTGATGGTCAGGTAGATATGGTCCGCTTCATCTTCCAGCGCCAGAATTTTTTCGCGCTGATCTTTCGGGTTGTCCAGGCGTTCGATAAGCGCCGCGAGTTCGTTGGCCACCGTGCACAAAATCTGGTTCTGCTGCAACAGGAGCTCAAAAAACGGCGCCCCTTTGGGCAAAAGTGAATTGAACATAACTAGCGACTCCCAGGTGAAACATCTGATCGGTCAGAGGATTCCAAATTTGTCATTTGTGCCAAAAAAATCGTTCCTTTTTGTCTTCCCGCCGCCAGGGCTTCCAGCGAACGGGGCCTGCCCCCATGGGTCAGAACCGTAGGGATACCGTAAAGCAAGGCCAACCTGGCCGCATCAAGCTTGGTGGCAATGCCGCCGGTGCCGAAACTGTTGGTCTGTCCTATACTGATGCTTTGGCGCGCGGCTTCTATATCCCGCACTTCCTCAAGCAGGGCCGCCTCCGGGAACTCCTTGGGATTTTTGTCATACAACCCGTCAATGTCGCTGAAAAGGATAAGCAGGTCCGCGCTCCAGAGAATCGCCGATTGCGCCGCCAGGGTGTCGTTGTCGCCTATCTTGATCTCTTCCACCGAAACGCTGTCATTTTCGTTGATAATGGGGATAACCCCCTCGTCCACCAAAGTGAACAGCGTATTCCGCATATTCAGGGTTCTGATAGGATCGCCGAAGTCGTCCTGAGTCAGCAGGATTTGGGCAATGTGCAGACTGTGCTTATCAAAAGCGCGCCGCCAAGCGCTCATGAGCTCCACCTGTCCGATGGCGCATAGAGCCTGCCGGTAATGAAGATCCCGCTTGCGGGCCCATTTGCCCATGGTGGAAAGCCCGGCCACCTGGGCGCCGGATGAAACAATGACCAGATGCTTGCCGCCTTTGATCAAGCCCGCAGCCTGATCCGCGAATTCCGCGAGATAGTCGGAATTTATTTTCCCATCTTTATCGGCCAGCGTAGTGGAGCCGAACTTGCAAATTACTTTGCGCGCATCCGCTATAAGCCTAGCAATCATTTTTTCATCTAGCTCCGTACCTGTCCGCTGCCGCTTACCAGGTATTTTATAGTGGTCAGAGCCTCCAGACCCATGGGGCCCCTGGCGTGGAATTTCTGGGTGCTGATCCCCAATTCCGCGCCAAAGCCGAATTCGCCCCCATCGGTAAAACGAATCGAGGCATTGACATACACACAGGCCGCGTCCACCAGGGCGCGGAATTTTTCCGCCGCCCGCAAGTCTCTGGTAAGAATCGCCTCGGAGTGTTTCGTCCCGAAACGGTTGATATGCGAAATAGCTTCATCGCAGGAAGAGACGGTCTTAACCGCGAGAATATAATCTAAAAACTCGCGCTCCCAGTCTTCCTCGGTGGCTTCTTTCAACGCCAGGCCAGCGGGAAGGATGCCCACGGCCTCCATGGCCCCGGCATCGCAACGCAGTTCCACCTTGCCAGCCAATCTTGCCGCCAGAACCGGCATGAGGGCGTCCAGGGCCTCCCGTTGCACCAGCAGGGTTTCCACCGCATTACAGGCGCCGGGCTTTTGCAGCTTCGCGTTGATGATTATTTCCACCGCCTGAAGCATGTCCGCGCTACCCTCCACATAGATGTGGCAGTTCCCTTCGCCGGTTTCAATTACCGGAACGCGGGCGTTCTCCACCACCCGGCGGATCAATTCTTTCCCTCCCCTAGGCAGAAGCGCGTCAATCCAGCCTCGCGCCCCTAATATCTCCTCAACTTCGTCCCTGCTGCCCGATTCCGCCAGCCCCACCGCCTCCGCAAGGCCGCCGCCTTCCTTAAGGCCCGCCTTGATTGAACGCACCAAGGCCTTGTTCGATTCCAGCGCCGAAGAAGACCCACGCAACAGAATCGAACAGCCCGCCTTATAGGCCAGGGCCGCGCAATCGGCGGTAACATTGGGCCGCGATTCATAAATGATGGCCGCGACTCCCAGCGGCACGCTGATTTGTTCGATCAACAAGCCATTGGGCAGGGTCCACCCCCCCCGCACCTTGCCTATGGGGTCTTCCTGCCGGATAACAACATCAATGCCCAGGATAATGTCGTCTATCCGCCGGTCATTGAGCAACAGCCGGTCAACCAGGCTTTCCTTCATGCCTTCCGCCCTGGCCCGATCCACGTCATGGGCATTGGCCTCCAGAATGAACGCCCGGTCCCGTTCAATGGCCGCGGCCGCCGCTGTCAGGGCCTTATCCTTGGCCATGCGGTTTTCCAAGGCCAGTTTCACCTGGGCTTGCCTGAGAGAAGGAAATATTGTTTCCGCCAAAAAACTCATCTTGCCTCCGTCATGATTCGGCGCATGCGTTCGTAGACCGCACGAGGATTGTTCATGCCGGCGACCTGGGCGTTATTCTGCCACTGCTCCAGAAGATTATCCTGAAAGGCCTTGCGCAGGACGGCCCGTTCTCCGGCGGAGAGATAGTGGACGCGCAGACTCCCGGCGCGCAGATCATCCATATCCATACGGTGGGCGGCGCGCAGAACCCTGCCCAGTTCTTGCGACAGCTTTAAACCGCTGGCGTCAGCGAGAATTTTACGCAGATCCAGGGGCAGGATATCCCAAAGCCCCTGGTTAATGCCCAGCCAGCACATGCCCCCGGGCAGATCCACCAGGGCGGCCTGGGAAAATTCTTTTTCCGCCTGTATCTGTCCGGCCTGATCCAGGGTGAGCAGGGCGCCGTCCGCCTCTTGCTCGTTCAAATACATGGAAAAATCGCCCAAGGGAACGGTCAGGGGGTAAGCGCCCAGAAAGGCCAGGGCTTCGGCCGCGGCCGGAGTCTCCGCCAGGATGCGCCGTCCGCGCAGATCCGCCGTCCCGTAAAGACCATCCCGGACGGCATAGAGGTTGTACGGTTGCCGGGCATGCAAGGCCAGGATCCTGATACCTTTGAATTCTTTCTGCAATTCCGGCAAATCCTGGTATATACGCCAAAAAGCCGTGCTTTTCCGTGCCAGGGTTTCCTCACCCAAGTCCAGAGCCGTGCTCTGGCCAAGGGGAAAGTGAGTCCAAGCGGCGCTCAAGGCTCCGTGTCCCATGGCGATTTGCCCCAGGCGCACGGCCTGGAGCACTTCATCGTCCTGGCAAAGTGCGCCAGGATTATACAGACGGATGATCAACCGCCCCTTGCTCTGGCGCAACATTTCGCCGGCCCAGGGCAGGAGAACCTCTTTGACCACAGGATGATCCTCGGGATAGAGGCAGGCCAGATTCAAGACGAGGCTCTCCGGCTCGGCGGCGCGTAGTGGAGCGGCCAACAGGGCCATAAGGAAAAAAGCGAAAGAAACTCCTCTCATGGATTGCTTATTAACCTTGCCCCGGACAAAAGCCAAGGGTAAAAAACAGAATAACTTGTCAAACACGGGTAAATAGGTCAATTTACCCCATGCGCATCATCTCCGGGGCATACAGGGGGAGAGAACTGAAAACCGCCAGCGGTCCAGGTTATCGCCCGGCCATGAGCAAGGTGCGCTCCGCGCTTTTTTCCATGCTGGAGGCCCGGGGAATGGATTGGCCGACATGCCGGGTTCTGGATTTGTTCGCGGGCAGCGGCAGCCTGGGGTTTGAGGCCTTGAGCCGTGGCGCGGCCTTGGTGTGTTTTGTGGAATCGCTCCCCAAAGCCGTGGCCGGAATCCGCAAAAATGCGGAAATGCTGGGCATCAATGGAAGACGTTGCCTGATCCTGGAAGAAGAGGCTGGGCGAATGCTGGGGCGCGGCTCTCCCTTGGCCTATGATTTGATTTTCATTGATCCGCCGTATGGCCAGGACTTATTTTCCTCCTCCCTTAAAGCCGTTTTACGCCGCGGCTGGCTTAAGGAGGGCGGTTTTCTCAACGCGGAGCTTGAAAGCGGCTTTAGATTCGACCCTGAACAGGCGGACCCACTTTTGACCTTGGAAGCAGACCGCCACTACGGACAGACGAGGCTCTTGCTATGGATCAAAAAAACTCCAGAATCGCCATCTATCCAGGCACCTTCGACCCTCTGACCAACGGGCATGTCAGCCTGATCCGCCGGGGTTGCGAAATTTTTGACCGGCTCATCGTGGCCGTGGCCAAGGATACGACCAAAACCACCCTTTTCAGCCTGGATGAACGGAAAGAGCTTATCCGGCTGGTTTTCGCCGACCATCCCCAAGTACAGGTGGAGCCTTTCAGCGGTCTGCTGGTGGAGTATGCGGAAAGCCTGGGGGCCAGGGTGATTCTGCGCGGCCTGCGCGCGGTTTCAGACTTTGATTACGAATTTCAGATGACCCTGATGAACCGCAAATTGACCCGCAATGTGCAGACGGTTTTCTTGGCGACCGACTACCAATGGCTTTTCACCAGCTCCACCCTGGTCAAGCACACCGCCTCCGTAGGGGGCGATGTCCGCGACCTGGTTCCGGAAGAAGTGTTCAGAGCCCTGCGCGGCAAATACGCCGCGAACCTCTCCTGAGCCTCAATAATCCCTCTTCCAGCCCAGCCCCACTTCGCTGGAGCGCGTACTGCTGCGGCCCTGAAGGATCGTATTTGGCCTAAGCTCCACCTCCACCCGCACGCCGGTGCTGTCTTCCGTAACCCCCTGCTCCACTCCCACATAAATGGCGTTATTGATATACTTGCCGGCTTCCAGATGAGGTATGGCATCCGTATTGTCTTCCGCTCCGGAGGAGGCCCCCATAGCCTCGGCGCCGGGGGCGCCGTAGGTATTGCGCTGCCCCCCGCCGGTAGCGCCGCTGCTGAGACGCAGCATATCAACCCCCAGGGTTTGACGCATGCCGCCAAGCAGACCCGACCCGCCCTCGGAAAGCTCACGCAGGCTGTTGGCCAGCTGCAAGGCCTCAAAGTGGCTCAGGCCGGTGGAATTTTTGCCGAAGAGCACTTGGGAAAGCACCTGATCCTGGGGCAAAGGCGGAATACTGCTCAAGTGGATACGCGGACGTCTGGCCCGGCCCTGTATGAAGGCCAGAGCCTTGATGTCCGAACCCGTATAAGTCAATTCCAGGTTCAGTATTGGATCGATCTCCCGTCCGCTGTTAAGAACGATCTCTCCGCCGGTAAAGACAAAGGGCCTGGAAAGCAGATCAAAAGCCCCGCGCACCGGGCGGAAGCTGCCGCTCAGGAGAGGTTCGTCCGGGGAACCGAACACGTTTATCGCCCCGGCCCATTCGCTGTCCAGGCCCAGACCCCGGACATAGAAACGTCCGGGAATGTTTATCGTCACGCGCAACGACGGCCCGGACACGTTTTTTTCCGAGACTACGGCATCCATCCGGCTAATCTCCAGCGTCTCCACCGAACCGCCCAATGAGGCAAGCAAGGTATATTCCCCCCGCTCCACTTCAATATTCGCCGTAACCTCCGGAGCGTTGAGCGGCCCGTCTATATCCAGCAGTCCGGAAAGACGCACATTGAGGTCATCACGGCGCAAAGGCTGTAAATGGACAACCCGGCCGTGCAGACGCAGCCTGGGGACAAATGCCTCCTGGCCCGTCCTTTCAGGCGCATCCAACATCCCTTGCAGGGCAAGGCTCCCGCGCCCTCCGTCAGAGGCGGCCAGCAATAATTCCAATTGCCGGTTCTTGCCCTGGGCCTCCAGGCTGATGTCATCCAAAAACAGGCCCAGGATACGGTCCGCGTAACGCCCCTGCGTCAAGTAGGCGCTGCCTGTATAAAGCGGGGCCTCCAAGCTGCCGGACAAAGAAAGGTCAATACGGCTGTAGCCGCTGAGTTCGCGGTCAGCCATAGGCAGGATGCGGCAAAAAGGATCCAGGGGACCCTGCCAAAAGACATTCGCCTCCAGCGGGGCCGCCCTGTCCGGGAGAGGAAAGGACCCACCGGCAGGCAGGATCAAGGGCAACGCAAATTCCAGCCGGCCTTCCTGTGTGTCTGCCGGCGCTCCCGCATAAATCAGCCGCCCCTGGCCTGACAAATACATGCGCCCCGTTTGTCCGCTCAAGCGCGGAAAGGCGGAGGAAGGGGGCGCCCCCAGACCGGCCGTAAGCCGGAACAACAGCGGCGTATCTTCCGGATGGCCGGAGCCCGCCCCCCGGCCCGCATCTTTTTCGTCCAGGGGCTTACGATCCAGCACACTTTCCGGCATGATCTCGGATCGCAAATCCAGTTGCCCATTCCACTCCTCTCCCTGGCGGGCAAGATGCAAATCCAGGCTCATAGCGCCCTCCGGGAAGGAGGAGTCCACCAGCAGAGAAGCCAGGCCAAAGGGCATGTTCTGCACCTGGAGTATAAATTTATCCTGCTTCCGGCCAAAATCCAGGGAAGCGGCAAGCGCGCCGCGCACAGCCGGTATGCCCGTTGCCCCCCGGATCCTGCTTTGCCCGGAATGAGCAGGCGCGGTCAGATTAAGGCGCAGTTCCGGCAAAAACAAACCCCGGCTGAAATCAAGGGTCGCGGGCGCGTCCAACTCTATACCCGCGCTCTGATCCGGGGTGCGCAACAAAAAAGACCGCACGGTCAGCGTTGATTTTACCCAGTCAAAATACCCGGCCAGGAGGGCGATTTCAGCGGCGCGCGGCGACGATGATGCTGGAGAGGCCCCGCTTCTGGAAGACTGCCCCCCGCGCCAGCTTCCCAACAGGGACAGGTTAAAGGCTCCACCCATGGGGCTTGAATGGACGGCCAATTCTCCCTGCCGCCAACGAAAACGGCCCCACTGTCCGCGTTTCACCGTGGAACGCATGATTAACACCGGTTCCTGAAAAAGATCGGAAATATACGCGGATCCGCTGGAGCCATCCACGCTGAAAAAAACATCCCGGATGTCGAACTCATGGTGTTCGGCCAAGGCCACATCCAGCCTCCCGGCGCGCCAGCTTATATCCAGGCGTTGCCCTAGGGATTCGGGGACGAAAGACAGGCTCACGCTGGCCGGATCACCGCTGCAATGCACACCGCTCAAGATCATCAGCGGCCGCCAGCCGAAGATGTCCAACTGGACCTCTCCGGCCAGACGCGGCGACTGCCGGCGATCCGCCGGCAATTCAAAGTCCAGGTCCGCCGCCAGCAATAAATCCGTCCCCGTAACCCGGAACCCGCTCAAAGCGGCCCGCAGGCCTCGAACATCCGAATGCAGGTAAAAGGCGCTTTCCAAGTGTACCGGTCCGCCATCCTGGTAAGAAAAATCCAGAGAACTCCGGCCCTGAATCTTTCCCTGATCCATGGCGAACTCCAAATCCGCGCTCACCTCGCGCAGAATCACCGATGAAGGGGCGCGGAGATCCGCCAGGTTCAGGGATATTTCCACCTGTGGGGCAAACAGGGGACCATATAGGGAAATATCCGCGAGGCTAGCTTCGCCCCGCCGGGCCTGGCTGAACAATCCGCCCCGGATCAAGGGGTCCAGGTCATCCAGGTGCAGGTTCAGACCGGCCTTGAGCCAGGCCTTGGATAAACCGGCGGAAACGCCCCTGAGGTCCGCCTGCCCCTCCAGATGCGCGAGACCGCTGGCCAACTTGGTCAGATGCAGGGCGTAAGCGTCATTCTGTATTGAAAGATCCGCCTCCAAGGCCAGTTCGTCTCCCAGAAACTCCGCAGGCCAGGACGCGGGCCAGAGCATCTTCCGACCCGCGAAGTTCACGGCCAGGGAACCGCCGGAAGCGAACCCGGACGCCCATCCGGACGCCCCCCGGCTCAGAGGCGGTTCAACGGAGGCCAACCGCAGGTCCAAGGCCAGATCGCCGTCAGGAATACCCCCCGGCTGATCCAGCAGCTCTTCCAGCCGGGCTTTCCAGGCCCCTCCGGCCGCCGCCCGCAAATCCGCCTGAGCGGTCATCCCGCCGTTATCCAGATTCAGGTCGCCTTGGGCCAGGGCGTTAATCCCGGCGCCGGAGCAACGGAAAGATCGCAGGGTGAGGACATTTCCACGCAAGGAGCTGTCCAGGGCATAGTCCAGGGAAATATCCCCGCCGTCAAGGCGCAGCGCCGCCTCCCCCTCAAGCCCCAGAGAGAGCGCCCTGCCCAGCCTCGCCTGAAAACGCGTCTCCAGACGCAAATCTCCAGGCAAATACTGGCGCAGGGCCGGAGATTCCCGCCTTAGCGAAGCCTGGAACCCTCCTTGCGCCAGCAAGCCTCCGGGGCGAGTCCGCAGGGAAAGCTCACGCAGATCCAACTCCCAGGCCATCCCGGAATGCGCCAGGGCGTTTACCCGTAAAGACTGGTCCTCATACCTGGCCTCGGCCCGCAGGTCCAGGGACGGCTGAAAAAAGGCTCTCCAATCCTCAGGCAAGGCCGGTCCGGGAGTAGCCTGCAAGGTCAAATCCATGTACAGCCGGGCATCCAAAATCCGGCTGAAATCAATGTCCGGGACGAGGGCGGCCAGACTCATGCGCCCCTGCCCGCTGATCAACTCGCCGTTTCCGGATTCGGCCATAAAGGTAATCGCCCCCTGCCAGCTTTGTGGAGAACCGCTCCCTTCCACAAGCAGGTCATAAGCCGGCGTATCGGACCGGCCGATCAACCCTGCCAGAAAGCCGTTTTCAGCCTCGCGGGCGCTGAGGCGCAAATGCAGGTAATCATGACCATGTATGGACAACGGCCTATGGATATTCTCATCCATAGGCCGCGGCTCGGTGCGCAATTCCAGGCTAAAGCCCGTGCCGTCCGGATGCAGCAAAGAGGCATCCAGGTTGGCGGCCAGACCGCTGGAAGAGAGAAAGGCCCCTCCCCGCGCGTTTATCAACATGCTCCGCAGGGCTTCCCCGATCCGCCCGTTCCGGATATCCACCATGCCCAAACGCAGATCCAGGGGCAGGGACATCTCCTGGCCCTCTTCTTCCTCATTCTCGGATTCCGGAGCTTGGGGCAGCGCCGGCGCGCGAAGCAACTCCGGTTCCAGGATCCGGAGCAGTTCCACATGGATTTCGCCCTGCAAAAGAGCCGTCGCTTGCAGGCGAATTTCCATTTCCCTGGCGGTGAAGCAAAGCCCCTGCCCATCCAGGAGCCTTACCCCGCGCAAAGATAAGACCAGGGGCAGAGGGCCGCGGAATTCATCCAGCTCCAGGTTCAGGCTATATCCGGCCAGTTCCGAGCGCGCAAGCCCAAGCAGCACACGTTCGGCATACGGGGTGCGCAACCAGAGAGCTAAGGCCAGGGCAGCCACCATGATGGCCGCCAGGCTCCCTCCCAGGATTTTCAGAAACCTCTTGCCCCATTTAAATATGGCCGGACGCATCAGAAACTCTGCCCTATGCTGCAATATAGCTGCAGGACGCCGTCCCCGGATCGCGGGGTCAGGGGAGTAGCCAGATCCACACGCAAAGGCCCGATCACCGTATAATAACGCAGACCAATCCCGGCTCCCCAGCGCAAGGACTCCTGAAAATCAGGCGTAGACTCCGGATAAACCATGCCGGCATCCACAAAAGTCGTGATCCCCCAAGTCTCATTTATTTTCCAGCGGGTTTCCATACCGAATTCCATCAGGGAAGCGCCTCCCAAGGGTTCATCGTGGCGGTTGCGCGGCCCCAGGGACTGATAGGCATAGCCGCGCACCGAGCCGCCGCCGCCGCTGTAAAAACGTATGGAGGTGGGAATGCCCTCGGCCTTGGCCCCCATGACGCTGCCGATGCTCCCCCTCAAGGCCAGGGTAAGGGTGTTTTCCTCCGCGATCAGGGGCAGATAGGTGCCTATGTCAAACCTTCCGCGCAAGGCGGTGAATTTGTCGCCATAGGTTCCGACATACGGTCCCAGAGCGAAATTCAGCTTGACGCCGGACACGGCATCCAGCGGGTTATTTGTATCGTTGTATGCCAGAGAGGCAGGCAGGCCGAAAAGGGTATATTCACGCCTGGGTTCATCCGCTGCGGTCAATCTGCCCGCTTCCGCGCTGACCTTCAAGCTGCCGCTGACCTTGCGCGAAAAACGGCGTTCCAAACCGGCGGCCACCGACAAAGAAGAAAGGCTGTAGGCCTTCACATCTTCATTGCGCAAGGCGGCCTGGGCCACGAAATCCTGGGCCGGGCTCCCGACAAAAGGACGCCGGTATTGAGTGAAAAAAATCTGCATATCCTGCCAGAGAGGCATATCCAGCTTCAACTCGTCACCATGACCGCTGAAATTGCGATGCGTCCAGGAGCTTTCCACTCCCGCCCCGAAATCGGAATTATACTTGAGCGCCCCGCTCAGGGTGCGCTCCGGCGCTGGAGAAAGGGTCAGGACTACCGGTAAGAGATCCTCCCCGGACGCGCTTTCCCCGGGCGAAACCTCCAGGGTCTGGAAGAGGCCGGTGCGGCGCAGATTGTCCACAAAACGCTCCGCCTGGTTCTCCCGCCAGACCTGTCCGGGCCGCCAAGTGCGCATGGCTTCCAGGTAAGCCCGACTGACCCGGTTTTCGCCCTGGATCTCCAGGTCGCCCATGCGGCAAAACGGCCCTGCCATGAGGCTGATATTGGCTTCCAAGGTTTTATGGTCATGATCCACCAAATAGCGGGTGCCGGTGATCTCCGCAAAAGGATAGCCGCTGTTGCGCAGGATATTTTTGCTTCGGGCCACTGCCTCCAGAACGGCCTGGGTAGTGGCGGGTTCTCCGTCGGCCAGCCCGGCGTCGGCCAAACTGGTCAAGTTTCTGCCCCTGGATGATAACACGCTTGTAAGCTGCTCGTCGGCATCGCCGATGTTAATCACGCTCCGCCCAAGGGTAAATTGCTGCCCAAGACGAAAATGTATCCACACCGTCACCCGCCTGACCAGCACATGCCTTGTGAAAGAGCCTTCCCCGGAAGCCTCTTCCAGCAGTTCTTCGCTCTCCTGAGTAATGCGGCTCCAACAGCGGCCGTCATAATAGGCAAAGGAATGCATTACGGCTCGCGCATCTTCCAGGTCGCTCTTGATCCGTTGATTCAAGTTGGCGAAGCTGGCCGGAGGCGACCCTTTCAGACGCTCCAGCAGGCTGGATTTAAGAAAGACCTCCGCCACTTCCGGGGCATCCGGACTGCTCGCCTCTACCTGGTAAATCCAGCGCGCGGATGTCCGTGAATTCGCCCCGTTGTTTCCTTCCGCCTGGTAGACGCGGTAGGCCTCGGCCTGGGCCAGAAGGTCCGCCGGCACCCTGGGGAGGACGGGCGCAGGGAAGGGATCGCGACTGAGCAAATCCGGAAGCTCATCTTCTTGTTCCGGCATGATCGACTCCGGCAAAAGGGCCAGATTTTCTTCAGAGCAAGCTGCCGACAACGCGAACAACAGGCAGAACACGGCCAGCGCTAGACCCGTGCCCTGATCCCGTTCTCCCGGCGCCCTCAAGAGGCGATCCTGTTCTGGAAATTTTTCACACGTAACGGCATATCATGTTTACGCGCGGGCAGGAAGATACAAAACCATAAGAAAACGGCGGCTACTGGGAAGAACGCCGGTACGGGCGAAAGCGCCCGCACCGGTCAGCTATGGTTTCTTAGCGCATGCCGCGGCTCATGCGGCCGAAACCCTTCTTGCCTCCGCCGCAGCCGCCTCTGCCGTTACGATGGTCGCCATACCCCGTGGGCAGGCCTTCCTGGGCAAGCCTGAGGTTCAGGCCGGCCCTAGCGGAATAAATCTTGCCTTTCAGGACGCCCAGCTCCTTGGACAGGGCTTCGATCTTGCCCTGATCCGGACTGGCGCTGTGCACTTGGGCATCCCATTCAGCTTTCTTGACGCGGATCTCCTGCATGATGGGATCCATCAGCGCACGATTCTCCTTAAAAATCTGCTGCATCTTCGTGGTCTGTTCCGGGGTGAGGCCAGCGCCCTGCCAGCGGCCTCCGCCATAACCAAGAGCGGAACCGGCGAAAGCCATAACCAGCATAACGGCCAGAGACAAGGACAGTAAACGTTTCATGGTATCCTCCAGGATGGTTTGTGTCATGAGTTTTGCATAGCATCCACATGGTCTTGCTTGCCTTAAAGCAAAGCCCGTACCAAAACTGTAACGTAGTGTAATGTTTGTAGTTATTTTGTCTTTCGGTTATTGACCCACCCCCGGGGCAGTGTTACTTTTTTTCTCAGTAACCTGCCTAACTGGGGCAAAAAGTAACTCCCGCCACAGGAAAAATTATGCGGACGATCTTAAATTTTCCCCGATGGCTGTACGCCGGCATCGTCTTTATCGTCATCTGCGTGGCCGGTCTCCTGGCCCTGCGCAATACGGATCAGCAAAGAGAACAAATGATCGCCAACCTTAAGGACAGGGCCGATGTGCTAATCTGGGCGCTGGAAGGCTCGGCCAGGGCCATGGGGCGCATGGGGCAAAATCACCTGCCCGAGCTGCTTGAAGAAATCGGTGATGAGCCGGATGTGGCCTATATGGCGATTTTGGACGGCCAAGGGCGCATCCTGATCCACAGCGACAGCGCTGAAAGCGGGAACCTTCGCCGCCTGCCCCCCTTGCACGAAGAAATGGACAAAGAACCGTCCGTGTCCAGAGGGACATTTATAACGGACGGCGAAAAACCCCTGTATGAAGTCTGGAAGATTTTCGCCCCCAAGCGGCCCGGCCCGGTATTCGCGCCGGGGGATCCGCGTTTGACCAGACGCTGGCTACACCCAACAAGAAAATGGCCTTGGGATGAAGGCCGGTTTTATATCGCCGTGGGCATGGATGCTTCCCATTTTGAGCCGCGCTTGCGTCGTTATGTCGCCCAGACCATGATGATGGCCGCGCTGATTACCGCAGCCGGGCTCGCTGGCATCGCCCTGCTCTTTTTCTTCCAAAACTACAAGCGTTCCAGGCGCATGCTGGAGGATACCCAGGCCTTGGCGGAGCAAGTGATCAGCAACCTCCCGGTGGGACTGGTGGTGACGGATCTCCATGGAAAGATCTCCCTGCGCAACCGGCCGGCCGAACAGATCCTGGGGATCCCCCATGAGCAGGAGAATCACCCCCCCCTTCAGGATCTCACCTTTTTCGACTGGCGGAGTCTCATGGATGAACTGGACAGCGGAGGGCTGATCCTGGAAAAAGAGCTGGACGCCTTTGCCTCCAAAACCAGGAACATGCCGGTCAGCCTGAGCGCGGCCAAACTCACCGACAGCGAAGGCGGAAAATCCGGCTATCTCTTTATCTTGCGGGATTTGGACGAAGTACGGCGGTTGCGGAGACAGGTGAAGCTTAACGAACGCCTCTCGGCTCTGGGTAATCTGGCGGCCGGCGTAGCCCACGAAATACGCAACCCGCTCAGTTCCATCAAAGGATATGCCACCTACCTTACGGAAAAAGTCAAAGAAGACAAAATGGCCCACGCTACCGGGATGATCCTGATCCAGGAAACCGACCGCCTGAACCGGGTGGTCTCGGACCTTCTCAGCGTGGCCAAGCCGTTAAATTTACGCATCGAATCCGCCTCCATCACCCCTCTCCTGCAACAGGCCATACGCCTGATCACCCCGGAAGCCGAAGAAAACATGGTGACCGTAGAATTGGACCTGCCCCCTGAACAAACACCACAAAAAGACCGGATCATGCTTGATGCCGACCGTTTCACCCAGGCCCTGCTCAACCTGCTGGTCAATGCGGTACAGGCCGCCGGGGGCGCCGGATCCGGGGGCACGGTGCGTCTGACCCTGGAAAAAACAACGGAACACGGCGGTCCCGAATTCCTGGCTGTCAGCGTGAGCGACAACGGCCAGGGGATCGCCCCGCGGGATATGGAGAACCTGTTTACGCCTTACTTCACGACCAAGGCTACGGGCACCGGCCTCGGACTGACCATCGCCCAACGGATTATCGAACAGCATGGCGGTGAAATCAAGGTTTACAGCCGGCAGGGACAGGGCGCCGCCTTTACCATCCTGTTGCCCGTTACGGCAGAGCCGCGCGGGAGTGACGCATGAGCCAGTCTTTGCAGATCCTCGTGGTGGATGACGATTACACGCACCGGAATATGTTGCTGACCCTGCTGCGGGACTGGGGATACCTGGCGGAGGAAGCGGCGGACGGGGAAATGGCCGTGGAAAAATGCCGGGCTCAGTCTTTTGATTTGGTGCTCATGGACGTGCGCATGCCCAGAAAAACCGGCCTGGAAGCCCTGAAAGACATACATTCGCTCAATCCGGCCTTGCCGGTGCTGATCATGACGGCCTTCTCCAATATTGAGGCGGCGGTGGAGGCCATCAAAAACGGGGCCTACGATTACCTGACCAAGCCCCTGGATTTTGAAAAACTAAAGGTGGTGCTGCGCAATGTCTTTGAACATGCCGGGCTGATCCAGGCCAACGCCTCTTTGTCCAGCGCCCTTGCCGCCACGGAACTCCGTTCCAATATCATCGGCCGGAGCGATTCCATGCGCCGCCTGTTGGAGATGGCGCGGGCCATCGCCCCTTCGGAAGCGACCGTCTTGATCACCGGTGAATCCGGCACCGGCAAGGAATTGGTGGCCAAGGCCATCCACGCGAACAGCGGCCGGGCGCGGGGGCCGTATGTGGCCGTGAACTGCGCCGCCATTACCGAATCTCTCCTGGAATCCGAACTCTTCGGCCATGAAAAAGGGGCCTTTACCGGGGCCGATAAACGGCATGACGGCTATTTCATCAAGGCCGACAAGGGATCCATCTTTCTGGATGAAATAGGGGAACTGCCTCTGCCAATGCAGGCCAAACTCCTCCGGGTCATTCAGGAACGGGAGGTTCAGCGCGTTGGCGGCGGCGGCCCCGTGCCCGTGGATATGCGGATCATTGCGGCCACCAACCGGGACTTGCAGCAAGAAGTAAACGCTGGCAAGTTCAGGGAGGATCTGTATTACCGGCTGAATGTAGTTTCCCTGCCCCTGCCGGCCCTACGGGAGCGCCCCGAGGACATCCCCCTGCTGGCGCAGTATTTCCTGGAACGCTTCTCCCAAAAAAATAATAAAATAGTCCGGGGTGTTACACCAGGAGCCATGGATCGGCTGATCCGTTACGAATGGCCGGGCAATGTCCGGGAACTGGAAAACGTCATGGAACGGGCGGTGGTCTTGCTCATCGGAGAGCATATAGGCGAAAGGGAGCTTCCGCCCAAGCTCCTTAAAAGCGCTTCCGCTGAACAGGCTTCCGAGCCTATGTCCATGACCGGACTTACCCTGGAGGAAGTCGAGCGCACGGTGATCCTGGAAACCCTGAAAAACTGCGACGGCAACAAGAGCGAAGCGGCCAAGGCCCTGGGAATCAACCGCAAGACCCTGCATTTGAAACTTGCCAGATATGGCGGAGAATGAATAATCCCGGTCGCAAGCGGCCGGGATTATTTGGGGAGCTAGAGGGTGGGCCGACAGCCCAGCCTGTTTACAGCACTTTGAAAACGCGTTCTTCGTTGCTTTGCGGGTCAATTACATGAACGGCACAGGCCATGCAGGGGTCAAAAGAATGCACGGTGCGCAGGATTTCCACCGGCCGTTTGGGATCGGCGATGGGGGTGCCCAGCAGGGCGGTTTCCAGCGGGCCGGGTTTGTCGGCGGCGCAGCGTGGCCCCAGGTTCCAGGTGGAGGGGACGACCAATTGGAAGTTTTCAATAGCCTGGCCCTTGATTCTGATCCAATGGCTGAGCCCGCCGCGCGGGGCGTTGACGAAGCCGACGCCCTCGCCGGCATTGGGAACTTCGCAGTCAACGGCCACCTTGTTGTCTTTCTGGGCATTGGCCGCGAATTCATCGATCCATTGCCCGGTCTGTCCAGCCAGCACCGCAGCCTGCACCGCCCTGGCCGCGGTGCGACCCAAGGTGGAGAAAAGGGCTTCGGGGCCGACGCCCAGGGCCTTGAGCACGGCGTCAATGCCTTTTTTCACCTCCGGATGTCCTTGCTGGTAAGAAATGAGCATCTGGGCCAGAGGGCCGGTTTCCATGGGTTCACCCTGGTAACGCGGGGCCTTGGACCAGGAATAGCGATCCAGGTCATCCTGCTTGGTGAACTTGGGCTCGGTCTCTCCGTTATAGGGGTGCTGGGCCTTATCCCCGTTGAACCAGCTATGCCGGACATGTTCCTGGATGTTTTCCGGAACAAAGGGCTGAATGGCATCCAGTTTACGGTTTAAGATTATTCCGGGCTTGAGCCAGCGGCTGTTCAGATCCCTTTCATTCGTGGGGAATTCGCCAAAAGTCATGAAGTTGGAGGTTCCGCCGAAGGCTGTCCAGTCTTTGTATTCAGCGCCTATGGCCAGCAGATCCGGAAGGTAAACCTGCTCCACGAAGTCTTTGGCTTCCTTGATCAGGCCGCGGAATTCGTCAATGCGGGCCTTGGTGAGGGATTCATAACTGCTCACCCCGCCCATAACCAGGAACTGGGGGTGGGGGTTCTTGCCGCCGAAGGCGGCTATGGCCCTGGCGCAACGCGCCTGGACACGCAGGGCTTCCAGGTAATGGGCCGTACCGATGAGGTTGAGTTCCGGAGAGAGGCAATAGGCCGGGTGTCCGCCCAGGAAATAGGCCCCGGCAAAGGGGCCTAGCTGGCCTGATTCCACAAAACCCTTCAATTTGTCCTGTACGGCCTTGAGGTCAGCGGCCTTGGTCTGGCGGGCGGAGATGTTGGAAGCTATCTGGGCGGCCTTGGCCGGGTCCGCCTGCAAGGCGGAGGTGATGTCCACAAAATCCAAGGCGTGCAGGGTATAAAAATGCACGATATGGTCATGCAGGTACAGGGCGGCCAGCACCAGGTTGCGGATCAGGGTGGCGTTTTTGGGAATATCCACGCCTACGGCCATTTCCACAGCCCGGGTGGAGGCCAGGGCGTGGGTATAGGTGCATACGCCGCAGGTACGCTGGGTAAAATGCTGGGCATCCCTTGGGTCGCGGCCCTTGAGAATGGTTTCCAGCCCGCGGAACAGGGTGGCGGTGGACCAGGCGTTTTTGATCTTTCCCTGCTCCACTTCCACGTTGATGCGCAGATGTCCTTCTATCCGGGTGACCGGGTCAACCACGACCCTCCCGGTATATGTGCTTTGGGGAGTTGCCATCTTCTTGCTTCCTCCTGGGTCCTAACTTTCGTAGAACGGGGTGAATTCATCCCAAAAATCGGGTTCGCTACAGCCGATACACGGGTGTCCGGCCTGGACGGGCCAGTTGGTCTGGTTGAACTTGAGCTTGGGGCAGTTGTTATAGGTATTGGGGCCTTTGCAGCCCAGTTCGTACAGACACCAGCCTTTCCGGGCCTCTTCGGAATCAAAGGAAGGGGCGAATTCACCATTTTCAAAATGGGTGAGCCGCTCGCACTGTTCATGCACAGGTATGCCGTAAAACAGGACCGGACGGTCGTTTTCGTCCAGTTCCGGGGCGGCGCCGTTTTTGATCCAATGCACCAGAGCGGCCGCGAAGTTCAGCGGGTTGGGCGGGCAACCGGGCAGATTGACGGCCTTGACCCCGAGCTTGCCCAAAGCCTCGTTCACCCCTTGGGCCCCGGTGGGGTTCGGTTTGGCCGCCTGGATGCCGCCATAGGCGGAGCAAGTGCCATAGGACAAAACCAGCTTGGCCTTGGGGGCGATCTCCGAGCAGAGTTGCAGGATGGTCTTGCCTCCCACGGTGCCGAAAGCGCCGTTCATGGCGGTGGGGATGGCTCCCTCGATAACGCAGATATAACCTTCCGGGGAAGTTACGGCCTTGTGCAGAGCCTCCTCCACCGCGTCACCGGCGCCGGCCATTAGGGTTTCGTGGTAATCCATGGAAATGGTGTCCAGAATAAGCTCGTCAATGAAGGGATCATAGACGCGCAACAGGGATTCGGAGCAGCCGGTGCATTCGGCCCCGTGCAGGTAAACCACGGAAGGACGTTTGCCGGTGATGGCCTCGGCCACCTGGGCGGCAAATCCCGGCCCCATGCCCATGGCCACGGCCACGGCGGAACAGAATTTCAGAAAATCGCGGCGGCTGATGCCGCGCTGTTCAAGACGCTCCAAGGCGTCTTCCTTGCCCAGACCAACGGAAAAGCGCATAGCTATGCCTCCTTGTTCGTCGGAAGCGCCGGTCTTCACCCCGGCGCGAAATATGAAACGTTTAACAATATGCCATTTACGGCTCCGACACAATATTTTTCCAAGCCCAAGGCGGGTGGCGAACATAATCCCCTTGAGGTTGCAAGCCTTAAAAAGACAATATAAGGTAAAACCCGGCAATAACAACGCATCCGGAATCTTCGCGATGGCCCTCCGTAGCGGACTCTATAAGGGAGCTTACTTATGTGGAATTTGCGGAACCGCCTTTTGGTCCCCATACTGTTTGTGGCTGGTCTGGGCTTGGGTATCGCCAGTTTCAGCAGCTATTATATAGCCAAGAACGCCTTTGATGAAGCGATTGAAGCGGATGCGATGGGCAGCGTAAAAAGCCTGACGAATATCATGACGCTTATTTTTCAGTCCGCGATGACGGATGTGGAGCAGATCGCCATGACTCTTCAGGCGCGTGATATCTTGAACCACCCCAATGACCCCGAAAAAATTCCGCCTTTTCTGGAATTCTTGTCGGCGCTGAGCAAAAGCAAACCCTATTACCAGCTTGCCATCATCCTGGACAAAACGGGAATCGTTTTGGCCAGCACGGCGGGCAGCGGCGTGGGGGACAGCCGCGGCGACCGCGCCTATTTCAAAAGCGCGATGCAGGGACAGACGGTCATTTCCGACCCCATCTACAGCCGCACCACGCAAAAAAGCGTGATCATCATCTGCGCCCCGGTCCGCCAGGATAAGGAAATAATCGGCTGTGTGTACGTCAGCGTCGATCTCCAGACACTAAGCGACATGTATGTAAAAAACATCGTCCTTGGGGAACGCGGCTATGCAGCCATGTTTACCAATAAAGGGGATGTCGTCGCCCATCGTGACGCCGGGCAGATTATGTCGGAAGAGTTGAGCAAATCGGAAGTGGCCCAGCGTATAAAAAACCTCGCCGATCCGGCTGGAAGCTTTACCGCGCATTTCGGCGGAAAGGAGATCGTATATTTTTATCAGCAGGATCCACTGACGAAATGGTGGTGCCTGATACGCGCCGAACCGGAGGACATCCATTCCCCGGTGCTCTTCCTGGGTAGAATAAACATGGTTATCGCCATTTCCGTGGCCCTGGCCATTGCCCTGGTCGTATTCCTCGTCGTGCGCAAAATAGTATTCGCGCTGGATCAGGGCGTCCATTTCGCCAGCGCGATCGCGGGAGGAGATTTACAGAGGACGCTCAACGTGGAACGTAGCGATGAAATCGGCGAATTAGCTGATGCGCTGCGGCACATGGTGATGAATCTGAAAGGGATGATCGCCACGGCGGAACAGAAGGGCGAGGAAGCCGCGGAGCAGTCCGAAAAGGCGAAAAACGCCATGCGGGAAGCCGAAGAAGCGCGGCATGCCGCCGAACGGGCCAAAAGCGAGGGTATGCGCCAAGCGGGTGAACGTCTGGCGGCTATCGCCGGAAAGATGCAAACCACTACGGAGCAACTGATCGATAATATACAACGGGCCGAAGACGGAGCCGACGTGCAGCGGACGCGCGCCGAAGCAAACGCCGCCTCCATGGAGGAAATGAACGGCACGGTGCTGGAAGTAGCCAGAAACGCAGGCTCGGCTGCCGGAAGCGCGGAAGAAACCAGGGGCAACGCCGTTGAAGGCGCGAAAATCGTAACCAGCGTGGTACAGGCCATTGGCGAGGTGGTTCAGAAAACCACCTCCCTGAAAGGCGATCTCGACCAACTGGGTAAACAGGCCGATGGCATAGGCCAGATTATGAACGTAATCACCGACATAGCCGACCAAACCAACCTGCTGGCCCTGAACGCCGCGATAGAGGCCGCCAGGGCCGGCGAGGCCGGCCGCGGTTTCGCCGTGGTAGCCGACGAAGTGCGCAAGCTGGCGGAAAAAACCATGCAGGCCACCAAGGAAGTCGGCGATGCGGTGAAGGCAATCCAGGCCGGAACACGCGGCAGCATCCAGGGCATGGAAGAGGCCTCCGTCTCCGTCGACAAAAGCACGGAGATGGTGCGGCAGGCGGGCGCGTCTTTACAGACCATTGTGGAAATCGCCGAATCCACGGCCGACAGGGTGCGTTCCATAGCCACGGCTAGTGAGGAACAGTCCGCCGCCAGCGAGGAGATCAACCGGGGAACGACGGAAATCCATCGGATCGCGGAAGAAACCACGGGCTTGATGCGCCGCGCCCACGATGAGATGGAGGGGCTGCATGTGCTGGTCGATGAAATCCAGCACCTCGTCGATGAATTGAAAAACGCATGAAGAGCCCCGACGGCAGATTCCGCATGAGCGACAGGGCAAAACCGCGCCCAACGGAGTACAAATCAGTGCCGACCATGCATTACCACGGACATCGTGAACGCCTGCGCGCCAGGCTCCGGGAGAACCCGGAGGGCCTTGCGGATTACGAGACGCTGGAGTTATTGCTGGCCCAAGTTCTGCCACGGCGGGATACCAAGCCCCTGGCCAAGGAGCTGCTCCGGCGCTTCCAGTCGGTCAAAGGAGCGCTGGACGCGAAACCGGCGGAGCTCATGACCCTGAAAGGCTTTGGCCCGGCCTTGAGCGACGCCTGGCTACTCTGGCGCGAGATCCTGGCCCGCTACGCCGAATCCGCCCCCCGGCGGCACGAAACCTTGGCCTCTCCGGAGGAAGTGGCCCGCATGGCCAAGGCGCGCCTGGCCGGCCAGGATCGGGAAGAAGTCTGGCTGGCCTTTGTGGACGCCCAAAACCGCTTGCTGGCCTGGGAAAAAGGACAAAAAGGCAGCATTGACGAGGCCGCCTTTTACCCCAGGGAGATTTTGGAACGGGCCTTGACCCTGAAGGCTTCCGGCTTCATCCTGGTGCACAACCACCCTGGAGGCAAGGCCGCCCCCTCCGGGGCGGACCTGGAGGCTACCAAAAGACTGCAAGAGGCCGCCAGGACCGTGGACCTGCGTTTTCTTGACCATCTCATCGTCACCGCGGACGAAAGCTTCAGCATCATGGGCGATAGACGGCTTTAATCCAAAAAACGCCCCGTCTATTGCCTTTTCCAAGGTATGGCGTTATACATCCCCCAATCATCATGCGGAGTCTGCGGTGGTAACTGTATCGCGGAACGCTATCTCATTTCCGATGATGACCAGGTCCGGAATTCATAGCTCCGGCCTAATTTTTGTACATATACATACTATGCAACGCTTTCTTGACTCCGCCGCACACACGCCCGTGCGCAGACGCCGCGCGGTTTTTGCCGTTCCTTCCAGACCACTGCGAGATATCGCATGACGGCCGGGCTCACGATCATTGTGGCATTTCACCAGCCGTGCCGTCTGCCGGAAGATCCGGCATACCTCCCGGTGCTGGTCGGCGGTAGCGAATGCGACCATGCCTGCGTGCGCGACAACACAGGCGATCATATCGCGGGAAAAAATCCCTGGTACAGTGAATTGACCGCCCTGTACTGGGCCTGGAAAAACCTGGATGTGGAATACCTGGGTCTTGCACATTACCGCCGGTATTTCGCCACCTCTCCCTTTCTTTTGAACAGAGAACAAAAATGGCGGGGCATTCTGACCGGCAAACAGGCCGCGCGGATTTTGGAACAACAGCCAGTCATCCTGCCGCGGCCCCGTCATTACTATATCGAAAGCAAATACAGCCATTTCGCGCACGCGCATGGGAAAAACGCGCTCATTGCCGCACGCCAGACCATCCAGGATCGCTTCCCCGGCTATCTGTCCGCCTGGGACACGACCATGGCCAGCAGATCCGGCCATATTTTCAATATGTTCATCATGCGCCGGGATATCCTGGATACCTACTGCGCCTGGTTCTTTGAAATCCTGTTCGCGGCGGAGGATGCCCTACGCAAGACCACCGCCGCCATGAACCCGCGCATCATGGGCTATTTGGGGGAACGCCTGTTGGATGTGTGGCTGGAAGTACACAAGCCCCCTTGCGCGGAACTGCCGGTGGTCAATACGGAAACGCTCAACTGGCCGTCCAAGGTAACCGCGTTCCTGCTACGCGCGATCCGGAGACAACGCGAGGAGAAGCCTGAAAATGGCCTTAGCGCTCTTTGACATGCTTTTTCCGGATGCCGCCTCCCCTGGCGAAGCGCCCGGTATGTACGCGCGAAAATCTCTCAACGCCAAGATTGGTTATGAAGAAAACGCCGGACTGCGCCTGACCGGGCAGGGGCATATCGAACTTTTCAGCATCTCTGCCGTCGAAGAAAAACGTCTCCTGCTGGAACAGCCTTTTTCCGGAGTCAAGACTGGGGACTTGCCATGGCGATGACCATGTTGCAAACAATGCGGTCAGACATAGGGCGGTTACCAGATCAAAAAACTGTTTCCGTGATTGTTCCGACTTACAATTATGCCTTTTTTCTACCCACCGCCATAGCCAGTGTCTTGGCGCAAGGCTGGAAAGATGAGGAATTGGAAATCTTGATTGTGGATGATGGCTCTACGGATAATACAGAAGAGATTGCGCGACATTTTCAAAATCTTCATCTTTCCGTCAGATATGTTCGACAGGATAACGCCGGGTTGTCCGCAGCCCGCAACTGCGGCATTCAAATGGCGCAGGGCGACTATATTGTCTTTTTAGATGCCGACGACATGCTTGCGCCAGGCTATCTGCGTTCACAACTTGGTTACCTTGAAGAACATCCAGAGGTGGATATCGCCGTTGCGGCCAATCAACTGGTACGTTCGCTAGGGCCTGTTTCCCTGTTCAGGTCCATTGGCACGTGGCGTTTGTGCCGGGACTGGCAGGAAATTCATTTGTATTGCAGCAATATCGCTCCACCTCATGCCTTCACCATGCGTAAAAAAGTCTTCAACAAAGAACGTTTTTTCGATACAAGCCTGGCGGCCTGCGAGGATTATGATTTTTGGTTCACATGTTGCCAGGATGGATTGAAATTCGGCAGCAACGCCCAGGCAATGGTTCTGTATCGCAGACATCCATCCAGTATGTCCGCCAATACCGCCCGCCAGAGCCTTCATGATTGTATATTACTTGAAAGAGTATTCCAGGCGCTATGTTCAGCACCAGATGATAACCTGACCTATGGCAAGCTGATTGCCTGCATATATGGCTGTCTGAAGGTCATACGGCGCATTCTCCCCTTTGATGTGCGGCTCGCGAAGGATATCGTCACCCAAAAGCTTGTGCCTCTACTGGACCGCACGAACGATTATCACATCGATTATGCGCAAATACAGCCATATGCTCATATTGTACAACATTATCAAAATATGTCCAGCATAGCTGCACGGTTGCCACGATTAATCAGCCCAGTAGGAAAATATCTTACATTGCTTCAAGCTGAAGGGATCAATACTTTAAAACTAATGTACCACACAAAGCAGAAAAATATACATTTTACTCAATCACAGCAGTATTGGTTTATCTTATATCATCTAATTCTGACGCTCTACACGAAACAAAAAAATGTATATTTTGTTCTAACACGACTTCAGTGTCTTGCCTTATATCGTCTGGTTTCTGAAATTAACCGTCATAATCCCTTTTTTGTTTCGCTAGTGCGATATTGCCTGGAGCGACTAACGCGTTTCCCGCACATTTTGGAGCAAAAAATTTTCAAAATTTTTTGCTCCCGGTAGCTGTTATGCGTAAATCACAGCATATTCTGCGCAATGTGAAAAAGATTCTCCTTTGCATTCCAATACTCTCTCTTTTTATTCGGGCTTGCAGAAAACTTCTGCGCATAACGCTGAGCGCTCGCTATAACTGCCTATGGGCGGAAAAAAGCATCGCGCCGGCCCGTAGGCCAAGCATGGGCTATTTTTGGCGCTTGCAGGCCGACATACATTTCATACGGTACAGGCAGCCGGACGCCTCATCGCCAGCCATCCCCGGATTGTCGCATCCTGGAGAATTGCCGCCGATGCTCAGCAAGGGTAAACCAAAAGTGACATTATTTACCGGCACAATGGGGCCCGGGGGAGCTGAGTGGCAGGTTTGTCTGCTGGCCAGAGAATTGCAAAGAAAAGGCTGCCCTGTCCGGGTTGTGGTTATGAACAGTTATGGCTCTGGAGGGCATCGGACGCCGTGGCTGCACAAGAATGGCATACCCTGCGTTGCCATGCATACCGACCCGCCTCTTTTTCTCCTCCCGACAAAACCTCTGCCGCATCAGGCTGACATTCTGGCCATGCTGCCCCGGCGTGCCCGCACGGATTGCATGAATTTGTGCGCCCACCTGGCTCTGGATCCGCCGGACATTCTGCACTGCTTTCTGGATTACTCCAATATTATCGGGGCCTACGCCGGACTGCTCAGCGGCGTCCCTGCCCTGCGCCTGTCCTTACGCTCTATGAATCCTAGCTCCTATCTGTACTACGAGAACTGGTGGCGGCCAAGTTATCGTTACCTGCTGCAATACCCGCAAATACGCCTGGAGGCTAACTCGCATTTTGCCGCGCTGGATTACCAGGATTGGCTGGAGTCGTCCCCCATGCCGGAGGTCATTCCAAATGCCGTGGATACTGCTCCCTTCGATTTCCAGCCTTCCGACACTCGTGAGCAAATACGCCAAAACCTTGGCCTGGAAGTCGATACACCACTGGTGTTGACCGTGTTGCGCCTGGAAGAAGAAAAATGCCCACTGGACATGTTGCGGATCTTTGCGGAACTGCGCAAAAGCCGGATCAACGCGCGCTTGATTCATGTGGGCATCGGCTATATGCTGAAAGAGGCGACGCAGTTTGCCCGCTCTCTGAACCTTGGGGATAGCGTGCTGTTTTTAGGCGCGCGGCATGACATTCCGGCCCTGATGGCGGCGGCGGACGCTCTTCTCCTCACTTCGCGCGTGGAAAGCTCCCCCAATGTGCTGCTGGAAGCCATGGCTGCCGGCCTACCCTTTGTCGCGCCGCGTGTGGGCGGGGTGCCGGAATTGGCCTCTAACGGTGAAAATGGCTTCCTGGAGGCTCACGGCGATATTGCGGCTATGGCGAAGCGCTTGGGCTTGCTGCTGGAAAATAAAGAACTGGCCCGAAGCATGGGGGCAAAGGGCAGGGGCAATGTTGCCGCCATGTACACACCTGAACGGCTGGTTGATAATGTTCTGGCCGCCTATGGCCGGCAATTCGCCGCCTTGTAATGAAACCCGTTAATAGACAATGAGCTGCGGAAAATAAAACCATGTGCGGCATAACCGGATTCTGGAATCTGCGGACGGATGAGAGCGTTGAGGTCATGCGCGGCCGCATCACGCCCATGACCAACAGCATGTTCGCACGCGGGCCGGACAGCGGCGGTCTGTGGCTGTCGCCGCAAAACGGCCTGGCGCTCGGACATCGGCGACTGGCCATACAAGACCTTTCGCCGGCCGGGCCTCAGCCCATGACCACGGCGGACGGCCGTTATGTCCTCTGCTGCAACGGCGAAATTTACCACCACGAGCCGCTCCGAACGGAACTGGAGGCCGCCGGGGCATGCTTCCGAGGGCATACAGACACGGAAACCCTGTTATACGGTTGCGCCCTGCTGGGCGTGGAGCAAGCCATATCCCGGCTTAACGGCGTATTCGCCTTCGCCTTCTGGGATAACCGGGGAAAAATACTGACCCTGGCCCGCGACAGAATGGGGGTAAAACCTCTCTATTGGGGCAAATTCGGCGACCTCTTCCTGTTCGGGTCGGAACTCAAACCCCTGACGCTCCACAGCGGCTGGGAAAAGCGCGTCAACCTAGATGCCGTGGCCGGCCTGATGGATGTCTGCTACATACCGGCCCCGCTCTCCATTTACGAGGGCATCCAAAAACTGCGGCCCGGGCATCTGCTGGAAGTGACGGGTGATGGAAACATACGCGAGCGTTGCTGGTGGAACCCCCTGAATACCCTGCTCTCATGCCGGCAAAACCGGCTGCGCGGCGATGACAGAGAGTTGATTGACGGCCTGGATGAACTGCTGCGCGATGCCGTTAAAACCCGCATGGCTTCGAACGTGCCTCCGGGCGCCTTTCTCTCGGGCGGGGTTGATTCCTCCGCGGTGGCAGCGCTCATGCAGGTTCAGTCCGGCAGGCCCATCAGGACCTTTTCCATCGGTTTCGATGAAAAGGACTACAATGAAGCGCCTTTTGCCAGGGCCGTAGCCGAACATCTGGGCACGGATCATACTGAAGAATACATGACGGCAGGAGAGGCTCTGGAGATTATCCCGCAACTGGCCTCTTTTTATGACGAACCCTTTGCCGACTCTTCCCAGCTGCCGACTTTTCTGCTTTCGCGCCTTGCCAAAAAGCATGTATCCGTGGCCCTTTCCGGAGACGGGGGGGACGAATTTTTTTGCGGCTATGCCCGATATGCCCATTGCGTCCACGCTTACGAGCACGGCAGCCGCCCGCGCTGGCAGCAGGCGATCATTCTTGGCCTGGCAGCCGCTTTTTCTGAAAACACCCTCAACCGTCTAGCCTACCTGTTGCCGGCCTCCGCGCGTCCGCCGCATTTTGGCAGGCGCGTCAAAAACTTCGCCGCCAAATTCGCGGATCCGATCAGCTTCTACCGGGCAAGCTATATGCGCCATTGGCCGGACGCGGCCTCCATGGTCATAGGCGCAACATTGCCTGAACCAGAGTACGCCGACGCGTCCCTGACCAAACGCATTCCCGATATGTACGGCCTCATGCAGTTTTTGGACATAGTGAGCTACCTGCCCGATGACTGCCTGGTCAAGGTGGATCGTGCCGGCATGGCTGTATCGCTGGAAACCAGAGCGCCGCTTCTGGATAGTCGGGTCTATGATTTTGTATGGAGCCTGCCGGAGGGGGCATTGACCCGCGGCGGGCAAAGCAAATGGCCGTTACGTGAGGTTCTGTACCGCTATGTGCCCAAAGAACTGATTGAAAGACCCAAAATGGGGTTTGGCGTGCCTATTGAACACTGGCTGCGCGGCCCCCTGCGGGAGTGGTGTTCCGATCTGCTGGATCCGGCGCGGCTGAAGAAAGATGGATTTCTGCGTCCCGAAACTATTCAGCCCGTGTGGCAAAAGCATCTGGCCGGAAAAAATTACCACTACTGGCTGTGGAATGTGCTGATGTTCCAGGCTTGGCTGGAAGAGCGGAGCAAGATGCCGGCTATTCGTGAGGCGCCCCTTGCGGAGGTGGCAGTTGCATAACTCCGGCCCTGTGAAAAAAAATATTATCACCCCCGACAAAGCGTGGTGGATGCCCCCGTTAACTGAAGTGTGGGAGAAGCGCGAACTTTTCAGCATGTTCGTCCGGCGACAGTTTCTTGTCCGCTACAAGCAGTCGATTCTCGGCGTACTGTGGTCCGTGCTCACGCCCCTGGGGACGCTCTTCGTATTCTGGCTGCTCTTCGGCCTTGTGCTGAAGGTGCCTTCCGATGGCTATCCTTATGTACTCTTCGCCTTTGCGGGGCTGACGCCTTGGAACATTTTCAATTCCTCCGCCATGAGCACCGCGAGTTCTCTGCAGGAGCAAATGGGCATTGTCTCCAAGGTGTATTTTCCGCGCATTATGCTGCCCTTTGTAACATTGACGCGCGAATTTCTGGACGCGTCCATTGCCATGCTGCTGGTGATTATGTTCTTCGCGTTACACGGCTATTTGCCCACCTGGCGTTTTTTGCTGCTGCCGGTTGTTCTGGGGGCGGCGCTTTTCAGCGGGCTTGCCGTTGGTCTCGCCTTTGCCGGCCCCATCGTGCGCTTCCGTGACCTGCGCGTTCCTTTGAACTACGTGTTGCAGCTTGCCATGTATATCACCCCTGTCATCTATCCCCCGACGGTGATTCCCGAAGCCTACCGCTGGATTATCGAGCTGAACCCCATGTATTGGGTCATTCAGGTCTCGCGCTGGTGCCTTTTGGGGCAAAGTTTCGCGGTAAGCGGCCTGCTCTATGGCTGCCTGTGCTTCATGGTCTTTATGCTGCTGATCGGCTGGCTGCTCTTTGCCTACACGGAACGGAGAATCGTGGATGTCCAGTGATCTTGCCATTCGCGTGGAACAGCTTGGAAAACGCTATTACACGCCGCAGCGCAGCGCCGCCCGGGAGGGTATTGTCAAGCGCCACCTGAAAAGCCTGGGATTGTGGAGACGTTCCGAGGAAGACTATTTCTGGGCGTTGCGCGACCTCTGTTTTGAGGTCAAACAGGGTGAAATACTCGGTATCCTGGGACAGAACGGCTCCGGCAAAAGCACCCTGCTCAAGATACTCAGCGGGGTGACGCCGCCCACAACGGGACGCGCCGAAATACACGGGCGCATCGGCTCCCTGCTTGAGGTGGGAACCGGCTTTCACCCCGATATGTCCGGTCGGGAGAATGTTTACATGAACGGCGCGCTGCTCGGTATCCCCAAGGACGAAATCCGGGCGCGCTTCGATGAAATTGTGAATTTTTCCGGCATTGAGGAGTTCATTGACGTGCCGGTCAAGCGTTACTCATCGGGCATGTACGTGCGCCTGGCCTATGCCGTGGCCAGCATGCTGCGCTCGGACATACTGATTCTGGACGAGGTGCTGGCGGTGGGGGATGTGGCATTTCAAGAGAAGGCCAGAGAGAATATGCGTCAAGCTGTAAACGCCGGAAGAACAATTTTATTTGTCAGCCATAACTGGCATCAGATTACAAATATTTGTACACAAGCAATCGCGTTGAACCATGGTCGTATTATTGCACAAGGTGGTGTTCGTGAAGTAACGATGCATTTATTGCGTAATGTTTTTCGTATAGACAAGAATAAAGATAATTGTTTTTGTACTTCTGCTGATTTACGCACGGTGAGTAGAGAATTTGGATGTAATGCTGGTGTATTGACAAAGATAAAAGTTTTTGATGGGAATATGAAACCAACAACTTTCTTTAAGACAGGGAAACCATTTGTTGTGCAATTATACTATAGTAATGCACATTGTAATATGCCATATTTTATGCTGACTATCGTTAATCAATATGGTAATTATATGACGACTTTATTTTCAACACATAATTCTCTTGATTTGATTTACCCATCAAATGGAGTTATTGAATGTCGTGTTGAATCACTTCAAATTCCTGAAGGTGACTATGTAATTACAGCATGTTATGGATGTTGGTCTGGATATGAAGGATCACATAGACACTTGGATTATATTCCAAATGCATTAAAAATAAAAATTGATACTGATGGATATGTACGATATCCTGCTACGCGAGATATTGATGGCACTGTACATAAATCAACATGGGCGATAAAATGATTAGATTGCGTGAAATAAAGAATAAAATGCAATATAGAAAAAGCAAAACCTATAAACTTAGTGCTTCTTTTATTTTAAATAAATACGTTTCTTTTTTAAAAAATTGCCATTTATTATTGCCGCTCAATGATAAAATTTTGCTGTATTATAACCTAAAGATGAATATAGAATTTCATATTAACTCTCTTATTCAAAATTATAAATTAAAACAAGAATTTGAATTTTCATTTTCAAATTTTATACTTGAGCAGTTATGTAATTATAAAAGTGATAGCATAAAAATCTGTGACCTTGGGAGCGGTAAAACGATTCTTCCAGATTTGATATTGAAGACTTTTCCTAATATAGCACAGTATGTTTGTGTTGATACAATATTATCTAATTCAAATAATGGCAAATTACAGTATGTTAATTCGATGATTCAAGATTTTATTGATATACATAGAACCTATAATTTTGATGTAATAATACTGGGAGCAACACTATCTCTTCTAAATAAAAATGACCGTGATACAGTTATCAAATGGTGTAGCGATATTGGTGCAAATATTTTTGTAAGAGAAGTTCCTAGAATCACTTGTTTAGTAGATCATTACGCCGAAATGCAAAAAATACCTAGACAATATGATAATTTTACTCAATCAGAATTACACTCTTTGCTAGAAAAATATAGATATGCTATTGTGAAATTTGAGCGTGAATATGACATATATATCCACGCTACAATTAATAATGATTTGTTACTGAATACATGAATATTATATAGTACGTTTTTAAAAACTGAATGCCTATATCGTTCCGTATTATTAATTGACCTTTATGGCAATTATGAAACAGCTTGTAGTTTTTTTGCGGAAATAAACGGCAAGGTAATCGCTGCAGATAATGAGGCCTGGTATAAGAAAATCATGTCAGGATGGACTGCAGCCGGCCTTCCTAGAGCTGCTCAAATAGGGGCAAATAATCTACTGCACTGGAAAGCTATCCAATATGCCCACTCTCATGGCGGCCTATTTTATGAAAGTGGCGAAGCATTTCCAGGAGCAAAAGATGGGAAAGAAAAAGGATTGAATGATTTTAAAAAAAGTTTCGGCGGAGAGCTGTATCCCTATTATCGCGGTGAAAAAATATTTCCGTCTCCTGTAGCAACGCAAATTCCTTCCTTATTTGCAAGAGGATTACAGAAAGTTGCACGAAAATTCAAAAGCTTTCTTCGGATGTAATAATGGCAAGAGGAACTATATGACCCATCTCTACTGGCTCTTCCCCAGGGAAGATGGCGGATGTACCTCTCTGTGGAATTGGACGCTCATCACATCCAGGAAATCATGAGCGCGACTTCTGAGGACGGGGTGAACTGGATTCCTGATGCGGGCGTACGCATTCAAAACAGGGTGCCGGGGATGCTGGAGGTCGCCAATAACCCATCGGCGCTGCATCATAATGGTGAAGTCTGGTTATGGTTCAGGGGCAGCGACTGTATGCCGTTGGACAGTAATATTTATGTTGCTCAATCAAAAGACGGTTTGGTTTTTTCCGGTATCCAAAAAGTTCTTGCTTATTCCAAATGGCGTCACCATGAACGACATGGAATTGCCTTTCCCCATGTTGCCGCCACTGAAGAAGGTTTTCGCATGTATTATGCAGGCTATTGGGGCAACTGGAATTGTGGGAAAACAGTAAACTATTATCGGAAGATAAAAAAATGTCGAAACGCGTTCGTGCCACAGTCATGATTATATTGTTGATGCTTGGTCTTGGCGGCTCTTTTGTGCAATGGATTATACCGCCCCCACAAGTCCTTCTGCCCTTGCCGCCACCCACAGCTGATGGCGGCTATGGCTGGAGTGTTTCGTTGCCCAAGTCCAAGTCTTTCCTTTCGCTTGGACAACAGGCGCTCTACACGGTCTATCGCGGCGACAATTCCAGCAGCCACGTGATATTGATTGAAGATGGACGGCCTTTGCCTCGTCCCGGATGTATCCACCAGGACATCCGCGACCTCGGTGCAGGCCGATATTCCCACTCGGGAAACGGTCTATGGTTTTCTACACTCCAAAATGACGACCCGACAACCAATGGCCGTATTTACGAAATTGAAATCCGCGTTCAGCCGAGAATATGGATTCTAGCTGCAATTGCCCTGATCTGCTCGGCTATGGTGTTGGTTAATGACTATAAAGCCATTACAAAAGAAAACATAATATGACCAAATATATAATATTTTCAATCAGCTGGTGCGTGCTGATAGCTTTTTCTTTTGGCTTAAGCCGCGGAGAGTTTGTTGAGAACGCATATCAAGCCGCCCTGGATCGTCAAACCGACTTTCAAGCCCCAGTATTACTTAATAATAATGAAACATTACACACGCAACATCCCGTATATGTCGCATTTGCAGAAGTGGCAGGCCATACTTTCCCGGCATATTTTTTCAGAGCGCTACTGGCGCTGGGAATGGATTATTATATCACGCTTGCTGTCAGCATGATTTTTTTTCGAGCTTTAGCCTTGCTGGCTGTATTCCTCTGGTTACGCTGGGTTGGTGCTCAATATTGGTGCGCATTTCTGATAACGCCGCTTTTATTGGGCATATCTTGGGGGACAATTTACAGTTATCTGCCTTGGGCGGCGAACAATGGCCAGATCGCAATCAGTCTTTTTTTGATTGCCTGTGCAGTGCTGCTGTTTAGATGGCACAAGATTTCTCTTATGATTTTGCTGTTGCTGGCCTGGTCCCATCCATCCTCCTTTCTAGCTTGGTCGCCGCTATATGGCGCCTTATGGTTATATGCCACAGGCTTGCTGGACAATGAAGCAATGTTGAAACGCATATCTTCCAGGTTGACCCCGGTGAAAGCCAGAAATCTCATCTATGGAGCCTTGGTGGCGATTCCGTTGATAGTCGGAACAGGCGTCGCTTTTCTGGAATTCGCGGGTGCGATTGATTTGAATGCTGATGACTATTATTGGGACTTTGTGGTATCACGCTTCGTGCATTCTCTTTGGGGAGGAGTACGGGATGCGGCCCATATCCCCATGCGCTATCTGCTTTTGGTTGCGGGGTTGTTTATTTTATCTGAGGCGGCAGCCCCCGTGCCCCAACGGTTGCATTTTATCAATCGCTGTGCGTCAAGCATAGGGTTCTCTTTATTTTGTATCTATATTTTGTATGTGGAAACGCGTTTTTCTATTGCTGTCAATATGATAATTCCATTACGTTTTGAAACCATACTGCTTCCTCTTCTTCTGTTTAATATTTTTTCAATTATTTTTGCCAAAAAAGAAGAATGTGATTATGAAGCATCGTATGCAACTGAACCGTGGATATTTTGTTTAGTATGCGGATTTATGATTAATTTACTTTTATTCAATGAGCATTTCGGGCTATATTTTTTACCATTTTATATTTATACAGGTGTTCTTTTTACAAAACTTATAAACAAAGATAAGACTAATTTTTTTAAAAAACAAACTATTGTATTTTCAACGGCATTTTTGATAATTTTTCTTACAAGCTTTTATTTTCTGGCGCCAAATTTACCGAGATTATCAGAAGGCATACGTTTGCTGGCCATACCTTCAGATTGGAGTTTATCTATTTTTATTTTCGCTGCTCTATTATGGATGATTACGAGAATATGCATAAAAACAAATACATACACGATTGTCCAAACTTCCATGCCCAAAATTTACATGGTGGTTATTCTTGTTTTTATTGTAGATATTTATATTAAGCGATTACCTCAGATTTATGACCTCCAAAAAGCACGCACCGAAGTTGCGCTCCTTGCGCAAGGAGCGCGTGCCGGGACTCTTGATTCACCGTGGAATCATTTTCTCGAATGGCAAAGAAAGACTATCGCCCCTAGCGATAAAATTTTAGTCCATCCATATCTTTATTTGAACTTCTTAGCTATTCCATGGATCAGCATACAATATGAATCGGTTGTTTACACTTTTTACGCCCCAAAAGAAGCAGCGCTTTCCGCTGAACATTTATTGCATATTTATAATATTGATATTGCCGCCTACGCTAAAAAAAACACGCGTATATCTTCCACGATGGGTGGAGAAGGCTGGAATTACGCCAAAAACACCTATCTTGGAGCCGGTAATGGCAGTAAAGCTTGCCAGGCAAAAAACCCAGGAAAACCGTGTTTTCAATGGGTTGCCGAACCCATATTTGACACTGGCGCAACAGTCCAAGTTTCATATCCAGAAAGTGTGGTCTTTGCAAATTCGGTGATTCGCGTATACGCTGTGCCCCGCTGAGGGTCTTTTTGTTACAAATTATTTCAGGCAGAAGACAGATGCAGTACGACTACATAATACTCGGTGCGGGCATATACGGCCTTTACGCAGCCGTCAAGCTTGGGGCCCGGGGGCGCGTTCTTGTAATAGACGCAGAACAGGAGCCATTTTTGCGCGGTTCCTATGTAAACCAGGCCAGGGTGCATAACGGTTACCACTACCCGCGCTCATATGCCACTGCCTCCAAGTTGGCCGGATATTACAGGCGTTTCATGCGGGACTTCGGGGAATGCATTAAGAGCGACTTCACCAAAATTTATGCTATGTCCTCGGCCTTCAGCTGGACTAATGGCAAGCAGTTTCAGATTTTTTGCGACAATCTTGACTTGCGTTGCGAGGAAATTCCCAAAGAGAGACACTTCAACCCTTGGACCGTTGATAAGGCCTTTATAACTGAGGAAAGCGCCTTTGACGCCCATATGATTCGCAACAAACTCTACGGACAAGCGATTCAGACTTGCGATTTCAAGTTTGGATGCTTCATTGATGATATTAAAAATGACGGTAAATATTATTCACTCCATCTGGAGGATGGCAGTAAATTCAAAAGTAACTTCGTGCTTAATGTCACCTATGCCGGCGTCAACCAGATTCACACCCTGCTCGGCCTGCCGCTTCTGCCGATAAAATACGAACTGTGTGAGGTGATTCTCTGCCAAGTTTCAGACAAACTTAAGGATATTGGCATCACGGTTATGGATGGCCCTTTCTTTTCCATCATGCCTTTCGGTAAGCGTGATTACCACTCTATGACCACTGTTTCCCGTACCCCACATAATACTTCGTATGATCCGCTTCCCACTTTCCCCTGCCAGGGCCGTGGCAACCACTGTACACCCATACGCACACAGAACTGCAATACTTGCCCATCCAAGCCAACCACCGCTTTTATTGATATGCTCTGGACGGCCAAAAAATATCTTAATGATTCAAGCGATATAAGCTTCAAGGAAACACTGTTTACACTGAAGCCCATACTGCAGACATCAGAAATAGACGATTCACGTCCGACCCTAGTGCGCCAATATTCGGAAAATCCACATTTTTATACTGTGTTCTCAGGAAAGATAAATACAATGTATGATATGGATCTCATTTTATAGATTTACCATATGACAATCATAATAATTAAAAGGGGAGCATAATGCTGATTCATCTGGAAGATAATTATCTTTCTGTCGTTATGGTCGTGTGCAATGGGGAGGATTATATAATAAATTCATTGAATGAGCTGTTCGCTCACTTAAACGGTCATTTCAAAAATTTTGAAGTGATTGTAATAGATAACGCTTCTACTGATAATACGATATCAATTCTACAACATTCAGATTTCAAAAATATGCATATTGTGGAACTTGCACGGCGCCACGGAGTACAAGATTCTATAACTGCTGGAGTAGAGCTTTCTATCGGTGATTATGTCGTTGAAATTCCGGATGTGCGGCTGAAAGGAATCATCGGGAAGATATACGAGCTATATTGCAAATCACAGGAAGGCTTTGATTTTGTTTTCTGTACACCTGCTACAACCACTTTCGCCTCCCGCCAATTTTACAAGTTTCTGAATAATTATTTCAGGAACAGTTTAAAAGTTGAAATCGCTTCGTCCATGATAACTTTGGCCTCGCGCAGAGGATTGAACAGGCTACTGGCTGGTCAATCCAGGGCGGCTAACCATAACGTAGCTTATTCTTTGTCCGGCCTCCCATGCGGACGGATTAACATCGATACGGCATACAACAATAGGCGTGGCCTCGCCGACAACTGCATGTTGATGCTGGACACGGTAATATGTTACACAGACTATGTGACAAGACTGATTACAAAGATAGCTGTTGTTTTCTTGATATTTTCTATTGCTTGTGTTGGTTATAGCACTTACGCCTTTTTCTTTAAAATCACGATGCCAGGCTGGGTTTCTCTATTCACATTTGTTGCTCTTTCATTTACCGGAATTTTTCTTATATTTTTAATATTGGCTAGACAAATGACCCATATTTTGTCTGATTCATCAAAAAAACAAACCTATACTTACAGATCAATAACCAAGAAATAATACTTATGAAAAAACTAATTTCGATAGTCGGTCCGATGTATAACGAAGAGAGCCTGGTAAAAGAATTTTGCACCCGTATTGCCGCAGTTTTTGAAAGTCTGCAAAGCAACTACGAATATGAAATCCTGCTTGTGAATGACGGTTCAATAGATTCCACCCTCGAAAAGATGATTGAGGAAGTGAAGCGCAGGCCCGGCATTGTCACAATAGTAAATTTGTCGCGCAATTTCGGCCTTGAAGGAGCCGTCCATGCGGGACTTAGGAGCGCCTCCGGCGATGCGGTTGTTATAATGGATGCTGATCTGCAAGATCCGCCGCACGTTTTACCCGCGATGATTGAAAAGTGGGAGAATGGCGCCGATATAGTTAACGGGAGACGTGATAAAAGATTGTACGACAGCGTTTTCAAACGCCTGGCTTCAAAGATGTTTTACAAATTGCTTGGACTCCTGGCCGGCAAGCTCGCCATATCAGGCGATATTGCTAACTTTCGCCTTCTCGGAAGAAAAGCTGTCGATTTGCTTCTTTCTCTTCCCGAAGCGACCCCTGTTTTTCGTGTGCAGGTGCCCTTCATCGGTATGAAAACAGATGAGGTTTCCTACAGCCGGGATAAACGGCATGACGGGCAGACCAACTACAATTTGAAAAAGATGATCCCATATGCGCTGGACAGTATCACCGGGTTGTCAACTGCCCCGCTCAGAAAAATCGCCTACGGTTGCCCTATTTTTCTGCTATTAGCATTTATTTTTGTTTTGATATCCATTTTTTTCAGCGATGGTTACTGGAGCGCCGCTTTCTTGATATGTGCTATTACGTGCCTGTTTTTCAGCGCGCTTTTCGCGGCATTCGCCGTCATGTCCGAATACATCGGCCAGATATTGACCGAGGTCAAAAGACGGCCGGCTTCTATAATCTATGAAATAATAAAACATGACAATTTTACCATGACGAAAAGGCAATAGGCATGAAATTCACACGTTTGGGCACTTCCTGTTTGGAAATTTCTGAAGTTACCTTTGGCACAGCCCTGACAATCGGCACCGAGATCTTGGATATACATCACACGGAACAGCTTATTGATTGCGCTTGGCGGTTGGGTATTCGAGCTTTCGATACTTCAAATAACTACGGCATGGGACAAGCCGAAATCCTGCTTGGTCGCGCTCTGAAAAAGTATTCGCGCGAGGAATACGTTGTGTGTAGCAAAGGATCGTGGCCGATTGGCGAAAGCTGTTACCACATGGGACTTTCCAGAAAACACATCCTCTGGGCTTTCGAACAGTCCCTTGAGCGGTTGAATACGGAATATATAGATATTTACTACGCGCACAGGTACACCCCAGGTACATCCATGCCAGAAGTTGTAAGAACCTTCAACAATCTGATCGCGCAGAACAAGATCAGGTACTGGGCCACTTCTGAGTGGCCGGTCTCTGCGTTGGAGGAGTGCTTCGCAACCTGCCGCGAACTTGGCCTTGAAGGCCCGATAGCTGAGCAGTTCATGTACTCTTACGCCGTCCGTAAGGCCGAGACTAACGGTGTTTCCGAGTTTTGCGTGAAAAACGGCTTGGGCAGGATGGCCTTCGGCTCTTTGGCTCAAGGTTTGCTCACAGGAAAGTACAAATCCGGCATACCGCCCGATTCCCGCATTGCCAAGAGCACACTGATAAACTACGACAAAACCATTAACATCTATAACCAAAACAAGGAACGTATCGGCTTCTTCATTGGAATATGCGAAAGATATGGCATAACAGGCGGCCACGCGGCGATACAATGGTGCCTGCGCAGAGGTATTCTGCCAATCCTGGGAGCCTCGAAGACAGCGCAACTTGAAGAGAATATATCCGCGCTTGACGCCGAAATACCTGAAGAATTTTGGAGAGAACTTGAGGAGAGCAAGTTGTAATGCGGCTGGCCATTTCTAATATTGCCTGGGATACTGAGTATGATAACGCGATTTATAGACACATGCGCTCACGAGGTTTCACCGGCCTTGAGATAGCGCCCACCAGGCTGTGCCGGACAAAAACCCCCTATGCCGCCTGGGAAAGCGAACAAGTCCTGTGCATTGTCAAGAATATTAAAAAAAATTACGGGCTAGAGCCATGTTCTATGCAATCCATTCTTTACGGGGTCACTGATAATATTTTCCAAGGCAAGGAACAACGCCTCCGTCTGATTGACCATTTGGGCAAGGCCTGCGCTTATGCCGCCTTGACGGGTTTCAGAAACTTGGTTTTTGGTTGTCCTGCGAACAGGAATATGGCTGACCCGGAACATGACTATGCCACTGGAATATCCTTTTTCAGGCAGCTGGCGCTGGTTGCGGCAACCCACGGGGTTATCATTGCGGTTGAACCTGTTTCGCCGGAGTACGGCACTAATTTTCTGAATACCATGGAGCAGACCGTAAAATTTGTGTTGGAAGTGGACAAGTCCGCCGTAAGAATTAACCTGGATCTCGGCGCATTAATTACAGGCGGGGAATCATTAGCGCAGGCAAGACCTTACTTGGGGCTTGTAAACCACATTCATATCAGCGAACCGGGGCTCGCCCGGATACGCCGGCGCCTGCTGCACGTTGAGTTGGCTGAAATGCTTGTGCAAGAGAATTATGACAGATGGATTTCAATCGAGATGAAGTCATGTGAATCCATCAGTCAGGTGATGGAAACAATTGACTACATAGCGGATGTTTTTAGCCTAGCTTTTAGCTCCTGAAAAATATGCCAATGGAGTAGAGATAATTCATGGTCGACAGTTTGCTGGATACTTTTTCCGATGACGAAAAACGGCAAATCGTTGCTTATCTTGAACGCACCTATGTGGGCGTCTTTTCTGAAGAAGCCGTGCAATCCCACCTGGAAAATTATGTGGGCGAAAATTCCCAGCTCTGGCCGCTGGCGGTTCTTGAGCAGCACATACCCCCCGGCGCTTCAGTCATGGATATCGGCTGCGGTTTCGGTTCCTTTGTCCTGATGGCCAGGATGCGCGGCTATATGTGCTGCGGCATTGAACCGTCTGGGTTTGAAACGACAATGGCCCGCTTGCGGCTTGCGCGGCTGCTGCCCCAAGATGATCCCGAGCAGGTATATCATGTGGGCACGGCTGAAGACTTGCGAAACAGCCGGGAACAATATAATGCCGTCACCCTGTGGAATGTCCTGGAACACATTCCCGATACGGCGCGGACCATACAGCTTTGCCGCGATCTTCTATTGCCGGGCGGCAAGCTGTTTATCGTATGCCCCAATTATTTTGCCTGGAGGGATGAGGCGCACTACCATCTGCCGTGGTCGCCTCTGGATTTCTGTTGCCCGTCCCGGTTCACCAAACGCCTGTCGGCCGCCGGCAGAAACCCCGATTACTTTATCAACGGCATTGTGCCGGTTGCCAACTGGACGATATTGGCCTATCTCTGGCGCGCGGAGTTCACAGTGTATACCTTTTCCGGCCTGCGCCTGACACTCGGGCCGTCCCGCTCCTTGCGGGAGACATGGGAACGCTTGTCAGCGCTATCTCCCTTTGTTCATTCCACCTGCCTTGTTGCAATAAAGGACCACTAGATGCGCCTTCTGGTTATTGTTCCTGACCGCCTATCCAGCATCCTGGACAAAGGCGAATTTCAGCCGGATTACTACAATCCCGGCAATCTGGCGGATGAGGCGCATCTCCTCATGACCAACGACGACAAGCCGGACCCAGCGCCCTTGCAATATACGGTCGGCACGGCAAAGCTTTTTTTACACAACTACCCGGATGATCTCACCTTGCCGCAAAAGCCCTTTCCCTTTCTTGACCGCTGGCGGCTTAATCGCTGGGCGCGGGATGGAGTCAAACTCATCGCTTCCATCGCGCCGGACATGATCCGCTGCCACGGCGCGGACTGGAACGCGTATCTCGCATCGCGGGCCAAGGCCGCGCTGGGCATTCCCTATTGTGTTTCCCTGCATACACAGCCGGATACTGATATCGGAAGCCGCATGCACATCGCCCCAACAAGCACTTGGCAAAAAAGGAGCAACGCCTTTTATGACACGGTGGCTTGCGCGGGTTTGCGGCAAGCCGACTTTGTGTTGCCCGTTTATCAAAATATCCTCCCGTATTGCAGGCGGCTGGGAATACCCGAAGAACGGATCCGTGTGTGCTATAACGTCTTGAACAAGTTCCACCTTGTCCAGAAAACCGACTATGCCCTGCATAATCCGGCGCGCATACTGTATGTGGGGAGACTTGTCGAATCAAAAAATCCGGAGAACATCATCCGCGCGATCGCAGGCATAGCTAATTGCCGCCTGACGATAATCGGGCACGGCCCGGAAGGCGACTCCCTGAAAAAACTTGTGAAAAGTCTCACCCTTACAAAGAAGGTGTCCTTTATCGACAGCCTGCCTAATGACGAATTGTGTCAATTTTTGCCGCAACATGACCTTTTTGTGATCCACAATGAGTATTGGGGAATAAGTAAAACCACCCTGGAGGCCATGCTCACAGGTCTGCCTGTGATCATCAACCATAGAGCCGGTGAACCTGTCGCGGAATTGCAAGGCGGCAGCGTCCGATTGGTGGAAAATACCCCCGAAGCGTATCGGAATGCCATTATTGAATTGCTTACGGATGTAAATACGCGGGAATCTCTGGGGAAGCGCGCTTTTTTGTATTCGCGTGCGAATTACGACCCCGCTTTGACTGAAGAAAAGTATGTGCGTATTTATCAGCAGATGATTGAAAATCGGCCTGACCGATGATTACTAAAAAATAAATTGAGGCTTATTATGACAGGTTTCGCCCTTGTCGGTTGCGGACGGATTTCAAAACGGCATGCGGAATTGTTGGGGCATGGAGCTATTACAGGCGCTCATCTTGCTGCGGTGTGCGATGTCATGGAAGAACGTGCCCGAGACCTTGGTGAACAATACAATGTGCCTTGGTATACGGATATGCACGGTATGATGCGCGAACAGGCAGACGCTGTTCAGGCTGTCAGCATACTGACCGAAAGCGGCAGGCACGCGCGACATACTCTGGCATTAGCTCCCTACAGAAAGCATATCATTGTTGAAAAACCCATGGCCTTATCGCTGGATGACGCTGACGCAATGATCAAAGCCTGTGACGCCAACGGAATCCATCTTTTTGTCGTCCAGCAAAACAGATTCAATGTGCCGGTCATAAAGTTGCGGGAGGCGCTTGAAGCAAATCGTTTCGGACGCCTGGTCTTGGGAACGGTACGCGTTCGCTGGTGTCGCACTCAAGATTACTATGACCAAGACAGTTGGCGCGGAACTTGGGCGTTTGACGGAGGAGTGCTCGCTAACCAAGCGAGTCATCATGTGGATTTGCTGGAATGGATGATGGGGGATGTTGAAAGTGTTTTCGCCAAGAGTATTACGGCCCTGGTTGATATTGAAGCGGAAGATACGGCGGTTGTTGTGCTGAAGTTCAAAAATGGCGCGTTAGGGATTATTGAAGCCACAACTGCCACGCGACCGAAAGATCTCGAAGGTTCGATTTCCATTCTTGGAGAACTGGGCAGTGTGGAAATTGGGGGGTTCGCTGTAAATTCGTTGAAAACATGGAGTTTTTCAGATGTTGCTGAGGAGGATCTCAATATTTTCGAAAAATACTCAGTGAATCCTCCCAATGTCTACGGGTTCGGACACCAAGCCTATTATGAAAATGTTGTGCAAACCATTGAAACGGGAAAACATCAACTTGTTGACGGATTGGAGGGAAGAAAAAGTCTGGAGTTGATCATGGCGATATATGAATCAATAGAAACGGGGCGCGAAGTTTTTTTGCGTTTTGTTCCGCAACAGTGCAGGCTTGGCTGTTTATGATTGGTGTTTTTACATATGATGCCATACACAGAAAAACCTATGATGTCCTGTGCCTGCTGAAAGTAAGGGGATATAGCAAGGTTGCTGTTTTCGCTGAGTCGTTCCATTATCAAAAAAAATTTAAGCCGCTTATTGAGCATAGACCTGCTGCCGGCAATATCCCAACTGTGGAAATTATTTGCAGAAACCTCAATTTCGATTTTTACAAAGGTTTTTCAGAGGATCGTCTTCAACCAGGAAGGAAAATTCTTATTTGTGGTTCCCGTTTAATAGATCGGAGTTTTATCCAAAATTATACGATCATTAATGCTCATCCTGGCTATCTGCCTATTGTTAGAGGCCTCGATGCGTTGAAATGGGCGATATATGAAGGGAATCCTATTGGTGTTACCTCTCATGTCTTGGGTGATGATGTAGATGCTGGACTTCTGATCGACAGAAAGCTTGTCCCCATATGGCGCAACGATACATTTCACGCAGTAGCGCAAAGGCAATATGATATGGAAGTAGAAATGCTTGTGGATGCAATTGAAAAAGCAGAAACATCAACAACGGTTCTTACAGATGAAGCTCCACTGCATCGGAGAATGCCGCATGCTTTTGAAACGCACCTGTTGGCCCGTTTTCAGGCGTTGGCGGATCAAGCTCCCCTTGATGCACGGTGCTATGATGATTAATTTTCTCAGCCTTGATGTAATGCATCAATCAATAAAGCGGGAACTTGCCGATGCAATTGAGGGTGTCATCCGCGAGTCTGCTTTTGTAGGTGGGAGATTCGTTGCCGAATTTGAAAAGCGATTTGCCGTAACTCATGCGACCAGGCACTGTGTGGGCGTGGGCAATGGAACCGATGCCCTGGAAATAGCGCTGACAGCGTTGAGTCTGCCCGCAAAGAGTGAAGTTATTGTTCCGGCGCTCTCATTTGTCGCCAGCGGCGAAGCTGTCACAGCCGCCGGTTGCCGGGTGGTCTTTTGTGATATTGACCTCAATACGCAAACCCTTGATGTCGCGGATGCCGCAAGGCGTATAACTGCTGATACCGCCGCCATCATGCCGGTTCATCTTTACGGGGGACCGGCGGATATGGACGCCGTCCTCGCTTTGGCTGAGAAGCGTGGTTTGAAGGTCATTGAGGACTGTGCCCAAGCTCACGGGGCACGATACAAAGGCAGTCCGGTCGGATCTATGGGGACGTTCGGCTGTTTCAGCTTTTATCCTGGTAAAAATTTGGGGGCTTTCGGCGATGCCGGGTGCTTACTGTGCAACGATGATGCTTTGGCCCGGCATAGCCGTATGATCGCGAATCATGGCAGAACCGGCAAATATGACCATGAGTTTGAAGGGCGGAGTTCCAGGCTTGATGGACTTCAGGCCGCGATACTTGCCGTGAAACTGTCTTGCCTTGACGCCTGGAATGCACAACGCAAACATATTGCGGCAATTTATGAGTCGGGTCTTTCGGGCATATCTTCTCTTGTATTGCCTCAAAACGTGACGGGAGGTGAGCATGTATATCACCTGTATGTCATTCGCGTTCCACAGCGAGACGCCTTGGTGACATTTCTTGCCCAAAAAGATATCCAGACAGGCATCCATTATCCTATTGCACTCAACAGATTGGCGGCGTATCGCTATCTTGGCCAGGAACAGGATTGCCCCATCGCGCATAGTGTGGCATCCTCCTGTCTCAGTCTTCCTATGGGGCCGCATATGAATGATGCTATGGCGGAACAGGTTGTTCAGGCTGTAAAAGAATTTTTTGGATGAACTATCCAGTGACTGTATGGCGCTAGTTTAAACTGGAGTACTGTGAAGGTCTTCATTGTGTTCATTCACCTCGTCGCCGCCGCGCGCCCCAATTTCATGAAGATCGCGCCCCTGTGGCATGCACTCTCCAGAGATGACTAGGAGATGCCCGTCAATGACGCAACAGCAAAAACATACGCCCATTCACGGCTTTCATCTCCTCTTCATACGGCTGTGCAGAGTGGGAGCGGTCGTTGGCCTATTTTTACTCGGCGTAAATATCGCGGGGTGCCTTCTGGGCAACAGAATTTATTTTTCACCTGACCAGAGCCCCAACCGCCCCGTCATTGCGCTGCAAGACTACAGTTTGCTGCAAATGAAGGCGGATGAAAGCCCTTATGACTACGCGTCCAGGATGAATTCCCTGATTTTTTTCAGCATGCATCACTATTTTACAATAGGCATGGACTTTGACGATATACATAAAAAGGCCGTCCCTTTTCTGTATAACTGGGCGCTATGGGCAAGGGCATTTGGGAGTTATGCGCTGGGCGGGAATTACTCCATTGAATTCGCATCGGCGGAAAGCGCGCTGGCAAGAGGGTATGGGTATTGTTCGCAGCAGGCTCAGGCTCTGGAAAATCTTCTCAACCGTAACGGTATAAACGCGAAAGCCACCAACATAAACGGGCATGTTATTACTCGGGTTACGCTTGACGGCAAAGAAATAATTTTTGATCCCGATTTCAACATCATCATGCCGTTTTCTTTAGAGCATGCGGCGGCGCATCCTGCTCTTGTTACGCAAGCGTACAGTAATTCGCCAGTATCATCACCAAAACTTGATAATCGCCTTGCAGATATTTATGGTCAAAATTTTTCAGAAGATAATCATGCTTCTCTCTCCATCAGCAAGGAACGGGAATACCACATCATTAAATGGGCTTTCCCCATCACCTTATTACTGTTTTGGGGGATCATGGAAGTTCTGAGACGGAAACACCGCCGGGCGTATTGTGGATTTCTTAAACGCTTGTAGAACTCGTAGCATCCGGGACAGTTTCCATGCGACATTTAGTTAAATCTATAGCTCGCAAGATTTTTCCGCGATTTCAGCCGCAGCCTGAGCATCCCTGGCCTGGCCTGGCCCAAAGCGCATGGAGAGCAGAGCCGCCGGAACCGCTACTGTTTCTCTCCTTTGACTGTGATAGCGACCTGGATATCCCCGCGGCGGACGCCCTGGCCTATCGGCTGCGCGATCGCGGCATCCGGAGCACCTTTGCCGTTCCGGGCGCGCAACTGATCAAAGGGGCGGAAGTTTTCCGGCGCATGGCGGACGACGGCTTTGAATTCATAAATCACGGCGCATCGCCGCATACGGAATGGGACGGACACAAATATATTCCCATCACCTTTTACGACCGGATGCCCCTTGCGGAAGTCGCCGCCGACATCCGTGAAGGCGACCGCCTTGCGCGCGAGGTGACGGGCAAAGCCCCCAGGGGTTTTCGCGCGCCGCATTTCGGCAGCTTCCAGTCCTTGGAACAGATAGATTTTATGCACGGCCTGTGCAAGGAGCTTGGTTACATCTACGCTTCCACCACCATGCCCGCCATAGGCATGGAGCGCGGCGCCGCCTTTATGAACAGCGGGATTGTGGAGCTGCCGTTGACGGGATCATGGCGTGAACCGCTCAATATTCCAGATTCCTGGAGCAAACTGACGGACAGGGTGAACTTCACGCTGGGCGACGATTTCAGCCTATTATGGGAGGAAAGCCTGGAAGCGGCACGGGCCGGCAATTTGCCCATGCTTTTCTGCTGGTATGTGGACCCGGCCCATGTTATTGACCAGCAGCCCTTTAAACGGGCAATCGACGCCATTGCGCGATCCGGCATACGCTCCGTTACCGGGACGGAATGCGCGAAACTGTTCTGCGAAAATGCTGTTGAGGGAGTAATGTGATGAATCCGTTACAAATACTGAAACGCGTTTTACGACAAAAAATCCATGAAGAAATTGATGGAAAGCTGCTTGCCTTGAAACATGAGTCACTCTATTTGCAGACCGAAGTCAGCCGTTTGCGCTCCCTTGTCCGCTATCTCGTGGCTGACAAGATCCGCGATTTTCCGATGATGTATCAAACTCGCGGCAGCTTCGATTTTCAATGGGGCGATACACTGGAAGAAACGCGTGACCCCAGTTCCCTCAATGAATTGTGCCGTAGTGTTTGCGAATACAGCCAATTGGAAAAAGGTTGGTTCGCGGGCAAAAAGGCGCTGGACGCCGGTTGTGGTTCAGGACGTTTTTCTTTGGCAATGCTCTCCATGGGAGCGGAGGTCGTTGCTATAGACCAATCCGCTAATGCCGTAAATCAGACGAAAAAATCATGCGCCGCTTATGAAGGCCAGATTCGTGTGCAGCAGCACGACCTGCTACAGCCGCTGCCTTTTGACGAAACCTTTGACCTTGTCTGGTCATACGGGGTTCTTCACCATACGGGCAATACCCACGGCGCCTTAAAAAATATAGTTTCCAAGCTATCTTCAGGGGGAAGGCTTTTTTTGATGCTGTATGGCGAACCTCCCATACAGATTACGGAAGGCGATACCGGTTCCTTGGCGTATTATGCGGAAACAGAAAGAATACGGCGCGAAACATGCATAATGTCCTATCAGGAACGTTTCGATTATTTGAAATCACGCTTTTCCAAGGAGGAGCTCGGCGGATGGTTTGACGCCATTTCTCCTGAAATCAACGACACTTACGCCTTCTATGAAATTCAAATGTGGCTGCATAATCTGGGTTTTGTAAACATCAGGCGCACCCAGGATCACCCTAACCACCATGTGGCAGCAAGCAGGATTTAAGGCCGCCTGAACTATGGCATTTGCTTGTTCTAGAAACCTGGATGCGCGCATGGAACCAGTAACACAATCAATTTTGGCCGTTTCCTGGTCCATGCCCCCGGCGGTTCTGCCCCAATCCATACAGATATCCCGCCTTCTGGGGGCCATGAGCGGACAGGGCTGCGAAATACATGTTCTCACTTCCCTGATTGACAAGAAGCAATACCCAACCTTCATCTCTGATGACGCCCTGGCCGCGCGGTACGCGGACAAGTTCAGAACCTCCATAGTGATCCCGGATTATGGAGCAAAAATCAGGCGGAAACTGCGACGATCAAAAGCGCCACTGTGGGAAGAGGCTGTCTGTAAACACGCGGCCAGCCTGCTGAAAAAAACGCCGCATACCGCGCTGATCACCTTTGCGCAGCCATTTTCCGATCATCTTATCGGGCTGCGGCTCAAACGCGATTTCCCGAGGTTGCCGTGGATCGCCCATTTCAGCGACCCTTGGGCGGACAATCCTTACGCAACACCCACAGCGGACGACCATAAGCATGAGCGCGAAACAATCGAGCTGGCGGATGCCCTTGTCTTTACCACCGAACGGACGAAAAAGCTTGTCATGCGGAAATACCCGGAGGCATGGGCCACCAGAGCCCATGTTCTGGCGCACTGCCTGGAACCGGATGACATTGCGCCCCCCCACGCGCTCCATGCAATTGAGGGCGATGAGCCTGATCTGCATATTCTGCACACCGGCAATCTTTATGACGCCCGCGCGCCCTATGGCCTGCTGTTCGCTCTGCTACGCCTCAAAAAAAAGGGAATGGGAGGCATCAAAGTGAGTTTTGTGGGTCATGCGCAGCCGGCCTTCCTGGCGATGCTCAAAGCTTGCGCGCTTGAAGACAGCATTTTTTGCCAGGCAAGCCTGCCGCCTGTGGAATGCAACGTTCTTTGCGCCAAGGCGGACGTTTTGCTGGTCTGCGACGCTCCGGCCCCTGAAAGCGTTTTTCTGCCCAGCAAACTGGTGGATTACCTGGCGGCAGGCCGTCCCATCCTTGCCCTTACGCCACAACAAAGCAGCACCACGGATTTTTTGCGGGATGTCGGCGGCTTCAGCGCCCCTCCGGAAGATGTCGAAGCCATCGCCACTACGCTTGAAAATTTGCTGCGCATGAAACGGCAAGGAACGCTGGAAACGCTCTGCCCTACCCCGGTCGCGCAACACATGTATCTTGCGGAAACAGCCGCGGATCGTCTGCTCGGCATCATTGCTTCACTAAATAACGGTGGCATGTGTACATGAAAAAAACGAAATTTCCGGAAAACACGCCGGATGAACGGTACCCGGCGGAGCGCATGGCCCATTGGAACGGTATCGCGCGAAACAGGGACTCATTGCCGGGCCTTGGCGGATGCTACCACCGGCAATTACGCGAACAGTACCGCTTTTTGATTCCCGAAGGCTCACGGGTGCTGGAGATCGGCTGCGCGGAGGGCGATCTGCTGGCCGCTTTGCGGCCGGCCTATGGCGTTGGCCTTGATCTTTCTCCCGAAATGCTGGTCATGGCCAGAAAGCGCCACCCCCACCTGCTCTTCGTCCAGGCCGACATTTGCGCCCCGGAACTGGATGCCGCCTTGGATATCAGGGAAAGCGAAAGCTTTGAACAGCCTTTTGACGCCATCATCCTCTCCGACCTAGTGAATGATATTTGGGATGCGCTGGCCATGTTCAAAAACCTGCGCCGTTTCTGCGATCAGAATACCCGGATTGTGCTCAATTTTCACAGCCACCTCTGGGAGCATCCTTTTCAAATGTTGCAGCGCTCCGGCAGGGTAACCAGCCGCCTGAAGCAGAACTGGTTTACCCCGGAAGATACGGAAAATTTACTCGGGTTGGCCGGGTTTGAGGTCATCCGCACCTTTGAGGCCGTGCTCTGGCCTTTTGCCACCCCGCTTCTGGAACGCCTGTGCAACCGCTGGCTGGTCAAGCTCTGGCCTTTCTCCATATTCGCCATGACCCATTTTCAGGTCTGCCGACCGGCTTCTCCCCCCCCCAAAAAAAGACCGGTCTGGTGTCTGTGGTTATTCCCGCGCGCAACGAAGCTGGCAACATTGAGAACGCCCTGCTCCGCACCCCGGAAATGGGCGCGGGCACGGAGATCATTTTTGTGGAAGGCAATTCCACGGACAACACCTGGGAATCCATCACCGAAGCCATTGCCCGGCACCCCGAACGCCGTTGCAAAGCGCTGCGCCAACCCGGCAAGGGCAAGGGCGATGCCGTGCGGGCAGGGTTTGCCGTTGCCGAAGGCGACATCCTGATGATTCTGGATGCGGATCTGACCATGCCGCCGGAAACTCTGCCGCAATTTTTTGAGGCCATTGCCTCGAATCACGGCGAGTTCATCAACGGCGTGCGCCTTGTCTACCCGCAGGAAAAAGAAGCCATGCGCTTCTTCAACCTGGTGGGCAACAAGTTTTTCAGCCTGGCCTTTTCCTGGCTGCTCGGCCGCCCGATCAAGGATACCCTGTGCGGCACCAAGGTACTCAGCCGGGCGAATTATTTGAAAATCGCCGCCAACCGCGCCTATTTCGGCGATTTTGACCCTTTCGGCGATTTTGACCTGCTCTTTGGCGCCGCCAGACAGAATCTGAAGATTGTGGACCTGCCCGTGCGCTACCGCGAGCGGACATACGGGGAAACCAACATCTCCCGCTGGCGGGACGGCTTCATCCTGCTGCGCATGGTGCTGTTCGCCCTGAACCGCATCAAGTTCAAACCCTAGGGAACTGCGCGGAAATGAGCCGAATGGAGAAATTTTGTCGCAGCCTGGTCGCTCAAGCGGAACAGCGTATGCAACGCATCGGGGATGCGCTTCCCCAGCGAACGTGGACGCTGTTCGAATGGGGCATACTGCTCGGCCCCATAGTGTTCTGCGCGGCGGCCGCGCTGTACCTGGCCGCCTGCGGCTGGGCGCTCTATAACGGGTATGCCTCTTTTGCGGGCTGGCCTTTGCGCCAAATCGAAACGCTGTTTCCCGTCTATGGGCTGGATGCCCGCTTGGCCGCCCGGCTCAGGGACTGGGCCGTTGTGGCATGGGCGGCGCTGGCCTTGTGCTTGATCATGCGACGTCCGGCAGCGGAACAAATCTTGCGCCGCCTGGATTGGATCTATCGCTGGCCGGGACTCCCAGCCGTCATGGCCCTGTTTCTCTTTCACCTCGGCTACGCCTGGGCTGCGCCGGAACAAATCAGCGCCCACGGCTCCGTTCTCGGCGGGCATGTACCTTTTAACGATGCTAACGGACATTATCAATATCCATTCTGGTTTACTCTGGATGGAACCTTCAATCATTGGATAATGCGCCGGCCCTTGAACTGCGTAATGCGCTTGGGGCTTGATCTGCTGGCTGGCTGGAATCCCCCGCGCATTATCGCCCTGCAGACTGCCCTGCTGGGCTTGTCCGCCTGGCTCTTGGGACTGGCTGCGCTGCGGCGCTGGGGCTTTTGCTCCGCTGTCGTTGCCTGCGCCCTTGTCTTTCTGCTGTCCAAAACCTTCCTGCCGACCTTTCTGGCGGCGACTCCGGGGCAGATATGGGCCTGTCTCTCCCTCATTCTCTGCCTGGACGCGCTGTATGTCAAAAGCCGCGCATCGGCTTTTTGCGCCCTGGCGGCCTTGACCATAACCCTCCTGGTACGCATGGGAACCATGTTTCTCCTGCCCGCGATCTTGTGCTGGATCCTCGTCCGCTTCTGGAACGGCTGGCGCAGGGCCGCCCTGCATGCCTGCCTGGGCCTGGCGCTTATGGCTGCCTGCTTCGGCGCTTCGCAGGCAGTAAGCACAATGTATTCCAAGGCAGGGACGCAAGGCGCGAATTTTGCCTATACCTTGGCCGCGTTGAGCTTTGGCGGAAAGGATTGGAGCGATGCGCGAACAAAATATAAAGAACGCCTTGTGGGTAAAACCGAAAAAGAGCAGGCGCGTTTTCTCTACGCGCAAGCCTGGGAAAATATCCGGCACGATCCGAAAACAATTGCCGCCGCTCTGGCGGACCGCGCCGGAGCCTTTTGCCGGGATGCGCCGCGTTTTATGCAACAAGCCCATGCCGCTGATAAAAAAGGCTCATTCTTCTGGCTGCTGACGGCCCTTGCCTTCTGGCGTTTGTGGCGGAGCGAGCCGCAGCAGCGGATCTTCTGGCTGTCGGCTATGGCCGGGATAACGGCTTCCGCCGCTGTGGTGCATTTTGACGACGGCGATAGAATCTTGTTGCCGGGCTATCTTTTTCTGGGCCTGTTTCTGGCAGGTGGTCTCCAACTTGCCCCTTGCGCCGCACCCCGGCGGGTTTATCAACCGGCCATGATTTTGGGCGGGCTGCTGATCCTTCTTATGTTCAGCGCGCCGGCTCTGGCCTGGCGCTTTCCGCCGGAAGCCGCGCGCTTTCTGCGGGGCTATCATGCCCCGCCCCTGGCGCAGGATGAAGTCCTCGTCTGGGGCGGCGGCAGCATGGCCGGCATCCTTGTAGTGCCCGACGATGCGCCGATCCCCGCGGATGTTCCGGCCGTGCCGCTTTCATCCTTTGTCGCGAATATAAAAAAATCCAGGGTGGAACAGTACCAGCCGCTGGTCACGCCTCTTCCTCCAGAGCCGCCCTTTGCCTTCATTTCAAGCATTGCGTCTCATGGTTTTCATGGTTGCCTCATCGCTCCTCCGGACATGCTACGCCGCGGCGATGTCCCTGTCTGGAGGGTACGCTATGCAGACTTGCATCCCCCGGGCCAATACTGGAAACGCGTTGTTACGGCGGAGCCGATCAGCACGGGGAAGACGCCGTGAACAAGCCCCCCCCTTGGGCGCGGTGGGGAAAAACCATTTGTGTGGCCCTGGGCCTGGGCCTTGCCGGGTACTTCCTCGCTTCCCTGGATTTGGCGCTCTGCGCGGGGCTGTTGCGGCAACTCTCCCCGCTTCCTCTGGGCGGGGTTTTGCTCTGCATCATAGCCTCGGCATTCTTCAGGAGCTTGCGCTGGCGTCTGCTGGCCGGGAGCGCTATGGGCAAAAAACTGCCGGTGAACGCCTTTTTCCGCGCGGTCAGCGTGGGGTATCTGGGGAATATGATTCTGCCGGCCAAGGCCGGAGAGGCCCTGCGCATGGCCTATGCCTGCAAACAGATTGGCTTGCCGGCGGGCCTGGCCGTCAGCACGGGTCTCGTGGATCGCCTGCTGGACGTCATCGGGCTGCTCCTGCCCATCGGCTGCATCCTGTTTTTGCTTGAGGAAAATCCCCTGTTGCGCGGGTTGCGTTGGTTTTTTCCAGCCGTCATGGTCCTGGGGATTGCTTTTTTGGCAGCCCTGGGCCTGGTTCCAGAGCGCATGCGAAGCCTGATCGGCCTGCCCGCGCGCTTTATGCCCAGGCTCGTCCGGGAACGGATGCACGACGCCGTGGACAAAGCGCTTCAGGTATCCGCCGCTTTTCAAAGCCCACGGGCAGTCGTGGGGCTTTGTCTCTGCACCATGGCGGCTATAATGGCGGATTGCGGCACCTGTTGGATGCTCATGCAGGCCTTTGGCTGGGATTTGCCCGCGTCCTCGGCCATCATGATGGAATTCGGCTTGGCCGTGGCCGGAAGCGTGCCTTCCGCACCCGGATACCTGGGCGCTTACCAGGCGGCCGCCGTCCTGACGCTTTCCCTATACAGAATAGAACAAAGCGCTGCCGTTCTCTATGCCTTTGCCCTGCAATTCATCCTGCTGGGCGCGTTTCTACTGCTGGGGGGCAGCGCGGTTTTGTCTTTGCGGCGTGAACGAACCCAAGATAACGAGAAAAAATCATCCTTACTGCGACAGCTTTTGGCCCATCCGCTGACCAGGGATCTGGCTGTGGATGACCCGCGCACAAGCGCCCGGCGCAGGATGATCATTCAGGAAAAGGCATTTTTGCGCCGGCTCTACGCGGAATGGTACGACAGGATCATGGCCGCGTTGCCGATTGATGCCGCTGTGTCCGGCAAAATTTTGGAAATAGGTTCAGGCGGCGGATTTTTTAAGGACAGGTTCCCCGAGTGCATTTCTTCCGAAGTGTTTGCCCTGCCCGGCATTGACCTTGTTTGTGACGGGCAGCGCCTGCCTTTCGCCTCCGCCTCCCTGCGCGCCATTGTCATGGTGGACACGTTGCACCATATTCCGGACTGCGGTCTTTTCTTCGCGGAAGCGCAACGCGTCCTCAAAGAACAAGGGCGCATCGTCATGCTCGAGCCGTGGAACAGCGCCTGGGGACGATGGATTTATCAGCATCTGCATCATGAGCCCTTTGTGCCGGAAGCCGCGGATTGGACATTGACGGACATTGCCGGAAGCGGCCCTTTGAGCAGGGCCAACGGCGCCATCCCCTGGATCGTCTTTTCCAGGGAACGGGAACATTTTGAAAATTGTTTTCCGGAATTGCGCATTCTGGCAATCCAGCCGGATTACCCGTTCAGTTATCTCGCTTCCGGCGGCGTTTCCATGCGGGCGCTCGCGCCGGGCTGGAGCTTTTGCCTCTGGCGCGGCCTGGAACGGGCGCTAAGCCCTTTTATGCCCGCCTTGGGCATGTTCGCCCTGATCATCCTTGAGCGAAAGAAGTGAACGACAATTTTTGCGTTACCCGCGCGCTCCATGCTTCATAAAAAATTCTCCGGCCTATTGAACAATGCCCCGGAGTGCTTATCTCTTACAGATACGGGCGTTTTCACGCCCGCTGAACTCCGCGTTCCGGCTCACCGCCGGGCATGAGGTATGCCATGAGCGATCAAGACCCCAAGGATAAAGATATACCCGCCGAACAGCTTCCGGCGGAAACGACTCCGGCGGAGACAGCCCCGGCCGAAGGCGCGCCCTTCCGCGAATCCTCCGGCCACAGCCTGCCCACGGACATCCCCCCGGTGCTCCCGGTGCTCCCGGTGCGCGACGTGGTCATTTTCAACTACATGATGCTGCAACTTTTCGTGGGCCGGGAATCCTCGACCCAGGCCGTGGACGCGGCCCTGAACGGCAACCGTTACCTGTTCATCCTCACCCAGAAGGATGAATCGGTGGAGAACCCCGGCCCCGAGGATCTGCACCAGATGGGCACGGTGGTAGGCATTCTGCGTATGCTGAAAATGCCCGACGGCCGCATGAAGATCGTGGTGCACGGCATCACCCGCGCCCGGGCCCTGACCGTGATGAACAACGGCGCCTACCTGGAATGCCGGGCCGAACTCACCCCGGAGCGGGCCGAACACACCGGCGGCCTGGAGGTGGAAGCCCTGATGGACGCCGCCAAGGGCATGAGCGAAAAAATTCTGAACCTGCGCGGCATAAACAGCCAGGAGATCAACCAGGCCCTGGGCTCGGTGGATCACCCCGGACGCCTGGCGGACATCATCGCCTCCAACCTGCGCCTGAAGATTGCTGAAGCCCAGGAAATATTGGACACCCTGGACCCCGTCCGCCGCCTCAACCTGGTTTACAAATACCTGAGCAAAGAGGTGGAGCTGGCCTCCATGCAGGTGCACATCCAGGAAAGCGCCCGCGAAGGCATGGATAAAGCCCAGCGTGATTACTTCCTGCGCGAGCAGATCAAGGCCATCCGCCGCGAACTGGGGGAAGGAGGAACGGAAGGGAACGACCTGGACGACCTGCGCGAGGCCCTGACCAAGGCCAAGCTGCCACCGGAGGCCCAGAAAGAGGCGGACAGGCAATTAAACCGCCTTTCTTCCATGCACAATGATTCCATGGAATCATCGGTGTTGCGCACCTACCTGGAATGGCTGGCGGAACTGCCCTGGAGCAAGATGTCCCGCGACACCCTGAACATCAAAAAGGCCAGGGATATCCTGCACGAGGACCATTACGGCCTGGAAAAGGTCAAGGACCGCATCCTGGAATTCCTCTCCGTCCGCAAGCTCAACCCCGGCTCCAAAGGCCCCATCCTTTGTTTTGTCGGCCCCCCCGGAGTGGGCAAAACCTCCCTCGGCCGCTCCATCGCCAGGGCCATGGGCCGCAAGTTCAACCGCATGTCCCTTGGGGGTATGCGGGATGAAGCCGAAATCCGCGGACACCGCCGCACCTACGTGGGGGCCATGCCCGGCCGGATCATCCAGTCCATGAAGCAGGCCGGAACCCGCAACCCGGTGATCATGCTGGACGAGGTGGACAAGATCGGCACGGACTTCCGGGGCGACCCCTCCTCCGCCCTGCTGGAAGTGTTGGACCCGGAACAGAATTTTTCCTTCACCGACCATTATATCAATCTGCCCTTTGACCTCTCCAGGGTCATGTTCATATGCACGGCCAACACCCTGGACACCATCCCCGCCCCCCTGCGCGACCGCATGGAGGTGATCGCCCTGCCCGGCTACACCATGCAGGAAAAGGTCAGCATCGCCCGGCGCTACCTCCTGGACCGCCAGATCTCGGAAAACGGCCTGAAAAAGCAGGATCTGCGACTGGACGACGACAAGGTGCTGGAACTCATTGCCAGGGAATATACCCGCGAGGCCGGGCTGCGTAACCTGGAACGCGAGATCGGTTCCATCTGCCGCAAACTGGCCCGCAAAAAGGCTGAAGGCGACAAACCGCCCTTCGGCGTGGATGCGGAACTGGTGCATAAGCTGCTGGGCGCGCCCCGTTTTCTGGACGAAAAGCTGGAAAAAGTCCTTCAGCCGGGCGTGGCCCTGGGCCTGGCCTGGACCCCGGCCGGCGGGGAACTCTTGCACATTGAAGTCACCAGCATGCCGGGCAAGGGCGCGGTCAGCATGACCGGACAACTGGGCGAAGTGATGAAGGAAAGCGCCCAGGCCGCCTTAAGCTACGCCCGCAGTCACGCCAAGGAGCTGGGCATCGCCCCGGACTTTGCCGGAAAGCTGGATCTGCACATCCATGTGCCGGCCGGGGCCACCCCCAAAGACGGCCCCTCCGCCGGCGTCACCATGGCGGTGGCCCTGATCTCCGCCTTAAGCGGACGCCCTGCCTCCGCCAACCTGTGCATGACCGGCGAAATCACCCTGCGCGGCAATATCCTGCCGGTGGGGGGCATTAAAGAAAAAATCCTGGCCGGCGTGGCCAGGGGCATCAAAAACGTGCTTATTCCCAAACAAAACCGTAAGGACCTGGAGGACATCCCGGAGGAATTGCGCAAGCAGATCCGCATCCATCTGGCTTCCAGCCTGCGCGAAACCCTGGACCTCGCCTTCGGCAAAAAAACCCGGCTGGGCAGGTAAAAACCCGCCGAAACTACTGCTGGGCGGCCATTTTGCCGTAGAGATTGCGGCCGCGGGCGTTCATGCCGCCGCTGGCCGCGCCCTGCATCATGAGGGGCAGATCCACAGCCCGGATCTGGGTTGAAGAGGCCGAAACAGCCTGCTGGTCGCTGATTTGCCGCGCCGCGGCCTGGGCCTCCGGGGTATTCTGAATTTTGGCAAAGGCATCGCGCAGCCCGCTGAGCACCTTGAGCACATCGTCAATGAGCGAGATCTGCATCCGCATATTGGCCACGGCCAGTTGGGTATTGCACCAGAAATAGAGATTGCACAGGTTTTCGGCCAGAGCCCCGCCCTTTTCCCGGTTGAGGGAAGAGCTGAGTTCGTTGAGAATGGCCATGGTCTTGGAAATGAGAATGCCCTTGTTGGCGTAATCCTTGGCCATCACGCGCTCCTTGGCCTGGCTCAGAAAGGTGATGGCCCCGTCGTAAAGCGCCAGGATGGTGCGGCCCGGAGAATCGGTACTAAGGTTGGTCTGCAAATACGCGTGCGTTACCTTTTGCATCCATAACTCCCTTTTGAATTAATTACCTTCAGCTTGGCGATTAGCTGCCGCCGCTGTTGATGCTCAAGCTCTTGACCTGGTTTTCTACCTGGGTCTGCAAATCGGCATACCTCTTGAGCGTGGCATCCAGAATCGCGTAGCGCATATCCATTCTGCGCCGCCAGACGTTCAGCCGTTCATCTTCCCTGGCGATCTTGTCGTTGATGTTGTTTATGATATTTCTGTACTGGGTCTGCAACACCGGAATTATGCCCTTGTTCGAGCTCGCGTCGCCCCTGTCCGGATCCAGAAATTCTATATCCACCATGTTGATGAGGTCATTGAGCATGCCCTGCTTGATGCGTATGGTCCCGGTGTGCGGCTGGCCCGGGGTGGTAGGCGTATTGTCGTAGATATCCAAAAGAATGCCGTCGGCCGGGTTATTCGGGCCGTCGCCGCGCACGAGCATGATCTGGTTGGTCTCCGGGTAATACTTGGCCTTCTTGCCGTTGATGAAAATGGTATCCTCATCCAGGGAGCCGTCGGCATTGACCTCGTAGCTGACCTTGTATTCTCCGGCCTTGGACTGGCCGTCCACCATGCTGGCCAGGCCGAAACTGCTGGAATCAACCGTGGCCTTGTTCTTGGCGGCAAAAAGCGCGGCAATGCCCTCAGGATCCATATTTATGGCATCGTCAAGGGTGAACAGAGTGCCTTCGCCGTTCAGGACCGCGCGGATATTATCCTCGTAAACCAGTAGCCCGTAAGTGGCCGAACCCGGTTGATCATCGGTCTTGATCCCCAACTGGGCCAAAGAAGAAAAGACGTCGCCGCCCACCAGGTGCCCCTGGCTGTCTTTTTCCATATAGGAAAAACCCACGGGTTTGGACATGATCAGGGTTTTCATCTTACTGGATACCAGTTGCGCCCCGTAGTTGCCGGTGAGCACGCCGCCTTTCTGGGTTTCGAACTGGGACTCGGCGTAATCCGTGGACACCGTGAACTTGTTCGCATCCACCCTGGTCAGCTTGTTCATCACGGTTCGCACGGCGTTGGTGGCTTCCACAAACTTGTGGATGCTGCTCTTGATGTGTTCCACGTCCAGGCTGATGGTCAGGGTGGTTTCCCCCACGCCTTGCAGGTTAATGGTCAGGCCGGGAATGGAGTTCAGGGTGTTGCTTTTGAGTTCGATCCAGTCGTCCGCGGGATAGCCGTTCACCCGCACCTTGGCGTTCTGTCCGGCCTGGTAGAGCCAGCCGCCGTTGGCTCCCAAGGGATCTTCCTTGACCGGATCCAGGAAGGAATCGCCGGTGATGACAATATCCGTACCCGCCCCGGTTTGGGTGCTGTAGAGTTGGAGCATGGGCTTGCCGCCATAATCAATGATCGTCGCCTTCATGCCCAGGGCATCGCCCGCGGGCGAGCCGAAACGCTGGTTGATGATATTCTTCAGCCCCTCCAGGGTGGTGCCGGGCGGCACATCCAGGCTCCGGCTCTGCCCGCCAAGGGTAAAGGTCATGGTGCCCACGGCAGTGCCGCTGTAAAGGGACTCGTTTTTGCTGCCCACGTTGAACACTATGCTGGCATAGCTGTTGTTGGCCAGTTGATCCACCTTGAGGTTGTGGGTGGTGTTGTCCGCCGTGCCCGTGGCATGGATCGACGCCAGGGAGCTGTTGGAACTGGTTACAATTTTGGCCATGAATTTGTCTTCGGTATTGATCGATTTCAAGACGCTGCTGTATTCGGCCAAGGCCATACTCAACTGGTTGAACCCGTCCAGACGCATGTTCCAGTCGTTTTTCCAGCGGCCAAGCTGGATCATGCGGCGCATCTCGATTTGTTCCAGCTTGTCAATCATTTCCTGCCAGTTGGTGCCGTTGCCCAGACCGGGGATTTTCAAGCTGCCCGAAGTGTAGGTTGTTGCCATACATCGATCCTCTGTGGGAAAATTTTTCCAGTAAAAGATAATCCGGAGACTACCCCAAGTCCTGGATGCAAGGTCAATGCCAAATGACCCTTTTCCCTGAACGCGAAACCCTTCCGGCTTCGCGGCGCACTGGGCTCCGGCGGCCCCTCCGGGCGCCGGATACCAAGCATATCGTCCCGGATGCCAGATACTTTATAGCCTCGCGCCGCCTCAACAAACGAACCCATCCCGGCTTTCCGGACAGACTTTTTTACTTGCCCTGCTTGCGGGCCTGTGCCAAGATGCTTACTTTCTAGCCGTCGTCCTGCCCTTAAAGGCGCCGGCAGAAGCGGAGGTTTGTCTTGAATCAGTTTCAACGGAACATTGTAACATGGGGACTGCTCATCCTGTTGGTGGTGGTTTTGTTCAACCTGTATTCCCCTCCCAAGCCCGTCCATGACCTGATCGGCTACAGCGAACTCATGGGCCTGGTGCAACAGGGGCGCGTTTCCGAGGTAGTGATCCAGGGACAAAACATCAGCGGAACCCTGGACGGGAGCAAGAGCTTCCGTACCTATGCCCCGCGCGACTCCGGCATGGTAGAACGCCTGATGCAGTCCGAGGTGAGCATCAAGGCCGAACCCCAGGAGGAATCCCCCTGGTATATGACCCTGCTGGTATCCTGGCTGCCCATGCTGCTGCTCATCGGGGTCTGGGTTTTTTTCATGCGCCAGATGCAGGGGGGCAACGGCAAGGCCATGTCCTTCGGCCGCTCGCGGGCGCGCATGATCAACGCCGAACACGGCAAGGTCACCTTTTCCGATGTGGCCGGGGTGGATGAGGCCAAGGAAGAGCTCACCGAAGTGGTGGATTTTCTGTCCAATCCCAAAAAATTCACCCGCCTGGGCGGGCGCATCCCCAAGGGCGTGTTGCTGGTAGGGCCTCCAGGCACGGGCAAGACCCTGCTGGCCAAGGCCGTAGCCGGCGAGGCCGGGGTGCCCTTTTTCTCCATTTCCGGCTCGGATTTTGTGGAAATGTTTGTGGGCGTGGGCGCATCGCGGGTCCGGGATCTCTTCGCCCAAGGCAAAAAAAACGCTCCCTGCCTGATTTTCATTGACGAAATTGACGCCGTAGGCCGCCAGCGCGGGGCCGGACTGGGCGGCGGGCATGACGAACGCGAGCAGACCCTGAACCAGCTCCTGGTGGAGATGGACGGTTTCGAGGCCAACGAGGGCGTCATCCTGATCGCGGCCACCAACCGCCCGGATGTGCTGGACCCGGCCCTGCTCCGTCCCGGCCGCTTTGACCGCCAGGTGGTGGTTCCCACCCCGGATGTGCGCGGCCGCAAACGCATCCTGGAAGTGCATTCCCGGCGCACCCCCCTGGCCGCCGATGTGGATCTGGACCGCCTTTCCAAGGGCACTCCGGGCATGTCCGGAGCGGACCTGGAAAACCTGGTCAACGAAGCCGCCCTGCTCGCGGCCAAGGCCAATAAAGACGCCTTGACCATGAGCGACTTCGAGGAGGCCAAAGACAAGCTGATCATGGGCAAGGCCCGGCGCACCATGGTCCTTTCCGATGAAGAAAAGCGCAACACCGCCTACCACGAGGCCGGACACGCCCTGGTCTCCAAGTTCACCCCGGAAAGCAACCCGGTGCACAAAATCACCATCATTCCGCGCGGGCGGGCCTTGGGCTTTACCGCCTATCTGCCGGAAGAGGATAAATACACCATCACCCGCACCGCCCTGGAAAGCCGCATCGCCATGGCCCTGGGCGGCCGGGCCGCGGAGCTGATCATCTTCGGCAAATACACCTCCGGGGCCATGCAGGATATCCAGGCCGCCACCAAAACCGCCCGTCAGATGGTCTGCGAGCTGGGGATGAGCGATCTCATCGGCCCCATTGCCATCGGCGAGAGCAGCAACGAAGTTTTCATCGGCCGCGAATGGGTCTCCACCAGGAACCACAGCGAGGAAACCTCCCGCCTGGTGGACGGCGAGGTCAAACGCATCATTGAAACCGGGATGAGCACGGCCACGGAGATCCTGAATAAACACACGGACCTGCTGCACAAAACCGCGGAAGTGCTGCTGGAATACGAGACTATCAGCGGCGAGGACCTGGACGCCTTGATTCACGGTCGCCCCATGCCCATACTCCTGAAAAAGGATAACGGCGACGGGGATCCTTCCGGCAGCGCCACCGCAACCGAGGACCCGCCAAAGCCGGCCCGCCAGGCCAAGCGCCCTACCCGCAAGAAACCCGCTTCTGAGGGAGAGGACTTCAAACTGGACTAAGCATCATGGCCGCGCGGGAATGGATCATCCGCCACGGCCAGGCCGTGGATCTCTCCGCCGGTCTGGTCATGGGCATCATCAATCTCACTCCGGATTCCTTCTCCGACGGCGGCCTCTATCTTGATCCCCCCAAGGCCCTGGAACGGGCCGGGCAACTCCTGAACGAGGGGGCGGGCATACTGGATCTGGGCGGGGAATCCACCCGTCCGGGCGCGGACTTTACCGGGGAAAAAACGGAACAAAAGCGCCTCCTGCCCGTGCTCCACGCCCTGGTCCCTCTCCAGGACAAAACGATTCTCTCCATAGACACCTGGCGCTCTTCCACCGCCCGCCTAGCCATGGAAAAAGGGGCCAGAGTCATCAACGACATCTCCGGCGGGCTTTTTGACCCGGACATGCCGGAACTGCTGGCCCAGTTCCGGCCCGGCTACATCCTGGGGCACGCCCCCGCCCCGCCGAAAACCATGCGGAAAACACCCCGCTACGCCGATGTGGTGGAGGATATTCTAGATTTTTTTCAGCGCCGCCTGACCGCCCTGACCAAGGCCGGCCTGCCGGAAGAACGCATTGTCCTTGACCCCGGCCTGGGCTTCGGCAAAACCCTGGAGCATAACCTGGACATCCTGCGCCGGATCGAGCGCTTTCAGGAATTCGGTTTGCCCCTATGCGTGGGAGCGTCGCGCAAGAGCTTCCTGGGGGAACTTCTTGGCCTGGAACAAGGCCCGGCTCGCGACCAGGCCACCCAAACCCTGGTTGCCCTCCTGAACGCCCGCGGGGTGCGCGTCCACCGGGTGCATGAAGCCAGGGGCGCGGCCCTGGCCCTGAAACTGCAACAGGCCACGGACGCGCGGGTCAGTCCCGCGCCGCGCCTTCAGCGGAGTAATCAATTTACTTGAATCTTACCTGGCTATTCTATATGTCAAAGGATGTTGGGAGGATTTATGGGCAAGCTTTTCGGCACGGACGGCATCCGCGGGCAGGTCAACGAGTATCCCATGCTGCCGGACTTAGCCCTGCGCCTCGGCCTGGCCGCGGGAACCATCTTTCAGAAGGAGGGCGGCAGACGGCACAAGGTAGTGGTGGGCAAGGACACGCGCCTTTCCGGATACATCTTCGAAACCGCGCTGACCGCCGGTTTTTGCGCCGCCGGGCTGGACGTGTATCAGGTCGGCCCCCTGCCCACCCCGGCCATTGCCTATATCACCAGGAACATGCGGGCTGATTTGGGAGTGGTAATTTCCGCCTCGCACAACCCTTTCCAGGATAACGGCATCAAGTTTTTCGACGCTGACGGCTACAAGCTGCCGGATCAACTGGAAGACCACATCACCGAACTGGTGCTGGACAAAGACTGGAAATGCCCTTTCCCGCCTTCCGGCGCGGTGGGCAGGGCCGCCCGCATCAATGACGCTCTGGGGCGCTACATCGTCTCCATCAAAAACAGCTTTCCCGAGAATTTAGACCTGGCCGGGATGCGCGTGGCCCTGGACTGCGCCAACGGCGCGGCTTACAAGGTCGCGCCTCTGGCCCTGGAAGAGCTGGGGGCCGAAGTCTTCAGCCTGGGGGTAAATCCAGACGGCCGCAACATCAATCATCTCTGCGGCTCGCTCTGTCCTGAGGTAGTGGCCGCACAGGTCAAAACCTGCCGGGCGGACCTGGGCATAGCCCTGGACGGTGATGCGGACCGGGTCATCCTGGTGGATGAAAACGGCAAAATTTTAAACGGCGACCAAATCCTGGCCCTATGCGCCCTGGACCTCCTGCGCCGGGACAAACTCCCCGGCAGGAAACTCGCAGGCACGGTGATGAGCAACCTTGGGCTGGAAATTTTCATGCGGGAGCAAGGCGGGGAACTCGTGCGCACCCCGGTCGGCGACCGCTATGTGGCCGAGGCCATGCGCGAACAGGACATCCGCCTGGGCGGGGAACAATCCGGCCACCTGATCTTCACGGATTACGGCACCACCGGGGACGGACTCCTGGCCGCCCTGCAGGTGCTGCGCATCATGCGGGAAAACGGCAAGAAACTTTCCGAACTGGCCGGGCTTCTGCGTGAGTTCCCGCAGGTCATCATTAACGTGCCGGTGCGCAAACGGGTTCCCTTGAAACAATGTCCGGCCATAGCGGATGCCCTGGCCGAAACGGAAAAAATCCTGGAAGGACGGGGGCGGGTATTCCTGCGTTATTCCGGCACCGAGCCCTTGCTGCGGATCATGCTGGAAGGCGATGACGAAAACGAGGTGCGCAATCTGGCCGAAAACCTGGCCCGGACCGCGCGCGAGGAACTGCTCTGAACGGCGCGGCTTGTCATGTGCCCAGGCAACGCTTAAACAAGGAGGGCTTGTGAAAATAGATAAAGTGATCATTCCCGTGGCGGGTTGGGGCACGCGTTCTCTGCCGGCGACCAAGAACATCCCCAAGGAAATGCTCCCGGTCTATAACAAGCCGGTGGTGCAATATGTGGTGGAAGAGGCCATCCAGTCAGGGATCCGTAGCGTGGTTTTCATCACCAACCGCGACAAAAACGTCATCGAGGACCATTTTGACTACAATTTGCAGTTGGAAGCCACCCTGGAACGGAACGGCAAAAACGAGATGCTGGGCAAGGTGCGGGAAGTGGCTGAAATGGCCCATATTATCTCCATCCGCCAAAAGCGCGCCCTGGGATTGGGACATGCCGTGGCCTGCGCCAAGGATGTCTGCGGGAACGATGACGCCTTTGCCGTGATGGTCGGCGACGACCTGATGTTCGGCATGACCCCCGGCATCCAGCAGCTTATGGATGTGGCCCGCAGCGAGCGCAAGCCGGTCATCGGGGTCATGGAAGTCCCCCAGGACGAAGTCAGCCGCTACGGCATCATCTCCGGAGAGGAAACCAGCCCCGGCATCTACAAGATCAACCGGCTGGTTGAAAAACCCAGGATCCACGAGGCCCCTTCCCGTCTGGCCATTGTGGGACGCTATGTGCTGACCCCGGATATCTTCGACTGCCTGGAAAAAATTCAGCCCGGCCACGGCGGAGAGATCCAGCTTACCGACGGGCTGCAAGTCCTGGCTGAAAAAAGCGGCATGCTGGCGGTAAAAATCCGGGGAACCCGCTTTGACGCGGGCAACTGGGCCGAATACCTCACCGCCAATATCTATTTCGCCTTGCAGGATGAGGAACTGCACACCGATCTGGTGCAGCGGCTGAAGGCCTATTTGCACTAAAAGCCGGCTCCGCCCCGCGCCTTCTTTGCCGAAAAAGCAGGGGCGGGGCGGAAATTTTTTCTTTCCCTCTTGACTTCTCTTTCAGGACTATATACAAACACCCTCCGCATCATGGTCTCCTGGCCACGTTACCGATGCCGGCGGGCTTTTGCCCGCTGTCAGGCAAAACGCGCAGGATGTCCAAGCCGATTCAAGAACGGCCCTCGTCGCCCGCAAAAGGGCGGCCAAAGCAACCCGGTCCTCTGAAAAACGCGGATGCGAAATGCCCCGGGCGGAGCCAGCGCTCCTAGGGACTTCCACGGAAGCCCCCCGGTGGAGCGGCTTCCGCCGCCGGCCAGCGTCTGGCTGTACTACGCCAGCCAGGTTTGATATGCGCGTTTTGCGAAGGCTCCGGAACGATTAGGTCCGTGAAACGCGTTGTTTTTAAAGTTGAAGCCACCGCTTATGCGTGGCTTTTAACGTTGCCCGCCCAAAGCGCGGGCCGGTTTTTGATGGAGAAAACAACCATGACCACTGTCAGCAGCGATCGCATCCGTATCAAATTAAAGGCCTATGACTTCAGAATCCTGGATAAGGCGGTAGCGGAAATAGTGGATACCGCCAGGAATACCGGCGCCGGCGTGGCCGGCCCCATTCCTCTGCCCACCCTGATCAACAAGGTGACCGTCAACCGGGGCGTGAACATTGACAAGAAATCCAGGGAGCAGTTCGAGGTGCGCATCCATAAGAGACTGATGGATATCATCGAGCCGACGCAGCAAACCGTTGACGCCCTGGGCAAACTTTCCCTGCCCGCGGGCGTGGATGTGGCCATCAAAATCTAATGGGGGAGTCATGGCTGAAAAACTTGGAATTTTGGGCCGCAAACTTGGCATGACCAGGATATTTGACGAGGAGGGCGGCGCCGTCCCCGTCACCGTGATTGAAGCCGGCCCATGCCCGGTCTTGCAGGTAAAAAATACGGAACATGACGGCTATAACGCCATGCAGATCGCCTTTGGGGAGATCAAGGAAAAACATCTGAGCAAACCCATGCGCGGCCATCTGAAAAAGGCGGATAAAGGACTGTTCCGCAGCCTGCGCGAAATCCGCCTGGAAAGCCCCGCCGAGTTCAAGGTGGGCGATGACCTCACCGTGAATATTTTCAACCCGGGCGACCTGGTCAAGGTGACCGGGCAAAGCATCGGCAAAGGCACGGCCGGAGCCATGAAACGCTGGGGGTTCAAAGGTTCCCGCTCTTCCCACGGGGCGGAAAAGGTCCACCGCACGGCTGGCAGCATTGGCAACCACACCGAACCGGCCAAGGTCTGGAAGGGCAAAAAGATGGCCGGCCACCTTGGCGACAAGCGCGTAACCACCATCAATCTCAAGGTGGTGGCCATCAGGCCGGAAGAAAATGTGCTGCTCATCAAGGGCGCCGTCCCCGGCCCCAGAAACGGCCTGGTCATGGTGCGCCAGCAGTAGGAGTAAGGGCATGGCTGTTTTGAAAACTTACGACCAGAACAATCTGGAGATCGGCGAAATCACCCTGGCCCCGGAGATATTTGAGGTCCCGGTGCGCCCGGAGATCCTGCACCTGGTGGTGCGCGCCCAACGCGCCTCCTGGAGGGCCGGCACCCACTCCACCTTGAGCCGTTCCATGATGAAGGGCGGAGGCGCGAAACCTTGGAAACAAAAGGGCACGGGCCGAGCCAGATCCGGTTCGGGCATCTCCCCGCTCTGGGAAGGCGGCGCGGTCATCTTCGGCCCCCAGCCCAGGGATTACTCTTTCAAGGTAAACAAGAAAGTGCGCCAGCTGGCCTTGAAAATGGCCCTGTCCGCCAGCCTTGGCGATCAAAAGATCCGGGTATTGAACAAAATTGAGCTGCCCGAGGCCAAGACCAAACACTTCGCAGCCGTGGCCGAAACCCTCGGCCTTACCAAGGCTCTGCTGGTCCTGCCCCAGAGCGACCCTGTTCTGGAACGCTCGGCCAGGAACATCCGGGGCATCACCCTTTGTACGCCGGCGAATTTAAGTGTTTACGACATCCTGAACCATCGCCAACTGATCCTAATGGAGCAGGCGGTGGAGGGCGTGACCAGCCGCCTGGCCCAGGCAAACTGAGGGAGAGAACATGGATTATACCCAGGTTATTCTGAAGCCGGTGGTCACGGAAAAAGCCACGCTGATCAAGGACGCGTTCAACCAGATCACTTTTCTGGTCGCGCAACGGGCGGGCAAGATCGAGGTCAAAAAAGCCGTACAAGAAGCCTTTAAGGTCAAAGTGCTCCAGGTGCGCATGGTGGTGCGCAAACCTGGCCGCAAAACCCGTCACGGCCGCGTGGTCGGGCGCGTTCCCGGCTGGAAAAAAGCCTATGTGACCCTGGCCCCGGGCGAAAAGATTGAAATTTACGAGGGAGTGTAAGCATGGCCATTCGCAAGCTCAAGCCGACCTCCGCCGGACGCCGCGCCCAGACCGTCTTTACCTTTGATGAGATCACTGCGGCTAGGCCGGAGAAATCCCTGACCGAGGGACTGAGCAAAAAATCCGGACGGAACAACAACGGCCGCATCACCAGCCGTCGGCGCGGCGGCGGGCACAAGCGCCTCTACCGCATCATTGACTTCAAACGCGACAAGACCGGGATTCCGGCCAAGGTATCCACCATTGAATATGACCCCAACCGCACAGCGCGCATCGCCCTGCTCTTTTATGCCGACGGCGAAAAACGCTACATCCTGGCCCCCGATGGCCTGCGGGTGGGGGACACGGTCATTTCCGGCGAAGGCGCGGATATCAAGCCCGGCAACGCCATGACCATCAGCCGCATACCGGTGGGCACCATTGTGCACAACATCGAGCTGCACCCCGGACGCGGCGGCCAGTTCTGCCGCGCCGCCGGAACCTATGCCCAAGTGGTGGCCAAAGAAGGAAAATATGCCCTCCTGCGCCTGCCTTCCGGGGAAGTACGCCAGGTGCTGGCCTCGGGAGCGGCCACCGTGGGGCAGGTAGGCAACCTGCAATGGGAAAACATCTCCCTTGGCAAGGCCGGAAGGAACCGCTGGAGGGGACGCCGCCCCAAGGTGCGCGGCGTGGCCATGAACCCCATTGATCACCCGTTGGGCGGCGGCGAAGGCCGGTCGTCGGGCGGACGCAACCCGGTTTCGCCATGGGGCATGCCCACTAGGGGCTACAAAACCCGCAACCGCAAAAAAGCTTCCTCCAAGCTGATTGTTACCCGCCGCAAGTAGGAGAAAGGCATGCCAAGATCTTTGAAAAAGGGTCCCTTTGTGGACGCCTCTCTGCTGAAAAAGGTTGAAACCGCCCAGGCCAACAAGGACCGCCGGGTGATCAAAACTTGGTCCCGCCGTTCCACCGTGTTGCCGGAAATGGTCGGGCTGACCTTCGCCGTGCATAACGGCAAAAAATTCATCCCGGTCTTTGTGACGGAAAACATGGTCGGGCACAAACTGGGCGAGTTCTCCCTCACCCGCATCTACCACGGACATTCCGGGGGCGATAAGAAAAGCAAGGTCAAAAAATAACGGGTGGAAAGGACATGGAAGCAAAAGCGATTGCCAGATATATCCGCATTTCGCCCCGCAAGGCGCAGTTGGTGGCTCGCAACGTCAACGGACGAACGGTGGAAGAAGCGATGAATATCCTGAAATTCACCCCCAACAAGGCCGCCGGCATAATTTACAAAGTGATGCGCTCCGCCCTGGCCAACGCCGAGCAGGCCGGTTCGGACGTGGATGCCCTGGTGGTCAGGGAGGTGACGGTCAACAAGGGCCCCACCCTGAAACGCTTCATGCCCCGCTCCCAGGGACGGGCCAATACCATTTTGAAGCGTACCAGTCATATAACTGTAATTCTTGCCGCAAACTAGGAAGAGGACAATGGGTCAGAAAGTAAATCCTTACGGCTTCAGGCTTGGGTACAACAAGAACTGGCAGTCTCGCTGGTACAGCACCCGGGAGTATCCGGCCTTTGTGTTCGAGGACCACAATATCCGCGATTATGTGAAAAAACTCCTCTTCAGCGCCGGTCTTTCCAAGATTGAAATTGAGCGTGCCAGCGGCAAGGTGCGCCTGATTCTGCACACCGCCCGCCCCGGCATCGTCATCGGCCGCAAGGGAGTGGAAATTGAAAAACTGCGTGCGGATCTGAAGAAACGCTTCTCCCGCGAATTTTCCATTGAAGTCAATGAAATCCGCCGCCCGGAGGTGGAAGCCCAACTGGTGGCCGAAAATATCGCCCAGCAGCTTGAACGCCGGGTGGCCTTCCGCCGGGCCATGAAGCGCACCGTGGCCATGAGCCGCAAATTCGGAGCCGAAGGCATCAAGGTCAACTGCGCCGGACGCCTGGCCGGAGCGGAAATCGCCCGCACCGAATGGTACCGCGATGGAAGGGTGCCTCTGCAAACCCTGCGCGCGGACATTGAGTTCGGTTTTGCCGAGGCCCACACGACTTACGGGCTGATCGGGATCAAGGTCTGGGTGTTCAAGGGCGAACTCCTGGACAGCGAGGTGAACAGCAATGCTCAATCCTAAAAAGGAAAAATTCCGCAAGCGCCAAAAAGGACGCCTCAAAGGCCCGGCCACGACCTGCAACGCGGTGGCCTTCGGCGAGTTCGGCCTGAAGACCCTGGAGCACGGCAAGGTAACCAGCCAACAGATTGAGGCGGCTCGCGTCGCCCTGATGCGGCATATCAAACGCGGAGGCCGGGTGTGGATTCGCATCTTTCCGGATCATCCCTATACCTCCAAACCCCTGGAAGTGCGCATGGGCAGCGGCAAAGGCTCTCCCGCCGGCTGGTACGCCCCGGTGAAGCCGGGCCGCATCCTGTATGAAATCGGCGGGGTGCCCACGGATCTGGCCCTGGAGGCCCTGAGGCTGGCTGCGCACAAGCTCCCGGTAAAAACAAGGATCGTCCCTCGGGAGGAACTCTAAAATGACGGCCAAAGAATTGCGGAACATGACGGTGGAGGAACTGCGCAAGGCCCTGAAAGAAGCCAGGGAGAATCTCTTTACCCTGCGCTTCAAGCATGCCGCCGCCCAACTGGAAAAGGTCTCCGCCCTGCCGGCGGCCAAGCATGATATCGCCAGAATTCTGACCATCCTGAAGGAAAAGGAGGCTTAGACCAATGAACGGGAACAATCCGCGGTCGGCCAAGGGCAGAACCCTGGAAGGCATTGTGGTCAGCAATAAAAATGACAAAACCATCATTGTGAGCGTGAAGACCGAAGTACGGCACCCCCTGGTGAAAAAATACATCCGGCGGCACAAGAAATTTTCCGCCCACGATCCCAATAACGAGTGCGGCATGGGCGACAAGGTGCGCATTATTGAATTCCGTCCCATGAGCCGCACGAAACGCTGGCATTTAGTTTCCATTCTGGAAAAAGCCGTTTAGGAGCAGCGCGATGATCCAGGTTGAATCAAAACTGGAGGTGGCGGATAATTCCGGCGCCAAGGAAGTGGCCTGCATCAAGGTGCCTGGAGGGTCCAAACGCCGCTATGCCACCTTGGGCGATACCATTATCGTATCCATCAAGGATGCCATACCCCACAGCAAGGTGAAAAAAGGCGAAGTGCTGCAGGCGGTGATCGTGCGCACTAAAAAAGAAGTCCGCCGGGCCGACGGATCTTACATCCGCTTTGACAACAACGCCGCCGTGCTGATCACCAAACAGGGCGAACCGGTGGGTACCCGCATTTTCGGGCCGGTGGCCCGGGAACTCCGGGCAAAAAACTTTCTGAAAATCCTCTCTCTGGCCCCAGAGGTTCTTTAGGAGTAAGGCCATGCAGCAGTATCGCGTACGCAAAAACGACAAGGTCATGGTCACCGTGGGCAAGGACAAGGGCAAGATCGGCAAAATCCTGAAAGTCCTGCGCAAACATGACCGGGTGCTGGTGGAAAAAGTGAACATGGGCAAACGGCACACCCGCGGCAACCCCTATGCCGGAAAGCTGGGCGGCATTATCGAAAAAGAGATGCCCTTGCACATTTCCAACGTCATGGTCATGTGCGAGGCCTGTGCCAGTCCCGTGCGCGTAGGCTACCGCCTGGACGAGGAAGGCAAGAAGGTCCGCTTCTGCAAAAAGTGCAACAAAAATATGAAATAGGTGAGCGCAGATGACTCGTCTTGAAAAAATATACCGGGAAAAAGTAGCTCCGCAACTGCGTAAGGAGTTTGATTACCAATCACCCATGCAGATTCCGGGTCTGGTCAAGGTATCGCTCAACATAGGGCTGGGCGCGGCCTCCCAGAACAACAAAATCATGGAAGAGGCCGTAAACGAGCTTACGGCCATCGCCGGGCAGAAAGCCACCATCACCAAGGCGAAAAAATCCATCGCCGCCTTCAAGGTGCGTGAAGGGATGTCTATAGGCTGCCGGGTGACCCTGCGGGGCAGCAGGATGTGGGACTTCCTGGACAAGCTGTTCAATTTCGCCCTGCCGCGCGTGCGCGACTTCAGGGGCATCCAGGATCGCGGCTTTGACGGCAGGGGCAACTTCACCTTGGGCATCAAGGAACATTCCATCTTCCCTGAGCTGGAAGCCGACCGGGTGGATAACCCCAAGGGTATGAACATCACCATCGTGACCACGGCCGCCACGGATAAAGAGGGCAAAATGCTGCTGGAGCAGCTGGGCCTGCCCTTCAGAAAATAAGGAGAGAACACCTTGTCCCGCACAGCCCTTGAAATTAAGGCCACCCGCAAGCCAAAGTTCAGTAGCCGGGCCTATAACCGTTGTCCCATTTGCGGACGCCCCCGTTCATACCTGCGTAAATTCGGCCTCTGCCGCATCTGTTTCCGCAAAATGGCCCTGAACGGCGAACTCCCCGGCGTGCGCAAGTCCAGCTGGTAGCTGAAAAGGAGAAAACATGACTGATCCTATTGCCGATATGCTCACGCGTATCCGCAACGCACACATGGCCCTGCACAAGGAAGTACGTGTGCCGCGCTCGAAGATGAAGGAATCCATCGCCGGCATCCTCCTGCAGGAAGGGTATGTGGACAGTGTTGACCTGGATGAGGCTTATATCCGCATCGGCCTGAAATATCACAAAGGCCGCCCGGCCGTGGCCGGCCTGAAGCGCGTGAGCAGCCCCGGACGCCGGGTTTATGTTGGTTCTCAGGATATCCCAAGGGTGCAAAATGGCCTGGGCATATGTATCCTCTCCACCTCCCGGGGCATCCTGGGGGGCGACTCCGCCCGCGAAAGCAAGGTGGGCGGCGAACTCTTGTGTGAAATCTGGTAGGGGGAGGCCATGTCGAGAATAGGCAAACTTCCGGTGTCCATCCCTGCGGGGGTGGAGGTGAAGATCGGGCAGGACAGCATTATGGTCAAAGGCCCCAAGGGGCAGCTTTCCACCCCGCTCTGCCCGGCCCTGGATTACAACCTTGATAAAGGCGCGATCACTATCACCCGCAGGAATGAAGAACAGTTCGCCAAGGCGCAGCACGGGCTGCGGCGCACCCTGCTGAACAACTGCGTCGTCGGCGTAACCCAGGGTTTCAGCAAAACCCTGGAAATCATCGGCGTGGGATACAGGGTGGCGGTAAAGGGAAACAGCCTGGAACTTTCCTTGGGCTTTTCACACCCCGTGCTGGTGGATCTGCCAGAAGGCATCAGCGCCAAGGCCGAAGGCAACAAGCTCACCCTGAGCGGCTCTGATAAAGAGCTGGTGGGGGAAACTGCCGCCCGCATCCGCCGTCTGCGCAAGCCCGAACCTTACAAGGGCAAGGGCATCAAGTATGAAACCGAAACCGTGCGCCGCAAGGTCGGCAAGTCCGGCGGCAAGAAATAGGCAGGCAAGCTATGACTGGCAGAATCAGCAAAGATGAAGCGAGACAACGCCGCAAAGTCCGCATCAAAAAGAAGATCTCCGGCACCCCCGAACGTCCGCGGCTGGTGGTATTCAGGTCCAACCTGCACATCTACGCCCAGATTGTGGACGATGAAAGCGGCCGCACCTTGGCCGCCGCCTCCACCCTGACTCTGAAAAAGAACCGGGTGGAAGCGAAATCCGATAAAAACGGCGCGGATTTGGTGGGCAAGGAGATCGCCCGTCTGGCCAAGGACAAGAATATCCTGAAGGTGGTCTTCGACCGCAACGGCTATCTCTATCATGGCCGGATCAAGGCGGTGGCCGACGGCGCCCGGGCGGGCGGCCTGGAATTTTAAGACTCGGGGCAAAGAAGCACACTTAAAAAGCTCTAATGTTGCAAGCAGGTAAAGGCATGGAACAGAATGATCTCGGCCTGATGGAAAAGGTAGTCTCCCTCAACCGGGTGGCCAAGGTGGTCAAAGGCGGACGGCGCTTCAGCTTTTCCGCCCTGGTGGTGGTGGGGGACGGCAAAGGCAGTGTGGGCTATGGCCTGGGCAAGGCCCAGGAGGTCCCGGAAGCCCTGCGCAAGGCCACGGAAAGGGCAAAGAGAAACATGCTCCGGGTGCCCCTGCTGGACGGCACTCTGCCCTACGCCATCCAGGGACGCTTCGGCGCGGGCAAGGTGATGCTCAAACCGGCCTCGCGCGGAACCGGCATCATTGCCGGGGGTGCGGTGCGCGCGGTTATGGAGGCCGTAGGGGTGCAGGATGTGCTGGCCAAGGCCATCGGCACCAATAACCCGCACAATGTTCTGCGCGCCACGGTCAACGGTCTGTCGTCCCTGCGCAGTTCTGACAATGTGGGCGAAATACGCGGTAAAGAGCTGGAAACGCCAAGGAAGTAAGGTGGCGCCATGATCAAGATCAGACTGACCCGCAGCTGGATCGGCTGCTCGCCCAAACAGCGCCGTGTTCTGGCGGCTCTGGGGCTGAAAAGACCCGGCAAGGTAAAAGAAGTGCCGGACAATGCCGCCATGCGCGGCATGCTGGCCTGTATTCCGCACATGGTGGAGGTGCTCTGATGCGGCTGCATGAATTATATCCCTTTGCGGAAGAACGCAAAGGCCGCAAACGGCTCGGACGCGGCCAGGGGAGCGGGCTTGGCTCCTCTTCCGGAAAAGGCCTGAAGGGGCAGAAACAGCGTTCCGGAGGCGGGCCCCGCCCCGGCTTTGAAGGCGGCCAGATGCCCTTGCAGCGCCGTCTGCCCAAACACGGTTTTAACAATATTTTCAGGGTAACCTATACAATCCTTAGCCTGAAACGCCTGCAGGCCGTGTTCGCGGACAAGGCGGAAATCAGCCTGGAAGACATTTACACCAGCGGCCTGGCCCCCATGGGGCGGCCGGTAAAAATTCTCGGCGATGGCGAAGTGCAGGGGCCGCTCAAGGTGGAAGCCCATAAATTCAGCGCCTCGGCCAGGGCCAAGCTGGAGCAGGCCGGAGGCGCGGCCAACTCCCTGGAAGGTTAAACACCGTGGCTATCGGCGGAATGCGCAACCTAGCGGGAGCCTCGGACCTGACGCGGAAACTGGGCTGGACAATCTTATTCCTGATCTTTTACCGGGTGGGCGTCCATGTTCCCCTGCCCGGCATCAACACCGGCTCCTTGGCGGCTTTTTTCGCCGAGGCCCAAGCGCAAAATCCCTTTTTCGGCCTGCTGGACATCTTCTCCGGCGGCGGCCTTTCCAATGTCTCCATTTTTTCCCTGGGCGTCATGCCCTACATTTCCTCATCCATCATCATGCAGCTCCTGCAAGTGGTAAGCCCCAACATCAAGCGCCTGGCCCGGGAAGAAGGGCAGGCCGGACGCAAGAAGATCACCCAGTACACCCGCTACGGCACGGTACTCATCGCCATGGTCCAGGGAATGGCCCTGGCCAATTACGTGCAGAGCATGAGCGCCATGGACCTGCCCATTGTGACCAACCCCGGGCTGCTCTTCGTTTTCGTCACCACCCTGACGGTGATCACCGGCACCATCCTGACTATGTGGATCGGCGAACGCATCACGGAAAAAGGCATCGGCAACGGCATCTCGCTGATCATCTTCGCGGGCATCGTGGCGGGCATCCCCCGCACCATCTACCGCTCCTATAATGAAATCGTCAGCGGAGGCAGCCTTACCCTCTTCATGGCCCTGGTCATCCTGGCGGTCATGGCCGTGGTGCTGGTCTTCATCGTCTTCATGGAACGCGGGCAACGGCGCATTCCCATCCAATACGCCAAGCGCCAGATGGGCCGCAAAATGCTCGGCGGGCAGAGTTCGCACCTGCCCCTGCGAGTGAATACCGCCGGGGTAATCCCGCCCATTTTCGCTTCCAGTCTGCTGATGTTCCCGACCATTATCCTGCCGCAATTCGTGGACAACGAAAGCGTAAGCAGGGCGCTGAGCATGTTCCAGCCCGGAACCCCCCTGTATAATGTCTTTTTTGTGGCCATGATTGTCTTTTTCTGCTTCTTTTACACGGCCATAATTTTTGACCCCAAGGACATCGCCGAAAACTTGAAAAAACAGGGCGGCTTCATCCCGGGCATCCGAGCCGGCGGAAAAACCCATGAATATATAGACCGGGTGCTTACCCGCATCACCCTTTGGGGGGCAATCTATATCTCGGCCATCTGCGTGCTGCCCCAACTGCTCCTCTCCAGGTACAGCATCTTTCTGGGCGGGACCAGCATCCTCATCGTGGTAGGCGTGGCCATGGATTTCATGGGCCAGGTGGAGTCTCACCTCATTTCCCATCAATATGAAGGGCTGCTTGGAAAGGCCAGGATCAAAGGGCGCACGGGGTAAGGCGGCATGAGAAAATTCCGGGGGGTTTTTCTCAAAAACGCCAATGAAATAGCGTTGATGCGTGAAGCCAACCGTATAGTTTTGAAAATACTGCAAGGCATGGAAGAAGAAGTCCGGCCGGACACGCCCACCATGCGCTTTGAGGAAATCGCCCAGGATCTGTGCAAATCCTTCCGGGTGAAACCGGCCTTCCAGGGCTACAACGGCTTTCCGTATGCCCTGTGTTGCTCGGTGAACGAAGAAATCGTGCATGGCTTTCCTTCTACGGATCGCCGGCTCCGGGAAGGCGATATCGTGAGCTTCGACATGGGCGTGATCGTGGAAGGCCTGCACGGAGACGCGGCCAGAACCTACCCGGTGGGAAACATCTCCGGGGAAGCCGGGAAGCTCCTGCGGGTGACCGCCGAAGCCCTGGAGGCGGGCGTGGCCGAGGCCAGGGAAGGCAACAACCTGCGGGATATTTGCATGGCCGTGCAAAAAAAGGCGGAAGCGGCGGAACTTGGAATCATCAAGCGTTTTGTGGGACACGGCGTGGGGTTGCGTCTGCATGAAAAGCCGGAGATTCCCAATTTTGTAGGCCCGTCCACCCCGGACCTGCCTTTGCAGGCGGGCATGGTGCTGGCCATTGAACCCATGTTCAGCCTGGGAAGCTGGGAAGTCACCATCCTGGATGACGGTTGGACGGCCATAACCAAGGACAAAAGCCTCTCTGCCCACTTTGAACACAGTGTGCTGGTGGGAACGGACGGCCCCGCGATCCTTGATTGTTGAGCCGCTGTCCCCAGGACTTGTGTCTTGACGAAAGCTGGCGTTGGGGTTATTCTTATCAGTTCCGGGGTATGTTCCGGACGAAAGAATGAGGAATTATCATGAAAGTCAGACCTTCGGTAAAACGCCTTTGTCCAAAGTGTAAAGTGATCCGTCGCAAGGGCATTTTAAGGGTGCTCTGCGAAAACCCCCGGCACAAGCAGCGCCAGGGATAAGAAGCCAGGAGTAAGACGTGGCCAGAATCGCCGGAGTGGATTTGCCCCGTGGCAAGCGGGCCGATATAGCCCTCACCTATATTTATGGCATAGGCCGCAATACGGCCATGAAAATTTTGGATACCACCGGGGTGGATTGGACCCGGGGCATCGATGATTTGTCTGCGGAAGAAATCAATGAAATCCGTAAGGAAATCGAACAAAACCACAAAGTGGAGGGCGATTTGCGCCGGGATGTCGGCATGAGCATCAAGCGGCTCATGGACATCGGCTGCTACCGCGGCATCCGGCATCGTCGCGGTCTGCCGGTGCGCGGGCAACGCACGCACACCAACGCCCGCACCCGCAAGGGGCCGCGCCGGGGCGCCACTCCCAAGAAAAAAACCACCTAACCAGTTGCGAGTCTGAACATGGCTAAAGCCAAAAGAACGGCCAAGAAAAAAGAGAAGAAGAACGTGCCGGTGGGCCTGGTTCACATCCAGGCCTCCTTTAACAACACCATCATCACCTTCACCGACACCCGGGGCAATACCATCAGTTGGGCCAGCGCCGGGCAGGCCGGTTTCAAAGGATCGCGCAAGTCCACGCCCTTTGCGGCCCAAAACGCGGCGGAGCAGGCTGCCCGCCGGGCCCAGGACAACGGGATGCGTACTGTGGGCATATATGTCACCGGGCCGGGGTCCGGCAGGGAATCGGCCATGCGGGCGATCAACAACGCCGGCTTCAAGGTGGCCTTCATCCGCGACATCACCCCCATCCCCCATAATGGCTGCCGGCCTCCCAAGCGGCGCCGCGTCTAGGATAAAGAGGAGCAAGCCTTGGCTAAATATAATGATTCCAAATGCCGGTTGTGCAGACGGGAAGGCGGCAAGCTGTTCTTAAAAGGCGACCGCTGCTTTACGGAAAAATGCGCTTATGACCGTCGGCCTTACGCGCCTGGTCAGCATGGGCGCATACGGAAAAAAATGAGCGATTACGCCGCCCAGTTGCGGGAAAAGCAGAAGGTGCGGCGCATTTACGGGGTGTTGGAACGCCAGTTTCATACCTATTTTGTCAAGGCTGAACAGGCCAAGGGCGTTACCGGCTCCACCCTGCTAATCATGCTGGAGCGCCGCCTGGACAATGTGGTCTATCGCCTGGGATTCGCGGCCTCCCGCCAACAGGCCCGCCAGTTGGTCCGGCACGGACTCTTCACCCTGAACGGGCGCAAGGTCAACATCCCTTCCCAACTGGTCCGAGTGGGCGATGTGCTGGAGGTTCCGGAAAAAAAACGCAAGGTGCTTGTGCTTTCGGGTTCTCAGCAGGTGGTGGCCCGACGCGGCCTCCCCGGATGGCTGGATATCGACCCCGCCGCTTTCAAAGGCACGGTCAAGACCCTGCCGCAGCGGGAAGACATCCAGACCCCCATCAACGAAAACCTGATTGTCGAATTGTATTCCAAATAACGGATGTGCGCATGATCAAACAAGGCGATAAACTGATCAACTTCCGCAACTGGTCTGAGCTGGTTAAGCCGGAACAAATCACCCGCGAAACCCGCGACGGCATGTACGGGAAATTCACCTGTGAGCCGCTGGAGCGCGGATTTGGCACGACCATCGGCAACGCCCTGCGCCGGGTGCTAATCTCCTCCCTCCAGGGGGCGGCCTTTGTGGCGGTGAAAATTGATGGCGTACAGCACGAGTTCACCACCATCACCGGGGTGCTGGAAGATGTCACGGCTATTATTCTGAATCTTAAGCAGGTGCGCCTGGCTATGGATACAGACGAAAACCAGCGTCTGACCCTGGATGCCTCGGGCAAGGGGCCGGTCACCGCCGGACGCATCAAGACCAACCAGCATGTGCGGGTGTTGAACCCGGAAACGCCGCTATTCACCCTGACCGAAAACGTCACCGTGAAAATGGAACTGGAAGCCCGCATGGGCAAGGGCTATGTGTCGGCGGACATGCACGATGGACTGACGGAGGAGATCGGCCTGATCATCCTGGACGCCAGCTTCGCTCCGGTGCGCAATGTGGCCTTTACCGTGGAACAGGCGCGCGTGGGACAGATGACCAACTATGACCGCCTGATCCTCCAGGTCTGGACCGACGGCTCGGTAAGCCCGGATGACGCCGTGGCTTACAGCGCGAAGATCCTCAGAGAACAGTTCGCCGTGTTCATCAACTTCGATGAACAGATCGAGGGGGAAACCCCCGGCGGCAACGGCTGCGGAGCGGATTTGAATGAAAACCTGTTCAAATCCATTGATGAACTGGAACTCTCGGTGCGGGCCACCAACTGTCTGCGCAGCGCCAATATCTCCTATGTGGGCGAACTGGTGCAGAAGGCCGAATCCGACATGCTCAAGACCAAAAATTTCGGACGCAAATCCCTGGACGAGATCCGCCGGGTGCTCTCGGACATGGGCTTGGACTTCGGCATGAAGGTGGATAGCTGGGATAAGAAACTACAGGAATACAAGAGGAATTCGCAAAATGAGGCATAAAAATTCCGGCCGCAAACTGGGCCGGGACAGCGCCCACCGCAAGGCCCTGTTCCGGAACTTGGCCATCGCCCTCCTGACCCATGGGCGGATTACCACTACCCTGGCCAAGGCCAAGGAAATCCGCGGAGTGGTGGAGCCGCTGATCCGTCGGGCCCGGCAGGACGATCTGCATGCCCGCCGCGAGGTTTACCGTGTCCTCGGCGACCATCAACTGGTCAAGCGCCTGTTCGTGGAGATCGGACCTTTGTTTAAGGATTTGGAGCATGGCGGCTATACCAGGGTGGTCAGTCTGGCTATGCCTCGCAAGGGCGACAACGCCCCCATGGCCGTGGTGGAACTGCTCAAGGGCAAACACTATGAAGAAAGCAAGGCCGCTGAAGCCAAGCCGGAAGCCCAAAAAGAAGAAGATAAAAAGCCGGCCGCCGCCAAAAACCAGACCAAGCCCAAGCCCAAGGCCGTGAAAAGCGGCGCCAAAAGTAGCCAAGTGATGAACTCCAAGCCCAAAAGCACCCCCCGTAAGATGGAGGGGTAGTCTGCCGACCAAACATATTTAACGGCGGCCTTTTTTTTCGGACGCCGTTAAATATAATCTCACCTAAAACGCCACCCACAAAGCATCCGTGTAAGCTCCGGACGCCTCGCCGCCTTGAATCCAAACCTCAGAACTGCTTGCGGATGGAATCCAGAAGCTGTATGCCTGCGCCGGTGACCTTGGATTTATACTCCTCAAAGTCAAAGAACCCCTCACCCTTGCGGAAGTCGCAGATAAAAAAAAGGGTATGAAAAAACTCGTCCTGGGCGTTCATTTCAATAACCACAAAAAAATTCTCCCGGTCGCGGATCTCCCGGCTGTTGGAGCTTCTCTCCTCCAGCAGGCTGAACCTGGAAAGAATGCCGTTCTGCTGCACTTCTTCCGTTGCGCTCACATACACCTGTACGTTACGCCTGGTTGGCAATTGCAGGTAAATGCGCTCCTTCCCCGACAGGGTATAGCCGCGGTACTCGGTCTTTTTTTCCCGCAGACAATATACCACCGCCTGGCTTAAATCCTGCTGATTAAAAGGCTGGTTGATCATCAGAACCCGATTGTACTTGAGGGAAGAGTCTTCGTAATAACGCAGCTCAAAACCCTCGGGCAGGATGAAGCCGTATTCGCCCACCTGTCCGGGGGTTTCCGCCGGGGCCGTCTCCATCCAGATTAACAGGCACAGCAACGGAAGGACGATTTTCAAACCGCGAATCATGCTCTTGCCTCCATTGGAAGGCAATTTTAGCGAAAAAGCCGCCGCCCATAAAGAAGAATTTGACCGCCACGGCCGGAACCGGCCTAGGCTCGGGGATGGACTGGATGTATCAAAGCAGGCCCACGGCCTGTTTCAGGGCCAGCACCTCTGTTTCTTTCAAAGGGCGACAGCCCCCCGCAGGAAGGCTCCCCAGGCTGAGCGGCCCCTGTCCCACCCGGCGCAAACGCAGTACGGTCAGCCCCAAATCCCGGCACATGCGACGAATTTGCCGGTTCACCCCCTGGCGCAGGGTCAGGCGCAAAAGCTCCCCCCGCGCCTTACGGCCCACGCGCTCCACCTCCACCGGGGCCAGGGTTTCTCCTTCCGCCAGGGTCATGCCGGAGCGCATGCGGGCGAGTTCTTCATCCCCGGCTCCTTCCCGCACCAGGAGCTCATAATATTTTGGCAAATGAAAGGAGGGGTGGGTAAGACGCCTGGTCAGCTCACCGTCATCGGTCAGCAGCAACAGGCCCTCGGAAAAAAAATCCAGCCGCCCCACCGGGAAAACCCGCCTCCCCGCGTATTCTCCGGGCAGGAGCTGCAGCACTGTCCCCCGCCCCTGGGGATCGGCCAGGGTGGAAACCACCCCGGCGGGCTTATGCAGCATGAGATAAAGCGGGCCTCCGGGTACGGCGGGTAGCCCATCCTCCTCCACGCGCAATTCCCGATCTCCGGCCTGGAGCAGATCCCCAGGGCGCAAACGCTGTCCAGGAGCGGCTTTTTGCCCGTTCACCAACACCAGCCCGGCGGCGATCCATTCGTCGGCCTTGCGCCGCGAACACCATCCCGCCCCGGCCAAGGCTTTGTTGACGCGTATCCCCGAATCACTCATTCTGAAAGCTTAACGTGAAAGCCCCTTCATGTCATCGGCGAAATCCGGCAAACAACATCAATTTACGACAATCCAAAACTTGCCCTGAGAGGATAAAGAGCGTAAAGCGAGGCAACAAACATGCCACGTTCAAGGAGGGTTATATGGAGGCACTCATCACCCGCCTGTCGGAACTGCTGGAACAGAAGCGCTGGGGCGCTCTGAAGCAGGAGATGAACCAACTTGAGCCCTTTTATATCGCGGAGCTTCTGGAAAAATTACCCGCCTCGGAACAGGTGATTCTTTTCCGCCTGCTCTCCCGCGCCCAGGCCAAACTGGCCTTTGAATATCTCTCGTACAGCGACAAGAAACAAATCAGTGAACAACTGGCGGAAAACCGCAACGAACTGGCCGCCCTGCTCAACGACCTGGACCCGGACGACCGGACGGCCTTCTTTGAGGAACTGCCTGGAGAAGTAAGCCAGCGCTTGGCGCAGTTGCTCACCAAAGAAGAACGGGAAATCACCACCCGCCTCCTGGGCTACCCGGAGGAAAGCATCGGCCGCCTGATGACCCCGGAATATGTGGCCGTCAGGCCCCATTTCACTGTGCAACAGGCCCTAGGGCATATCCGCCGCTTCGGACGCGACTCGGAAACCCTCAATGTCGTCTATGTGGTGGACAACCAGTGGAAGCTGGTGGACGATCTGCGCATCCGGGAACTCATCCTGGCCGCGCCCGAGCAGACCATTTCGGAAATCAGCGATGGCCGCTTCATTTCTCTGAACGCCCTGGACGACCAGGAAGCTGCGGTTAAAACCTTCAAGGACCATGACCGGGTGGCCCTGCCGGTGACTGACAGCGATGGGACCCTGGTGGGCATCGTGACCATTGACGACGTAATGGATGTGGCGGAAGAAGAGAATACTGAAGACTTCCATAAGTTCGGCGGCTCGGAGGATCTGGATCTTTCCTACACCCGCACCCCCCTGCTGGACCTGGTCAGAAAGCGCGCCGGCTGGCTTATTTTGCTCTTTCTCGGAGAGATGCTCACCGCCTCGGCCATGGCCTATTTTGATGGGGAGATATCCAAGGCCGTGGTCCTGGCCCTGTTCATCCCCCTGATCATCTCCAGCGGCGGCAATTCAGGCTCCCAGGCCGCCAGCCTGATCATCCGCTCCTTGGCCCTGAACGAACTGCGCCTGGGAAACTGGTTCCAGGTGATGACCAAAGAGCTTCTTTCCGGGCTGCTCCTGGGTTCCGCCCTGGCGGCCATCGGCTTTGTCCGCATCCTGATCTGGCAGAAGGCCGGCCTGTACGATTACGGCGATTACTGGATCCCGGTGGGGCTGACCGTCTCCGTGACCCTGATCTTCGTGGTCATGTGGGGGACTCTCTCCGGATCGATGATCCCCTTGGCCCTCAAACGCTGCGGGATGGATCCGGCCACAGCCTCCGCTCCCTTCGTGGCCACGCTGGTGGACGTGACCGGGCTGGTCATCTATTTCTCGGTAGCCGCGCTCTTCCTCCGCGGAACCTTGTTGTGAATTATTCCCGGGTTTTCCAGCGGTGGTGCATCCAGAACCATTGCTCCGGGCATTGACGGACGAATTCTTCCACGGCCCTGGTATAAAACTCGGCGATGCTCCGGGTTTTTTCGGCAATACTCCCTTCCAGGGCGCCGGCATCCAGAGGTTCCAGGGCCACGTATTCGTAGCCCCCATCGGCCTTGCGGCGCAAACAGGATGGATAGACCATCGCCTTGGCGCGCAGGGCCAGCAGGGCCGGCCCCAGGTTCACAGCCGCACTTTCGCCCAGGAAAGGCAAAAAGACGGCCTCGGACTGGCGGCTGGTATTGTGGTCCACAAGAAAGGCTACCGTGCCATTTTCGCGCAGTATCTGGAGCACGGCGGGAGCGGCGTTGCGGTGCCCCAAAATTTCCACCCCGCCATTGGAACGCAAACGGCGAAACAGGACCGCGGCGGCGCTGTTCTTTTGTTCGCGCACCACAATAGCCCGCCGCCACTCGGGGCGAACGGCGCTGGAGACTCCGGCATTGAGCTCCCAGGCACCCAGGTGACAAGTTACGGCGACCACCGGCCTTTTTTCCGCCAGCATCTCCAAAAAATACCGGGGGAGAGGGGCCAGCCGCCGGTTGTTCTCTCCCAGGGTGAAATCCCGGGCCAGTGGCAATTCCAAAAAAGAGCGGAAGGTATGCTCAAAGCTGGCCTTGGCAATACGACGGGCTTCCAGAGGGCCGACATTCAGATGGCGCCCGATGGACTCCATGGCGTAACGGCGCCGGGAAGCGGCCAAAATCCAGAGAGAACGCCCCAGAAATCCGCCCAACTTGTACACGCCCCCGAAACCCAGGGCGCGAATCAGGCGGCAGAAGAACAGATAAACGGCGAGCTGCATACGACCCCAAATGGACATACCCAGCCTCAATGCTCCGGAAAGGCGCAAATTTCCAGCGCCTCCATCTTTTCTTTAAGCCTGGTCCGTTCCCGGGCCAGGGCTTCTTCGGTCAGTTCCCCTTCCCCCAGGCGGTAAGGCTCGGCATAAACCAGGCGTACCCGGCTGAAGGGCAGAGGCAGACAGAAACGATCCCAACTGCCGAAGCGCAGGCAGCGGGAGGCGAAAATGCGCACCGGCGTCATCCAAGCCTCACAATAATGCGCCAGAAAAACGGCCCCATCCTTGACCTGATGGTAAGGACCGCGCGGCCCGTCCAGGGCGATGCAAGGACTCTGCCGTTTTTCCCGTATGCCTTGGGCCGCCGAACGCAAGGCGGCAACCCCGCCCCGGCTGCTGGAACCCCGGACCAGCCCGAAGCCGAATTTTTCGGCCATGAGGGACAGAAATTCCCCATCCGCGCTCCGGCTGATCATGGCCGCCAGCCTGAGCTGCCTCTTAAAGCGCCAGACGGTGAAAATCTCCCCGTGCCAGACACAGACGATCGCGCATTCCCCTCTGGCGTCCAGAGCATCCAGGGCCTCTCTCCCTATTTCCTCACAGCGCAGGCTGGAGGTCCACAGACGGTAAAGCGGCGGGAGCAGTACGCTTAAGAGTCGGTAGCGCAATTTCATGGCTGTTCGCTGAACTGCATGGCGTAAAGTTTGGCATACAGAGGGCTGCTTTCCAACAGGGAACGATGACGGCCCTCGGCCTCCACCCGGCCCTCCCGCATGACCAGAATGCGATCCGCCTCCAGCACAGTGGAAAGGCGATGGGCGATGACGATGCTGGTGCGCCCGCGCATAAGGTTTTCCAGGGCGCGCTGCACAATCTTTTCCGACTCCGAATCCAGGGCGCTGGTGGCCTCGTCCAGGATCAGGATGGGGGCATCCTTGGCGATGGCCCTGGCAATAGTCAGGCGTTGCTTCTGCCCACCGGAGAGCTTGACCCCGCGCTCGCCCACCAGGGTATCATAGCCTTCCGGCATGGACATGATGAATTCATGGGCATAGGCGGCCTCGGCGGCGGCGATGATCCGCTCCTCGCTGAAACCGGGCTGGCCGTAGGCGATATTCTCCCGGATGGACTGGTTGAAGAGAAAGTTATCCTGGGCCACAATGGCAATACCCGCGCGCAACGAGGCCAGGGTATATTCCCGCAAATCCACGCCGTTCAGCAGGATGCACCCTGCCGTGGGGTCATAAAAACGGGGCAGCAGGCTGATGAAAGTGCTCTTGCCTGCGCCGGAAGGGCCGACCAGGGCCAGACGCTCGCCCTGGCGGACGGTCAGGTTCAGATCCCGCAGGGCCTGTATGTCTTTATCATAAGAAAAAGAAACTCCCTCAAAACGCAGTTCCATGTTCGACAGAGGCTGCTCCAGCCTGACGGTTCCTTCCTTTTCTTCCACGTTTTCCCGCGAATCCAGGATGTCAAAAACCCGTTCCGCCCCGGCCAGAGCGCGCTGGATTTCATTGTTGGCGCTGTTCAGCCTCTTGATCGGCTCATAGAGCAGGGCCAGAGCGGCCATGAAAGACATGAAGGTGCCGGGAGTGGACTTGCCCTCAATGACCTGCAAGCCGCCGATGAAAAGCACAAAACCTATGCCCAGGGCGCCCACCAGCTCCATTACCGCCGAAGAGGATTCCGAGGCCAGCACCTGCTTGAGGGAAATGCTGAAGAGACGCCGGTTTTCCCGCTCAAAACGCTCCCCTTCTCTCTTTTCCATGGAAAAGGCTTTGACCACCCGTATGCCGCTCAAAATCTCGTGCAGGAGCACGGAGGCGTCGGCATAGATGGCCTGCCCGTCCCGCCCCAGGCGGCGCAGCTTGCGCCCGAAATAGACAAAGGGGAAAAAGGCCAAGGGCAGGACCACAACGGCCAGCAAGGCCAGTTGAAAATTTTGATAAAAAACCACGGCCATAAGGCCGGTCATGGTCAGCACTTGGCGGACCACCACTACCACCGAGGGGAGGCTGGAACGAATCATGGCCACGTCATTGATGATGCGCGACATGAGCTGCCCCACCTGCGCCCCTTCATAATAACGCAGCGGGAGTTTGATGATCTTGCCGTACAGCTCATCGCGCAGATTTTCCAGCACCTTCAGCCCGCAGTATTGCATCAGGTATTGCTGGGAAACCCGCCCTACCCCCTTGGCTATGGTAATCAGCAAAAAGGCCAATGGGACCAGGTACAGGGCCACCCGATCCTTGTTCAGGAAAACGTCGTCCATGGCCGGTTTGACGATATAGGCCGTACCCGCCTCGGCTAGGGCGACCAGGATCAGAGCCACCCCGGAGAGGGCTACACGGAACTTGTAAGGGCTAAAATAGGAAAAACAGCGCCTGAGCAGGTAGCGGTTGTACCCCCTGCTTCCCGGAGCGGGAACGGGCCTGTCGGCCTGCATCCTGGCCTCGCCGGCGGATTGGGAAAACAGAGCCTGGCTGTCCTGATGTCTATCCCGGCCGGCGCCGTGCGGCTGTTCCATAGTACATAGCACCCTGTCCACAAGCTCTCCCGGTCTGAAGCGTGCCGGGACGCCGGATATTATAACAAACCCCCGCGGCATCTCCAAATAAATTCTGAGCCCGTGTTTTTAAGGCAAGTCTGTCCGGCCCCGTCGCCGCCCAATTTCCCATTGACTCCGGCCTGCGGATGGATTAGGTAAACACTCGGGCCGGGATGTAGCGCAGTTTGGCTAGCGCACCTGAATGGGGTTCAGGGGGTCGGAGGTTCAAGTCCTCTCATCCCGACCAGGAATTACAAGGGTTTATGAGTAAAGTCGTAAACCCTTTTTTTCTTCGGGCTAACACCGGGCTAACACCACGAGGAAGATTGGATGATCGGCAGGGTAGCAGGCAAAAAAAACCAATGACTGTTGAACAAATGACAGGCAGTAAGCGCGAAACGAAAAACAAAAAAAAGGGCTGGTTATTAGTTATTCTTGCCTAGTGATGGGAATGGGCCGAGCGGATGCGCGCATAACAGCTTCCATGGCAGACCGCGATAACAAGCGATGCGTTAAATCTCTCAACAGGTCTTCGGATGGGAAAAATTGATACCCACATGTCGCCAAGACGGCGTTAACAATAACCACACTCACATTGGCGTTGAAATATGCCGTTTTTGCACCTTTGGCATCCGCATCAATCTTTCCTGAAATATAAAATGGTTTTGCAATGATAAGGTGGTATAGGAGGAAAGCGCATTTTTTTTGTATGTATGGCTCATCTGAGGGGATGCGGATGCCACTATTTTTTACCTCTTCGATTATGTCCGCTTTTAATTTTTCTAGCTCAGCTTGCTTTGTAAGGGACAGACCTATAAATAGAGCGTCAAACCTCACATTGACAAGGTTGTGCACACGCTGATACCCAAATGAATCACGGCAATATCTTTCCAGAGCCATTATAAAGATAACGTATCTACTCTTACATCCTTAGTATTAAGCCCCAAATCTACTGCACAGGCAATAGCCATTTTACAGAGATCTTCTGTTACATTTTTTACAGTTGGAGTACCGCTATTGAAAAAGTCCGTAAGTAGATAGCCAGGCATTTATCTAGCCCCAGATACATTTGTTTGTTTTTTTCAGCACTTCTGATAATTGTTCTTTTGTTAGTTCTTTGACAGTAACAGTACGTGATTCAGAAAGATTTGGATTGTGCCTCTGAGTGTTAATAAAATCTATTTTTTCCCCAATAATTGTAGAGCCGTCAAAAAATGCATCAATATTCTCCCTCATTTTTTTGTTAATTGATGTCATACTACTGGCCTCCTTTATGTTTCCCTGCTACATTAGCGTAGCAAAATTTAGGCCAAAAACTCAAATAATGTGTCCAACCACGCGGTTACCAAGAGTGTGTTATTTTAACAGAAAGACAGATGATCGCGCAAGAAATAATGTCAAGCTAAATTTTCTATAAAATATCTATAATTATACCTCGGGCCCCACGAAAAACCCCCGCCTCCAGGGTAGAAGACGGGGGCATGGCCGAACTATTGCAAAAATTGCAATAGTTGGCGGTGGTGTTATGCCTGATCGCAAAACAGGATAGGACCTTTGAGCTGTTCCAATATGGCATCCAGCGTTGCTACAAAGTCAGAACAGCTATTACCTTTGTGGACAAGGGCCGCACTCAGAACGCGGACAAGCGCCTGAACGCGAAGCAGGGCAACGTAGGCATCGCTGGCGCTCGGTTCGGTGCGTGTAGTATTGGCGCTCATGCGTCACCCCCTGCTTCCATCCAGTCTTTCAAAACAGAATATAGGCCATCCGCTTGAATATGGCGCACCGTCCCACCCA
>Ga0082212_10000113_pt1 | contig 119095 bp, 100 predicted proteins | sample TergutNt197P3_FD_71548 | JGI IMG/M metagenome (GOLD analysis project Ga0082212, IMG submission 71548) | Neocapritermes taracua P3 segment gut microbial communities from Petit-Saut dam, French Guiana - Nt197 P3 | ecosystem: Host-associated > Arthropoda: Insects > Digestive system > Gut ...
CCCAACGATTGGACAACCCACACCAGCGCAGAAGAAGGCCTATGGACAAGAAAAGGATGGGCAGGACGATCAAACACCTAGCCGACACGCCCACCAACAGACACACATTTTGTCCTATACCCCCACAATGAACAAGAATCGTCGCAGAATATCAGTCATCCTCATGGGGCTGCTCGCCACCCTGCTCGCATGGGGCGGAGCCGGGCTCGCGAATGCTGAGCCCAATCCATCAGTCAATCTCGATGACTTCGGGTTCTGGATCGTGAGTACCGACCCCGACTTTGGCCATTGTGCACTCAGTAATTCCGATGATTACTACGAGGGGTACGTCATGCTCTCCAGTGAGGACACTGCGAACCTGAGCGGACAAGACGCCTACATTACTTTCGATGTCTATCCTGAAACGGGTCTTGAGATTACTGTTGGAGACTATAACTTTGAGGACAACATCGCCTACCTCTCTGTGGTGGCCACCTCAACAAAGAGCGGACTATTCAAAATAACTGTGCAATATGGAGAACAATTTTTGGAACAGTGGATACCCTTCTACACAGATACAAACTCCTGCACGTATCCCCCAGTTTCTTTCTTCACATGGGAAGATCGATGCAAACCCACTGCCAATAGTTCCGATATAGTTAATGGCGACATTTGGCTCAATATTAAGTCTTCTCCGGCGATCAACGAAACATACCTTAGGAACCTAACCAGCGATATCATCGTCTCAATCGATGATAATTCAGTTAACTACGAAATTTCATACAACCAGTTCTACGATGATGGCGAGGTCATCGTGGCCCTATACGATATCGAATTTACCTCCAGTAAAGAAGGCACATTTCTCGCTACTGTCACCTTCAATGGTGAGTCAGATTGGAATGAGTTCTTCTTCGAAAAAGAAGGTACAGAATGCAATATCCCTCTAGGGATTGAGGATTGGGGCACTTGGTATCCCACTCCCTGCGAGCCTCGGGCGGATACTGGCGAGTACTGGCTACTCGATATCTATGTCAATGTTGATGAGGACCAGGATCTGGATGAATTGCTCTCCTACTTTACTCTTGAAGAGAGCAGTGGCGACCCTTCCGTTTCTATTGGCACTCTTGAGGTGGTCGAACCCGAGCCCCTTGGTGGTAGCGTCATCCAGGTGTGGCTGCAAGCTGAGATCACCTCTACCCAAGCAGGTGTATATTGGATTGAGGTGACGTTCAACGACCCAGACAACCCTGATGACAATACGTTTGATCTGACGTTTGATGACACTGATGCTGTGTGTGACATGGATTCCTCAGACATCTACATCGCAGGATTCACTGTGGAAGAAGAAACCTGCCGTCCCCTCGCTGATGGTAAAGAACGCTGGGTAGGCACAGTTGGTGTTGCTGGAGACCTCATGTACTGGACTGAACAGGAACTTGCAGACTACGTTCAAGGTTTTTCCTATAACGGCAATGTGATCCCCACGCTTGGAGAGTTCAAGGGATATGACTCAAGCCCCGAAATGGGAACCGTATGGCTCTATGACATCTACTACGCTTCAACAGAAGTTGGTCCGGTGACGATTTTTGCCGTACTTAGCAACGCCGACGAGGTCTGGGACGTATGGTGGGGTGACATCGAATTCTACGACAACAAGGATGGCTGCACAGATCCGGGCACGGATCCCGTACCTGATCCTGATCAGTCAACCATCGTTGCTGATCCTGAGGAACTTGAGGTTGACGAGGATTCCACGATCACGGTGACCGTACTCGACACTGAGGGTGATCCTGTTGAGGGTGCCGAGGTGAGTTTCACCGCCACCGGTGGGGCGCTCAGTGCCCCAACCTGCACCACTGGCAGTGATGGTACGTGCTTCGTCACCCTCACTAGTGCTGTCGAAGCCGACATTGATGTGACCGCATCCATTGACGAGGGAGAAATCGGAACCGCCACCGTTAAGTTCACTGAACCTGAGGTTATTGATCCAGGTACGGAACCCTCCGCCATCGAATCATCGTTGAGTGTGGACAAGGACGAAGCCCTGATTGGTGAAAACATCATCCTCACCATTGAGGTTCTTGATGACGACGGCAAACCCGTACCAGATATCAAAGTCAACATCTCTGTTGATGGTGGAACACTCAGTGCCACCGATTGCACCACCACCGCGAACGGTAAATGCCCAAGCATCACCTTGACCAGTGACACTGCTGGAACGATCGAGATCGCCGCCACACTCGACGAGTCCGGTGAAGAAATCACAGGATCACCGACAACTGTGACCTTCAGTGAGCCACCACCCGTTGCTGATCCTGGTGCCTCCAGTGTTGAGGTGGATGAAACCACACGCGAACTCGATGAGGCCGCCACCATCACCGTGACCGTTTTTGACACCAACGGTGACCCGATGGCTGATCAGGTGGTGAGCTTCACTGAAACCGGTGGAACACTCAGCCCCACCTCCTGCACCACGGGAGCAGATGGTACGTGCCAGGTCGAACTCACCAACACCGATGTGGGTGATGTGGATGTCACCGCGAGCGTGGCCGAAGGGGACATCGACACAGTCACCGTCACCTTCATCGACACCCCCGTACTGGATCTGATGGCGTCAACCCTCGCCGTGGACTCTGACCTGTGGGAGGTTGACCAAACCGCCACGATCACCGCCACTGTTGTGGACACCAAAGGACGCGCCATGAGTGACCAGCGGGTGGACTTCCAGATCGACTCCGGTGTTGGCGACCTCAGCGACGACTACTGCATTACCGGCGTGGACGGGAAATGCACCGTTACCCTCACCAGTGACACCCCTGGTGATGTTGAGGTTTCCTCCAGCATCGACGGCGACCCCATGGGTAACGTCACCGTGACCTTCACCCCAGAGCGCGTACCCGATCCTGACGAGTCCTCGATGACCCTGTCCACCACCACCGCAACAGTCGGAGGTACGGTGGTCATCACCATTGAGGTCAAAGACGAGGACGGACTGCCGCTCGCCGGTAAAGACGTCACCCTCGACGCCGACAATGGTGCAGTGCTCAGTAAAACCACGTGTACGAGTGGGGCCGACGGAACATGCACCGCCACCCTCACCACCTCAACCGTTGGGGACGTTGTTGTGACAGCCACACTCGCCACTGGTCAAGACATCACCGGCTCGCCCGAGACCGTCACCTTCAACCCCCCACCACCAGCGGTCTCGATCAGTTTCAAGTCACGCTATGTGGGTGAAACCCAGACCGTGACCGGAACCAACTTCATCCCCGGTGAGACAGTGACCCTCGTGGTGACCTCCGATCCGTGGGAGGTTGGCGACGAGGTGGCCGACGCAAACGGCAACGTGAGCTTCGACTTTGTGATCCCACCATCGATGGCACCCGCCTCCGCTAGTGAGACCCACACCGCCACCCTGACCGGTTCAACATCCGGGCCATACTCCGGCACCTTCCAGGTTCTCGCGGCCACCACCGCAGCACCCGGAGGGAAAGCAGCCATACCCACCGGAGGAACAGTGTCCACCGCGACACCACTGATCCTCCTCGGCTTGGGACTGACCCTCGCATGCGCAGCCGTCTCTCTGCGACGCGTGGGTATTGATTCCTAACCCCCAACCCCCGAGCAAGGCTCCTGTGGATTAAGTTCCGCGGGGGCCTTTCTCATGAGGTGACCAAAAGGGGACGGGGCGTTTGTCACATTTCCCTCCACCAAAAGGGGACGGGGCGTTTGTCACATTTCCCTCCACCCCATCACTACCCAAGACGATGAAACACGTCCGATCAAACAACAATTGTTGTCAAAATGTGACAAACGCCCCGTCCCCTTTTGGTCCGTCTTGTCAAAATGTGACAAACGCCCCGTCCCCTTTTGGTCCGTCGGCGTTCGTCACCGTCACCCTGTCCACTCACCACCGTCACCCTGTCCACTCACCACCGTCACCCTGCGCGAAGTCGCAGGGTCCAGACTACGAAGTTGTTTGGCTGTGGATTCTGGATTCCGCGACTACGCGCGGAATGACGGGGTTGGGATTGTCCGCGGACGGGGGTTGGGTAGTCCACAGAGTGACGGGGGTGGACACATCAGCTACAACGCAACGATCATGCGGTACGACCATTGATGATTTGCGGTTGTGCTGTTCCACCCACCACTGTCCAGTTTGCGGAATTATTCAGGAAACTCTCAGGGGGGGTTACTAGCATCGGAGGGACTCCTGAGATGAAAGGACGATGATGAGTACGAAGACCCGCAAAAAGCGTGGAGACCGCTACGACGCCACGAGAGTGAAGATGCCCTACGGGCTCAATTCGCTGTTTCCGTACATGATGAAAGGGCGCAACGAATCCATCGCCTACTTCCCGTACACCATCGAGGTTGAGAACCTGCTGGAGTACGTCGACAAGCACAAAGGAACCGACAAAGAAGTCACCGTCTTCCAAGTGGTGCTGCTCACCCTGCTCAAAGTGTTGCGCGAGCGACCCGCCCTCAACCGGTACATCATCGGGCGCAGAATGTACCAGCGCAAAAATGTTGTCTTCTCCTTCATCGCCAGGCGCAAAATGGAGGACGACGCCGAAGAAACCAATGTCCTGGTCACCCTCAAACCAGATGATGATCGCGCCACCGTCCTCGCCAAACTCAAAGGAGAAATCCGGGGAGCGAAAACAGGGGAAACCAAAGAAGACGACAAACTCATCGAACTGTTCACCAAACTCCCCCGCTCACTGCTGCGCCTGGCCATCCGCCTGCTCCAATGGTGGGACTTCTACTTCGACACCCCAGGGTTTCTGCGCGGAGTCGACCCCCTCAGATGCAGCGTCTACTTCGCCAACCTCGGCAGCGTGGGACTCGGCGCGCCGTACCATCACCTGTTCGAATGGGGCACCTGCTCGCTGTTCGTGTGCATCGGCAAAATCCAACCCACCGTGGTGGTCGGAGAGGACGGCCAACCTGCCGTACGCAAAACAATGGACCTGCGCATCGCCCTCGATGAGCGCATCGCAGATGGGTATTATGACGCCCGCGCGCTAGAATTACTGGAGAAATACATCGGGGACCCTTCACTACTCGAAGAACTCTGATGAGCAGAGGACTCAACGCCCACAAGGAGAAAGACCGTCATGCCCACCAAGGATAAGAGCCCAAAATCAGCCAAGGATGTCACCCCGAAGCCAACCGCTAAACCATGGCTGACCATGTACGACGGGATGCCCGAAGACATTGAGGCCCCCGATGCCACCATGTTTGAGATGCTGCGCAACTCGGCCCGCGAATGGCCCGACATCACCGCCTTCATCTACCTGGGTTCACGCCTGACCTACGGTGAGTTACTCACCGAGGTCAACAAGTGCGCGGCTGCGTTCAGCGCGTACGGCATCAAAGCCCGCGACTCTGTGGTGTTGAGTTTACCGAACGTACCCAGTACGGTGATCGCTTTCTATGCACTCAACAAGCTTGGGGCGTACGCTGTGATGACCCATCCGCTGTCGTCACCCGAAGAACTCAAACACTACATCACGATCACCGAATCGAAGTGGGCTGTGACTGTGGACATGTTCTATCCGGTGTTCCGGGATTTGGCTGACGAAGTCGGGCTGGACCGTGTGGTGATCGCGCGATTCTCCGACTATCTGTCCCGCCCAATGAAGATCGGTTTCGCTATTACGAAGGGGCGCAAGATTCCGTCTGTACCGTCGGATGATCCGTTGGTCATCAACTGGAAGGATTTCCTGGCCCGCGGTGAGCAAGCCCTTGAGACCTTAGGCAAAGAGGTTTATCGCCGGCCGATTGAGCCCGATGATGGTTGTGTGATCCTGTTCAGTGGTGGTACGACCGACCTGCCGAAGGGGATCGAACTCACCTCGGTGAACTTCAACACCCTGGGTGTGTCGATGCACCACATTTCGGGAATCACTGTTCACGATTCTGTGTTGGCGATCCTGCCGGCCTTCCATGGGTTCGGGTTGGGGTTGTGTATTCACACTGCGTTGTGTGTGGGGGCCCACTTCATTCTGGTTCCCGAGTTCTCGGCGGACAACTACATTAATAATCTCATCAAGCATCAGCCGTCGTTTATCGCTGGGGTGCCGACGTTGTTCCAGTCGCTGTTGGGCAACCCGAAATTCAAGAAGGCACCCTTCGAGATGCTCAAAGGCGCGTACTCCGGTGGCGACATGCTCAGCCCCGATTTGAAGCGCCGCTTCGATGAAGCGATCATGGCTCAGGGTAGTCGTGTGGAACTGATGGAAGGGTACGGTCTGACCGAGTGTGTGACTGGATGCGCCCTGTCACCGCGTGGGGCTTATCGCGATGAGTCGATGGGGATTCCTATTCCGGGGATGACCATCAAGGTTGCTGATTCGACCACTGGTGAAGAGTTGCCGTACGGCAGCGAGGGTGAAATCTGCGTAACCGGGCCGACCCTGATGAAAGGGTATCTGAAGGATCCTGAGGCGACCGCTTCGACCCTGCGTGTTCATAGCGATGGGTTGACCTGGCTGCACACCGGGGACATCGGGACCATGGATTCTGACGGTTTCATCTATTTCATGGGCCGCATGAAACGGCTGATCAAGGTCTCGGGGGTGTCGGTGTATCCGTTGCAGGTCGAGCAGGTTTTGGAGGGGCACCCGCTGGTGAACCGCGCTTGTGTGATTGGTTTGCCCGATGAGTATCAGATGTCGAGCTTGAAGGCGTTCGTGCTGTTGGCTGATGGTGGGGTTGGTACGCCCGAGATCGAGGCCGAACTGATCGAGTACTGCAAGAAGAACCTCATCAAGTGGGCGATCCCCCGCGCCATCGACTTCCGCAGCGAACTACCCACCACCCGCGTCGGCAAAATCGCTTACACCGAGCTCGAACATGAAGAACTCGCCAAATCCGATGAAGAGCTAGCCGCGTAGACCCCTCCCCGTCACCCTGACCGCGTTGACCTCCCTGGGGGACGGTACAACCAACCCACCACCGTCACCCTGCGGCTGGGTGACGAGCGCAGCGAGGAACACCTGCTCGCAGGGTCCAGACACCACACCAACCATAGTGGTGACCGTCGGTGACAGGTGATCATCCACAGACTCACATTCATGGCTTATCGCTATCCTGGATTCTGCGACTTCGGGCAGAAAGACGGGGTTGGTGGGGCACGCAGGTCAATGGGGACGGTAGTGTTTTGTCGCACCCACTGCACCCCCGTCTCCCTGCGCGAAGTCGCAGGGTCCACTCCCGTACACAGTAAACACCCATCAGGGTCGTTTTCTGCGTACGCGAGCCAATGGAAGAGCGTTTTAGGGGCAATCAACGGCTTCCCACTGGCTCAAGAGGTGGTCGAAGACGTAGTAACCAACGGCGCGTACGTCCTCGTAGGTGTCGACGTCAGCCAACTGCTCGCGGGTGACCCACATGAGTTCCTCGGACTCGTCCACGCCGACACTGTGGAGGGGAGCCTGATCGGTGACAAAAGCGTACGACAGGTCGATGTGGAAATGATCCTCATCACCGAAACGGAAACTACGCACACTCAGCGGTTGGGGGTGAATCCCACCCGTGAGTGGCATCCGCAACGGGGGTTGCAGCACCCTCAGCTGACTCATCTCGAAACCAGTCTCCTCCAGAATCTCGTGGGTGATCGCCTCCCATGGGGTCTCAGTCAACTCCACATGTCCCCCTGCTTGCATCACCACCCCCAAGGTTTTATGGCGGTGAAGGAGTAGGCGTGGTTCGACAGTCTTCTCAGATTCGGGGTTACTGGAGTATCTGGATTCTGCGACTTCGCGCAGAAAGACGGGGTTGGGTGTGGCAGGTGGGGTCGGGGTGGGAGTCACATATGTGGCAGGTGTGACACGTACAATGAAGGCACTCACCGTCAGGTCGTACTCACCAGAACCGGTGTGAATATGCGCCATGATCTGCTCCTTGTGAAACTCGCGCCGGTGGATGACTCCCAGGGCATCCGCGGCCCCTTAGCCGTGGCGGAACTCCACCACATCACTGGGTTGCATGACGTAGTCTTTGCCTTCGATGCGAGCTTTACCGGCGGTACGCACCGCAGCCATCGAACCCAGTTCGACCAGGTCCTCGTACGAGACGACCTCTGCTTTGATGAACTTCTTCTGGAAATCCGTGTGGATGACACCAGCTGCGAAAGGAGCGGTCCACCCCTGCTTGATCGTCCACGCGCGTACCTCCTTCTCACCCGCTGTTAGGAAAGACTGCAACCCCAAAGTGTCGTACCCAACCCGCGCGAGCTTATCCAAACCCGGCTCCACGACACCCATCTCGGCCAAAAACTCGCGCCCCTCATCCTCGTCCATCGCAACCACTTCAGCCTCGAAAGCAGCATCCAAGAAAATCGCCTCAGCTGGTGCGACAATCTCCCTCATTGTCGCGAGGGCCTGCTCGTCGGCGAGTGCATCCTGGTCACAGTTGAACACGTAGATGAACGGCTTGGCGGTCAACAACCACAGGTCGCGCAAGGGTTCCAGGTCAAGGCCCGCAGAGTAGATCGTCTTTCCATCACTGAGTACGGCCTCAGCTTCCAACCACGCATCCATCGTGGACTGGGTCTCCTTCTTGAGCCGCATATCCTTCTCCAAGCGAGGTTTGGCTTTTTCGATGGTCTGCAGATCGGTGAGAATCAGCTCAGTGGTAATCGTGTCAATATCCGAGGCGGGGTTCACCTCACCCTCCATGGCAGTCACATCATCATCAGCAAAACACCTCGTCACCTGGCAGATCGCATCAGCTTCACGGATGCTCGCCAGGAAGGCATTACCCATTCCTTCACCACTAGAAGCACCCTTGACGATGCCGGCAATATCCACGAAACTCACGGTCGCAGGAATGATCTTCTCCGAGTTGTGCATCTCGGCGAGAACCTTCAGCCGAGGATCGGGTACGCCAACAATCCCCACATTTGCTTCAATCGTCGCGAAACGGTATTTCGCCGCCAAGACATTGTTGCGGGTGAGTGCATTAAACATAGTGGACTTGCCCGAATTGGGGAGTCCAACAATTCCAATAGTGAGAGCCACAGAAGAATCCTACCGGGTACGCACAGGTGGGTTAGCAATGGTTTCAACAGAACCACCAGGTGAGAAATGTGGTTGTCTGGATTCTGCGAGTCGCGGAGCCTGTGCTGCGGAGCGCGCCAGCGCGACTCGCAGTGCTCTGCAGAATGACTGGAGAAGGGTTACTTGATACCATCACCGCCTCCCTGCCCCCCGCCGTCTCCCTGCGCGAAGTCGCAGGGCCCAGAAATCACATTTGTCCAACCGCAGAGTCTGGATTCTGCGACTTCGCGCAGAATGACCGGGGTAGGGTGCGCAGAATGACCGGGGTCGGCCCCTTCCACAGCGTGATATACTAGTATCAATACTTGGACAAACTGCCGAAGACAAGGATCGCGACATGACTAAGCTCCAGCCACAGGATTTCACCAAGCCAGTAGATCCACTTCTCTTTTTGCGATGGCGGAAAGTGCACAAAGCGACGATGATTTCGTTTTTCGCCCTCCTCTTGGTGCAACTTCTGTGTCTCGCGTTCGACTCTGGAGTGTACATGCAAACTGGGCTAACTCTAGGGGCCGCCATCATTGCAATTAGTATCGCATTTTACGACCTTGGACTACGCAAACAACTGGGCCTGACCAGGGACGAGATTGCTACAGCTCACAAGGTCGCACGCACAAGGAACAAGGCATAGCAGCCCATTTGTCAGGCCCCACCATCCTGTAGACTTCTGTCATAGTTTCTGCTGCACTGCAACGCACTGTGGATGCTCTGAGTATGGAGGAAAGTATCTCCTTGCTGGAGTATCTCGAACAGGTCATCAGTCTCGAAGACTCACCGCTTTCTGAAGAGCAACTTGCCATGCTTGACCGGCGTGATGCTGAGATGGATGCTGATCCCTCCATCGGGATGACCAAAGAAGAGTTCTTCGAGCTGTTAAGAGATAGTCTTTCGCACGAGTAAGACCATTGATGAAATCAACAGAACCACCAGGTGAGAAATGTGGTTGTCTGGATTCTGCGAGTCGCGGAGCCTGTGCTACGGAGCGCGCCAGCGCGACTCGCAGTGCTCCGCAGAATGACTGGAGAAGGGTTACTTGATACCATCACCGCCTCCCTGCCCCCCACCGTCTCCCTGCGCGAAGTCGCAGGGCCCAGAAATCACATTTGTCCAACCGCAGAGTCTGGATTCTGCGACTGCGCGCAGAAAGACGGGATGGGGTTGCTCTGCAGAAAGACGGGATGGGGTCCTGAGTTCATTATTTGAATCTGGTGTCTCAGATATTGAGATTCTTTTCCCAAAAGCCTTGTTGTGGGCTCGGGACAGGTCTACGATGAAACTGTGATTAAACCTTGAATTAACTATTTCTCATCGTTTTATCTATACCGTCTCAAGGAGGAGAGGAAAACCATGAAGGCCCTTGTTTATCACGGTCCCGGACAAAAAGGTTGGGAAGATGTTCCCGATCCAAAGATCGAAGATCCCAATGATGTCATCGTCAAGGTCGAAACCACGACAATCTGTGGTTCCGACCTTCATATTTTGAAAGGCGATGTTCCCGCTGTGACCGATGGCCGCGTACTCGGACACGAAGCTGTGGGAACCATCGTCGAAGTCGGCGCTGGTGTCGCCAAGTTCAAAGTCGGCCAACGCGTCGTCGTCAACTGCATCACCACCTGCGGAACCTGCACGTACTGCCGCATCGGCGCGCCCTCCCACTGCCAGTCCGCTGGTGGAATCGGCTGGCTGCTCGGCCACCTCGTCAACGGAACCCAGGCCGAGTACGTGCGTATTCCTTTCGGGGAAACCTCGCTGCACTCCATTCCTGAGGCCCTCACCGACGAGGAAGTCATCTTCATTTCCGACATCATCCCCACCGGGTACGAGATGGGTGTTCTCAACGGCATGGTACGCCCCGGTGACGATGTGGTCGTCATTGGCGCCGGCCCGGTTGGACTCTCTGCGATGATCACCGCCCAGTTCATGGGCCCACGTACGATCACCGCTGTCGACCTCGACCCGTACCGTCTCGAAGCTGCCAAGCGCGACTTCGGAGCGTCCCATGCAGTGAACTCTGGGGACGCGAATTGGATGGATCAGGTACGCGCAATCACCAAGAATGGTGGACCGGATGTCATCATGGAAGCCGTCGGCATCCCACAGACCCTCGAGTCGGCGTTCAAGCTGATTCGCCCCACCGGTCGCATCGCCAACATTGGTGTCCATGGCAAACCCGTCACCATGCCGATTGATGAACTGTGGATACAAAACATCACCGTCACCATGGGTTTGGTTAATGGTACGTCGGCGCCCACGCTGATTGATCTGATCGACTCCGGCAAGTTGAACGTGAAGCCCCTGGCCACCCACCGTTTCAAGCTGGACGAGATGCTCGATGCGTACGAGGTCTTCGGTAACGCTGCCAAGAACAACGCACTCAAGGTTGTGCTGTCTGCATAAACCTGGACTCACCACTGGCCCCTGCCGCGGGTTCCCCCGTCCGGCAGGGGCCAGTATCATGCCCGTGCCAAAGCAGGGCCGGGGTCCCTCCATCAAGGAGTGGCCCCTTGGTGCGCCCCCTCAGTCACTCTGCGGACGGGCGAAGCGCCGTCTCGCAGAGTCCAGACACTACATTCACACAACTGTGGATTCTGGATTCCGCGACTACGCGCGGAACGACCGAGGTGGGGCTCGCAATGGCGGTGCTATTCCACTGCGAGCAGGTCAGCTACCGTTCCTTGGGCTAGTCGGCAATAGCGGGCAGGGGTGGTCAGATCAGGAAATAGGACACCCACGACATCACTGGGGCGTACAAGGGGTTCCGTGTGGCGAAGAACCAAACGTATTCGTGGAACTGGGTCAGTGGGGACGGTACTAGCTGTCCCAGCATCCACGGCCACCAACGCCTCCACTGCTGAGCGAGCATCGAAGGTACGGATTCCCGACTTCACTTCGCGGGATACGAGGATTTCGGACTGGGAGAGGAACCACTCAATGGGCCCTGCGACTTCGCGCAGGGAGACGGGGGGTGGGGAATCCGGCAGGGAGACAGTGGGTGGGCAGTCCGACAGGGAGACAGGGGGTGGGCAGTCCGACAGGGAGACAGGGGGTGGGTGTGACAAACGCCCCGTCGCGGGCGGGTCACACAAGGTGATCTCCCACAAGCTGGCTTCCCACACTTGGGTGGGGTCCACCTCGCGTACCTCCACGATGGGGAAACCCTCGGGCATCGCTGCGGACAAGCGGGACATCAGCTCACCAGGGTCGCAGAGTTCAGCGAGGGCGATCACCAGGTATTCTGCGAAAGACTCGGTTCCGGTGGCCGCCGGGTTGATGTAGGAGATTCGCGGATGGGGATGGAAACCCGAGGAGTACGCCATGGGCACGCGAGCACGGATGAGGGCCCTCTCGAAGGTGCGGGCATAGTCACGATGGGAAGCAAAACGCCCGCGCCCCTGCTTGCCGTACTGCACAAGAAGTTTCTGCACGGGAGGTGGTTGCTGGGGGGGTTGCTTCCTAGCCATCACTGCCCTCCCGCGGGTGGGGCAGCGGGGACAGGTGCCACTGTCCCACCATCTGCCTCACCTGGGGACAGTTGGTGCCTGTCCCCATCGGTTAAATGTGTGACAAACGCCCCGTCCCCTTTGCTATCACCTGTGACAAACGCCCCGTCCCCTTTGCTATCACCTTGGGACAAAACAGTACCGTTCCCGTTTGACACACCGTCCCCGTTTGACACATTCTCAGCTAGTTCGATGTCCACACCTAGAGCGGGGCACACTCGGCAGCCGGTACACTTCGTCCAGCGACAGTCGTCCACACCGACACCGAGTAGGCTGGCCTGCCAGTCCTTCCACAACCACGTACGCCCGAGCCCCACATCGAGGTGGTCCCAGGGGAGAACCTCGCTGCGTTCACGACTGCGAGTGGTGTACCAGTCGACCGACAAACCCATCGGGGCCAACACCAACTCGGCGCAGGTCATCCACCGCTCGAAAGAGAAAAACTCACTCCAGCCATCAAACACTCCCCCAGCACGCCACACAGCCTCAATCACAGCGCCCAGCCGACGATCCCCGCGTGCGAGCAACCCCTCCACCTGGCCGGGTTTCCCATCCGACCATTTCACGGTGATCGCCCGGGAATACTGCCGATCGCTGCGAATTGAATCCTTGAGTGCCCGCATCCGTGAATTCACCACCTCCGGTGGGCATTGGCCCGCCCACTGGAAACTCGTATGAGCCTTGGGTACGAAAGCCCCCAACGAGACCGTACACGAGATGTCGCGCTGACCGGTGATCGCCCTCCCCTCATCAATGACGCGACGAGCCAGAACCCCGATCGCCTCAACATCCTCATCCGTTTCGGTGGGCAAACCCGCCATGAAATAGAGTTTCACCGAGCGCCACCCGGCGGTGAAAGCGGCCCGTACCGCCTCCAATAGGTCATCCTCAGATACGTTCTTGTTGATAACTGCGCGCATCCGAGCCGACCCAGCTTCAGGCGCGAAAGTTAGCCCAGTACGCCGCCCCGTGGTGGAGAGCTTCCCAGCTAGATCCACACTGAATGCATCCACCCGTGTCGAGGGAAGAGATAGCGACACATTCGAACCAGCAGTGAGCTCGGTCAACCTGTCGGTGAGCTCGCCGATCTGTGAATAGTCAGCGCTCGACAACGACAGCAACCCGATCTCCTCGTAGCCTGTGGCGCGTAAACCGCCATCCACCATCGCACACACAGATGCGGCGGTTCTTTCGCGTACGGGTCGGGTGATCATCCCCGCCTGGCAAAACCGACACCCGCGCGTACATCCGCGAAAAATCTCTGGTGAATAGCGCTCGTGGATGGTTTCCGCAAGCGGTACGATCGGGCGCTTCGGGTACGGCCAATCGTCCAAGTTTGTGAGAGTGTATTTGCGTACCTTCGCCGGTATGGGGCGGGCCACCGGAGCCACCTTCGCAATCGTCAAATCCTCACCATAGGTGACCTCATAGAACTGAGGGATATACACCAGGGAGGTCTGGGCTAAAGCAACGAGAGTCGTGACACGCTCCCAACCCTCCTGTTTGCTCTGGCGCAGAATCTCAGAAATATCGAGGACAGCCTGTTCACCGTCACCCAAGACAACCGCGTCCACAAATTCAGCGATCGGTTCCGGGTTGGCAGCCACATGTCCCCCCACAATAACCAGCGGGTCGCCCTCCCCACGATCCACACTGCGCAACGCAATCCCCGCCAAATCAAGGGTCTCCAGCAGATTCGTATACCCCAATTCTGTCGACAGCGAGACCCCCAGGACATCAAAATCCGCCACCGGGCGAACCGACTCCCACGAGAACTGCTCCACGCCGTCGCGCCTCATCAGTTCAGCCAAATCCGGCCAGATCGAATAGGTTCGCTCCGCCAGAATCCACTGCCTCTCATTCAACACCTCATAGAGGATCGCCAACCCCTGATTAGGTTGCCCTACCGCGTACGCATCCGGATAGTGCAGACACCACCGTACCTCCACCGAATCCCAATCCTTGGGTTGGGAGTTCACCTCAGAGCCAATGTATTGCAGAGGATTTTTGACAGACGCCAACAACGGCTCCAAGCGCGGATAAAGGGAGCCATCGTGTGTCCAGGGTGCAGTTGTCATACTGGTCATTGAGCAGTCGAATCCTCATCAAATGAATCGCCTGGGGAAGGATCGTCTCCCGTGAACAAACGCGTCCACCGGCGCCACCGGGGAAGCTCCGGAACCTCACCTTCTGTGTTCCATGCCCGCGACTCTGACAGACGCGACTGCGGTTTCTTCGCCATGAGTAACTCCTCCTCGTCGATGAGAGGGTCCTCGTCGCGAGGATAGTGGGCGGGCCTATCCTCATAGGGTACGGCCAAATCCATGGTGAGCAGGGAGCCCACACGGGTTGTGAAACTCTCCGGGATACCAGGACCACTAGGAGCATCAATCGCCAGCGAAGAATCAAAACCAGAACCCATCATCCTCGGGGAGGAAGAATCATCCACGGTCATTCGGGGAAGATCATCGACAGTGGCCTCCACGGCTGATTCATCGATTCGGGTGACAAGCCCCACCGGTTTCACCACCTCGGGCAGTACAGCTCCAGGGGAGGACAGTCGTACCACACCTTTGCGTCGGGCGATAGCGTCAATGAGAACAACCAGCACCAACTCGTACCCGATATAAACCATCAGGAAAGGTGAACCCGACCCCGAACCACGATCAAATATGTCCGAGAAATCAGTAAACGGATACATCCACATGGAGGAAAGATTGTGGGCAACATGCAAAGCGATACTCGCCTCAATCCCACCGGTGCGATAGGCCAGCCACCACAACAGCAAAGCCAAACAAAAATAGAACACATTCAGCCACAAATCCTGGGCATGGTGAAGATAAGCAAACACCGCAGCCGGGAGAATAGCTGACAGGACCAACCCCAGCCAGCGTACTGGAACAATCGCGCACACCAGTTTCGGCAGCAGGGCCCTCGCCTGAAACTCCTCGCCCGCACACTGCAACGGAGTCGTCAGCAGTATCACAATAATCATGAACCAGGTGTACGGCTTCAACTCCATGTCGGCCAACCCGAAACTATCAGCACCCACGACAGCAAACTCACCCAGAGTCAACACCACGTACCCAAGAACAAAAATCCCCAAACACTGAAGCAGCCACCTCCAGCGCATCCGCCCCACCACCGAAACCATCCAGCCGAACCCTTGGCGGAAAAAAATCAACCCAACCAGGGTGCACAGCACAATGTCAAAGGCCAGTACGAGGTTGTTCGACAGGAAAGAAACTGGGGTTGTTTTCGCTGACTCATCCAAAGTAGAGGGATCGACGAGCACCATGATGACCATGTAGAGCACCATCACAAAAAACGACACCACCGCGTAGGAAGCCAAGGCGATCAGCGCCCACCACCAGCGACGCGACGGCACCTGGAAAAACTCCATGTAGTTCTTCACAGTGACCGGTAGGACTGGGCCTTCCCTCATGATGCTGGGCCTTTCGTGATGGTCTCATTATTGTAGGGAAATGTCGCTGCGGGGAAAACCGGAACCGCGGTGTTGGGCACGAGGGCAGGATCGGGAACCCAAAGACGTACTGTGGTGTTGATCCGGGGAAGATCCTCCTGGGAAGCAACAACCGGAGGATCGATCGTGACATCTGACCAGAAGGCTCGCGGTTTCACCACTACAGGTTGACCAGCTGCTGGGGCGGAGAGTCGAACTATTCCTCGCCGTCGCCCGACATAGTCGATGAGAAGAACCAGACCAAGATCCAACCCAATGTAGGCCAATCCAAAGGGCGACCCGGTTCCGTCGCTTCGATCAAATAAGTCAGAAAAATCCTGGAAAGGAATCATCCACAAGGCCCACAGGTTGTTGGCCAGGTGGAGTGCGATGCTGGCCTCAATACCGCCAGTACGGTAGGCAAGCCACCACGCCATGAGAGCGAAACAAACGTAGTCGAGGTTCAGCCAGAAATCCTGCGCATTGTGCATAACCGTGAACAAGATTGCCGGCAAAATAGCTGAGAGAAGCAACCCCAGGTGACGAATCGGTACGATCGCGGCGATCAATTTGGGCAGAAGAGCTCGTGCCTGAAACTCCTCCCCCGCGCATTGCAGGGGGGTGGTCAACACTATCGTGGCGATCACAAACCAGGTGTAGGGTTTCCATTCCATGTCATCTGCGCCGAAGTGTTCAACCCCCAAGAACGCAATCTCCCCCAGAGCCACCACACCATATCCGACCATGGCGATCCCCAAGGCGAGCAACAACCACCGCCACCGCATACGCCCCACCACAGAACACAACCACCCGAAACCCTGGCGGAAAAACACGAAAGCAATGAGGGTGCACAAGGCAATATCGGTTGCGTTGTAAAGGTTGTTGCCTAAGAAATCCGACGGTGAGGTGGTGTCAGGGTCCTCAAATGCGTTCTGATCGAGCCTAACCCACACGAGCACCACGATCACCATGACCACCACGAACGCAACACCGTACGCCACTAATGCGATCAGAGCCCACCACCATCGTCGTGCAGGCACCTGGAAGAACTCATAATAATTTTTCCAGGTGATTGGCAGAAACCCCCCTCGATTCACTGGTGCGGGTCCTCAGGTGGCTGGTTTTCCGGAAGCTCCTCCCAAGGCCGAGCACGATCAGCGGTCAACAAACCCGAGCTGCCAAAACCACCGGTAGGTATCTGTGGAACGGCAGGTGCTTGTCTGTCAGGTGTGGAGCCCCAGGTTGGCGCCAACTCGCGGAAAGTGGTGGTGATGCGGGGAAGATCCTGCTCGGTGGCAGTCACTGGTGGTTCGGCGGTGAGATTGGTGAGGAAAAGCTGAGGTTTGGACACTATCGCCCAGGCAGCTGCGGGGGCAGATTCCCGTACCAAGCCACGACGGCGGGCCAAGAAATCAAGAAGAAGAACCAAGACCAACTGGCCAAAAAGATCAACCAAAAGCAAAGGGGAGGCCACACCCGACGAACGGTCAAACATGTCAGTCATATCCATGAACGGCAGCATCGACATGGAGAACATGTTGTTGACCACATGGAAAGCAATGGATGCCTCCAAACCGCCCGTACGGTAAACCAACCACCACAGCATGAAACCCAAGGTGACGTAATAGATGTTCAGCCACAGGTCTTCAGCCATGTGCATGAGCATGAAACATGTGGTCGACACCACAGCCGCCACCACGAGGCCAGCCAGCTTGTGGGGAATCAGCGCGGTGAGAATGCGGGAGAAAAACCCTCGCACAACAATCTCTTCGCTCGCCGATTGGAGCGGAGTGGTCAGCAGGATAGCCCCGATCATGAACCAGGTGTACGGCTTGAGCTCCAGTGGTCCGAAAAACTCCCGTGGATCAGACAAGACAACAATATCGATGAAGTAGATCACCACGTACCCAAGAGCAAGGACCCCCAGAGCCAACCCAAACCACGACCAGCGCATCCTGCCCACCACCGACATGAGCCACCCAAAACCCTGGCGATAGAACAGCCATGAGAAGAGGATCGCCACCGGAATGAGTGAAACAATGAGCACATTGTTGAACAGGAAAACACTCGGGGAGCCCACCATCCCTTGAGTTAACTGCATCAACTCAGGATCAATGACCATAGCAATGATCGACACAATAAGGAGAACAAAAAAAGCGGCTACCAGGAACGCGACTAAAACAATCAGGGCCCACCACCAGCGCCGCGCCGGCACCTGATAGAAGCGCATATAGTCTTTGAGCTCAGTGGGCTGAAACAACTTCGGTTGCACCGGGGCATACTGAGTGGCAAATGGATCAGTCATCTGTGACATACCACTAGTCTGTCACAATCTGATGCCGTGCGTGTCAGTGGGGACAGGCACCACCAATCACGTCCCCCTGCGGAGCGTAGCGACTCGCAGGGCCCAGACCACCTAGTTGTTTGACTGTAGAGTCTGGATTCTGCGAGTCGCTGCGCTCCGCAGAATGACGATGTTAGAGGGTACGTGTGACAGGGGGACGGCATGACAGGCACCCCTGTCACGTCCTATTCCCCTTGCCGTCTCCCTGAGTTCCCCTTCCGCGTCTCCCTGCGCGAAGTCGCAGGGTCCAGACTACACAGCTGCCCAACTGTGGAGTCTGGATTCTGCGAGTCGCTTCGCTCCGCAGAATGACGATGTTCGAAGGCATGGGACTGTGACAGTTCATACCGTCCCCCTGTCACGAACTAGAATGGTCTTATGAGTATGTCTGCTGATGTTCGCGAATGGAAGAACTGGGTTTCCTTGGTGGCCCGGTTGATCCTGGGGGTGGTGCTCGTGTGGGCGGGGTTGTCGAAAATCACCAACCTGGAGGGGTCGGTCCATGCGACCTCGGCGTACCAAATCCTGCCCTATGAGCTCGCCCGAGTGGTGGGGTACGCTCTACCGTTTATCGAAATCGCCGTGGGAGCCATGCTCATTGTGGGGTTCTTCACCCGTGCGATGGGGTTGATTGGTGCGCTGATGATGCTTGCTTTTGTGATCGCCATCGCTAGTGTGTGGGCGCGCGGGATCGCCATCGACTGTGGATGCTTCGGTGACGGTGGACCCATCGACCCCGCTGAAGCCATGGCGAAATACCCCTGGGAGATCGCCCGAGACCTCGGCTTGATGGCGTGCGGAATCTGGCTCACCCTGCGCAAGAAGCAGTTCCTCGCAGTCGATGGCTGGTTGTTCCGCCCCGTCGAAGAGATCCTGGCCCGCCAAGACCGTCGACACCGCTGAGTGTGACCAAAGGGGACGGGGCGTTTGTCACACGCGCCCGTCACCCTGCGGAGCGAAGCGACTCGCAGGGTCCAGAAACACCAGTTGTATGACTGTGGAGTCTGGGTTCTGCGACTTCGCGCAGAATGACGGGGTAGGGTTGCGCAGAATGACGGGGTAGGGTTGCGCAGAAAGACAGGGAAGGGATGCCACTCGGCGGTAGTGTGACAAGGTGCCTGTCCCCTTGTCACAGTCCCGCGCAGGTGTGACAGTTCATACCGTCCCCTTGTCACACTGTCGCACTCACGCAGAGTGGGTCAGTTAGTACCGTCCCCAGTCACACTTAGCGGTGATGGGAGGCGGCAATCACCTTCAGCATGCGGATATTGATGCCGATCAGGCGCCATAGTTGGACGAATACGTTCTTGCGTGCCTTCAAGGTTTTCTTGGTGGGCAGGGGTGCAACAGCGATGCGCTCCATGATCCCCGGATCAAATTCTAAAACTTCGTTCATGGTTTTTCTCTCATTCCGGGATCATCCACCACAGGATGCGTGCCTTGGCTTTGTGAAGGAACAGGATGTGCAGCAAATGCTTCATCCAGTGCCCAGCGAGACCGATCTCACCAGAGGTGCCTTTCTCGTCACGCCCAGTGTTCGGATGGGCCTGCCAATCGGGTACGACCGGGTGCATCGTCATCGACGCGGCAGAACCCTTAAACAGTCCCATTCCCGCTGATGCGATACATGCCGCACCCATGCCAGTCATGGGCGAGGAGTACGCCGGTTTGTTCTTGCCTTTGATGCGATCCACCACCGTCAACACAACAGTCTTGGCGATGATACCCGAGGGCATTCCAGTACGCGGGGGTGCGGGAGTGATGACCGTACCATTCGGCGAAGTGCGCGGAACAGAAATCTGGTGGGGTGGAGCAAACGCAATCCCAGCTGCAAACATGTTGTCGTACTTCGGGGACTGATAGGTCTTCGGCCAATCATCAGCCGTCCAATTCTCGTAGGCCCCAGCGCCATAGTTGGCGTCCACTTTCATGAACCCAGCCGGGTTGAACACCTCGTCAGTGATGTCCTTGCCTTTCTTATCGAACGCTTTCATGTCAGCGCCCTTGAACGGTGGAAGGAGCATCGCAAAATCGAACTCCAACTCATGGGTGGAGCCATCCAACTGCTCATAGTGGATGACACCGGGTTCGATCTTCGAGCAATGGGCGCCCACGATCGCTTGGACACCGCGCTCACGATAGAGCGACTCTGTCCACAGCCGTGACGTGGTTTGGAACCCCTGCTGGGTGAACGTCATGCCCCCCACACCGAAGTCGCCGAGCTCGGCTTCATTGGTGAGATAGTAGACCTCCGCATTGTCGCGTACGCCCTCCTCGCGCAGAACATGCTCAAGGTTGAAGGTGTACTCGAAAGCCGCGCCCTCGCAGGTGCAGGTTCCGTGACCGGTACCCACCACGAAACGCAGTTTCTTTCCTTGACGGCAAGACTCGATCGCCTTCTGGAGATGCTCATTGGCCTCATGGGCGTGGGATGCCGTACACACCGACACAGTATTGCCGGCGTCAGGTCCCAACCCCTCAGTGGCCGCGAAATTCAACTTCGGGCCGGTGCAGTTGATGAGATAGTCATACTCGATCTCCACAGTTTGACCCTTGGTCTCTTCCATGGTCGATTCGGCCACTACGTACGGTGACTCGTGACCATTGCCACCCTCAGGGTAGACGGCTGTGGCGAGCCCCTGATGGAACTCGATCTTCTTGCGTTGATAGAGGGGCGCCAAGGGGAACAGCACCTTCTCTTGTTTCATTTTGCCCACACCCACCCAAATATTGGAGGGAATCCAATTCCATTGGGAGTTTGGTGAGACAACGATCACCTCGTGGTTTTTGCCGAGGATTCTCTTGGCATGCAGTGCTGCGGTGTGACCTGCCACACCCGCACCCAAAATCAGTAGACGCGCCATGGGGCCACCTGCTTAGCTAGTTTCATGGTGCCAACGTACACCCGCACCACCGGTCACACAAGGGCACAACCAAAGACATGGACACACTAGCCAAGGTATACCCCCTGGGGTATACTGGTCGCCATGTCTGTTCATAGATATATCATCGTTGGTGGGGTCGCTGGCGGAATGTCCGCAGCTGCGCGACTACGCAGGCTCGACGAGTCAGCCTCCATCATTGTGCTCGAGCGCGGGAACTATGTGTCCTTCGCCAACTGTGGGCTACCGTACTACGTCTCCGGGGAGATAGAAGCTGAAGACGCCCTGCTCCTGCAGACACCAGCATCCCTAGCTGCATCGCTCAACTTGGAGGTACGTGTTGGGCATGAGGTGGTGGCCCTTGATGCCAGCAAACATCAGGTGAAGGTCGCCACCCCCAGCGGTGAAGAGGTTCTCGAGTACGACACACTGATTCTCTCCCCCGGGGCTGTGGCCTCGCGCCCCCCCATTGAAGGACTCGACCACCCACGCGTCCACACTTTGCGAACCATCGATGATGCACGCAAACTAGAGAAAGCCGCAGGGTTGGGCGGAACCGCGGTCGTGCTGGGTGCGGGATTCATCGGACTCGAAGGGGCCGAAGCCCTCGCGCATCGCGGACTAGACGTCCATGTGGTCGAATTCGCCCCCCACGTACTGCCACCGTTAGAAAATGAACTAGCAACCCTCGTACGCCAAGAAATGCGGGCCATGGGAATGGCGGTCCGCGAATCGGTGGGCGCATCCAAGATCGACGACGAAGGGGGTCGGGCGCTGGTTCACCTCAACAACGGGGAGACGATCACCGCGGACACTGTTGTGTTGGCCACCGGGGTGACCCCCGACACTGCGTTGTTCGCTGAAGCCGGTGTAGTGTGCGAGCGCGGATTCATCGTGGTGGACGCCCATGGTAAAACCAATGTGGAGGATGTTTATGCCGTCGGGGACGCCACGTTGAGCAAGGATGCGATCACCAAGAAGGATCGCCCCAACCAGCTTGCTGGGCCCGCCAACCGTGCTGGGCGACTCGTCGCTGATGCACTCGGACCTCGTGGTGCTCGCGATATCCCGACCGTACTAGGAACCGCAATCCTGCGCATGGGGAAACTCACTGCTGCGATGACCGGCGCGAATCGTGGTGCCCTGGAGGATGCGGGGATCTCGTACACCACCATTCACGTGCATCCCGCCAACCACGCAGGTTATTTCCCTGGTGGTACACAGATGCACCTCATCGTGCACATAGATCCCACCACCGGGCGAATCCTGGGCGCACAAGGTGTGGGCCAGGATGGGGTTGATAAACGCATCGACGTTCTGGCGACCGCGATCCGTGGTGGGCTCACTGCTGCGGACCTCATCGACATTGACCTGTGTTACTCCCCGCCGTTTGGCTCCGCCAAAGACCCCATCACCATGATCGGTTTCGTGGCCGACAACGTGTTGAGTGAGCAGACTTCACTGTGGTACCCCGAGCAGTTGGAGTGGGCGCGTAGTTCTGCTTTGGTCTTGGACGTACGTACCGCCAAAGAATTCGCGACCGGGCACCTGCCCGAGGCGGTGAACATCCCCCATGTGGAGTTGCGCGGGCGCCTGGAGGAGGTACGCGCGTTAGCTGGGGATCGCCCCATCGCGGTGATGTGCCAATCGGGGGTACGCTCCTACATTGCACACCGAATCCTCGCCGGCAACGGTTTCACCTCACAGACCCTCTCCGGTGGCATGCTCACCCTGCGGGCCTGGCTAGGTGACGAAGCATCCACCGTACTCACCGCCACGGTGTGACAGGGGGACGGTATGAATTGTCACACCCCACCTCGTCACACCCCTGCAACACAAGGGGACGGGGCGTTTGTCACACCCTGGGCGTTTGTCACACCCTATGTGACAAACGCCCCGTCCCCTTGTGTTGCTGACCAATAGACCAACTAGTTCTCGACCAACCGAAAGGAATCACTATGTGTCGACCAGTACCCTGCAATGTCTGCGGGAAAACAACCTGGGCCGGATGTGGCCAGCATGTTGCCCAGGTCAAAGCAACAGTCCCCGCGAGCGATTGGTGCGGCGGCAAGCACACCCCCGAGGAGATCGCAGCCGCCAAACCCGAGGGTGGATTCTTCTCCCGCATGTTCGGCCGCTAAGCCCCACCTCTGCCACGCTCACCCACCGTGTCACGCTAATCCACCGTGTCTATTCGCGGAACACACCCAGCCCGTCTTTCCGCGGAGCGGACAGTGAGGCACAACCCCCTCGTCACCCTGCGGAGCACTGCGAGTCGCGCTGGCGCGCTCCGCAGCACCACGACGCAGACCAAGGGCAGGGATGCTTGCATTCATGCCGAGGTCAAGGAAGTGGTTGACGAACGAAGTGAGGAACACAGGCTCCGCGACTCGCAGGGTCCAGACTACCCAGTTGTCCCACTGTGGAGTCTGGATTCTGCGACTTCGCGCAGAAAGACGGGGTCGGGTGCGCAGAAAGACGGATTGGGGGGTGATAAACGCCGACGGACGGGGGTGTGTTAAATACGCCCACACTCGCAACTGTCATTCTGCGCGAAGTCGCAGAATCCAGACTCCACATTCACACGAATCAGGCTTCTGGGCGCTATCACTTGTGAAGTGAACTGATAATCCGATCATGGACGGTGTCCACATCGCCGAGACCGTCGACCTCAACGAGGAGACCGCGTTCGCGGTAGAAGGTGAGAAGCGGGGAGGTCTCATGCTCGTACACCTCAATACGGTGGCGCATCGTCTCCTCGGTGTCATCGGTACGCCCCTCAATGGCAGCCCTCTTCTTCATGCGCTCGGCTAAAGTTGCAGCATCAACCACGAGGGAGATCGCTGCATCCAGTTCCATATCGAGCCCCGCAAGGATTTCCTCCAAATCATGGGCCTGGTGGATCGTACGTGGGAAACCATCCAACAGGAACCCTGGTTGAGCATCCGGCTGGGCAAGTCGGTCAGCGACAAGAGCCTCCACAACCGAATCTGGTACGAGATCACCAGCGTCGATGATCGCTTTCACCTGGAGACCCAACTCGGTTTCGTTAGCAATATTCCACCTGAAGAGTGCACCAGTCGAAATCTCTGGGATCCCCAGTTCCTCAGCAACTTTCGTACCCTGTGTTCCCTTCCCGGCGCCCGGAGGACCCATGATCAGCAATCTCACCTACTCATCCTTTCCCTAGGATTCCCCATCACCATGAACTCTACTCTTTAGACCAGTACGCTAGCCAGCAACGCTACCCCGATCCAGTCATTCTGCGGAGCGTAGCGACTCGCAGAATCCAGAAACCGCAGTCGGCCAACTAGGTAGTCTGGACCCTGCGAGTCGCGGAGCCTGTGTTCCTCACTTCGTTCGTCAACCACTTCCTTGACCTCGGCATGAATGCAAGCATCCCTGCCCTTGGTCTGCGTCGTGGTGCTGCGGAGCGCGCCAGCGCGACTCGCAGTGCTCCGCAGGGTGACAGCGTGGGCAACACAAGGGGACATACCTTTGTGTCGCGCAGAAAAACGGAATAGAGGGAGTGTGACAAGGGGACAGTCCCCATGTCACGAGTCCAAGGATTCCAGGGGGTTGAGAATGGTGAACATCCAGGTGTCCGCCTCTTCGAAATCACCGTCGCGTACCCCATCGTTGACAACCTGGGGTACCCGATCGGCGCGAGGGTAGGAACCCAGAAACAGAACCTCACGACACGTACGATGCAGTCCCATGAGCGCTTCCTGAAGTCGGCGCTCAGCAATGTGGCCCTCAGCATCAATCGAGAAATGATAGTTGCCGATCTTGTCCTTGGTGGGGCGCGACTCGATGCGACACAGATTGATCCCGCGCAAAGAAAACTGCTCCAAAACCTCCATCAGGCCACCGGGATGATCCTCATTCAAGTGAACAACCAAACTAGTTTTGTCATGGCCGCATGGTGGTTCGGGCGGGAAAGGCCGGGCCACCAAGATGAAGCGGGTGACCGCATTCGGGTTGTCAGCGACACCCGAAGCCAGCGCCTTCAACCCATAAAGTTCACCAGCAGCCGAGGAACAAATCGCCGCGTCGTAGGGCGAATCCAGGTGGGAGACCTGCTCTGCTGCGGCAGCCGTGGACCCCTTCTCGGTGACCTCCGCATCAGGAAGATTCTCGGCCAGCCACTGGCGTACCTGGGCTGCCGCATGAGGATGGGTGACAATGTGACGTACGTCGTTCATCGAAGTGCCCGGGCGACTGTAGAGCCCGAACACCACAGGAAGCAGAATTTCCGCACGAATCTGGAGCAGCTCACCAGCCGATAGGGAATCACTAGTAGCCGTGACGATTCCCTCGATCGAGTTTTCGATGGGTACGATCCCGGCCTCCACATGACCAGCTCTGACCGCATCCAGGCAGGAGGTCACCGAAGGGAAAGGCTGAGTCTCACTGTCCAACCCCAAGGTCAGCAGGGCCTCATGTGTGAAAGTCCCCTCGGGACCCAGGTATCCAAGCATCCCCTCACAATACCGACAACTGCTCGCAGCTGCGCGTCATTCTGAAATCTGAGAGTGTTGATCATGCAAGCAGTATGGGCAACAGAGTTGCAGCATTGGTTACCCACCTTTCGTCTTTCTGCGCGAAGTCGCGAATCCAGACTCCACAGGTGCAACTGCCCAAAGGGGACGGGGCGTTTGTCACATTCTGACAACAATTGTTGTTTAGCCAGACGTGTTCCATTGAGTTTCAGGTAGTGATGGGGTGGCGGGAAATGTGACAAACGCCCCGTCCCCATTTGTCCGTTTGTCACACTACTGGTTGAGGGGTACGTGGAAGGACTCGGTGGCCCGTACTGTTGCTTGGGCGCGCTGGCGTACCTCACCACGGTGATTGATGGTCTCGTACTCGATCCCCAGGATGCCCACCTCGGGTTTGGTCTGTGAGCGCCGTTTCGAGGTGATGCGCCCAACAAGACTCAGTCGGTCCCCCGGGCGTGTGGCGCTCGGCCAGGCAAGAGCAACACCCAACCCGATCGTGTCAGTGAAACCCGCATCACACAACAGTCTCATGGTCATCGCCGCGGTGTGCCACCCCGAAGCCGACAATCCATGAAACGCGGTCTCCTGAGCGGTGTCATCACCCAGATGCCCCGGCTGCGGATCATAGGTTCGGGCAAAGTCAATGATCTCCTCCGCAGTCACCTCAATCTCTATCGTTGACCGAAAAGTGTCGCCACCATTGATCGCATCCAACCAATCAGACTCATACATGGTCCTATGGTACGCGCGTAAGCTCACCCGCCCCCGTCTTTCTGCGCACTGCGAGTCGCGCTGGCGCGCTCAGCAGCACAGGCTCCGTCGCAGAATCCAATGAACAGTCGACAATTGTCCAGTCTGATGGGCCCTGCGACTTCGCGCAGGGAGACGGTGGTAGAAGCACATGGGTGCCAGTGAAGCGGGCATCGCTGCCATGTTGCTGGGTTCACAGACCAAACTCTGCACGCCGATTCTCAGGAACCAGTTCCACGAACTCATCATGGGTGGAGATATAGGCAGAAATAAACGGACAATAGGGCAGGACGCTCCATCCTTCGTCTCGCGCATGAGTTAGTACGTGGCGTACGAGACCCCCTGCGATCCCCTGACCTGAATACTCCTGGGGTACCTCGGTGTGGGTGAGTGCCATGTGTTCCCCCTTGGTACGAAACGTGACCAACCCCACGAGCTCACCATCACTACGCGCCTCAAACTTGGTACCCACCATCGAATAGTCCACAGCACCATCGTCCCATACCGAGGTCAAAGATAACAGGATGTGGCAAGAAAGCAGACGGTGACAAACGCCGACGGACGGAGGTATTTTTGTCACTATGCTGGGGACTATGGACATCGAGGTAGCTCAGTGGTTGGTGTCGGGTGACGCTGAGGAAGCCATCTCCTTCGCCGAGAGTTTCGATGATCCCACCAGCCTGCGTACCGGCGAAAAACTACGCCAGCTCCTCCCTGCTGACAAGGCTGTTGCCGTACTCGATCTGGTCACTTGTCGCCGACGGGCCGTACCCAAACTCGGTGAGCTCGCCCCCCTGCTCTATCTCACCCGGGACTCCCTCGAACAGGCCACCCGCTGGGATGTGGCCCAGTGGAGGGCACGGCGCCTAGTCGAGTACGCGGTGACCAGTGTGACGGACGGCGGATGTGGTGTCGGAATCGACTCCCTAGGATTCCTGGCTGCCGGACTCAACGTTATCGCCCTGGAACGCGACCCTGTGTTGGCCACTTTTGCTACCGCGAACCTGCGCGCTGTTGTGGGGGAGCAATCCACTCAATGGGGACCCACCACAGTTCAGATCGATGGACCCTGCGACGGAGCCTGTGCTGCGGAGCGCGCCAGCGCGACTCGCAATGCGCAGGGAGACGACCCACTCCGTCTTTCTGCGCGAAGTCGCAGAATCCAGAAACCACAGTCATGCGGTGATGATGCGGCTCCATCCTTTGAGGTACGAACTATCGACCTCACCGAGTCAGAGGATTGGATGCCCACCGAGGACCACCACGTGCTATTCCTGGACCCTGCTCGGCGTACTTCGCGGGGACGCTCCTGGGACATCAAAGACCTAAGTCCCTCGTGGGAGTTTGTTGAATCGATGATCGGACGGGTTCCCGGTGGGGTGGTGGCCAAACTCGCCCCAGGGTTCCCTCATCACCTGCTCCGCGATGAGGACCACGTCACCTGGGTTTCTCACCACGGCACCTTGGTGGAAACCACACTGTGGGCGGGTCTCGATGTTCCCTCACGCCGGGATGTGATCGTGATCACCAAAGGAGCGAAGGGGCTTGGCCCGCAACTGAACACTCTCCACATCGGCGATCACCAGCTTCCCGCCCCTGGTCCTCTTGGGCAGTACGTCTATGAGCCTGATCCTGCGATCATTCGTGCTGGTGGAATCCCGGATATTGCCCAGCTCACCTCTAGTCATCCTGTCGCTGAATCCATCGCGTACCTCACCAGCGACCTTCTGATCCCAACCCCCTTTGCCACTGCTTTCCGGGTGATCGAGGTTTTCCCCTATAGCGAGAAGGCCCTCAAGTCGTGGGTACGCTCCACCAAGATCGGCACCTTGGAGATTAAGGTACGCGGACTCGGCATCGACCCCGCTGAGCTTCGCCCCCGCCTCAAACTCGCAGGCAAAACCCAGGCCACCATCATCCTCACCCCCACCATCCATGGCCCGCAGAACCTGGTAGTTGAGCGACTATAACAAAGGGGACGGGGCGTTTGTCACATGGTGAGTACGCGATCGCAGCGCGCTGCTACGGACTCATCGTGGGAGATAACCAGGATGGGGCGCTGATCTACACCAGCGAATAGTTCATCCATGAGGGCATCGGCGGTTTCACGATCCAGGTGTTCGGTTGGTTCATCGAGGATCAGCAAACGATAGTCACCCACGAACAGCCGCGCGAGAGCCAGGCGGCGAGCCTCCCCACCCGACAGGCCCACACCCATTTCACCTGTTTGACGGTCCAACGGAATATCTAAACCAGCCTCCACCAAAGCCGCGCGTACCTCATCTTCGGAAGCATCCTTATTCCCGATGCGAACATTCTCAGAAATCGTGGTGGAGAAAATGTGGGCATCCTGCGCAAGATAACCGATCCGGCCCGCAGTCACCAGCTCACCATCCACCACAGGAATCAACCCCATGATTGTCGCCGCCAATGTGGTCTTGCCCACACCGGAGGGACCCATCACACCCACAGCTTCACCGGCACGAAGACTCAACTCCAACCCATCAGCAACACGGTCAAAACCAGGCCACCCAATCGCGAGCCCCTTCGCCACCAGGGACGGCTCCTCGCTCGCATCGCGCACCTGAACATCCCCGATCCCGATCGGCGGCGCATCAATAATCGACGTCACGCGCAACAGAGATGCCTTCGCCCGAGTCCAGGTTTGGGCGGCTTGAGCGAAGTTCGCAAACACCTCATGCAACGCTAAGGGTACGAGCACCATCACCGCGAGCATTGTCTCCCCCAAAGACCCGTTAACCACACCCACAGCACCAATAATCAGACCACCCAGGACGCCAATCCCCGAAGCCAACACCTGCAACCCTGCGCCGATCCCCTTGGCCCACGCTGACTTTTCCTCAACATCAACAAGCGCCTGATCCACCGCGTCCATCCGCTCAATGGCCTGCCCGCGCGCTCCATAGGCAGCCAGGTCAATCGCATTACGCGACAGGTCATGAACCACCACACCCAGGTCGCCACGCAGGGGTACGGCTCGTTCATCATCGCGCAGGGACACCCGCTGGGTCAGCCAGGGGACGAGCAGACCACCCCCGATAGCTGACACCAACACGGCCACAGCAACACCTGGGGAGAACACAGCCAACATCGCGCACACACCTAGGACCACCACACCAGCCGACAGGAAGGGCTGCACGATGCGGACAATCACATCCTCGATACCATTCACATCAGCCACCACCCGTACCAACAAATCACCCTGCTTGCGGCCCAACAACGTGGTTTTCGCCAGAGCTTGGTAGGTCTTCAACCGAAGGGCCGACTGCATGGACAGGGCAACCGAGTGTCCCACCAGGCGCTCCACGTACCGGAAAACCCCACGCGAGATACCAAAGAACCGCACCCCCACCGCAGCCACAGCCAGCGCCTCAAACAGCGGATGCTGGGCGGCACGCGACAACATCCACGCCGAGGTACCCATCAGCGCAATCGTTGCCCCCGAGGCTAGCGCACTGAGCAGGATCGCCAACGCGAGACGACCCTTCGCACCGGGCACGGCATTCAGCAGGCGGTACACCAACCTCAGCAAAGGGGAACCTTTCGCCAGGAGAGAGGGTACGGGTTTCTCTTCATCTTCAACCAGTACGGGCGGGCGCTTCTCACCCGTGGCGTCTCCGGTGTTGTCTTGTGAAGTCTCCTGGGTTTCTTCGGGTTCCTCACTTTCATCAGAAACCGTAGCTTCCACCAACTCTCCAGTTTTATCCGGCTTCTCCAAGCTTCCAGCTGTCTCCAGTTCCTCCGCTTCCATGGCGGTTTCACCAACGACCTCTCCCCCAGTTTCGTCAGCCAGTGCTGGCAATGATTCCACGTCGCGTGGGTTGATTTCGACGACACGATCAGCTTCCTGCAGTACGGCCGATCTGTGCGACACCACGAGTGCTGTGGCACCCGAGTCGCGCACACTGCTGAGCACCTTCGCCTCCGTATCAGTGTCCAACCCTGCTGTTGGCTCATCCAGGATCAAAAAGCGAGCCGTACCATAATTGATTCGGGCCAGGGCGCGGGCAATACCCACCCGGCGACGCTCCCCCACTGAGAGCCCCTCCCCTTCTTCCCCGACTTCACGGGAGGGTTCCAGGTTTCCAGCCCCCGCTAAACCTAGAACCTCGCGTACCTGCTCTTCGGTGGCTTGCCGATAACCCAGGCGTACGTTATCGGCAATCGTGCCATCGAGCATTCCGGGGATCTGCGGGACATAAGCGATCGTTTCACGCCACCTGTCCAGATCGAGTACACGGGCGTCCACACCACCCAAGGTCAGCGCCACATCCTCAGTTTCACTGGGGGTGAGGAAACCCAGGATGCAGTTCACGACAGTGGTCTTACCGCCACCGGATTTCCCGGCGAGGGCAACAATCTCACCAGGGTTGACCTCAAGGGTGAAGGGTCCCACGGTGGTGCCCGTCTGCGGGTAGGTGTACGCGAGGTTGTTGATCACCACCGAGGGTGGGTAGTTGTCATCCCCCGTCTTTCTGCGGGAGGTCGCAGAATCAATAAGCACACTGGGTAGCGAGATAGTATCTGGACCCTGCGAGTCGCTTCGCTCCGCAGGGTGACGGGAGGGGGGGGCATCATCCGCAGGGAGACGGGGAGGGAGTGCACCGTCCGCAGTAAGACGGGGAGGGAGTGCACCGTCCGCAGGGTGACTAGGTTCGGGGACACCGGCGCGGTCGATTTCTTTGAAAGCCGCCTCAGCGGCAGCCAATCCGTGGGCGGAGTCGTGATAATGGACACCCACTTGGCGAATGGGCAGATAAACCTCGGGGGCGAGAACAAGAACGAACAATGCGGCATAGAAATCCACCTGCCCGTAGAGCAGGCGCGTACCAATCACTAAAGCGATCACCGCCACAGCCAGTGTGGCGAATAATTCCAAGGTGAAGGCCGACAGAAAAGCCATACGCAGGATCCCTAGGGTTTCACGGCGGTTGGCATGTTCGGTACGTTTCAGACCTTGGGCTTGAGCCTTGGCACGACCAAACACCTGAAGGGTGGGTAATCCCGAGATGAGGTCTGCGAAATGGTTGGCGAGACGGGCCTGAAAAGCCCACCTGGTAGCAATCTTTTTCTCAGTGTTTTTCCCGATCAGAATCATGAGGATAGGAATGAACGGAATGGTCACAGCAATGATCGCTGCAGAGAGCAGGTCATTGGTCACCACAGCAACCAGGAGAATGACCGGTACGGTTGCGGCCAGCAACAGTTGGGGAAGATATTTAGAGAAATACCCATCAAGGGCATCCAACCCTTGAGTCACCAGGTTAACCAGGTTCGACGAGGAGGATGTCTGATGCGCGGGATGATCCAAGCGGGCAGCAAGAATATCCCTGCGCAACTGGGATTTCACAGCAGCAGAGGTACGCTGGGCGAGCCACGCGGACAACCAGGCGAGAATCCCACGACCAACCAAAACAAGGATCAACAACCCCACAGCCAACGCAACACCCTCCATGGTGTGGGAGGCAAACACATCGGTCACAGACCGCGAGATCAGATGGGCTTGACAAAGGATCAGTACGGCAGTCAGGCATCCCACCACCACACCAGAGATGAGATACCCCTTGGTTGCTGAGGCTCGCCTAATCAGCCGAGGATCAATCGGACCACGCCCGCGCTGCTTCTCGGTCGAGGGTTGGGTTTCAGTTTCTGCCATGTCATCCTTCACGAATCGCTGGGTCTCATTCTAGGGGGTGGGACAGTGGGAGGTAGGCACCGAGTCACACCCCACCACTGTCATTCCGCGGAGCACTGCGAGTCGCTTCGCTCCGCGGAATGACGGTGGTGGTGGGTCGGTGGGTGTGTGACAAACGCCCCGTCCCCTGGGACAGGTGTGTGACAAACGCCCCGTCCCCTGGGGCAAATAAGTACGGGGCCGCTGACGCGACCCCGTACGTTGGTTTAGTGACAATGATCAGTTCTGTGTGTTGACTGTCAAAGCAGGAATACTCACCGTGTTCAGGCGGCGCCTGAAGACGAAGAAGTAGCTCCATGCTGTGTAAGCCAGAACCACAGGCACCAAGCACACGGCCGCGATGGTCATGAGCGTGAGTGTGTGATTCGAGGAAGCAGCACTGGTCATATCGATCAGGGTCTTGTCAGCGAAGCCGAGGCCCGTGTTCATGTGGAGGAAGATCATCACAACGAGCATGGCTGTTGCGATAGTCGTACCAATGAACGCCCATCCGTCACGCTTCTTGGAGTTCATCCACCAAGCGAAGCACAGACCGGCAAGGGCCAAGATTCCGACAACCCAGGCGAGCAGACCGAACAGGTCGGTTGCACCTTCACCGGGGAACCAGGGAACACCCAGTACACCGTTCGGGCCCATGCGGAGGTTACCCCAGACCACGAAGATCAGCATGAGAACTGCTGCCACGAGGCCGAGAGTGCTACCGTATTCTTGGGCACGATCATGGACGGCACCCCTGGTCTTCAACGCCACGAAGTATGCTCCGTGTGCGAGGAAGAGGGCAACAAACAACAGGCCACCAACAAGGGCGAAGACGTTGGTCAACACCACGAGCAGGAGGTTCCATTGATCGAGTCCACCGGCCACAAAGACCGCTTCGTTACCGAAGGCAGCTGGGGCCATACCCACTGGAATACCAGCGAGGAACCATGCGAAACCAACACCGAGAACCAGTGCGGGGATGAATGATCCAATGGCCATCAGCCAATCCCAGGTGTACCTCCACTGGGGGGCTTCCCTCTTGGAACGATACTCGAAGGCGACACCACGAAGGATGAGGCCAACAAGGACCAGGAACAAGGGGAGATACAAACCGGAGAAGAGGGTTGCATACCAGGCTGGGAAAGCGGCGAATGTCGCACCACCAGCGGTCAGCAACCATACTTCGTTACCATCCCAGTGAGGTCCAATGGTGTTGATAACCACGCGACGTGCCTGGTCATCTTTGCCCTTCTCGCCTTTACCGAGGAAGGGAACCAACATTGCGACACCAAAGTCGAATCCTTCAAGAACGAAGAACCCAATCCAGAGCACCGCAACAAGAATGATCCACAGTGGCTGTAGGCCGAAAGCTTCAGCAGCTAAAATAGTCATGATTCATTCCTTTCTCAGTACGCGAAGGAGAGCTCTTCGCCCTCATCCTTGATGGAAACCTTTTCAGCGGCTGGCAGACCCATCTTGATGTACTTGAGCAACAGGCCGACCTCAACTACTGCGAGGAGACCATAGATTGCGGTGTACAACACCAGGGACAACCAGACGGGACCCGTACCCACAGTGGGGGAAAGGCCTTGAAGTGTTGGCATAACGCCGTTGACGATCCAGGGCTGACGACCCATCTCGGTGAAAATCCAACCGAAAGAGTTCGCAAGCAACGGAAGCACAGGCATGCAGATAGCCAAGCAGGTCCAGAACCAACCGGGGTTTGGAACCTTGCCACCGCGTGTGACAACGAGCATCACGATGCCGCCCAGCATAGCTAGGAAGCCAATACCCATCATCAAGCGGAAGCTCCAGAAGGAAACACCCACGCTGGGGACCATGTTAGCTTCAGCCAACGACCCTTGGATAGCGGAATAGGAGGTGGTTTGTAGAGACGAACCTTCCACCCATTCGCCAGCCTTACGATCAAAGAACCGATAGCCGTTGGGGCCAATCTGATTTGCTTTGACATCGTCAATGGTTTGAATGTTCTTCGTACCATAGAGCCAGTTCAGCAAACCTGGGAATACTTCAGCCTTGGGAACGATCTGGAAGCCAACCTTGGCAGAGTCAGCGAGTGGCTCTTTCAGGTTTTCAGCGGCAGCCATCTTCATGGGCTGGTGTGTCACCAGCTGCTTTCCGAGGAAGTCGCCAGTCACGATGGTGAAAACGCCAGCGATGACGAGAACCCATGCGCCCATCTTGAGGCCCTTGCGGTACGCGGTCAAGTCACCCTTGGGTGCCTTCTCCTTGGAATTCTTGACCAAGAGATAGAAAGCAGCACCAGCCATGAAACCACCAGCTGTCACGAAGGACGCTGCGATGGTGTGTGGCCACTGGGTGAGGAAGGCCGGGTTCAAGATCACCTGAAGGAGGCTATCCAGCTCTGCGCGCTGGGTGGCCGGGTTGTAGCTTGCACCCGTGGGGTTCTGCATCCACGCATTAGCTGCGACGATGAAGATTGATGAAATGAAGGTACCAATCGCGCCAAGCCAAATGGTGACGAGGTGGGCCTTCTTGGACAAGCGATCCCACCCGAAGATCCACATTCCAAGGAAGGTGGATTCGAGGAAGAACGCGATAAGGGCTTCAAGGGCGAGAGGAGCACCGAAGATGTCCCCGACGAAGCGGGAATACTCCGACCAGTTCATACCGAACTGGAACTCCTGCACGATACCCGTGACAACCCCCATTGCGAAGTTAATCAGAAACAAACGTCCAAAGAACTTCGTCAAACGCAAATAGGCATCATTGCCTGTTTTGTTCCAGATGGTCTGTAGCACCGCGGTCAACACACTCAATGCGATCGTGAGAGGCACGAACAAGAAGTGGTAGACCGTTGTGATGCCAAACTGCCACCTGGCAATGGTATCCGGACTCATAGCGGAAAACTTATCGTTTTCTCCAAGCTAATGCAATTCACCTGTCCTTATTAATGAACAGGCTTGCGAAGATAACTTTCATCCTGTAGTGCATGGCTTGGACACCGATGACATCTTCTCAACGGTGCTGATGTTTCTTTGGAGGGTACGAGTTGGGCCTTTTTAGTACGCAAAGGAGAGCTCATCATCGTCATTTTTGATGGTGATCTCTTCAGCTTCTGGTAAACCCATCTTGATGTATTTCAGCAACAAACCAACCTCGACCACTGCGAGCACCCCATACAAGACAGTGAACCCGATCAGTGTGAACAGTGCAGGGCCTGTCCCCACAAACGGAGAGTGGCCTTCAGCGGTGGTCATGACACCGTTGACGATCCAGGGTTGGCGTACCATTTCTGTAAAAATCCATCCGAAGGAATTACCCAGCAGCGGGAACAGCGGCAGTGCGAGACACACCAGTGTCCACAGCTTGCGAGGTTGAGGTATCTTTTTTCTGTCTGTGGCAACCAGGAGGAGGATTCCACCCACACCGGCCAGGAAACCTAGTCCCATCATCAAACGGAAACTCCAGAAGGCGACTGGAACATTGGGTGCAATGGAGTAGGAGTCCGGAACATGATCGTTGACCCCATAGTTCAGATAGAGCACACTGCTTTCTCCGTACTGCAAAGGTGTTCCTTCGATCCATCTCCCATTAGGAGAGGTACGGTCCCAGTGATGATACCCCTGAGTGTCCACTTGGTATGTCAGGATTGTTTCCATATCTGGGGCGATCATTGTTCCATAAAGTACGTTGATCAGTCCCGGGAAAACCTCAACACCCGGAATGATCTGGAAACCAACCTCCCCGCCTTTGCCCACATACTCAGGGGACAACAGGTTTTCTGCTGCCGCCATTTTGATGGGTTGGCTGACCACCATTTCTTTGCCCAACAAATCACCAGTGATGACAGTGAGCACCCCGGAGACGATCAGAATCCAGGAACCAAACCGCAGCCCCGTACGATAGGCACTCACATCATCTGCAGGGGCCTTGTCGCGGGCTTTGGTGACGAAGAGGTAGAAAGCTATCCCAGCCATAAAACCACTACCCACCATCATGGAGGTGGCGATGGTGTGAGGCCATTGGGTGAGGAACACCGGGTTGGCGATGACTTCGGTGAAGCTATCCAAGGTGGCACGATTCTGCTCAGGATCATAATGTGCCCCGGTGGGATTTTGCATCCATGCATTAGCGGCAACAATAAAGATTGATGAAATAACCGTACCCATCGCTGCAATCCAGATGGACAACAGATGAACCCTCTTCGACAAACGGTCCCACCCGAAGATCCATATCCCCAAGAAAGTGGATTCGAGGAAGAACGCAATCAGAGCTTCCAGGGCCAGTGGAGCGCCGAAGATGTCCCCCACAAAACGGGAATACTCCGACCAGCCCATGCCGAATTGAAACTCCTGCACGATGCCTGTGACAACCCCCATAGCGAAGTTGATCAAAAACAGACGCCCAAAGAACCTGGTTAACCGCAAGTAGGCATCTTTGTCTGTGTTGTACCACAGGCTCTGCAACACCGCTGTGAGCACACTCATAGATATGGTCAGAGGTACGAACAGGTAGTGGTAAACCGTGGTGATGCCAAACTGCCAGCGAGCAAGACTATCCGGACTCATAAGCTGAAACTTATTCGGTTCTCAAGACTAAAGCAATTTTTGGCACCCCAATCAGCTACACTGGGTGATACCTGCCACCATGAAAAAGGAGCCCATCATGGGAACTGCCCTCATTATTATTGTCATCCTCGCTGTTTTGATCGTACTGTGGATTATTGGTGTCTATAACCGTATGGTCAAAGCCGAGAATCAGGTCGAATCGTCGTGGAACCAAATCGATGTGGAACTTCATCGCCGTTATGATCTCATCCCGAATCTGGTCAACACTATTAAAGGTGCGACCTCCCATGAGCAGGACACCTTGGAGGGTGTCATTGGGTTGAGGAATTTCGCTGCTGGTTTGGCAGGTTCCAAAGCTGACCCGGCAGCACGTGCCAAAGCCGAGGAGCAGTTGACTTCACAGCTGAGGAGCCTGGTGAATGTGACGATCGAAAGATATCCGGAGCTGAAAGCGAACGAGAACTTCCTGAAGATGCAGGATGATTTGAAAATGATTGAGGATCGTCTCGCCAATGCACGCCGGTATTACAATGCGAATGTTGAAAACTTCAACACTCTCATCAAGTCTTTCCCGAATTCGATGATCGCGGGTGGTCGCTTCACGAAGGCGACATACTTCCAGATCCAGGATCCCGAGTTGCGCTCCAACCCGGTTGTTGATTTTGGTACGCCATCAGCTGCCGCAGCCCCCGCAGCTGCTCCCGCTGCCGTACCTGAAGTGGCTGCTGCTCCTGCCCCAGCAGAAACCCCGATGATCCCCACCCAGGTCTCTGATCCTTTCCCGGAAACCCCAGCACCGGCTGGTGACTATTCCCAACCGGATTTCTCCCAGCCATCTGGGGTGAAAGACGACAAGTAAGTGTTGAAAGACGACAAATACGAGAATCTAGCAAGTGCCCCCTATCCGATTGTTATCTTCGACATCGATGGGACACTGATCAACACCATCGATCTCATTGTTGCCTCCTATCGCCATGCCCTGATGAGTGTTGTGGGTGAGGAAGGCGATGAGACGGAGATTCGTCGCTGGATTGGTCGCCCACTCATGGACGCCTTTGGCAGCCTCCACCCGGACAAAGCCCCTGAGTTGCTCGACACCTATCTCGAATGGAACCACCAACACACCCCAGAGATGCTCGCCGAGTACGAGGGTGTCTCACAGATGATTGATGATCTTCTTGATTCATCTCTGCGCATAGGTGCTGCCACCTCGAAACGCCGTGAACCAGCACGGTGGTGCCTGGAACTAGCTGGGTTAGCTGGTCGCGTACCACTACTGGCAGCCGCAGAGGACACCACCGCCCACAAACCCCATCCCGAACCCCTGTTGCATGCCTTGGCCCATCTCGGTGGTCACCCCAGCGAGGCTGTCTATGTTGGGGATGCTGTGGTCGACATCCAAGCCGCGCACGCAGCGGGCATGGATTCGATAGCGGTCACTTGGGGAGCAGGGGTGGAACGTGACCTTCGAGACGGTCAACCCACCGCCATGGTGAACACGATTGGCCAATTAACAAATATTCTTCTCGGCTCCTCCCCCACGCTCACCACACCACCGTCCGAGGGAATTTTCTAGAAAATATGAGCTTTCGTGAGAAAACTCTTGTGAGAGGGGCTTGGTATTCCTCCTTGTCAACTGGGGGAATCCCGTGAAGCTTGACCGCTATTCGCGCCCACTAGGTAGAATCTCATAGTGGATTCCATGCCAGCGGGACACAGCTTTCGATGTCTGGAGTCACTGTGATAACGCCACCGACCGGCGCAAGGGAAGCGTCGCCCAACCATCCACCCAGATCATGAAACGGGGGAACCACCTCATGAGAAACACATTAGTTCATTCCTCCGACGTGTTTTCGTAGGAGAAACAATGAAAAAGATCATACCCACACTTCTAGCACTCGTCATGCTGGCCTTCCTCGTACCTTTTTCTGCATCCGCAGAACAAAAGGTATCCAACCCAACCGTACGCGGGGGAATCGATGGACTCGACTCCAACCCACTCGTCGGCGAACACAACAGCTATGCCTGGTGTAGCGAGATGTTCCACCAAACAGAAGGCGACTATCTGTGGGTGGGCATGAACAGGGACCTCGCCGGGAATATTCTCGCCCGTGGCGCCAACAACACCCCCGGGATGTATCAAGTTTTCTCCATCCCTGAACCCAATGGTGACATGGCTGGAAGGATCTACCGGCAACGAGCCTCCGATCCTGATGCCGCGTGGGAACTGGTCTATGCCAGCCCGATTGTTTCCGGGTTCCGTCGAATGATCGTCTTCAATGACGACCTCTATGTGGTCGGTGCCACCACGAACACACCCGTGGCTGACTATTCCATGGTCTTCCGCTTCTCCAAAGACTTCAAACCCGGTGACAAGCCAGAGATCGTTTTCTGGGAGAATCTGCCCAGCGACAACAACGAGCACTTCCGTGCAGCCACAGCCACCGACACTGAACTTTACGTAGGCACCTTCGATTCGAAGATCTATGTGACCAATGGGCGTGATCTGACCAACCTGACACCGAATGCTGGCAACAACTCTGTTGGATGGACGCAGTTCATCGACTTCGCTGACTATGGGATCACCGACTCCGTCTGGGATATTTTGGCCTTCAACGGTTCCATCTATGCCTTCCTCGCCTACAAGGCTTATCTCGATCCGGCCACCATTACTAGCGCTGAGGATATCGAGTTGCGTGGATTCCGCGTGGTCAAGATCACACCAGGGCCGAATGGTTTGGACGTACGAGAAATCGTGGGTGATGACGGTTCGCCGTACCCCTTCGGAATGGGCTCCACCTCCACGGCTTCAGCTTCCGGATTCCTGTCCACCACCTTCGACAAAGACTATGTCTATGTCACTACCTTTGCCTCCGGACCAGCCATTGCTGTTGCCATGTTGCGTGGATACTACAAAGAAGCCTTCACCATGCTCTTTGCGCCCGCCCAGATCTACCGTTTTGATGATCAAGACAAGTGGGAGGTTCTCGTTGGTGATCGCCAAGGGGATCGTGTGGCTGTTGATTCCGCTGGGCGACCCGTACCCCATGTGGGCAATCAGCGCGCTGGCTTCTCACTCCTACCAGATGACAAAGCCAACGTGTCCTTCAACCAATACACCTGGTGGATGGCTGAGCATGAAGGAAAGCTGTACGCCACCACCTGGGATATGAGCACCTTCAAGGAACAGTACGCGGTGTTCACCAACAGGTATATCGACACCCAGCGCCCCGGTGCGGGAGCCGTCCTCAATGCTCACTATGCTGATCTTGCACGACTCCATTTCTTGTTGATGCGTGACGCTCACCTGATCGACTTTGATGCCATCGCCACCAGTTTGGATATGTATCTCCAAGGGATCGAAGGAACCACTATTGAAACCCCCGAAGAGTTGCGGGGAATCGTCCAAGGAGCCGTAGGCATTATAGCTAGGGCTCTGCCAACCGCTGACTTCCGAGCAGCGATATTGTGGCTGATCGATATCATCATCGAAGTCATTGAAGAAACCGACGACAACGAACTCAGCGCCCGTGAACTCACAGCATTGATCATGGAGTATTTCTCCTTCACCAGCGAATACTTCGCTGACGGATCAGATCCTGCTGGATTTGATCTGTTCGTCACCGACGATGGCCGCAACTTCAACCCTGTGACCGTCAACGGTTTCGGCGACAAGTTCAACTATGGCGGACGCGTGATGGTCTCCTCTGAGCATGGACTCCATGTGATGACCGCCAACCCCTTCAAAGGTGGGCAAGTCTGGAGAGCCGACCCCATGACCCTCGGGGTTTATCCCAATGGACCAACACAGGTGTCGTTGTCGAAGAACTCATCAACAGTGATGACCGTACTGGTCACAGACGCCGGGTCAACAAATTCCACCCTGCAGATGAACTACAACAGTGCCATTGTCACTGCACAACTCATCAAGAGGGCAACCACAGATGTGGACGACATCACGTGGGACAACCGGATTGTCATGAACCCTGCCAAGAACACTCGACAATATGTGGTTACTGAGACAGTCAACACCCATAAGGCCGACATCTATGATGTGGTGCTGACACCGAATGCCAGTGGGCGCGAAGATGTGACCCTCACCTTCTCGATTGATGGGATCGCCGCCTCGCGTACTGTCAACGTCGGTGTCAACTCAACCACCCCCGGCGATAAATCCGCTCTGGCGAGTCTCATCAACGAGGCCAGCTATCTGAGCCGGTCCGACTACGAAACCGACTCGTGGAAGGTCTTCCTGTTGGCCTACACCGAGGCCCTGACCATCTACAACAAGAACGCCTCACAAGCAGAAATCAGTGCAGCCATTCTGGGGCTCACCCTTGCCATGGATGGTCTGGTGTTGTCTGTCGCACCCGAGGGATACACCACGATCACCACTGAGGATGACCTGAGAAAGATGAAGGTCAACGGCAAATATTGGCTAGCCAACGACATCGAACTCACCAAACCGTGGGCGCCCATCGCCCACTTCACCGGCACCCTGGATGGCAACGGCCACACCATCAGTGGGCTAACCATCAACAACCCGAACCTCTGCGATCAAGGTATGTTCCGCTACGCCACTAGTGGAGCCACCTTCAAAGACCTCGAACTCGTGGTCTCTGACGCTGGTGTGAAAGGCTACTGCCACGTTGGGGCCCTGGTTGGTTTGGCCGACGGAGTCAAGATCATTGGTGTACGGGTCAACCTGGGAGATGGCGGTGTCAACGGCTACATCTATGTCGGTGGAATTGTTGGGCGAGCCAACAACTCGGTCATCGCTGGCTCCTTCGTTTATGGACGAAACGGACTCAACGAGATCTATGCTGGTCATCCCGAATCCAAGGCGGATGTTCACGTCCAAGCTCGCTACACCGTTGACAGCTGGGTTGGTGGCATGGTCGGATACTCGTACCACACCGCTATCTCGTCTAGCGCCTCGTACGTCAATGTCACTGGTTATTCCGGCGTGGGTGGCCTCGTGGGCTACGCCTATGGGACAGGAATCGAAAACTCCTTCGCCCGTGGATATGTCCATGGTTTGGTGACCACGACGGGAACCGCTGCCAAACCTGTGATCCACTATGGTGAAAACATCGGTGGTCTCATTGGCACGGTTGCTGGGACCTGTGCCTTCGAGAATGTGTACGCCACAGGTGTGGTGGAAAGTGATGGGAACCGTCGGATCAATCCTTTGATTGGGTACGCCTCCAGCCACGCTATCTTCCGTGGACACAGCTACTATGACACCGATGTGGCAGCCAAGTCCACCGTCGGTGAGCAGGACATGTCTAACCTGTCCGATCAAAGAGTCCATGGGGTCTCCACCGCTGACATGCGTTCGATCAAGACCTTCACCAAGGGTGGGGCCACCTGGGACTTCGACACCATCTTCGATATCGGCTGGTTCAATGGCACCCCCGCTGCGACGGACACCTATCCGTACTTCAAGCTGGGACTAGCCCTGCAATCGAGCCCGCCGATCATTCGCGGAGTCACCTCGAGTTCATCGACCATCACTGGGGTGGGAACTAGTGCTGCGGCCACAATCGCAGTGACCCTGCCCACGGGTGCAACCGTGCAAACCTACACCGACAACAACCTCGAATGGAGCGTCCAGGTTCCACCATCGGTCACGTTGGAGGAGGGCGATGAGATTCAGGTGACGCAGATCGAAGTGGGTCTGGAAGAAAGTCAGCCCGCCCAAGTGGTTGTGGAATCCTATAGCCCAATCAACATCACTGCGACCATGGATGTGGACAACCGTAGTGGGGCTACTGGCCAGCAGCAGATCGGTGACGTACTGAGGTATTCGGTGACTATCACCAACACTGGGCTCGAATCCCAGTGGGCGGATCGTCTCCAGATTGTTGAGGTTGTTCCCCAAGGAATGACACTGATTCCTGGGACCGTACGTTATGGGTCCGACACTGTTCGTGGAACATCGTTGAGCTACGCTGTTCCCCAGAATTCGAGCACAACCAGTGTTCGTGGGTATTCTATGAACACCACAACCGGGAAACTGGAGATTCGTTTGGGCGATGTGAAACTTGCTGGTGGGACAAGTATCACCATCGAATTCGATGTTCGCATCGATTCTCTAGGCAAGACCACGGTGTTGAAGGGTACTGAGGTGATCGCCAACCGCGTCTCCTTGGATTCCCCAGACAACAACGTGATCACCTGGGTGCTCATTGACCAGGAGGGAACCACTCATCAGTCATCCGAGATCACACAGCAGTGCCTGATCTCGCCAGACACCGACGAGTAAAGCCGGGGGAATCACACAGTGGGTCGTCTTGTTCGCAAGGCGACCCACTGTTGTTAAGGGGACGGGGCGTTTGTCACGAGGGGACGGGGCGTTTGTCACATACAGTGTGACACGGGGACGGTATGAACTGTCACACACCGTCCGTGGGCAGTCACAGTCCTGTCCGGGGACTATTGTGGAACCCATGCAACCGTCGGTGACCAGAACTGCGATCGTCATGACACTCGCTGCGATCATCAGTGTTCAAGTGGGTTCCTCGCTGGCTAAGGATCTGTTTGAGATCACTGGTCCAGTGGTAATGGTGTGGTTACGCCTCACCACGGCAGCGATCATTCTTCTGGGTTTCGTACGCCCGAATCTGAGTGGCCATTCTCAGCGGGACTGGCTGGTTCTTGGTGGATATGCTCTGGCATTGGTGGGAATGAATACTGCCTTCTATCAGGCGATCGAGCGGATCCCCATCGGTTTGGCTGTGACCTTCGAGTTTTTGGGGCCACTAAGTGTTGCTCTAGCAAAAAGTCGGGGGGTACGCGACCTGCTCTGGGTGGGTCTCGCAGGACTCGGGGTGGCCCTATTGGGATGGTCCCCCGGCTCCCTGTCGTTGACAGGTGTCGGGTTTGCTCTGCTGGCAGGACTCTGCTGGGCGGGGTATATCCTCATCACCCCGCACGTGGGGAGATGTTGGAGTGGTGGGCAACCAGTGCTTGTCGCCAACCTTGCTGGTTCCCTTGTTCTGCTGATTCCCGTACTCCACATCGCGGGAGGTATCCTCGCCACACCCTGGGTATGGGTAATCGGTTTAGCTGTCGGGTTGCTCAGTTCCGTCATCCCGTACCTCCTGGAACTGCGTGCACTGCGCACCCTCGACCAACGAATCTTCTCCATCCTGATGTCCCTCGAACCCGCCATGGCGGCCTTGGCCGCCCTCATCATTCTCAGCGAACGGCTCAGCCCCACTGATGTCATCGCCATGGTCTGTGTGATGATCGCCTCCATCGGTATCACCTGGACTTCCCGCAGTAGCTATGTTGGTTAATACTGGCCCCATTTGTCGCAGGTAACTGTGTCGGTGGGACAGGCACTCCCTCGTCATTCTGCGGAGCACTGCGAGTCGCGCTGGTGCGCTCCACAGCACAGGCTCCGCGACTCGCAGAATCCAGAAACCATGACTCACCTCCGTCATTCTGCGGAGCGCAGCGACTCGCAGAATCCAGAATCCACAGTCGCATTAATGTGATTTCTGGACCCTGCGACTTCGCGCAGGGTGACGGAGGGTGGTGAGTGGGACAGAGATGCCTGTCCCCATACAATAGAGGGGTGAATCAGTCCCCACGGGTGCCGACCAGTCGGCTGAGTCCTCCACCGGCAGAGGTGTTGGCGAAGCGACGGGGAATCAACCGTATACTCATAGCACTCGTGGTGATGGTGGCAGCACCGGCGCTGATCTATATTCTCGGCAACAAACTCGTCGACCAGCAGATTAACTCCTGGATGAGAACACCCACCATTCGTTTCAACGAAGTCACCCAGGTCACTATGCCCAAGGCGGGGAAATATGTCGTCTGGTCATCGGTGGAAGGACCACAGTGTTCACTGAGTAAGGATGGGGTAGACATCCACCTCTATCCCCATGAGAGTCCCTACGCTCCCCAATACCCTGTGGGCTCCTTTCATATCGACACTCCCGGTACCATCACCATCGAATGCATCTACGACGATGAGGAAGCATACGCGAGGATCTCCACAGAGTCGCCCAATGTGAAAATTGCACTGCTCAAGCTTGGAACCTGGGGTTTGACTTTCATTGTCGGTGTGATCGGAGCCGTCATGACCGTGGTGGCTCTAGCTAAGAATCGCGATGAGAAGAAGCAGCAGTTTGCTCCCACCATGTACGCAGCTCCGCCGTGGCCTCCTCGACACTGACCGGCCCGCGATCCAAACGCCTTTCCAACAGAAACCCGTACGCCTGACCAACCTCGCGACCCGGCCCGATACCGAGAATCTCCATGATCTGGTTCCCATCCAGATCAGGGCGAATAGCATCCAATTCTTCTTGGGCAGCCAACTCATCGATACGCCACTCCAGTTCATCATAGGCCCGACGCAGACGCTCCGCCTTGGCTCGAATCCGGGTCGTACAATCAGAGCGAGTCAGCATGTGGAGTCTCTCCAATTCCTCACCCGCGTCACGCACATAACGGCGTACCGCTGAATCAGTCCACTGGGCTTCACCATAACCATGGAAACGCAGATGCAATTCGATGAGCTGGGCCACCGACTCCACAACCTCTTTGGGATACCTCAACTTTGCCAGGCGAGACCTAGCCATCTTGGCTCCCACCACATCATGGTGATAGAAACTCACCTTCCCACCAGCCTCCAGGCGACGAGTTTTAGGTTTACCAATGTCATGGAGGAGAGCAGCTAGACGGTTGACCAGATCGGGGGAATGGTTGCGCTGTTTCTCCAAAGCTATCGCCTGATCCAACACAGTCAGCGAATGCTGATAAACATCCTTATGGTGGTGGTGTTCATCAACCTCCAGTTGCATGGCCGACAATTCGGGCAGGAACTGATCAGCCAAACCAGTTCGAACAAGAATATCCAGCCCCACACGCGGTGAATCAGTCAGCAGTAGCTTCGACAACTCGTCGCGGATTCTTTCCTGGGAAATGATCGACAGACGATCAGCCATATTCTGCATCGCCGCAATAATTTCTGGTACGGGCCGGAAACCGAAACGTGAAGAAAACCTCGCAGCCCGCATCATGCGCAACGGATCATCAGAAAAGGACATCTCCGGGGTTGATGGGGTCCGAAGAACCCCCTCCAGCAAGTCCACTTGTCCACGGAAAGGATCCACCAAAGAAAAGTCTTCACAGTTGACAGCCATCGCGTTGATCGTGAAATCCCGCCGGAGAAGATCATCGTCAATCCGATCACCGAATCTCACCTCTGGTTTGCGGGAATCCGCCTGGTAGGTATCCGCACGGAAAGTAGTGATCTCAACCTGCCACTGACGATCATCGCCGTGCAGGATCGTACCCAAGGTTCCAAAATCGCGACCCATATCCCACAGTGGTCCGCCCAGACCCTTCAGAATCTTTTCAATATCGTCCGGGCGTGCCGATGTCGTGAAATCGAGGTCCTCAGATTCCACACCCAGCATGGCGTCACGAACCGTACCCCCAACGAGGTAGAGAGAAAACCCGGCCTCGGTGAACCCACGAACCAGTGGCTCAGTCACCGACCGAGTGAAAGACAGGTCCATACTCAGGCGTTGACGACTTCCACAGGAACATGCGCGGTCACCGCATCATGAAGTTTGATCGCGATGGTGTGCGTACCCAAGGTTTTGATCGGTTTCACCACCGAGATGCTGCGCTTATCCAGTGCAGGCCCACCAGCTGATTTCACTGCCTGAGCCAACCCGGCAGGAGTCACAGCACCAAACAGGGTTCCAGCTTCACCGGCGCGAGCCTTGATCTTGATCGACAATCCCTCCAATTGGGTGCGCAATTCTTCAGCATGATCCACGCCACGAATCTCGCGGGCATCACGAGCGCGCTTGATCCCCTCGATCTGCTTCTCAGCTCCACGGGTCCATGCGATAGCGCGCCCCTGGGGGAGAAGAAAGTTGCGACCGTACCCGGAACGCACCTCAACAATGTCACCAGCAATACCCAGTTTGTCGACTGCCGTCGTGAGAATGAGTTTCATGATCTACTCCTTACCGGCCAGAGGAGGCATAGGGCAGGAGAGCGACTTCGCGGGCATTCTTGATAGCCTGAGCGACTTTGCGCTGATCCTGGACAGTGAGCCCTGTCACGCGGCGTGAACGGATCTTGCCACGGTCAGAGATGAACTTGCGAAGAAGAGTGACATCCTTATAGTCGATTTCACCGAGGTAAATTGTCTTCACCGGGATGAATTTCTTCTTCATGATTGGCTTACGTGCGGCCATTGTGGTGCTCCCTTTCTTGAGCCCGGCTGTGATGCCGGAATGTGCCTGGTGGTTAGAACGGCGGGTCCTCGGATTGTGCATTAGCCCACGGATCGTTGACTGGTGCTGCGGGTTCACCCGAAGCTGCCGGCGACCATCCCGCAGAACCGCCCTGGGCTGAGCCAGATGGATTGCGGGTGACCTTGGCTGTGGAATAGCGCAAAGCCGGACCGATTTCGTCGACATCAATCTCGAAGACTGTTCTGCGTTCCCCCGACTGTGTCTCATAGGAGCGAGACTTGAGTCGGCCTTGAACAATAACTCTCATCCCCTTGCTCAGCGACTCGGTGACATTTTCTGCCACCTGACGCCACACCGAGCAGTTGATGAACATGGCATCCCCATCTTTCCATTCGTTGGTTGCCCGATCGAAGGTACGTGGGGTGGAGGCCACAGTGAAGTTTGCTACCGCTGCCCCAGAGGGTGTGAAGCGGAGTACGGGATCGTCGGTGAGATTACCGACGAGCGTGATAGTTGTATCGCCTGCCATTATTTGATCCTTTGACTAGATTTCGATGATCCCAGGGTAGTGAAAGCCTCTGACAATTCAGGCAGACTTCTTGGGTCCCTTGATCTTCTTCGCCTTTTTTGCCGTGAGCTCGGGACGAACCACATGGGTTCGCAACACATTTTCATCGATACTCATCCGGCGGTTGAGTTCCTTGACCACGTCAGGATCAGCGTCCATGTTGAGCACAACATAGATCCCTTCGGACTTTTTCTTGATTTCGTACGCGAGACGGCGACGGCCCCAAATATCGGTGTTGGTGACGACTCCACCGGCTTCGCTCACGACTGTGAGGTGTGCTTCGATGATGCCTTCAACTTGGCGGTCATCAATCTCAGGATCGAGAATGACCATCATTTCATAACTACGCATGAGTGTAGGTCTCCTTTGGACTATCGGCCACGGGGATATCCCGGAGCAGGAGAGAGGCGCCTGAACGCCGACCGCTTAGTCTACTTCAGCAGGTACGCAGTTGTCACTTTGTGACAAGGTGCCTGTCCCCTTGTCACACTCTTTGTGACAAGGTGCCTGTCCCCTTGTCACACTGCCGGGGCGTCTTTGCCGAAATCGGAACCGAACCCACGGCGCTCACCACGACCCAGAGCCTTGTTGCCGTGGGAGACAATACCCACCACGAGCAGGATAGCCACAGCGGTGAAAGCAACCACCAGGAAAACGATCTCAATGAGCATGACATGCTTGGATGTCCCAGGAATCACCCCAGCAACACCCAACGTACTCGGTGAAGCACTCGGCCCCTCATCGGATGGTGCAACATAGGACTGGAATTCTGTGGGTTCCTCCGTGGGATCATCCTCAGGTTCCGGCTCCTCCGGTGGAGCAGTGATCTTGCCTTTGGCACTGCCCTGACTTCCGTTGTAGAGGCTATCCCCAGGGAAAGAAACACTCACCGTGAAGCTGGAAGGAAAACCATCACCATCCGGAATGGAGCCAATCGCTGAAAAACTGCCGTCACCACCAGTGACCGCCACCGAGTCAATCTGCCCATAACTCGTGGACAGGTTCACCATTGTGGCGACCAGGCCACGTCCACCACCAGTCAGTGATCCGGTGACCATGAAAGCCTGACCAGGGTTAACCTCCGAGGGGCTCACCGACACTGAGGTGGCGGTGCCCGTCTTGCTCACTGGTTTCGTTGTTGCGGGGGCCGGGGGGGTTTCCGTTTCAGGATCTGCTGAAGCAAACAATGGTGCCCCCATGGTGGCAAGACACATCAGGGCGACCAGGACACCTATCCTCGCCATCTGCACTCTGAGTCGTCTCACCAAGCCTCCATTATGATTTCTTGTTGGGTTTGTCTTTGGTTCACTGGATTGATCGTACGCGACACCACTGGGGCCCGCGTACTGGTTACTCCACCGATTCAACCTTTCGAATAGCTCCTCATTGGTGTCCCCTACCAACATTTGTTGGTCAACAACGTGCACCAATCACTACTTCGTCTTATCCATAGTGTACTCGCAAGTACTAGAGTGAGTCCATGAGCACACTGCGCGCCACCACACTCCCACCTTGGCACACTCTCGCCGAATTGAACCGTACCTTCAATCCTGACTTGCGAGGATGGTTCGACACCGAACCCCAGCGGGTCAAAGAATTGACTATCACAGCCGGCGACCTCTACGTCGATTTGTCCAAGAACCTGATCACCCCCCAGGTACGCCAGGCGCTGGTTGATTTGGCATCCGCGATGGACATCCCCACTCGCCGAGACGCCATGTTTTCTGGGGAAGTCATGAACGTGACCGAGAATCGTCGCGTCCTGCACACAGCCCTGCGTCGCCCCCGTGGTGATTCCCTCGAGGTGGACGGCATCGATATTATTCCCCAGATCCATGAGGTCCTTGATCAGGTTTATGCCTTCGCCGAGAAGGTACGCTCCGGGGCTTGGGTGGGCGCATCGGGCAAGAAAATCCGTACGGTCGTTAATATCGGGATTGGTGGATCTGATCTGGGTCCAGCCATGGTCTATGAGGCACTGCGCCCGTACGCCAAAGAAAACCTGGAATGCCGTTTCGTGTCCAATATTGATCCGAGCGATCTCGCCGAGAAGGTGTCCGATCTTGATCCGGAAACAACGCTGTTTATTGTGGTGTCCAAGACTTTCACCACCTTGGAGACTCTCACCAACGCGCGCCTGGCCCGCGGGTGGTTGTGGGATGGTTTGGAAGCCAAGGGTGTCATCGGCGACTCGGATACTAGCCGGGCGGGCGCTGTCGCCCAACATTTCGTGGCGGTGTCCACCGCGCTCGACAAGGTGGAGGCTTTCGGGATCGACCCAGCCAACGCCTTTGGTTTCTGGGATTGGGTGGGTGGCCGCTACTCTGTGGGCTCTGCTGTGGGGACCAGTCTTGCTGTGGGTTTCGGACCGGAGGTTTTCGGCGAATTCCTCGCCGGAATGTACGCGATGGATCGTCATTTCTGTCGTGAACCATTGGACCGGAATCTGCCTGTTCTCATGGGTTTGCTGGGGGTGTGGTACCGCAACTTCCTGAACATGGCCAGCCACGCCGTACTGCCCTACACCCAGTATCTTCACCGTTTCACCGCCTATCTTCAGCAGTTGACGATGGAGTCCAATGGCAAACAGGTACGCGCCGATGGGACGGCGGTCAACACGGACACCGGTGAGGTGTATTTCGGGGAGCCGGGCACCAATGGTCAACACGCGTTCTATCAACTCCTGCATCAGGGCACCCAGATCATTCCCGCTGATTTCATTGCTGTCGCCACACCAGCCCACGGTCTCAAAGATGGTGACACCGATGTCCACGAGCTACTATTGGCGAATTGTTTCGCACAAACCAAGGCTCTGGCTTTCGGCAAGACCGAGGATGAGGTACGCGCCGAAGGGACTGCCGAGGAGTTGGTTGCTCACCGCATCTTTGCTGGCAACCGCCCCACGACCACCATCCTCGCCCCCGGATTAACCCCCTCGGTGGTGGGCCAACTAATCGCCCTCTACGAGCACATCACTTTCGTTCAAGGAATCATCTGGGGTATCGACTCCTTCGACCAGTGGGGTGTCGAGTTGGGTAAACAGCTCGCCATGGAAATCGCCCCCGCCATCCAAGGAGACGTCAGCGCGTTAGGCGCCCAAGACCCCTCCACCCAGTCCCTCATCCGCTACTACCGCGACAACCGAGCCTAAACCCCATCCGTGTCCACAGTTAGCGGTCATGATGACCGTTTACTGTGGACGGGAACCCGGGGACAGGCGTCGCGCTGTCCCACCGCCGTCCCCCTGTCACAGTCCTAGGTCAGAAACCGTTGAAATCTTGGGGTTCGGCGCAGATCTTCGTACCTGTGGCAAGAGCATCAATGGCGACGAGGTCACCACAGGAGAGTTCCAGCTTTTCGGCATCAAGGTTTTCTTTGATGCGTACGGGGTTGGCTGACTTGGGTAGCGGAATGAAACCGTTGGCGAGATGCCAGGCGAGAACCACTTGGGCTGGCGTGGCCTCCAGGCGTACTGCTATCTCGTTGAGCGCCGGATCATCAAGATAATGTCCGCGACCCAGTGGGGCATAACTCTCGGTGAGGGTTCCCTGGTCGGTGTTCGCTTGAGCAACCGCGGTGTTAGGGAAACCCGGATGGAGCTCGACCTGGTTGATTGCGGGTACGACACCAGAGCCAGCGATAGCTTGAAGGTGGTCGGGGTTGAAATTGGAGACACCAATGGACTTGGTCAAACCCTTGTTGCGCAGTGTGATGAGAGTGTCCCAGGCCTTCTGATAGAGACCCAGACCAGGGGCGGGCCAATGAATCAGGTAGAGATCCACATAGTCGAGATTGAGCTTCATCAGTGAGGTGGCCAGAGCAGCTTCGGGGTCATGGAGATCATCAGTCCAGGTTTTCGTGGTAACGAAGATGTCGTCACGATCCAGCCCACACGACTTCAGCCCCTTGCCGACACCCACCTCATTCTCATAGATCGTCGCCGTGTCGATATGTCGATAACCAACTTCGATTGCTTGGATCACCAGTGCTTCCGCTTCTACGTCACTGACCCTCCACGTGCCATACCCCATCGACGGGATCTCGTACCCATCATTCATGACACTCATCAACTCAGACATCACGTCTCCCTTCCATCAGCCAGTGTACTCCCGCAGGTCCCCATCCAGAGTCGTCTCCCTGCGCGAAGTCGCAGGCGTCCAGACGACCACAAGGGACGTACCTTTTGTGCTGTCTCGTTGGGTTTGCATCTATCCGTCCTTCAAGATTCCGTCGACAACACAAAAGGTACGTCCCTTGCGGTCCAGTCGTCTCGGTAGCCACCCTCTCCGTCATTCCGCGGAGCGAAGCGACTCGCAGAATCCAGACCCAAGAGTCGAACAACTGCGTAGTCTGGGCCCTGCGAGTCGCTTCGCTCCGCAGGGTGACGTTGACGCGTGACAAACGCCCCGTCCCCTTTTGATATTTGATAGTGACAAACGCCCCGTCCCCTTTTGATAGTCCCCTTTTGATATGGTCACCGCCGCTTCTACACGGGCCCACTGTTAGACTGGGGTGCGTTGCGCTTTGACGCTGAAAGGCACTCCCATGCACATGACTGACGCTCTGGTTTCACCAGCAGTGGGGCTTGCCATGGATGTGGTTGCGGGGGCGGTGATCGCCGGTACGGTGGCACGAATCAAGAAGGACCAATTCGCCGACAAAAAGGTGCCACTGATGGGGGTTGCGGGGGCACTCATCTTCGCTGGGCAGATGATCAACTTCGCTATACCGGGTACGGGTTCCTCGGGGCATATTGGGGGTGGAATCCTGCTGGCTGCACTCGTGGGTGCTGTGCCTGCCTTCCTCACGATGACGGTTGTCCTCACGATCCAGTGCCTCTTCTTTGCTGATGGTGGTCTGCTCGCACTGGGATGCAATATCTTCAACCTGGGGGTCATCCCCTGCCTGATCATTTTCCCTCTACTTGTTGCCCCGATTTTTTCAGGAGGTACGAGCCGTACCCGCCTCACTGTGGGCTCACTTCTGGGAGTGATCCTGTCCCTCCAACTGGGCGCCCTGGGTGTGGTCCTCCAAACCCTCTTCTCCGGGATCGTGGAACTCCCGTTCACTGTATTCCTCGCCACCATGCTGCCCATCCACCTGGTCATCGGTGTCATCGAAGGGATCATCACCGCCGCAGTCCTCAGTTTCGTGTACGCCATGCGCCCTGAACTCCTGGGTACAGCCACGCCGCAGAACACTCCCCCATCGTCGAAGAAACTCCTCATCACATTAGCAACCGCCACGGTTATCATTGCCGGGGGTCTCACCTGGTTCGCCTCCACTAACCCCGATGGTTTGGAGTGGGCCATCAGCCGTACCACCGAAAAAACCGGAACCCAGGAACCTGAGGGAGCCACCGGAATCCACCAGGGGGCCGATGATGCCCAAAACACCACGGCGGGCTTCCCGGATTATTCCCTGCCCGGCAATCCGGACAATCCCGCGGGCGCACCTATCAGTGGTCTCGTGGGCGCAGGGCTCACCTTCCTGGTTGCAGCCGGTTCAGGGTTGGTGATCTCGCGAATCAAGAAACGCGGGCGGGTCACAGTCGATGCCTGACGTCAGCGCACGGGTACGCGAACTGCGCGCCCTCGACAATCTCTCCCTCGGTGACACGATCATCCACCGCCTACATCCCCTGGTGAAACTCATCATCACAGTGGTGTTCATTGTGGTGGTTGCCTCCTTCAACAGGTACGCCTTCGTGTCGCTGACCCCGTACCTCTTCTATCCGTTCATTCTCATGGCCCTGGCCGAACTCCCCTACACGGTGGTGGGTGCGCGGGTTCTTGTCGCGCTCCCGTTTTGCCTGTTCGCCGGGATCGGCAATGTTTTCTTCGACCGTGACCCGGCGTTTACTCTCGGTAGCCTCACCGTGAGCCTGGGTGTGCTCTCCTTGGCGACGATTCTGCTGAAAATGTATCTGTGTGTCATGGCTGCGCTCATCCTGGTGGCCACCACGCCGTTCACCGATCTCACCTTTCAACTGCGCCGACTCAAGGTGCCGATGATCTTCATCATGGTCTTCGAGATGACCTACCGTTATATTGGTGTGCTTTTCGAGGAGGTACGCGCCATCATCACCGCGTACCGCCTGCGCTCCGGGGCAACCAAAGGCCCGCACATCACCCATGCAGGATCCTTCCTGGGCCAGCTCACTGTTCGCGCACTGGATCGCGCCGAACGGGTTCATGTCGCGATGCGCTGTCGCGGGTATTCCCTGCGCGCCAGTGATCGCCCAAAACGACCACTGCGAGCCAGTGAGATCATTGCGCTAGTGTTGGTGTGTCTAGCGATTATTGGTCTTCGATTTTTCACGATTGGGTAGGTATGCTCCACGTCACTGATTTGGTCATCGACTACCCCGACGGTACGCGCGCAGTGGACGCGTTGAGTTTCTCCCTCACCCCTGGTGAAACTGTGGCTCTCATTGGTGCTAACGGTGCAGGGAAAACCTCTCTACTATTGGGGCTGGTGGGCATTCTCCCGTCGACCAGTGGGGAGATTGTGGTCGCAGGTCAGCAGTTGACGAAGAAGACTCTTCGCGAGGTACGCGCCAAGGTTGGCCTGGTTTTCCAGGACCCTGATGATCAACTGTTCATGCCCACTGTGGGTGAGGATGTGGCTTTCGGCCCGCGCAGTTTCGGTTGTGATGACCAGGAAACAGCCGTACGCGTGGAGTCGGCATTGGCTGGTTTGTCGATCGGCCACCTGGCTTCTCGCTCCCCATTGAAACTCTCCGCTGGTGAGAAACGTCTCGGCGCAATCGCGACCGTACTCTCCATGAAACCCGAACTGCTGCTCTTTGATGAGCCCACTGCTTTCCTCGACCCGAAGGCCCGGCGCAACCTCATCACCGTGATGTCGGAGCTCCCCCAAGCGAAACTCATCGCCACCCACGACCTGGATTTTGCTCGCCAGGTGTGTTCGCGCGTCCTGCTCATCGAAAAAGGAAAACTCATCACCGACACAGGCTTGGATCTTCTCGATGATCCCGTAGCCCTAGAATCCTCCGGTCTCTGAGGTGTAACCAACCGTTTCAACGCACTATGTCTGAGCGTTGGTGCGCTGTGTCTGGGTGTTGGCGCAACTTTTGTCGTACCCATCTGGCAGGGTTAATCCCATGAACGAAACGACGTGGATTTTGGTGGCCGCCTTGGGGGGGTTCATCTTTGGATGCCTGGTGATGTTTGTGGGATACACCCTGCGGCGCAACATCACCAATGAAAAGATCCAAGCAGAGTTGGCCCGCGCCCAAGCTGAGGTGGAGAAAGCTCATGCCAATACGGCGAATGCGCATGCTGAGTCAGCGGAATATCAGGTCCAACTCGCCAACCAGAAGGTACTGATTTCGACTGCTGAAGTGGAGAAGAAGGTCGCCTTGGAACAGGCTGAGCAATTGCGCAAAGACCGCGAGACCATGCTCAACGCCTACAAGGCTCTCTCCTCGGAAGCCCTCGACAAACAGACTCAGACCATGGATGCCAAAGCTGATCAGCGGATGAAAGACACCGAGAAGGTCATGACATCGATGAAAGAGTCCGTTCAACAACTCCAGGATCGATTGCACAAAATGGATAAGGAGAGGGCTGAGAACACAGCCACCATGATCGCTCAGGTGCAATCTGTGCAGCTGGCTGAGGAGCAGCTCCGCAAAGAAACCTCGACCCTGGTCAAGGCTCTAGCGAAACCACAGGTACGCGGGGCTTGGGGTGAGTTGCAGTTGAAACGTACTGTTGAACTGGCTGGAATGGTCGACCATTGTGACTTCATTCTCCAAGACACATCCACTAGTGACGACAAAACCATTCGCCCCGATATGAAAGTCAACTTAGTGGGTGGCAAATTCCTCTATGTGGATTCCAAGACACCTCTGCAAGGATTCCTGGATGCGGAAGCCGCTAACACCGATGAGGGGTACGCCACAGGCATGGAGGGTTTCGCCAAGCACGTTCGCGAACACATCCGTCAACTATCGTCCAAGAATTATTGGAAAGCCGATGTGGGTAGTCCCGAGTTCGTGATCCTCTTCCTGCCCAGCGAGGCATTGCTGCAGCTTGCTTTGGAGTACGCGCCGGATCTCATCGAGTTCGCTGCGCCGAAGAACATCATGCTCGCCACACCCACCACCTTGATCACAACACTGCGATCAGTGGCGTACGCCTGGACCCAGGACTCTTTGGCTGAGTCTGCCAAAGAGGTCACGGGGTTGGGTCGGGAACTCTACGAGAGACTCGCCACCATGGGTGGACACTTCGACAAGTTGGCACGGGGGCTCGAGAGTGCTGTGGGTGCCTATAACGATGCTGTGGGATCCCTGGAGGGTCGCGTGCTCGTCTCGGCTCGTAAACTCCGTGATCTCAAGGTTTCTGAAGCCGAATTGAAAGAACTACCCCTGGTGACCAGCGGGACCCGTCCACTGTCGGCAGGAGAGTTAGTGGACAGCGCCCAGGAGATACCCACCACTGTGGGGCGCTCACGGGCATTGACCGCTGTGCAAGAAGTTTCCTCGGGTTCTGATGGTGAGGGGCAGCCGCTCGATAGAGTTTCCCTATGACCATGGAATCCAGCCCAGAAAAACCCGTACCCCTGCGGGAGATGGCCTCAGCGGTGAAAAGCTATGTTGAACGCTGTGGTCGAATCTGGGTGTCCGCTCAAATCATTGAGTTGAATAAGCGAAAAGGATTCAACTTCCTCACCCTTCGTGACACCAGCGAAGAAGTGTCGGTGTCCGTGACCTTAACAACTGCAATCTTGGATGCTGCTGGACCGGTGAGCGAAGGAATGGCAGTCACCGCTGAACTCAAACCCACGGTGTGGCTGAAATATGGTCGGCTCAGCTATGAGTGCTCCAGCTTGCGCCCTACTGGTGAAGGCCAGCTACTCGCCCAGATTGAACACCTGAAACGTCTCCTCCAAGCTGAGGGACTCTTCAATGCTGAGTTGAAGAAACCCCTTCCGGTGTTACCGAAAGGGATTGGGCTCATCACAGGAAAGGACTCAGCCGCGGAACGTGACGTGGTGGTGAACGTCCACAACCGATGGCCGGCGGCCCAACTTCACATTCGCAACACCCTGGTCCAGGGGCCCACTGCCGCAGCCCAAGTGATTCAAGCGCTCAGTGAACTAGATGATGACCCACAGGTGGACGTCATAGTCATCGCTCGTGGGGGCGGGTCGGTCGAAGACCTTCTCCCGTTCTCTGATGAGGCTCTTGTTCGCGCAACCAGCAAGGCGCGTACCCCCATCGTGTCGGCGATCGGACACGAGGTGGACACCCCCATACTTGATCTTGTTGCTGACCTGCGCGCCTCCACACCCACTGATGCTGCTAAGCGCATCGTGGTGGATATGGCTGAAGAAATGGCGGGAATCAGTGGGGCTCGCGAGCGGATGGTCTCGGTCCTTCGCTCCTGGATCGACAACCAAGTCACTGCACTCAATCAATGGCGTCAGCGCCCGGTGTTGAAAGACCCTCTGTCACGGTTTGATGTCTACAGCCAACAGATTAGTTCTTTGCGTGGCCAGCTTCTTTCCGCTGTACGCCAAAGGTTGGATCGCGAATCCACCCAGGTCTCTTCGTCGCGGGCACTGGTCAACTCACTTGGTCCGCAGTCAGCTTTAGCGCGAGGTTACTCGATCCTCGTCGATGCTGAGGGCAAAAACATTTCCAGCGTGAAGGAAACCACCATCGGTTCAGATCTGAGCGCCCACCTCAGTGATGGACAACTGACACTCACAGTCAAAAACAAAGGAGAATCATGACTGAACCCCAATCCCCCCCGGATCAAGAACCACCAGAACTCAGCTATGAGCAGGCCCGCGATGAGCTCATTACGGTGGTGAACCGTCTCGAATCGGGAACAGAGAACCTGGAAGAATCCATGCAGCTCTTCGACCAAGGTCAGCGCCTGGCTACCCTGTGTGAAACCTATCTCACCGATGCGCGGGCAGTGATCGATGCCCATCAGGAGAAGCAGGCGAACTAGAGGCAGACTCACCTCTTCGACACCATGGGTGAGGTGGTTGCTGGTTGACGCACCACGCCCAAGAGAGGATTATAGACGGATGCATGAAGAAACGATCACCCTGGCCCGCAGTGAAGCGGACGGGTATGAGATCGCCTTACGCCAACGAATAATCGGTGAAACAACCACCGATGAGTTGATCATCAATGGTGTATTCGCCATGGATTCGATGCGTACCAAATCAGAAATAGCTCTCGGCGAAGCCCTCGGTGACCAACCAGGTCGCGTACTCGTTGGGGGACTCGGACTCGGATTCACCTGCGAATACCTGCTCGACCAGGGGGCAACCCACATTGATGTGATCGAATTGTCCTCAGCCCTGATCGAATGGGCTGAAGCAGGTCTGACCCCCACCTTAGATAAAGTAGCCCACGACTCCCGTGTAGAACTTCACCATGGTGATGCCGGGATGCTACTCGCTGGGCAACCAGCCATCCCCGGGCTCTTTGGTCCCTGGGATGGAATCTGTCTCGACATCGATAACGGTCCAGAATTCCTCATCCACGAAAACAATGCCAAACTGTATACCCGTGAAGGAATCACAGCCTGTTTGGGCCATCTCAACCAGGGTGGAAAAATGGCCATTTGGTCGCAAGGACCCTCCAAAGAGTTCTGGCTCGACCTAACCAGCATCGACCCTGAATCCACCGAACGCCTCATCATGGTTGATCGTGGAAACCGTCGTGCCGACTACGCGATCTACACCATCAACAAACCCCAAGATGGTGACACTGAACCAGTGTGAGGTGCTCAATGAACCCTGCGACTTCGCGCAGGGAGACGGGGTCAGGTCAGCACAAACGAGGTTAGGTCAGCACAGACCGGGTTGAGTCAACACCGACCGGGTTGAGTCAACACCGACCGGGTTGGGTGTCTCCCTGCGCTCTCTTTCCCCGTCACCCTGCGGAGCGAAGCGACTCGCAGGGTCCAGACACCACATTGATACGACGATACCCCCGTCACCCTGCGCGAAGTCGCAGGGTCCAGAAACCACATTGATACGACGATGGAGTCTGGATTCTGCGAGTCGCTTCGCTCCGCAGAATGACGGTGGTGAGTGTGCTCCGCAGAATGACGGTGGTGAGTGTGCTCCCTAGAATGACGGTGGTGTTGCAGTCAGCGACCGAATCGGCGTTCGCGTTGGGCGAAAACCCTGAGGGCTCGAAGGAAATCCACGCGGCGAAAATCGGGCCACAGTGCTTCATGGAAATAGAACTCCGAATGGGCGGACTGCCATATGAGGAAGTCGGAGAGCCTCTGCTCCCCTGAGGTGCGAATAATCAGATCAGGATCAGGTTGGCCGGCGGTATAGAGATGGTCAGAGATCATATCGATCTCCACAGTCTCAGAGAGCTCCTCCAGGGTCGTACCCTTGGAAGCCTCTTTTGCTAGCAAGGAACGGAAAGCATCACGTAACTCGTGGCGCCCGGCATAGGACACCGCAACATTAATGTGCATCCCCGTGTTGGCTTCAGTGCTCTGGGCGGCCCCACGCAGAGCTTGGGCTGTTTGATCAGGAAGAAGATCCAAGGCCCCCACGAGCTGAACCTTCCACTGGCCATGGGCTGCCAGGGATTCCACCAGCGAGACAATCACATCGAGGAGTGGTCCCACTTCGTCGTCAGCGCGATCCAGGTTGTTCGGTGACAGCACCCAGAGGGTCACGATCCCAATACCCACATCATCACACCAGGAGGCGAACTCCGCTAAACGCATCGCCCCAGCTTCATATCCTGCTGCGGAGGTTTCCCCTGGTGCATTAAGCCGCGCCCAGCGCCGATTACCATCAGCCATGACGGCCACGTGGTGGGGCAAGCGATCCTTATCCAGTGACGCGAGCAGTCTTCTCTCATAGGTGGTGTAGAGCAGACCAGTTGGTCGAAGCCGCTGTTGAACAGCTTGAATACGCTCACCCATACTCACGAGAGTACCCTATTGGGCAAGCCGCCGTGCCCACCACTAAGAACCTGGCCCCTGACGAGTGTGTTTGCCCCTGCGCTCCGAAGAGAGTAGATTACCTACGGTAACGTAACTTACTGAACCGTAACCAAGGAGATTCAATGACTGCCACAGCGGAGAAAACGCTGATCGAAACCCCCCTAGAAGACCTGGTTCCGCTTAAGCGTCCCCTTCTTCGCGGATGGCTCCACGCGGGAACCGTACCCCTCATCGCTGCTGGAATCATTGTCCTCATCTGTATCGCCCCCGGTGGCATCAACAAGGCCTCTCTCGCGGTCTATCTGGGGTGCGCGGTTCTGCTTTTCTCCAACTCTGCGGTCTACCATATTTTTCCGTGGGGTGACACAGTTAAAGCAGTCCTTCGACGCATTGACCACGCCAACATCTATCTCTTTGTCGCAGGCACCTACACACCTTTGTCGGTGATGCTTCTCACCGGAACTTCACGGATCACCATCCTCGCGCTCATCTGGGGGCTTGCCGTGGCCGGAGTGCTCTTCCGTGTCCTGTGGATTTCGGCACCACGCTGGCTCTATTCCGCGATGTACGTGGTCATGGGCTGGGCAGCAGTATGGTGGCTACCCGAATTCTGGCGCAACGGCGGACCAGCCATCGTCATCCTCATTCTCGCCGGTGGGGTGATCTACTCGCTCGGCGCAGTGGTCTATTCACGGAAATGGCCTGACCCGTCCACGAAGTACTTCGGTTTCCACGAGGTTTTCCATGCCTGTACGGTCGCAGCAGCCGCCTGCCACTGGGTAGCAGTATTCCTCGCCGTACTTCAACTGCGTGCAGCACTCCTGTAGAGCGTGACTTGGGGCCTATCCCCGTGTGACTCGGTGCCTGTCCCCGAGCGCTAGGCGATCCTCGTACCTTTAGCCAAGGCTCGGTACGGAATCTTGAGTCGATTCACAGTGAGTACGAAGAAACCCGCACCAAGCAGAAGATTCACTGCTAACCCTAGCGGCCATACTGGATAGCTCTCAGCAGGAGGTCGTGGTTTGACCGGTGACTGCGGAACATCAATCACCACCCCATTCTTTTTCACGGTCACTGTACCATCGTCATTGTGGATAACTTCATAGGGGGCGCCAGTGTAACCAGTGTAATAAAGTTCATAACACTCATCGATCTGTTTGGCCGGTGGTCTACTCATTTCCCTCACCATCACGCTAAGTCCATGCAGAACGTCAATATCGCCCATATCGACTGATGAGGACACTGGTGCGGCATCAGCGACCACCACATAAGGGTTCGGAACAAACAACCACCAGACCTTGTCGATGCGAGTTTCGTCTCGTTCCCTGGTCATCCAATGGCACTGATCAGCAGGAGGTTCCGGAGCAACCATGTATTCACCCTGATCAGTCTTCTCCCAGTATTCATCCCATTGGCGTTCATAGCTTCTCTTCTCTTCTTTAGTGACCCCCCAGACTTCCACCTCCATCTCTTCTTCCAGGAAAGGAAGAGTGAACAACATAACCAGCGGGGAGATAATCGACAGCAGGGCAATAGATAAATAGGTCATCACTGTCGATGCCGCAGCGCGATTGAACAGAGCCGACCATCCTAATCCGATGGCGCACATGACAGCGATTAAAAGGAAGATGACGACCAAACAGACAAGAACCATCCACACAGAGATATTGCCGAAAAACATTGATGCTCCCAGGGAAGGCGAGGCGGCGACCAAGAAAGCCCCAGCGGTCAGCCAAGCTGCGATGAGTTTTCCACCGGCAATCTCAGCAGCTGACAGACCAGTGGCTTGCAGGGTCGCCAAGGTGCCAGCACTGCGGTCACCATTGATTGATGTTGCAGTAAAGGCTGGTGCGACAACAAGACTCAGACCCATCAGGAGGAGAACGATGATCGAGAAAGCCATGGGACCAGCGCCAGTGTCTGAAAGCTCGACCGGGTTGGTTACACGGGAAAGACGGTAAGAAAAGCTGTCATAGACCGTCCACATGATCAGGGAAGTGATCAGGGCGAGGACAACAGCCCAAGCAATCAATGCCCACAACCATTTCTTTGAGCGCAGCCGTTGCATGACCTCTAGATTGACCACTGTGGCCAATCCACGAAGGGACACTGACCAGGTGTTCATCGGCGCTCCTCATCTAGCTGCAAATAGGTTTCTTCTAAGCGCCCAGTCACAGGTGTGAGTGTGTGCACAGGAACATCAGCGCGTATGGCCATCTTCAACAATTGCCACGCAGATTCTATGGTGTCGAGAGTAATCAGACACTCTCCTGCGGTTCCCGGGGCCTCCTGCCAGTCGATACTGGAATTGGTTAAGAATGATTGGAGGGCACTCGGGTCGAGAGCTCCCATTTTCCACCCGCGAGCTACACCTTCGAAGGCAGTTGGCTCGGTGAGTACCGTACGTCCCTTTGATAAGAAGACCGCATGGTCAGTGAACTCCTCTAGTTCAGACAAAACATGCGACGAGATGAGGATTGTTTTTCCCTGGGAGGCAAGATCGCGAACAATGTCACGCAGGTCAATACGAGAACGAGGGTCCAGGCCGGATGCCGGCTCATCCAAGAGAAGAACCTCAGGATCATGGATGAGGGCTCTAGCCAAACCCAAGCGCTGTTTCTGGCCACGCGACAAGACCCGCGCGGGGCTATCAGCGAATTCACCAAGATAGAGCTTGTCGAGTAGTTCCCGACCACGCGAGGTTGCCTCGGTTTTCTTCATACCGTACGCCCGACCAAAGGTGGTGAGTATCTCCACACAGGTCAGGGCATCCCAGGTTCCAAACGAATCAGGCATCCACCCAACGCGACTGCGCGCCTGGTGGTTGTGAACAACAATGTCGAGACCGCAGACACTGGCGGTTCCCTCATCAGGTTGGAGCAAACCAGCCAAGATCAGAAGCAGTGTTGTTTTACCTGAACCATTAGGTCCAATGAGCGAGGTCACTGCGCCAGCTGGTGCAACAAAAGACACCCCGTCAACAGCACGAACCGAACCAAAAGCCCGTTTCACATCCGTGGCAACAATCCCCGCAAGTGTGTCATCCATGTTTCCAGTGTCCCACATAAGGGGACGGGGCGTTTGTCACATTCAGACAACAACTGTTGTTCTACCAGACGTGTTTCATCGTTTAGGGTAGTGACAGGGTGGAGAGAAATGTGACAAACGCCCCGTCCCCTTTGGGTAGGGTAGACAAACGCCCCGTCCCCTTTTAGCGTGACAAACGCCCCGTCCCCTTTTAGCGGGCGTTTGTCACGCGCTGGTGTCGGCTTGGCGGGCTAGGCGAGCGCAGATGATCTCTTCGCGGTTGGCGAGGATGAGGCGGCGCAGAGCTGGGAGTCGTGCGCCCAGATCATCCAACCACTGATCGGTCACCTCAAGGACGTCGATCTCAGTGTCGTCCAGGAGCTGCAAGGGATAGAGCATGTTCACGATGTTTTGGCGCATCTCGTTGGTCCGGGTTTCCCAGACCTGCTCAATGATCGAGAAATACTCACCGACGAACTCTCTGAGCAATTCGGGTTTCATCTTCGTGGTCATCAAACCAGCAAGAACCCGGCGCTGGGTCGCATTAGAGATCGTGTCATCGAGAACACCGCGCCTCCAGGCAGCCCTCTTCGCCTCGGGTGTGGGAAGAGCAGCCTGTACCCCTTCGGCTCGTTCCCTGCCAGACAAAGTATTGTCGCGGGCAAGTTCCTCATCAATCGCTGAAGAGTCAAGCTGACCATTGGCCACCAGGTGGGTGAGCAGATCCCAACGAACCTCGGTGTCCACCACCAGGCCAGGAATCACCTGACCACCCGAATAGACACCGGCGAGTTGATCCCACTGCGACTGGTTGGCTGCCAAAACAGCACCCGCCTTGAAGAACTGGAGTTGCTGATCTGAACCTGGGGTCACCTGTTCAGCGAATTGCAGGAGCTGGTCAGCCACAGCAATTTGGGTGTTCACCCTCGCGTCCTTTGCCACATAGAGCCGTACGGCAGTATGCAATCGGGTTAACGCAGACATCAGCGTCATCGAGTTCTTCTCCGAGGTCACAGCACTCAACGCGATGTTGATGTAGGTGCTGGGCGCCAGGTCACCATCACGAACGCTATCCCACAGTGAACTCCAGATGAGCGCCCTGACCAGTGAGTCGTCGATCACAGGGAGAAGCTCCGGCAAGGCGGCACGACTAGTCTCATCGAGGCGTACCTTGGCGAAAGTCAGATCCAGGTCATTGATGAGCAGAAGATCAGGAACCTTCTTTCCTGACAGCTCCTCCACCTCACTCAGCGCACCATCGATGATGGTCTCCACGCTCCAGAGCTGCACAACCCTGTCACCCACCCGGTCGTACCCGGCGATCTGAATCTTGTGCGGGCGAAGAGACGGGGTCACATTGATCTCAGGAAGACCACGATGGGGGATCTCCTTGAACCGCGCATACACCGCAGCAGGCTCCTGAGCAATCGACACCCGGGTGTAGGTTCCATCGCTCACCTCTATGATCGGGCTCAAGGTGGTCACCCCGGCCTCCTGCAGCCACACCCGTGACCACTGCTGCAAGTCCTGACCTGAAGTAGCCTCAATCTCAGCGAGAAAATCAATCAGCGTGGCATTGGATTCAGCGTACTTGGTCAGATAGTTGTGCACACCAGCTAGGAAGGCGTCCTCCCCCACCCAGGCAACAAGTTGTTTGAGTACGGAGGCACCCTTGGCGTAAGTGATCATATCGAAGTTGACCAGAACATCATCCAGGTCACGGATGTCAGCCATGATCGGATGGGTGGTGGGCAACTGATCTTGGGCGTACCCACGAAGTTTGCGGGTGGCATTGAAATCAGTCCAGCCATTCACCCACCGGGTGTTGTTGACCGATGCATAGTGGGCCATGAACTCAGCAAATGACTCATTCAGCCACAGATCATCCCACCACACCATGGTGACCATGTCCCCAAACCACATGTGCGCCTGCTCGTGCAGGATCGTGTTCGCACGCGCAGCCAGATCAGCTTCGAGGGGTTTGGAACGGTGAATATAGTGATCCTCGGTGAGTGTCACAGCGCCAATATTCTCCATAGCCCCAAAGTTGTATTGGGGTACGAAAACCTGGTCGTACTTCTCGTAGGGGTAGGGAATCTTGAAAGACTTCTCGAAGAATTCAAACCCGCGACGCGTAATGTCAATGATATTGTCAGCGTCCATGTGCTGGGCCATGGATTCACGCACATAAACCCCCAGAGGGATCGTACGCCCATCAGTGGACTGATAGGTGTCACTCCACTGGCGATAGGGCCCAGCAATCACAGCTGCCAGATAGGTGGACATGATGGGGGTTTCATCAAAAGACCAACACAGAGAGCCTTGTTGCGTTGTTGTCGGATCGGGGGTCGGTTGGTTAGAGATCACAATCCAGTCTGGGGGGGTCACCACACAGAAGGTGAAACGGGCTTTCATATCAGGCTGCTCGAAACAAGGAAAGATACGGCGAGCATCAGCAGTCTCACATTGGGAATACAGATAGGTCCGGCCATCAGCGGGGTCGACAAAACGATGGAGTCCTTCACCGGTGTGAGAGTATTCACCCTCAGCTTTGACGATCAGTTCATTGGTTGCACCCAAGTTGGACAGATGAATCCGAGAATCAGCAAACACCTCATCGACATCAAGCTCCTCCCCGTTGAGCTGGAGAAATGTCACCTTCTCAGAGATCAGATCCACGAAGGAAGAGGCCCCCGCCTCCACACAGGAAAACTTGATGGCCGTTGTGACGGCGAACCTTTCCTCCCCTGTGGTGAAATCCAGATCAACAAGGTAACTCTGGGCGGTAACCAACCCTGCCCGTTGTTGGGCTTCTTCCCTGGTGAGATTAGTTCCTGGCATGATGAGTCCTTCCTCAATTGGCGAGTCGTCTCATTCTTCCAGACAATGACACCGTATGACAGTGGGTCAGTGGGGACAAGGCAGTGCAAACCGCTTCGAGTCACCACCGCGCAAGACCATCGTCCGCGGTAGACTTTCCTTATGGAGACATCCCTGCGTCGCATGAGGAATATTACTCTGGACCCCCGCTCGGTTACTGAGCAGCCCCGAGGGAGGGTGCAGCGCCTGACGGTGGTGCCACGCGGGCTGGCTCCCGTGGATGCTCTGATTGCTCGGCCCGAGAAACCTGAGCGCCTCATCTTCCACTTCATCGGTTTCAACCAAGCCATGGGCCCCTGGGAGGCTGCCAAGCTGGCCATGTGGGCATCTATTTCATCAGCCACCATCGTGACCTGCGAACTACCGGGGTTTTCTCGCTATGGGCAACCCTTGTCCACGAAGGTACGCCAGGACCTTCTCGATGGTGACCCCCAATCGTGGGGGGCGCTCACCTGGTCCTACCTCCAAGCAGCTGTCCGGGCTGGAGAAATCGACACCTTCGATTCTGTGGAGGTGTCTGGGGTTTCCACCGGCTGTTCCCTGGCGACCGCCGTGTTGCCCACCATCCAGTCCTCCCACGATGTCATCGCCCTCACTCTCATGGAACCCATCACTTTGGCGATTCGAACCATTGGTCGTCTGGCCATCCACAACGCTTTCGATTGGGTACGCCTGATGCAGAATGCTCCGCGAAACTACCCCAGCACCTGGGCCCGCCAAGCGAGCTATCGCCAATGGAGGGAACCTAATCTGCGCTATATTTTCCCGGATTTCCTCGCCTCGGTCACTATGCTCGCCGGCGACGACACTGGCGTACGCCTGGATGAGCTCACTCTCCCCACTACTCATCTGGCTCGTGGTGGGTTGTCGAAACTCTGCGCTGCCGAAGAGTTTTCTCGGCTCAATGAGAAACTGGCCGCTAAGAAAATCCAGGGAACCACGACAACGATTTCTGGGCTCGGGCATCAGTTCTGGCAATGCCTTCCTGGGATTGATGCCTTGGCCCGTTTGATCTATCAGTGAGAATCAGGATTGCTCTTCGTTGAAGACATGCCCTGATCCATGGAACCGTGAATCGGGATCATCCCTGAACCTGGACATCTGGCCTTCGAAGATAACGTGCACCGTATCTGTTGGTCCATTCCTGTGCTTAGCCACGATCAGATCAGCCTCACCCGGTTCGATGGTTTTGTCGTAATAGTCGGCACGATGCAACAGGATCACCATGTCTGCATCCTGTTCCAGGGAGCCTGATTCACGCAGATCAGACAGTAGTGGTTTCTTGTCGGCGCGGTTTTCTGTTCCACGATTCAACTGGGAGATCGCCACCACAGGAATATCTAACTCTTTGGCCATCAACTTGATTTGGCGTGAAAACTCCGACACCTCCAGCTGGCGGGACTCAACCTTGCGCCCAGAGGTCATGAGCTGAATATAGTCAATGACAATGAGTTTCAGGTCGTGATGTTGTTTCAGCCGGCGAGCCTTGGCGCGTATCTCCAACATGGTCAGGTTGGGGGAATCGTCAATATACAGTGGCGCCGAAGAGATCTGTGTGGTGACTGCGCTGAGGTTATCCCAATAGTCTTCGAGTTTGCCGGTACGAATGTTTTTCAATGGTACGGAGGCCTCAGCGGACAGCAATCGCATCATGATCTCTTGTGCACTCATTTCTAGAGAAAACACAGCTGTGGTCATCATGTTTCGTACCGCAGCACTGCGAGCAATATCCAAGGCAAGAGTTGATTTACCAATCGAGGGGCGAGCAGCAACAATGATCATCTGCCCAGGATGCAAACCATTGGTGAGGGAGTCGAGTTGGGTGAAACCTGTGGGCACCCCGTGCAACCGCCCACCATGAGCTGCCAAGGCATCCATCTCATCCCAGGTGTCTTGCAGTAGTTCCGACACCCGCTGGTAGTCCTCCCCTGAAACACCATCAGAGATCTCGTACATCGTCTGTTGTGCCTTATCAACAATGTCATCAACCTCGCCCTGCCCGGCGTACCCTAATTGCGCGATGCGAATAGATGCCTCCACCAATCGGCGGAGAATGGCCTTCTCGCGTACGATCTCGGCATAGTATTCACCATTAGCCGCAATTGATACTGCCCCATACAGATCAGAGATGTAGGGATATCCACCAGCGCGAGCAATGGCGCCACGTTTGTTCAGATCCTCGGCAACAGTGATAGCATCGGCAGGTATTCCCTGGGAGTAAAGACTGAGAATTGTGTCAAAAATGAGTTCATGGGCGGGTTTGTAGAAGTCGCGACTTTTCACGATGCTCATCACATTGGCGATAGCATCCTTGCTCATGAGCATGGCCCCTAAAACAGATTGCTCCGCTGCGATGTCTTGTGGTGGTGTTCGATCCGGGGTCTCGACAGCAGCAAATGGTATCTCTTGAGTGATAGTCATCATCGTCCTTTCCTGCTGATCTCGACCAGGGACTTTCGTCGAGTAGCTGGTACTACTCTGGCCGAAGGGTCTGACATTTCTTGGATCGGCGTGTCGCATCCTTGGATCGTCCCTGTGGGAATGGCCTCGAAACTACTCCCAGTTAGATTCATCTCCTAACCATTAATCCACACCGCCTTGTGGGTAGATGTGGATGAATCCATCTCTGAGCGCGAAGTTATCCACAGGACCCTGTGGATGATTCCTTTTCTTTGGTGGAAAACTTCCGCGACATGCCGTCGCACTTGGGGAAATGCTCTCGCCAGGAAAAAATCTTGGATTTTTACGCCTGATTCCACCATGTGGATCACGTGGACAACCCAGGGGCCCACCTGATAATTACATCACCGCGGAGACTCGCCCCAGGATTGCGACTGCATGGGGATTCCTTATTATCCACAGGTTATCCACAAAGACAAAATCGTCGCCTTGACTGTTTCCCCTTGCTACAAAAGACTATGTCACCTGGCGGGACTACCTCAGGCTACCTTTTTCTGTGGTTGATTCCCCGGTTTTCCCCCGTTGAGCAGTACGATGGGTTGTCTACCTAGGAGATAATCATGGAGACTAGCTACCTCGTTGGGGGAATGAGTTGTGAGAATTGTGTGAAGCATGTTCTTCAGGAGGTACGCCAGGTTGTTGGTGTCACTGACGGGAGTCTCGACTTGAGTGGTCGCCTTGTCCTCATCTCTGAGCAGGTTCTCGATTTTTCCTTGGTGTCAGCGGCAGTTGCCGAGGCAGGTCATTACACGCTCACTGCTGAAGCCGAGTGAGGACCACCCGACAGTTTCCTGAGAGTTTCTCAGGTTTCTCTTGGATTTCTTGAGACTATCCGATAGAATAACAACTCAACACTCTTCCCAAGGAGAACGTCTGTGGCCATCCTCAAGCCCTCCTTCGTCAGACCCATCGTCTTGACGCTCGTCGGCGTACTGATGATCAACCTCATTGGTTTCGGGCTCCATCTCGCCCTAGGCAAACCAGTCACCCTCATCATTGATGGTGAAACAACCACCACACGACTTGTCTCCGGGAATGTTGGAGTAGTCTTCCTCAAAAACGACATCACCCTCCAACCAGGTGACCTCGTCTCCCATGACATCACCGAAACAGTCACCACCGACATGGTCATCACCATCGAGTATTCCCGCCCCATCGACCTGACACTCAACGGTCAACGCGGGACCTACTGGACCAACTCTGCGAGCGTCAACTCACTCATCGACGACCTTGGGTTAGCGGAAGCATCGATCAAAGTCTCCCCCAACCGTCAAGCACAGATACCCCGCGAAGGGATGGCTGTGACCATTGAAACCGGTCACGACATTGTCTTAACCGCTGACGGCACCACACAGACAGTACATGGGTACGGCACGGTGCGTACCGCCCTCAATGATTTGGGCATCATCTGGGGCGAGGATGACATCATCACCCCAGACCCGAGCTCCATGCTGGCCGATGAGCTGGCGGTGACCATCATTCGAGTACGCCACGAAACAATCACCCGCCAAGCACCCATCCCCTTCGAGATCAACAACACCAAAGACCCCGCCCAACCCCTCGGCAAAGTGTCAGTGAGCATCCCCGGAGTCAATGGGCTCAAAGACCAAACAGTGGTCGTCACCTTCCACGATGGTGAAGTCTTCGTTGAAAAAGTAATCGCCGAAGAAGTGCTCACCGAACCAGTCACCCAGGTGCAAACCACCGGTTCGAAACCCCCCGATGTGTTGGCCAATGTTTCCCCAGGTTCTGCCCAAGCCATCGCGTACGACATGGTCAAAGCCCGTGGCTGGAGTGACGCCGAGTTCCAATGCCTGGTCAACCTGTGGCAGCGAGAATCAGGGTGGCGTACCACCGCAGGCAACAAGAAGTCTGGCGCCTACGGTATCCCCCAAGCCCTACCAGGTTCCAAGATGGCCTCAGCTGGACCCGACTGGCAGACCAACCCTGCCACACAAATCAAGTGGGGTCTAGGCTACATTTCCAAGAGGTACGGAACCCCCTGTGGCGCCTGGAATTCATTCCTGGCCAAGGGATGGTACTAAGCACTCAACAAGGAAACGCCTTCCCCCGCGTCGATTTCTCGACTAAACTGAGTTTGTCCATCTGCGCGGAACAAACGCAGATAGTGACGGTTGGTCTACCCCCAATGAACTGCCAACCACTGAGAGGAACGTGGAGATTATTATGGAAACAAGCGATGGAAAGGTCGTGTTGTCAGTCACTGAAAAGAACCGCCTTCGAGGCCAAAAAGCTCTCAAAGGTTCGACTGTGCTCCAAAATATTCAGAATTTGAAAAAGACGGCTACCGCAGCCCAACAAGAACTCGATGAGGCTGTTGCACAGGCACGCGCCGAAGGATACTCCTGGGTTGCCATTGCCGCTGGTCTTGGGGTCTCCCCCCAAGGTGCTCGACAAAAATACCTGCGCCTAGGCTGATAGGGCAAGGATCGCTCGCCACCATCGACCATGATGAGGTCATCGCGGACTAGAAGACTGCGATGTTCTTGATCATGTCCAAACAGTCGTCGAAGTCCGCCTGTGGTGGCTCCAGGCGAGTGAAACAGAGGATGTCATAGGTCCAATCCCCGTTCGCCATCACCGCCATGAGACCATGGGGGGCAGCAGCATTGGGCGACGACATATCAAAGGTAAACCCGTATCCGGAATGGTTTTTTCCCACGATTTCCATCGTTTCACCCAGGGTCGTCTCGGGTTGGCCACCGATACCGGGTCGCAGTTCGGAATCAACATAGTCTTTGACGCTCCACTGCGTACCATTTTGTTTATTCACTTCAGCGATATTCCAGACATTCAACAAAATCTTGCCTGTCTTTGACTCATAATCGAAAGCATCCTCAGCTCCAGCATTGGCCGGAGCGCTCCAACCCTCAACAGGAATGAGTACGGCATTGGATCCTTTCATGGGATCATCGTTGGTGGGCTCATTATCGGGAAGATCCGTGGGCATCCCAGTGATCGGCGCTGGAGGTGGTGTCGGGTCAATGGGTTCGGCGCACCCCACCAGAGCAATAGCCAGCCCCACAGCAATACCTGCGCCAAGAATACGTCGTACCGACATAAGAATCTCCTTTGTTGCCCCGCCAGGGAGCCGCCTTGCGGAATCGAACCGCAGACCTGCTCATTACGAGTGAGCCGCTCTACCGACTGAGCTAAGGCGGCGTACCTATGAAAAGTAACCTCATTAACTATACCGGTTAGTCCAATTCTTGCGGAAATAGCCGACCAGCCGCAGCGTGACAGTTCATACCGTCCCCCTGTCACATACCATTTGTCACACACTGCAATTTTTCATAATAAACTCCCTGGGGTTCATGGTCGCGGTGGATGTCTCGTAGGATCAAAGGGTGATGGATTGGATCAACTCTCAGCCGTTTGTGATTGCTGCGTTGTTTTTGACTGCAGTTGCTGCGGTACGATCCCAACTCACGTATCTGCTTGGCCGAGGGATCCGCGCTGGTGTGGTCCGAGTAGCATGGGCCACCACCATGGCCCAAGACAAGCAACCCAAGGCCGTTGCATCCCTGCAAAAATGGGGGTGGCCACTGATCCCACTGAGCTTCCTCACTGTCGGATTCCAAACCGCCGTACAACTCACTGCAGGACTCGTCGGATGGCGCTACCTGCCGTACACCCTTGCCTCAATACCCGGATGGATACTCTGGGGAGTTGTCTATGCCGCTGGTGGGCTTGCCGCCTTCGCTGGAATCCTCGCCCTGTGGCACCAATCGTGGTGGCTCGTCCTCCTAGCCATCGTGGTTGTCACAGGAATCATCATCACCATCGTGAAGGTGAGAAATAGAGTCAGGTATGCATCTACCGATGTTGCACCAGTGAAAGTGTCCTGAACTCAGTCACCCCAACCCCGTCACCCTGCGGAGCAAAGCGACTCGCAGGGCCCAGAAATCACATTTAAATCACTGTGGAGTCTGGATTCCGTGACTACGCACGGAATGACCGGGGTAGGGGGAGTCTGGATTCCGTGACTACGCACGGAATGACCGGGGTAGGGGGAGTCTGGATTCTGCGAGTCGCTTCGCTCCGCAGAATGACAGGGGTGAGTCGCGGAGCCTGTACTAGGCAGAAGATTACTGGGAGGCGTACTTCAAACAATCCTTGGTTGTTGAACATTCATCACCAATACGCAGCGGGGCGATGATGCCCTGCGCCCTGAGTTCCAGCAAGCGAGCAGTCACCTGCTCTTTGATGTGGTACGGCGACAAGGTGTTGATGTAAATCTTGGTGTCCCCCTCGAAACCCGCCACTGTTGACACTCGCCATTTAATGTTGATGCGCCAAGGCATCGGTTCTCCAACCTGCGGGGGAACATGATGCCACTCCTCATTGCAGGGGACCTCCCGACCACTGGCTGCATGAATCGCATGAATGAGGTTCGACATCTCTCGTACCTCCAGGTCGGTATGCTCCCAGGGATAAACATGGGAAGATTTCGAGAAAATCTCTATCGTCGGATAACGGTGACCGAAACCAGCGAAAGCAACAGCACCATCATTCTCAGCAATCAACAGATTCTGGTCAATCGCATAATTCACACCCGAGTCGTTGAAAAAATTTTCATTCGCCCGTACGCGCGAAATCACTCGATCAACATTGTCACCATGCTCATCGATAGCCACCAGCTGTTTATGAAGGTGATCGAAACTAGCTCCCGCTGCCTGCAACCAGTTCTGGAAAACCGCCACATAGCGAACATGGGGGTTGGTTTGGTAGAGATTGTTCATCGTGTGAATCGTCAACCTGGTGTACTGCTCATGCTCCTCAACACTGAGACACCCAGCGGAGGCAAGCTCCGCAGTAGACCGGGCCCCATCGGCCCAATGGCGTCGCGCAATGACAACATCGTGGCCGCCACCAAAAAAACTGTCAGCCTGTTCGATGATGCGATCATGATCCATGGAAGCGATTTCTTCGGAACTCTTTCCCGCCAAACGCATCTTGGCCGACTGGACAGCCATGACATGGCGCCGACCCTGATCGGTTGACAGGTAGTGCAGTTTGCGGGCGGCCTCAGCCTGCGTTAGTTCGAAGCCATAGTTTTCATGCCAGTACGCATAACTGACGATCTCAAAAAGGTTAGGTACGACACGGAACTCGGCTAAGGTCTCAAAGAGCTGCTCGGCGGGGGTGTTCTCCAGCAACTGCCACCGGTCACGAATGATCCTCGATTTCTCTGGTGGGGTTTCCAGGTATCGGGCGGAACAAAAAGCGCATGCATGGGTCCAATCAGTGTCCGAGACTGGCCCACTGTTTTTGTCCTCGCGCGGAAGAGGGCGCTCGCTTCGACCACTGACCGTCCACACTCGCGTACCTGTGGAAGGGTTGACCTGTTTGATCGTTCCATCACCCATCGTCATCAGAAACGCTGGTTGCGGTGCAACCGGTATACCCACAGTGCCCATCCTTAACCATGGAGCGAAGCCCCTCAACAGTACTCGACCAGTGTACCGAATCCACCACAGGTCATAGTGTCATGAACACGTCAGTGCCGGTGACGTAGCGCATCACCGACTTTCGTGGCACAGTTAATACTATGCACATCCTTGTCGTTGATGATGATCAAGCCGTACGCGATTCCCTGGCTCGCTCCCTGCAATACACCGGCTACCAGGTGACTTCGGCCCAAGACGGGATTGATGCTTTAGCCAAACTCTCCAGTGGACAGGTTGATGCTGTCATCATGGATGTGATGATGCCACGCCTCGATGGGTTGGAGGCGACACGGATGCTGAGATCCTCGGGCAACGACGTACCTATTCTTATTCTGACAGCCCGCGATGCTATCGAGGATCGTGTTGATGGTTTAGACGCGGGCGCTGATGACTATATGGTCAAGCCTTTCGCCCTTGATGAGCTTCAGGCTCGCTTGCGGGCCCTGACGCGTAGAGCCCACAGTACGGACGAGGGTAGCCCAGTCCAGTTGCTGTCTTTTTCTGATCTGACCTTGGACCCGCAGGCCCGCGAGGTCACCAGGTCGGGTCGCCAGATTTCTTTAACCCGCACCGAGTTTGCTTTGCTCATGGCGTTCATGGAGAATCCTCGCCGAGTCTTGGAGCGGGGCTGGTTGTTGAATGAAGTGTGGGGGTTTGATTTCCCGACCACCGCCAACTCCCTGGAAGTATATATCGGCTATTTGCGTCGGAAGATTGAAGCTGAGGAGGGCTCACGCCTCATCCACACCGTCCGTGGGATCGGTTATGTCCTGAAGGAAACCGGATAGATGGGTTGGCTTGCGTCAGCGATCAGGACCTTTGCCCATCGGGTACGGACCTCGCTACGCTATCGCCTGGTTTTCCTCACCGCTTTGACGATCGTGTCGGCAGCAGCTATCTCCGGTGTGGGGACCTACCAAGCGGCGCGGGTCTCACTCTACAGCCAACTCGATTTGGAGTTGCTCTCGATCGCTGAGAAGGTTGCCTCCCAGCTTGCTTTCGACTTTCAGGGTTCAACAGTCAGCGAAACCACGTCGTTGGATGCGCAAAATGTGGTTGCTGTGGTGGTTGCCGCTAATGGGAACAAGGAAATCCTGGTTGGTGATCGCGAGGAGCCACTGATTACTGGTGCTGCTGAGATTGCGGTCGCCAGGATTCAAGCGGGTTCATCGGTACGCAATGGGGTGTCTGAAGCGTCGGTGACCTACCGGGTGGTGGCTGTTCCTTTTACTGATGCCTCTAATGGGGATGCCTATGCCCTGGTGATTGCCCGTGTTTTGGGGCCCACCTCCGCTGGGTTATACAACCTGTCTTTGTTGCAATGGTTTATTGGGATATGTGCTGTGTTGCTGTCGTGTGTGGCAGCGATCTTTGTTGCGGGGGCCACACTGAACCCGATCCGCGACCTCACAGAAGTTGTCCAAGAGGTCACCTCCACCCAGGAATTATCCACCATCGACGTACGTGGAGCTATGGAGGTTGCCGATCTTCAGTTGTCTTTCAACAAAATGATGGACTCACTGGTGGCATCGCGCAGTCAACAAAACCGTTTCATCGCAGACGCTGGCCACGAACTGCGTACCCCATTGACGTCCTTGAGAACCAATGTGGAGTTACTCATCGCCGATGAAGGCTCACAGATGCTGCCCGAGGGGGCTCGCAAAGAAATCCTCTCCGATGTGGCAGCCCAATTGGGGGAGTTCACTTCACTGATCAACGACCTGGTGGCTTTGAGTCGCGGGCAGAGCGCTCCCGATGATTTCCAGGATGTTGATTTTGCGGAGGTTGTTCACCAGGCTGTGGAAAGGGTTCAGCGTCGCGGACCGAACTTGACCTACGACGTGGTACTTGAAGATATTTTCGTACGCGGGGATGCTGCTAGTTTGGAGCGGGCGGTCACCAATCTTTTGGACAATGCCGTGAAGTATTCTCCCGTGGAATCAACCATCACGGTACGCCTGAGTACGCAGGGCCTGGTGATCTCCGATGAGGGACCGGGTATCGCAGCGGAGGATCTCCCCCACATCTATGAACGTTTCTATCGCTCTGATTTGTCCAGGCATGCCCCCGGTACAGGACTGGGTTTGTCGATCGTCGACCAAACGATCACCGCCCACGGTGGAACCATCGACTATCAAACCTCCCCTGCCGGTGGCGCACAGTTCACGATCAGAATCCCCCATCTGGTTGTCAATCAGGAACCCCCGTACGAGTCTCCCGCAGCGTGACAAAGGGAGCGTGACAAAGGGGACGGGGCGTTTGTCACATTTCTCTCCAGTGACAAAGGGGACGGGGCGTTTGTCACATTTCTCTCCACCTCATCATTTCCTCAGGCAATGAAACACGTCTGACCGAACAACAATTGTTGCCAGAATGTGACAAACGCCCCGTCCCCTTTGTCACGCTGGCTCACGGTTGAGGGAATCGAGGACACCTTTGAGAGGCAACCACCAGGGGTCCTGGGGGCGCTGGGCGTCGTTGTCCATGGCTGCCATAGCTTGGTCGATATGGGTGAACCCGATAGCGTTACGGGAGGTGCCGACACACATGATCGATGTGTCGTGGGTGTTGATCTGGTTCGCAACCTGGGTGATCGCCGCTTCGGTGAGTCGTGTCGCCAGCAACCGATCAGCAGGGGTGGGGGTCACACCTTGTTGGGTGTGGCCAATGATGAGGGTACGGGTGTCGTACCTCCCCCCACCTTCCTCATCAAGCAGGTGAGCAATCGTGTCAGTGGTGTAATTCTTGGAGGCATTCTCGTTGCGTACTGCCAAGAAAAACGAGCGCCCATTGTCATCGAAACTCTTCTTAATCCACGTGATGTCCTGCCCCAAGGATTCCATGGTGATCGGTTTTTCCGGAAGGTACACCTGCTCGGCGCCACCAGCCAAACCACCCAGGAGAGCCAAGAAACCCGAGTTCCGCCCCATGGTTTCGATCACAAAACACCGCCTATTGGCTGAAGCGGACATCCTGACCTGGTCAATGGATTCGACCACATGGTTGAGGGCGGCATCAGCACCCACAGCCATCACTGTTCCCGGAAGATTATTGTCAATCGCAACAGGAACGCAGACGATCGGGATCTGGAGCCCCGGGTAGCGGGAACGCTCAGCATCAATCAGAGACGCTGTTTGGTACCCCGTCCATCCACCAATAATGACCAGGGCATCGATCTTCGCGGTTTCCAATGATCGGGAAATCGCATAAAGCTCCTCAACTACTGGGGTGTGGCGCCTCGTACCCAAAGCTGCCCCCGCCTCGTACGCCCAACCATCAACGTCCTTCCAGACCAGTTCCTGGAGCCGACCCTCCGCCAACCCAACGAAAGAGTCGTTGATTCCTATCATCTGGAACCCCCGCGAGATGCCCAACCAGGTGGCCATGGAAGCCGCGGTGTTCATTCCGGGGGCGAGTGCACCCGCATGAATGATGCCGATCCTCTTGTCAGTCTTCTTCGATTCAGTACGGTGGGGGGTGGTCAATTCGTTGAAAACACCCAGCAGACTGCGGTATTCCGTACCGCGTTTATCCAGAACGTGATCGTACTGGCCCTCCTTGATGAGGGTGGTGACACTGCGGGTTTCGGGTATGGCGGTGGCTAGAGGAAGGCGTACGATCTGTTCACCACGAAGACCGAACACCTCGGGGGGTTGGATGTCTGTCGAGGTGAGGAGGTGGGCTGTTGCTTCGAAACCAAGCCAGGTGGGTGCCCACCGGTCATATGCACTCGGGGTTCCACCGCGTTGAACATGACCGAGGATAGTGACCCGTACCTCCTCATTGAGACCCTCTTCGATGACCTCGCGTACATGGTCGGTGGTGATCGGTTCGCCGTCGCGGGTTTTCGCCCCCTCGGCAACCACCACGATGGAATCCTTGTGACCTGCTTGGCGTGATCGCGTGAGCTGATCACACATGGCTTGCTCCCAGCCGTCTTCGGGGGGAACCTCAGGAATGAGCAGATAGTCGCCGCCCCCACACAGCGCTGCTGCGAGGGCGAGATATCCACAATTGCGACCCATGATCTCCACGACAAAACAGCGTTGATGCGAGGCAGCAGTCGATGAGATCGCATCCATAGCATCGCGTATTCTGTGGAGGGCGGAATCGACCCCGATAGTCATGTCGGTTCCCACCAGGTCGTTATCGATGGACCCCATGAGTCCAGCGCACATGAGTCTGGGGTGGGCGTTGGCTTGGTCGGTGGTTATCTTGTTCTGCTCGGTGAGCTCGGTGATGAGGTCCGGCCAGTTCTCGTGGAACTCGTTCAGACCCGCGAGCGAACCATCCCCGCCGATGACAATGAGCCGGTCGATCCCCTTCTCAACCAGGTTACCTGCTGCAGTGAGTTGGCCTTCCCGGGTGGTGAACTCCTTGCATCGAAAGGTGCCAATGGCCGTACCCCCCTTGCCGAGGATCCCCGAACCATCCTCCCAGGCGAGTTGGGTGATCCCGTCCCCCCCATCAATCATGCCCTGATAGCCTTCACGGATCGCGTACGGTGTGGCACCGGCGAAAAGGGCGGTCCGCATCACAGCCCTGATCGCAGCGTTCATCCCCTGAGCATCACCCCCACTAGTGAGTACCCCAATGCTCTTTCCCGTGGCACTACCCCGCAACTCCTCAGCCTTCACATGCATACCCCCATCGTAGTGCGCCCAAGGTCAGCAGAGCGCAAAGGGGACGTACCCTTTATCTTCTAGAAGTCCTTCCCGTCCACAGTTAGCGGTCATTATGACCGTTTTCTCTGGACGCGGAGGGCACTCTACCCAAGTGTCACCTCCACCGCCTCCCTGCGCACTGCGAGTCGCCCTAGCGGGCTCCGCAGCACAGGCTCCGTCGCAGGGTCCAGATATCACACTTGCACGGCGACGAGCCTAGCGGATTCACATCCCACCGCTTTTGTGTTCACACCGACGGTTTCAGAGTCTTGACAAACCGACGGTCAGCAGGCGCAAGTGCTGACTCGATCCCAGTGTCATAGGTCACAAAGATGCCATCGCGGGAGGCAGCAAGATTCACCAAATGGAAATCGGTGACTTGTCGATACCCTCGCATGGAACCAGTGCTGATGAATGGATCATCGAGTGAAGCGTTCTCAGCCCAGTATTCATGTTGCGATCGACGCCGTACCCTGCCCAGGGCTACCAAAGCATCAGCGCATGTGGCACCAGGATTAATCACCGGGTTGGACAGTAATCTAAGAAATCCTTGTTCCGTTGTTGCACATGTTGCGAAATGATCAGCAGTACGCAGCCAGCTCACTGCCAAGTTGTGATACGGATGAATCCCAAGGTGTGCTGCTAGTAGGAGGTTCACGTCGAGAAGGAAAACCTTGCTAGCCATGGATAGACTCCAGGTAGTGGCTGAGAAAGTCCTCCTCCTCGATTCGTTTGATCTCTTCAACGGTGAGCGGTGGTCTATCCGGATGGAAAATGAGAAAGTCCTCTTCTGGTGCATCCAGCAGGGCGTCGGCCTTCTCCACCAGACGTACGAGCGTGGCGGCCTTAGGTTCACCGGGCACCTGGTGGCGGGCCAGGATGGCCGAAAGTCGCGGAGTCTGGGTCAGGTGTATGCGCTGACGAGTGGCAGTCATAGTAGTAATGGTAGCCTCCTTTGAGCGAAGTGGCATCCACTACCCATGGAGGTGGATGCCACTTAAGCGCATGAGTCGTACCTCCACACTAGTGATCGCTCCATGCGTATCGTGGTGTTATACACAGGCTAAATTCCCCGGAATCCCCCTTCCCGTCCACAGTTAACGGTCATTATGACCGTTTTCTCTGGACGGGAAAGGTGCGATCTTGGATTCACTGACTAGGTGGCAACAAAGTGAAGGAACAGCAAGTAGTTGATTAGTTCGGCTCTGGGCGAAGCTGAACTTTGAACCGTAGATGTGGTCCTCACCAAGCAATCACCTTGCGTCTCCTCCACCGTCTCCCTGCGCACTGCGAGTCGCCCTAGCGGGCTCCGTAGCACAGGCTCCGTCGCAGGGCCCAGATATCACACTCGCTTGGTTGAGGAGTCCAACGATTTCACCCACCACCAACAGACTCAGGATTGAGGGACTCTAGTATCTGGATTCCGCGAGTCGCGCTGGCGCGCTCCGCGGAATGACCAGTTTGTGATGGCTCGTCAGTGATCGATCCTGCGAGACGGTTTTCATCTGTCCGCAGGATGACGTGGGATCTGGTTACTCTCCGGAGGCGAACTGGGATTGGTATAGCTGGTAGTAGGCACCCTTGGCGCGCAGCAGCTCCTTGTGGCTGCCTTGTTCGACGATGTCACCGTGTTCCATCACAAGGATCACATCGGCGTCGCGGATGGTGGACAGGCGGTGGGCAATCACGAAGGACGTACGGTCCTGGCGTAAAGCGCCCATGGCGCGTTGAACCAAGACCTCGGTACGGGTGTCGACCGAACTGGTGGCCTCATCGAGGATCAGGATCGATGGGTTCGCCAAGAACGCACGAGCAATCGTGATCAGCTGCTTTTCACCAGTGGACACATTCGAGCCCTCCTCATCGATGATCGTGTCGTAGCCTTCCGGCAGGGAGCGTACGAAACGATCCACATAAGTAGCCTTTGCTGCGGCACGAATCTCCTGCTCAGTAGCATCAGGGCGACCGTACGCAATATTTTCGCGAATCGTCCCATGGAACAGCCAGGTCTCCTGGAGGACCATGCCCACCGAGGAACGCAAAGCCGAACGCGGAACCCAGGCGGTATCCATTCCATCAAGATGGATCATGCCAGCATCGATGTCATAGAAACGCATGAGCAGATTCACCAAAGTGGTTTTACCTGCGCCAGTTGGACCCACGATTGCAATCGTCTGACCGGGGTGCGCCACAAGATTCAGGTTCGTGATGAGTGGTTTAGCTGGGGTGTACGAGAAAGCAACATCACTAAACTCCACATGCCCGTGAAGAGGCTCAGGCAGTTCGCCCGTACCATCGGGGGTTTGCTCCGGTTCATCGAGCACCTCGAAGACGCGCTCCGCGGATGCCACCCCGGACTGAAGCAGGTTCATCATCGACGCGATCTGGTTGACCGGTTGGGTGAACTGGCGCGAATACTGGATGAAAGCCTGCACACCTCCGAGCGAAATATTGCCCGAAGCGACCCGCAAACCACCGACCACAGCGATCACCACATAACCGAGGTTCCCGATGAAACCCATGATCGGCATGATCGAATTCGACAACGCCTGGGCGCCGAAGGCAGCTTCATAGAGTTCCTGGTTTTTCTCATCAACCGTCCCAGAAATCTCCTCCTGGCGACCAAAGACCTTGACCAAAGCGTGACCGGAGTACGCCTCCTCGATTTCAGCATTCAGCTCACCGGTGGACGCCCACATGGCAGCGAACTTCTTCTGGGACCTCTTCGCGATCTGCATGACCACCAGGATGGACACCGGTATCGTCACCAACGCCACAATCGTGAGCAGCCCCGAGATGGTGAGCATCATGATGAGCACGCCAATCACCGTCAACACCGCGGTCATCACCTGTTGGAGGGTTTGCTGCAAGGACTGCGAAATATTGTCAATGTCATTAGTCACCCGCGACAACAATTCACCGCGAGGTTGATGGTCGAAGTACGACAGGGGTAGCTCATCGAGTTTGCTGGCCATCTGGTTCCTCATCGAGAACACCGTACGCTGGACGATCCCATTGAGAATCCACCCCATACAAATCATCACTAGGGCAGCCACCAGATACAAACCAACAGCGAAACCAATGATCGTCAGCAACCGAGTGAAGTCAATCCCCACACCGGGAGTGAAATCAATGGCAGTGAGCATGTCCAGCATCGATGGCGGGATCGGTGACTCCGCACCTGCATTCTGGCTCATCAACTCCATTAACTTCAGGACATCATCCTTGGTCAGGCTATTAGGGTCACACCCCAGTTGGGCACACACTTGAGGCAGGGTCGCGCGTACCTCGGGTGAATCGAGTTGATTGCCCACCATCATGCCGATCACACCAGAGAAAATCGTGTCGGTGGCTTTGCCAAGCAGCTTCGGCCCGTACACATTGAGCCCGACGCCAATCGTTCCAAGGACGAATACCAGAACCAGGCGGATTCGCTCAGGTTTGAGGTACGTGGCGAGGCGCTTCAAACTGGGCCAGAAGTTCACTGCTTTTTCGGCGGGGGCTCCTCCATGACCACCCATGGGTCCACCACCACGTCCACGACGTTGGGGTCCATGTTTAGGGCGCTCATTGGCTTTACGGACCTCAGTGGTTTGGCTGTCCGTGGTTTCGATCACGTCGATGTTAGTGTCGGTGCTCATGCGAGTGCCTCCTCAGCTGTCATCTGGGATTCCACAATCTCTTGGTACGTGGGGCAGGTTTCCAGGAGTTCCTCATGGGTACCATCACCCACGATCCCGCCATCATCGAGAACAATGATCCGATCAGCTCCACGAATCGTGGACACCCGCTGGGCGACGATCATCACCACTGAATCCTCGGTTTCCTCATGCAAGGCAGCGCGCAGTTTCGCATCCGTGGCCACATCGAGGGCCGAGAAGGAATCATCAAACACATAGATGTCTGGCTTCTTCACCAGCGCTCGGGCGATCGATAATCGTTGCCGCTGACCGCCAGACACGTTCGTACCACCCTGTGAAATGGGTTCATCCAACCCGGCAGGCATCTGCTCAACAAAGTCACGGGCCTGGGCGATCTCCAAAGCGTGCCAGAGTTCCTCATCGGTGGCATCCGGTTTCCCGTGGCGCAGATTCGAGGCGACCGTACCCGTGAACAGGTACGGCTTCTGGGGGATCAGGCCAATGCGTGACCACAAGAGTTGCTCATCGATCTGGCGGATATCAACTCCGTCGAGGCTGACCGTACCCTCGGTGGCATCATAGAGCCGAGGTACGAGATTCACCAGGGTGGTCTTGCCGGAACCAGTGGAACCAATGATCGCCGTGGTCTGGCCAGGGGTCATCGTGAAAGAGATGTTCGAAATAACCGGCTCATCCGCGCCCGCGTACCTAAAAGCAACATCCTCGAAGACGACGCGGGATTCCCCCGAGAGTTCCGTGACTGGGTTCTCGGCGGAGACCACTGTGTTCTTCTGGTCGAAAACCTCCATGATCCTCTCCGCGCAGACTGCAGCACGCGGCACCATGATGATCATCATCGTCGCCATCATGACCGACATGAGGATCTGCATGAGGTAGGTGATGAACGCGGTCAATCCACCGACTTCCATCTCCATGGCGTTGATTTGTTTCGCGCCGAACCACATGACCGCAACTGTGGACAGGTTGAGGATGAACATCACCAAGGGGAACATGGTCATCATCAGGCGCCCGACCTTCACCCCAACATCCATCAAATCAGCGTTAGCTTTGCCGAAACGCTGGGCTTCGTGGGGTTCGCGTACGAAGGCCCGTACCACCCTGATCCCGGTGATGTGCTCACGCAGAACACGGTTCACGGTGTCGATGCGTTTCTGCATGGATTGGAATAGCGGACCCATCTTGGTGATGATGATCGCCGCCAGCAAACCCAGCAAGCAGACGGCAGCGAGGATGATCCATGAGAGTCCCCAAGAGGTACGGATGGCCATGATGACACCACCGACCATGGTGATGGGTGCGCCGAAGATGATGATGCAGCTCATCAGCACGAGCATCTGCACCTGCTGAACATCATTGGTGTTGCGGGTGATGAGTGAGGGTGCCCCGAATTTGTTCATCTCACGGGTGGAGAACGAGAGGACTTTCTTGAATAGCGCTCCACGAATATCGCGCCCAAACGACATTGCCAACCGCGCTCCGAAGAACACTGCCAAGATCTGGCAGATCACTTGGACAGCAGCAACCGCGAGCATGACACCACCATGACTCCAGATGTACGCCGTGTCACCCTTGGCGACCCCGTTATCGATGATCTCAGCGTTGAGTCTCGGTAGTTCTAGGCCCGCAACAGTGGCGCAGAATTGCAGGAAGATGACCACAGCGAGCCACCCCCAATAGGGTTGCAAGTACCTGAAAACCAGGCGGTTCAAGGGGAGTTTCATTCCGGTTCCTTTCCGGTCAGTGCGCGTACGACCAGGGTCACGGTGGTCTGGGAATCCACCGGATCGATGACCGTGTCAGTCATCACTGAAGCTAAGGCAACAGTCAGTACGTGTGCTGCTGCCGTGTCGGGGCTGACGGTCAATTCGTGGGTGTTGTAGGTGAGAGTTTGCTCGATGGCAGTTCTGATGACCCCAGTCTGGGCAGAGAATCTCTGGTGGGGGTGCCCTTGTTTCGGGGGTGTGAACTTGCCAGAGAATCCGTGGGGTGGTTTTCTGTGACTGCGCCCCGCCATGGCAGCCATGAAGGTGTGGATTCGGGACGCTGACTGTTCAACAATGTGAAAGATCTGCGCAATCTTGTCGGGCAGTGGCGTGGCAGGGTTGATGTTCTGGATGTCACCCACCAGATCGCGTACATCCATCACCGAGGATATCGCCGCATGAATGAGGTCTTCTTTCGTGGGAAACACCCGAAAAATCGTCCCCTCAGCAATCCCCGCAGCTTCTGCGATCCGCTTGGTAGAAACCGTAAACCCTTCTTCTTCCAGCAGAGGTACGGTCGCATCAATGATCTCTTGACGCCGTAACTCACTCGACAAAGGTTGTGCTCGTACCACGCAGGGTAGTCTAGTGAGTGAGTACTCACTCACGCAAACTGTCACGGCGAATATGTACCAACCAGCGGGACTCCACCTCGGGCAATCATCAGTCTGGGCCCTGCGAGTCGCGGAGCCTGTGCTGCGGAGCGCGCTAGCGCGACTCGCAGTGCTCCGCAGGGTGACACCTACCCTGTCATTCCGCGGAGGGCGCAAGCCCGACTCGCGGAATCCAGATATGCAACCAGCAACGGTTGGTGAGTCTGTCGTGGTTGATCATGACACACAGACGCCGGAGGGGTGCGGAGCAACACTCTTCCCCTACTCTGAAAAGACACTGGTCGGGAGACCCGTGACGTACTAGGGTCAAGACATGGAAGAGATTTTCACAGGTCCTGAGATCCTGGTGATCGGGGAATCCTTGATTGATATCGTTCAACGTGAGGGCGCGAAATCCCAAGCCTGCCCGGGTGGTAGTCCCATGAATGTGGCCGTCGGATTAGGACGACTGCTTCAGGCGCCCACCTTGGCGACATGGTTTGGCCGTGACAAGTACGGGAAGATGATTCGCAAACATTGCGAGGAATCCGGGGTGAGGATTCTACCCGGGTCAGACCAGGCCCGGCGTACCTCCACTGCGGTGGCTCAACTCGATGAACACGGCCACGCGACCTACACCTTCGACATTGATATGTCTCTTCCTGCCCTGCCTGAGAAGATCCCTGCATTGATTCACGTCGGCTCTCTGGGAGCCGTGCTCCAACCTGCACGCGACATCGTGCTCCCCTATTGCCAACGGGCACAGGGGCAATCCATGATTTTCTTCGACCCCAACTGTCGTCCTTCGATCATGAGATCGCCTGAGACAGTACGCCCGGTGGTCGAAGATTACGTTCGTACCTCAACTGTGGTGAAAGTCTCCGACGAAGACCTAGCGTGGCTCTACCCATCATCAGCCGATACCTACCAGGACCACGCCAAGCGCTGGCTGGAGGGGGGCACGACTAAACTCGTGGTGGTGACCTTGGGAAGCGAGGGCGCCTGGGCGCTGACAGCTCAGTCAGAATTCACTGTTCCCGCTCACACCACCTCAGACGTGATCGACACTGTTGGTGCCGGTGACTCCTTCATGGCAGGGCTCATCTGGGAGACGATAGCGCAAGGATACCTGGAGAGTTCTTTTGGTTTGGTTCTGGGGGAGGAGCCCGAAATTGTGGAGTTCATTGTGACTGAGGCGTCAACAATGGCAGGAATAACCGTGTCCCGAGCTGGGGCAAACCCTCCCTGGCTTCGCGAATTGGAAAGTGGGCAGGCATGATTGTCGTTTCACCGCTGAACAATGAGTTCGCGACCCATGCGACAGAGCTCCTGGATTTTGCTCTCGGTTCGATCTGCGAGGAGGGTGGTTTCGGATGGTTAGGCGCTGCGGGTACTGTCGACCGTGCTCAGAATCGCCAACTGTGGATCAACTGCCGAATGACCCATGTTGCAGCGATCGGCACCCTCCTAGGTCACCCTGGGTGTTCAAAGATGCTCGACCATGGGGTACGCGCACTCACTGACCTCTTCTGTGACAATTGCCGAACTCCCACTCCCGTCTCCCTGCGCAATACTCCCGTCTCCCTGCGCGAAGTCGCAGGGCCCAGAAGACTCGATCCTGAACAACTGCGGAGTCTGGATTCTGCGAGTCGCTCCGCTCCGCAGAATGACGTGGTGGATGAGTTCCCGCTAGGGTCCAGTGGGTGGTTTGACACCGTCGACTGGGAGGGGAACCCCACCAACGACACGAAGGCTGCGTACGCTCACGCGTTCGTGATCCTTGCCGCGTCAAGCGCTGTTGCTGCCGGATCGACGCAGGCCGTACCCCTCTTTGAGGACGCCCTCAGGGTTTCCACCAAGTTTTTCTGGGATGAGGAGTACGGCATGGTTGTTGAGGAGTGGGACCGCAGTTTCACCACCTGCTCGGATTATCGCGGTGTCAACGCGAACATGCACACCGTCGAAGCCTACCTGGCAGCCGCAGACGTGATCGACCTACTCACCCCTCCCTCGTCACCCTGCGCGAAGTCGCAGGGCCCAGACTACGCAGCAGGACAACTGCGGAGTCTGGATTCTGCGAGTCTCGGAGCCTGTGCTGCGGAGCCCGCTAGGGCGACTCGCAGTGCTCCGCAGAATGACGGGCTGGGTGGGGCTCCACAGAATGACAGGGCTGGTGTGTGGCGAAACCGTGCTCTGCGGATCACCAACCGGGTGGTCAACCAGGAGGCACGAAACAACGACTGGCGAATCCCGGAACACTTCAACTCTCAGTGGATCCCCGACCTGGGCTACAACGAGGACACCCCGGCTGATCCTTTCCGCCCCTATGGTGCCACGATTGGTCACGGCTTGGAGTGGGCGCGACTATGCCTCCAACTGGGTGCAAGCCTTGACAACCCACCCGAGTGGATTCCTGAAGCTGCCGAAGCACTCTATGACCGCGCGCTCAGCGACGGCTGGAACAGCGATGGGGCTGAGGGTTTCGTCTACACCACCGATTGGGTGGGTCAACCGGTGGTCCACGAGCGTATGCATTGGGTTCTCGCCGAAGCCATGGGTGCAAGTGCCGCCCTCACGACCTCGGGGGTACGCGACACCACGAGCGATCTGGAGAGCTGGTGGGCGTACGCCAAGCAACACCTCATCGACCCCGACCATGGCTCCTGGTTCCATGAACTGGATCGCCACAATCAACCGTCCGCCCTCGTGTGGAGTGGAAAACCCGACATCTATCACGCACTCCAGGCCGTACTCATTCCACGACTCCCATTAACTCCAGCTATCGTGCCAGCACTAGCCTCGGGACTCTTGTTTGAGTCAACCCTGGGAACCACAGCGTAGTGACAACAATGATGTTTTCTTCCGTAGGGGCACTCTTCACATGACCGCTGATAGAATTCATCAGGGAATCATTCTGGTTGATGAGGAGGAGTCCCCATGAATCAAGAGTTATCTGCTCGTGGTGTGCTGTTCTCTGAAGGCCACCTCGCCACAGATGATTCTCTCCTGGCCCAAGCACTCACCGGTGACGACACAGCAATATCTCAACTGTGGAACCGCTACTATTCGATTGCCACGGTCGAGGCCTCCAAACGTGCCACCAAATCAGCATCACCAGACAAGGTGGTCTTGAAAGGGTTTCGCCGTAGCTTCGCTTCAGCAAAGAAGAAGAACACCAGCTCGGTGGCCTTTCTCTCCCAATGGTTTTCTTTCCTCGGAGCAGAGCCCCCCAATCTCACTAACCGGGCCGTACTGTGGGCTTTTTATTCCCTCCCGGTGAGGAATCGGATCATTGCTTGGCGGCACCGCATCGACCAGTGGCCAACACGAAAGCTCGCCCGAGCTGTGGATCTCAATGATTCATCGGCTCACCTCGTCTTCGACCAGGTGATGCACCAGTTCGCTGGAAATGTTGCCCTCGCCATGGGCCTGCTCGCTGGCCCACCCAATCGCGAACCCTACCTCACCTCTGAGGGGCAAACCACCGCCCTGTCCCGCGCCTTGCTGGACACCACACCCGAGATCATCGCCGAGTTGGGCCCACGTGTTCCTGTCGAGTACGTGATCAGCCCTCCGGCACCAGCACTGTAGTTTCCCCATGATTGAAGTAACACCACCCTCTAGTAGCCACCCTGATGATAAAGGGTGGCACCCTCATACACGGGAAAGGGAGTTCTCTATCCCAGATTGCCGCTAATAATCGTAGTTATTTCGAACCACTTTCAGGAGTTGCATATCTAACCTTCCTTCCGGCGCTTCGACAACAGGGAGCCTCCTCAGTTTCGAATTAGGTGAACCCGGAGTTTTTGTCTTCGCATAGAAAGGACCATCCGGGCTGAGGATAACTTTCATATGAGGATCAAGATGGTCCAAGATCCAGTTGCTTAAAGCAGCCGCATCCCTGCTCACGCGCGCTACTTCATAAGAACGCCACAGAACTTCAAATCGCATACAGACCTCATCCGAATCCCACCATTCTTCACTCCAAACATTTGTTCTTCCATCAATAGGTCGCAGATACCATGAAGCTATCCATCGAACGAATTCTTCCATCGTGAGATACTTCGCTGGATCCCAATTAGTATTATTTTCACCTTCGTAATACATTAGATCCCACATAGTGCCCATCATTGTCCTTTCACCAGAGTTCAGCCACAATACGAAGTACCAACGACAAAACACGCCAAGACACGCCGGAAAAAATCGGTCACACGTACGATTTTCGGCACATATTTACTACCATACCTCGACACCTGCTACGCGACTCCCAACCAGCGCGCTACTGAGGTGTGGAGAACCCCCAAAAGTAATAACACCCACTGCTAGACTTCAAGAGCCATGCAGATATCAACAACGGTCTGGGGGATCTCATGAATAGATACACCAACGAACAATTGGCACAATATGCATCCGCTCTAGCGAAAGTCGCCTCATTATCAAATCTCTTCTCGGAGAGTAGCACCCCTTTCATCCACTATCGAGCGACCGAGTACTTGTATGCGCGAGCCTTCGAAGCAAGAAACCTGGCCCGATCGGATATTGCCATCGATGCAAAACTCGGGACTGTTGGTGTGGGGTTGAAAACCTTCGTATACAGCAACCGTCCCAAGTACGAGAAGATCGCAGAGTTTAATCGAGATCAACCCAGTTTCAATTCACTTCGCCCTCTCGACAAGATCAGGAGAATTGCTGAATTACGTAACGAGAGGATTCGCGTTGCGGGGGAAATTGCCAGTGTTCAAACCTTCGTCTACCACTGCATTGCCCGCAGTCCACGGGCTCTCAGCGTTTTCGAGCAGGAGATGCCATATATCAACCTTGACGATATCGAAATACAGAATTCAAACTCAGGCACCATCAGTTTCTCCGATGGCCGAGAAAGCTACCGATTCAATCAATCGAAGAGCACTCTCTTCAAAGAATTCTTCACGCAAACGTACCTCGTGGAACAGCCAGTGAATATCCTCCGAGACCCCTTTGAGGTCCTCGACTCACTCAACCTTGTGGTGGAGCCAGCCTCGTTCGGGCGACTTGATGTCGAGCAAACCCCCCAAGAGTCTGTCGTACTTCCTCTCTACAGTACGAGGGGCAAACCATCAGTTGAAGAAAAGAGCGGGCTCAACCAATGGAACGCAAGCGGTCGAGTACGCCACATCGATGAGGTGTACATCCCTGTTCCCGCAGTCATTCATCAGAAGTATCCAGGTTTCTTTCCACCACGCTCAGTTCCGTTCGATGTACATTTCCCCAACGGTTCTACACTGTCCATGAGCTTATGCCAAGGTAAATCTCATGGAAAGGCGCTGATGAGCAATCCCAATAACACTCTAGGGAGTTGGTTGCTGAGAGATGTCTTGCACCTCGCAGAAGGAGAACTTGCAACGTACAGTCTTCTGGAAAAGATTGGCATCGACTCCGTAGAAGTGTCCAAGATGGACGATCAATACTATATAGATTTTAAACAGCTGGGCAGCTACGAGCAGTTCGTGTCGGACTAGATGACGCGAAGCATTTGTTCAGCTAAGCGAGCGATCACTGTCACAGTAACCGAGTTTCCTGCCTGTTTGTACAACGAGCTATCAGCTATGTCGGGAAGTTTGTAGTCCTCAGGAAAACCCTGGACGCGGAAGCACTCTCGTGGGGTGAGCTTCCTGATTCCTTTCCCATCGAAAATGATGGGGACGTTGTGACCACCCATACCCATATTGGCCGTCAGCGTGGGGCACACGCCCTTCTTGTTTTTCCGTACGTACTGCCGGCGCCATTGATAGACCTCATTCTCTTCTATTACCTCATTTTTCAAGTGATCGTAGAGTGGCTTGTTGTCGTAATAGTATTTTTCCTCGACCTCTATGTCCAGCATGTCTTGCATGGTCCTCTTGAGTGGCACTGGCTCAGGAAATTCGAACTGTTCGGTTTTGTCAGGATCCTGAAACCCCACAATGTATATACGTTCACGATTCTGAGGCACATTCCCGTACGCCATCGAATTAAGCACGCGCGCCTTAACGAAGTAGCCAAGGTCCTGCAGTGTTTCTTCAATGATTCGGTAGGTTTTTCCATTGTCATGAGTACGGAGGTTCTTCACGTTCTCCAGGAGGAATCCTGATGGTTGCTTTGCCTTAATAATCCGTGCCACATCAAAGAACAGATTTCCTCGTCCCAGTTCGTCATCAAATCCATGTCTATACCCTGCTACGGAGAATGCTTGGCAGGGGAAACCACCCAAGACAAAATCACAATCAGGAATATCCTCATCAGGGATTTGAGTGATATCCTCCACAGTCAGCTTCGGAGCATTGAAGTTCTTGTTGTAGGTGTCAGCACATTTCGGCTCGAAATCATTAGCAAAAACCGTTGAAAAACCAGCCTTTTCGAAGCCAAGCCGGATGCCACCCACCCCGGCAAAGAGATCCAGTGTCTTCCACTCTTGGGTCGGAACAACCTCTGCCCTGGGTGAGGTGGCCACGGCATAATCCCTGATCACTTTCCATACAATCCCCCTGACTTCGATCTCTTTCCTATAGATCGGTAGCATAGACTGATTGGCCGGCTGTAAGCGAAATCCTTTCTTGTCTCGAAATAGTTTCTTCAAAGTGGCTTGGTCTCCATCGACGATAGCAACAACCGTTTGCCCGTTTTCTGCTGATGTTTGGCGCTTGATCACCACAACATCGCCATCGAGTATCCCTTCGTCCATCATGCTATCCCCCACGACTTCGAGGGCAAAAAAGTCTTGATTCTTGGGTAAATTCGGAACCTTCACACAAGCAACAGCGTCTTCGATAGCTTCAATAGGTAGCCCCGCAGTTATTCGCCCCACGATGGGAACGTCTCTGCTTGCCACATCACTGTCTTCGACCAGTCGATACCCACCAAATTCATCTGCTTCCAAAATTCCATCCTCCAGCAGACCTTTCACATGGGTATGCACTGTGGAAACGGACTTGAGCTCCACCGCGACTCGCACTTCATCCAGAGTTGGGAAACGTCCATTCTCCATTGAATACTCTCGGATGAAACTGACAATCTGCGCTTTTCGGTTCTTGCTCACAGCATGACTCTACTAGAAAAAAGTAGAAAACTGGAGCGACACAACACTTGGACAACACTAGCTTAATACCAGTGGTTTTTCTGCCAGAAGCTCCAGGCGCCACAGGGGGTGCCGTAGCGGGACTTGATGTATTTCAGGCCCCATGAGATTTGGGTGTTGGCGTTCGTACGGTAGTCGGCGCCGGAGGAAGCCATCTTTGAAGCGGGGAGAGCCTGGGGAATGCCGTAGGCGCCCGAGGAGGAGTTCTCCGCCCACCAGCGCCAATTCGATTCACGATTCCACAGGTTCACCAGGCACTGGAACTGGGTTTGATTCTGCCAACCGTACGAGGCCATCATCCCGTAAGCAGCAGATTGTGCTTGGGCGGGAGACAGTTGGCCATTCGACCCGCTGGTCGAACCAGTAGAAGAGTTCCCGCCCGAAGAATTCCCACCAGAACCCTGCTTCTCGGCAGCGATCTTTGCGTTAATACTCGCCAAATCACTCTGGGCCTGCTTGAGGGTGATCTTCTTGTTGGCGAGCACCTGCGCTGCGTACGATCTCGCAGCCTGGGCTTCACTCAAAGCCGACGCCATCTCAGCTTCCGCAGCCAGCGCCGCATCGCGTACCGCCTCGGTTTTCTCCACCTGTATGGTCGCCTCCTGCTTGGCAAGTTCCGCAACCAAACGCGCCGCCTCTCTCTCTTGGCGAGCGGCCTCCAATTCGACCTGGATAGCGTTCAGGTTCTCCAAATCAACCTGGTTGGTCAGCAGTACGGTATCCGCCCACTGCACCCGGTTAGCCAAATCAGAGGTCGACTCTGAGTTGATGAGCACAACAAAAGTCACCAACGGCATAGAGTCTTGAACAATCGAGCGCGCATAGGCGTTGATCCGCTCTTTTTGGACATTAATCTTCGCCTGGCCCGCATTCACCTTCGCTTGCGCCTCGGCGAGTTTCTGCTCAGCTTCAAACAGGGCCATCGCCTTCTCGGCTTCCACCACGAGTGCGGCTTCCCACTTTTTTGTTGCCTCATCGAGTACGCGCTGGGCGTACTCAACTTTCGCCTCAGCCTCGCGTACCTTCGCTTGGGCGGCCTCCACTGCGGTATTGGCATTCTTCACCTGGGATTGTGCCTGACTGATCGCCGTCTCAGCGCGTTTCTTGGCAGTATTGAGATCCTCAGCTGAGGCACTCGATGTGAACAGGGACACAGCCATCGCCACAGCGCACAAGACGCTCATCAGATGGCGTGTTTTCGGCACGTCCCCTCCTTTTTCTTTCCACAGCATTGGGTGGCTCGTGGCTGAGAGAAACACTCTCCCACGAGTCCATTCACCATAACCTGCGGATCGCAGCTTGGCGAGAAAATGGGGTACGGGCCTATTTCCACGCGGGGAAGGCTCAACATGCACTTGAGGAATCGGGAACAATGTCAGGGGTCTATGACAGCGATGAGGTCATATCGGAGGAAAGTCGAGGAGTCTTGAAGGGCGCACTACACTGGAACCCATGAGCCAGCCCTCCCTCGATTTCACCCGATTCAACACCACTATTCACCCAGGTGATGATCTCTTCCGGCACGTCAATGGGGGGTGGCTGGTTGATGCGAAGATACCTGAAGACAAGTCGGCTATTGGCGCCTTCGATGATCTTCATGATGATTCTGTCGAAGCTATCAAAGTCATTTGCGAGAACCTGTCCGGGCGTACGTACGACGACTATTCCACCGAGGATGCGAAACTGGCTGCCCTGTATCTGTCTTTCATGAATGAGGAACGCTTGGAGGAGCTAGGCGCCAGCCCCCTCACAGCGCTGCTGGCCAAGGTGGAGGCGATTGCGACCATCGATGATCTGAGGGACTGGATGGGGTGGTGCATCCTCCACGGCTTGAATTCACTGACTGGTGGTGATGTGGATGCTGACCCTGGCAATCCGCGCAGACACCTGTTTTTCGTTGGTCAAGGTGGACTCGGGCTACCAGAGCAGTCCTATTACACCGAACCCCAGCATGAAGAGGTACGCGCCCACTACCTCACCTACATCGCTCGTACTCTTGGGCTGGGAGCTGGAAGGGACACCCCCACTGAACAGGACCACAGTGATGCCCAGGGAGTCTTTGACCTGGAATCCCACATCGCAGTGACCCATTGGGATAATGTGAAAACCCGCGACCTGGCCCAGATGTACAACCTGCGTACCACCGAAGAACTCGCTGGGGAAGCCCCCGGGTTCGGATGGGAGAGAATCCTGGCTGGCGCTGGGCTAACCAATGATGTAGCCGAGGTGGTGAACTGCCAGCCCAGTTTCTTTGTCGATGTATCGACTTTACTCACCGAGGATCGTCTCCCGGTGTGGAAAACATGGGCACGCTTCCACCTGATCTCTGATCTGTCTGATTTCCTGTCCAAGGTTTTTGTGGACAACCACTTTGACTTCTATGGACGCATCCTCACCGGTCAGGAACGACTCAAACCCCGCTGGAAGAGGGCAGTGGCTTTCACCGAAGCAGCGATGGGTGAGGCCCTGGGCAAGGTGTACGTCCGCAAGTATTATCCACCGGAGGCTGCCGCCCGTATGGCCACCCTCATCGAGAATCTGCTGGGCGCCTATCGCCAATCCATCACCGACCTGACGTGGATGGGCGAGGAGACAAAGGTGGAGGCCCTGCGCAAACTCGACGGTTTCCGTCCCAAGATCGGCCACCCACCCAAGTGGCGGGACTACTCTGCTTTGGTGGTCAACCCCGATGATCTGGTAGGCAATGTTCTTGCTGAGGGTCGTTTCACCACCGAGTACGAAGTCAGCAAACTGAGTGTTCCGGTGGACCCGGATGAATGGATGATGTTCCCTCAAACAGTCAACGCCTACTATCACCCGTTGCGCAACGAAATCGTGTTCCCCGCTGCGATCCTTCAACCCCCTTTCTTCAATCTGCACGGGGATGATGCCGTCAACTACGGTGGGATTGGTGCAGTCATCGGCCATGAGATCGGGCATGGTTTCGATGATCAAGGATCAACCTGTGATGGGGAGGGTAAACTCCGCGACTGGTGGACGCCGGAGGATCGCGAGGCGTTCACCACAGCCACACAGGCACTCATCGACCAGTATTCTGCCCTGAGTCCAGCTCAACTCCCCGACCAGCATGTCAACGGGGAACTCACTATTGGTGAAAACATCGGTGACCTCGGTGGTTTAGGGATCGCCCTGAAAGCATGGCGTCTCGCTGGTGGTGACCCCGATGAGGTCATCGATGGTTACACCTGTCTTCAACGATTCTTCCTCAGTTGGGCGGCCTCCTGGAGTTACCACGCCCGCAAAGAGCTTGTCGCCCAACGACTCGCCACCGACGAGCACGCACCCCCCGAATTCCGTTGCAACCAAGTGGTCCGCAACATCGACGAGTTCTACACCGCCTTCGACGTTGGCCCCGATGATGCCCTGTGGCTCCCCCCCGAGGATCGAGTCACCATCTGGTAAAGGGGACGGGGCGTTTGTCACACGCCCGCGACGCTGCGTTTGTCACATAGCGCGTGACAAACGCCCCGTCGCGGGCGTTAGCTGAAGCGCTGCGCCTCCCCTCTGTCATTCTGCGCGAAGTCGCAGAATCCAGACTACGCAGTTGCTCTTTGGTCATTCCGTGCGAAGTCACGGAATCCAGACTCCACAGTTGTTTAAATGTGATGTCTGGACCCTGCGACTACGCGCAGGGTGACGGTGGTGGGGGTGTAGCAGGGTGACGGTGGTGGGGGTGTAGCAGGGTGACGGTGGTGGGAGTGTAGCAGGGTGACGGTGGTGGGGGTTTAACAAACAAATGCCCCAGTGACAAAATGGGGACGCGGGTGTTTTGGCACGCGCCACTAGCTGGAGCGCAGGACTGCTTGGTCGCAGACCTGGTGGAGGAGGCGCAGGGATGCGCTGTCGGGGAAACCGACTAGGTGGGAGCGGGCTGTTTCGGACCACTGGCGTACCTCGGCGCGGGCCTCCTCGACAGCCGGATGGGCGCGCACGAGTGCTAATGCTTCGGGGAGGTCCTCGTCGGGGACAGGGCCCGCAAGCAACTCCAACAGGCGAGCGTCCTCGTCGCGGTGGTGGGTTTGAATGAGCAGGGTAGTGAGCGTGGGAACCCCCTCGCGCAGGTCGGTTCCGGGGCCCTTGCCTGATTCCTCGGAGACAATGTCCAACAGGTCATCAGCCAACTGGAATGCCATTCCTAGGTTCTCGCCATACTCGGTGAGAGCCTCCACCTGATCGGGCTCCAACCCACCAAACCAACCGCCATAACGTGCAGCAGCATTAATCAGGGCCGCGGTTTTCCCACGAATGACCTCCAGGTGGTGGCTGATCCGATCAACACCAGCCTCGGGGCCCACCATCTCGGCGATCTCCCCTTGGACGAGTCGTGAAATAGTGTGACCCTGGTAGCGGACGAAATCCACACCCAAACTCGCCCCCAAAACCGAGGCCTCAGCCAGCAGATAGTCACCGATCATGATTGCTACCGAGTTGCTCCACTTTTGGTGGGCGGATAGCCCACCGCGGCGCAGTTCGGCTTCATCGATCACATCATCGTGGTAGAGGGAGGCAACATGGGTGAGCTCGACAGCAACAGCAGCACTCACTAAGGAATCCTCGTCAACTCCCCCAGCCTCAAGACCGAGACCGCCAGCCGCCATGACTAAGGCGGGGCGAAACATCTTGCCCCCAGCTTCCACCAGATAGCGTGATGCCTCTTCAACAAACTGGTGTGGGGTGGCCAATGTTTGACGCAAGCGTGCTTCAACCCGAGTGGTTAATCCTTCGATCCACTCGGATAGCTGATCATCACTCACCGCCACAGAAAACTCCTAGAGGGCTGCAGGGAGAAGGAACTGAGACACCGCTTGCAGTAGGTCCAGTAATGGACCAGGGACAAGACCGAATCCGAGGGTGCCCAGCAGACAGATCACGAGAACAATCCATGTTCCCACACCTGGGGTTGCCAGTTCTGCTGTTTCATCGGTGGCTTCACGGAAGAACATCACCTGGATGACCCGAATATAGAGATAAACAGCTATAACTGCCAAGAGGACACCCGCCAAAGCTAGCCACCAGAATCCCCCCTGCCATGCGGACACGAAGGCGACATATTTTCCGACAAAACCAGCGGTCAGTGGAATCCCAGCCATCGACAGCAAGAAAATCATCAAGATGACCGACACCAGCCAGTGTTGTCTTCCGAGTCCCGCCCAAGCTTCCAGGGTGGTGGCTTCACGTCCTTGGGTACGAACAAGGGTGACGATAGCGAAGGCGCCAAGAGCAGCGAAGCCATAGGCAATGAGATAGAACATGATGGAGGCCACTGAACTTGGCCCTGTGAGGCCCCCCAGAGCCACTGTGCTGGAGGCGCCCACCAGTGGGATGAGGATGAATCCTGCATGGGAGATAGCCGAGTATGCCAGGACGCGCTTGATGTCATTCTGGTTGATGGCCAACAGAACACCCACCGCGATGGTGAGAAGCCCCACACCAGCCAGTACGGGTTGCCAGGTCCAGCGCATTCCACCCAACCCTGAGTAGAACAACCGCAGGAATCCACCCACAGCAGCTGTCTTGGTCACGATCGACATGAATGCGGTCACTGGTGTGGGTGCTCCCTGATAGACGTCGGGAACCCAGGAGTGGAAGGGAACAGCACCGATCTTGAACAGCAAACCGATGAGAACCAGACCTAATCCCACCAGGAGTAGGGCGTCCCCACCGGCAGTAAAGGTGACACCGCCAGCGAGGGCTGTGTAGTTGAAGGACCCGGCGTACCCAAAGAGGAAGGCCACACCGAATAGGAGAACCGCTGAAGCCATCGCCCCCAGCAGGAAGTATTTCAGGGAGGCTTCCTGGGAGACCACGCGACGATAGCGCGCGAGACCCACCATGACATACAGCGGTAGGGAGAGGATTTCAATGGCCACAAATAGTACGAGCAGGTCGTTGGCCGCCACCAGGAGCATCCCGCCCGCGAGTGCAAAAATAGCGAGCGGGAAAACTTCACTATGGGTTAACCCCTCGTTGGTGGCTTCCGTTTCGGCGTGTGATCCTGGAACAGAGGCAGCTGATGGTGTGAAGGCGGTAGCCCCACTGTGGATTCGACGCTCAGCGAAACCGATGATGGCGATGAGGGCAAACCCGAGCAAGATCAACCAGAATCCTTGAGCGGGCCCATCCACCATGACCGTACCAGACACCATAGAGTCGGCATAGGGTCCGGTGGCCGGCATGCGGGAGGGATCCGCGAGACCCGATATTCCCCAATGCAACACCAGTACGGTTAGGGCGCAGCCGAGTCCAAGAACACCAAGAATGAGTTGTACGAGGAAACGTCCTTTGCGTGGCCAGAATGCTTCGACGAGGATACCCAGACAGGCCACACCCAGCACGATCAGGAAGGGTGTGAGAAGGAAATAGTCCAACTGTGGTGTGGAAAACTCATAGAGTGTCATCACCGTTCTCCCTCCACGAGTGCCTCTGGATCGGTCATATCAGCGGCCACCATGTAATACTGCGTGGTCACGGCAATCTCATCGAGCGCCGGTTGGGGATAGAACCCCAACACCAGGAAGGCCACGACGAGCGGAATCAAGGCGAGACGCTCACGCCACGATAGGTCACTGGTGATATGTTTCTGGGTTGCTTCGGTGACTGACCCGGTCATCATTCTCTGATAGGTCCACAGGATATAGACCGCCGCTAACACCGTACCGGGAACAGCAATGGCAGCGATCACTGGATAGCGACTCCAGGTTCCAGCGATAGCCATGAATTCCGAAACGAATGGTGAGGTTCCTGGCAATGCACAACAGGCCAAACCAGCGATGAGGGTGAAACCCGCAGCCAGGGGTGCAACCTTGTTGACCCCACCGAAGTGACGAACATCCATGGATCCTCGCCGATATATGAGGTAACCGACCACCAGATAGAGGGCTCCTGTTGCCAGAGCGTGGTTGACCATATAGAAGATCGCTCCGGAGATTGACTGGCTGGTCATGGCGAAGATGCACATGACCATGAAACCAAAGTGGGAGATGGAGGTGTACGCGATGAGCCTCATCAGGTTCTTGGACCCGATAGCTGCGAAGGCGCCATAGAAAATGGAGACCAGGGCCAGAACCAGGATCACTGGTGTTGCCCACTTGGCTTCAACAGGGAAGATTCCAATACAGATGCGAATCATGCCGAAGGTGCCGAGTTTGTCGAGGATGCCCACCATGAGGGCTGCACCACCGGGTGTGGTTTCTTCAGCAGCATCCGGCAACCAGATGTGGGCGGGAACCATGGGGGCTTTGAGCGCGAAGGCCACAAAGAAACTGACGAAGATCAGGTGGGTGACCCAGGTGGGATGGAAGGTCATTGCGCCGAGTTCAACAAAACCAAGCGAGATTTGCCCAGTACGCGCCGACAGTACGGTCGTACCAATGACCCCAAAGAGCATGATGAGTCCGCCAGCGAGACCGAAGATCAGGAACTTAGCAGCAGCTTGCCCACGTTTGGCTCCACCCCAGCCACCGATGAGGAAATACATGGGGATCAATGTGGCTTCAAAAAACACATAGAAGATGAGCAGGTCGAAACTCATGAAGGTGAACAGGGAGAAGCTGGACACGAGCAACACCAACGCAACGAAGGTCTTCGAGGAGAATCGGCCCGTCTCACCCACCCCGGTCTTCCATTCAGCAATGAGTACGGTGGGAACCAGCAGGACGGTGACCAGCACCATCACCAAACCCATGCCGTCGAGATCAAGGCTGTACGAGGAACCCACGGCGGGAAGCCACGGTAGGGATTCTTTGACAGAAATGGCAGCCATCTTCATATAGGCCACGAGAGCGACGGTGTAACCGAGGCTGATCAGCGAGAAGATGAGTGCCAGGATGCGCCCGGCTTTCTGCGCTGACATAGCGACGATCAGCGCGCCGAGCAGGGGGATCAGCCCAACAATACTTAGATAGGGGATAGTCATCACACTCACCTCAGACCAATCGACTCAATAAGAGGAACAAACCGAGGAAGACGATACCTATGACCATGGTGAGCCCATAGGTCCGGACGTACCCATTTTGGATGACACGCAATTTCGTGCCCAGCGTTTCAACAAAGCGCCCGAAACCTTCAATGCCAGGAGTGATTCCTTTCTCGTCGGTGGTCGCCACCGCTCGTGAGAGTAGCTCCGCGGGTTTGACGACCGCATAGTCATTGACCACGTCACCGAAGAGATCATTTCGTCCGATAGTGGTGAAGATCGACACCTTCTGTGGGGCAGTATCGGGGATATCCTTCTTGAACAGCAACCATCCCAGGGCCACTCCACACCCGACAACAGCCATAGTGATCAAACCAATAGGTGTGATCGCTGGAAGCCAGGAGGTGTGTTCACCCACCTCAGCTCCGATGGGTGCCAACCAGGAACCAATCCACGAGTTGAGCGCCATACCACCGATGAGCGAGCCGATAGCGAGGAACACCAGGGGAATCCACATCACTGCAGGTGATTCATGGGGATGGACACCTTGACGCCAGCGGGACTGACCAAAGAAGGTCATCATCATCAATCGGGTCATATAGAAGGCCGTGACACCTGCGCCGATGAGCGCCAAAACACCAAGAATCGGTTGCCCATGGAAAGCTGCCTCAATGATGTGATCCTTGGAATAGAACCCAGCAAACATCGGGAATCCGATGATCGCAAGATACCCCATGGCAAAGGTCACGAAGGTGATGGGGAGCACCTGACGCAAAGCCCCATAGTGGCGCATATCCACATCATCGTTGGTGGCGTGCATCACCGAACCAGCGCCGAGGAACATGTTGGCTTTGAAGAACCCGTGGGTGAGCAGATGGAAGATCGCGAATGCATATCCAGCCGGCCCGATGCCAGCAGCCAACATCATGTAGCCAATCTGGGACATGGTCGAACCAGCCAACACCTTCTTGATGTCGTCCTTGGAGCATCCGATCCAGGCACCCACCAGCAGAGTGACCGTGCCCACGATCGCCACTGCCAACTGTGCGATCGGGGATTGTTCGAAGATTGCCCCCGAGCGTACGACCAGATAAACCCCAGCGGTCACCATCGTGGCTGCGTGGATGAGGGCGGACACTGGTGTGGGACCTTCCATGGCATCAAGCAACCAGGATTGCAGGGGAACCTGGGCGGATTTTCCGCAGGCACCCACTAACAGCATGATGCCGATGAAGGTTGCCCATCCTGGTGAGAGCATGTCCGCCCCAGCGCTCACATCGACAAAGGAGGTCGAGGAGAACATCGCCAACATGGTGAAGGCCGCAATGAGTAACCCCATATCCCCGACACGGTTAACGATGAAAGCTTTCTTGCCGGCTGCCGCAGCACTTGGTTTTTCTTGCCAGAAGGAGATCAGCAGGTACGACGCGAGGCCCACACCCTCCCAGCCGACAAACAACACGAGATAGTTGTTGGCGAGAACCAGCAGAAGCATGGCCGCGATGAATAAATTGAGGTACGCGAAGAAGCGACGACGATGGGGATCATGAGCCATGTAACCAAGGGAGTAAATGTGGATGAGTGACCCGACCCCGGTGATCAGTAACACGAAGAGGATCGACAGCGGATCAATGAGCAGACCAGCCTCGATCTGCCAGGAACCCGATGAGATCCATGTGTAGAGCGGAATATCGACTGTTCTTTCCCCCACCGGTTTGCCCCACAGATCGAGAAAATACATCACAGCGAGAGTGAAGGATGCCAGTGGTGCCAACGTGGCCAGGAAGTGACCAAAAGAGTTGGTGACCTTGCCGAGACTCAGGAGCAGTCCAGCCATGACCGCTGGTATGGCAATCAACATCCACACTAAGGAGAAGTCGGTGACCATCAGTGAACTAACCATCATCACCCCTTCAACACATTCTCTGCGTCAACCGAGGTGGATCGACGAGTACGGGTGATCATCACAATGATCGACAGACCAATCACCACTTCTGCAGCAGCAACAACCATGACGAAGAACGCCGCCATCTGGCCATCCAGGACACCATGGTGGGAGCTGAAAGCCACAAACAGCAGGTTGCAGGCGTTGAGCATGAGCTCCACACACATGAACACTACGAGGGCATTGCGACGTATGAGGAAACCAATTAACCCGATGGTGAACAAGATGACGGCGAGAACCGCATAGAGACTAGTCATCGCTCCCCTCCTTGTCATCAGCTTCATCAAGGTCTTCGTCTTCGTCCTCGTCGAGCTCCCCATCAGCAGTTTCTAAGGCAAGAAGGACTTCGTCGTGGGCCTCCCACAGTTGCTCACCAGTGGCGATTGTCACACGGCTGGCCAGGATCTCGGAGACAGAATTCTCGGCCACAGAGCCATCGGGGAGAAGAGCGGGTGTCGCAATCGAGTTGTGTCGAGCGAAAACCCCAGAGTTGGGTTTCGGACCAGGATGTTTCCCCGAAGAGGTGAAAGCCTGCAGACGTTCTTCGGCTCTTTCTTTCTGCCCGATCTTCTTCTTGATTTGTTCAGGGTGGGCGAGAACCATCGCTGCCACAGCAGCAGTAATGAGCAAGGCGGCTGTGGCTTCAAAAGCTATGACGTACCGAGAGAAAATCAATTCAGCTAATCCTTGAACATTTCCCCCAGCAGCAGTGTTGGTCACGTCAACACCGAGGCCCTGGCCAACGACTCCTTGGAGAACACCCAACACCAGCAGGGCTAGGACACCCACCCCCGCAAGCCCAACGGCCACACGATGACCTTTGAGTGTTTCGGTGATGGAGTCGGTGGAATCCACACCCACGAGCATGATGACAAAGAGGAACAGCATCAGGATCGCACCAGTGTAAACAATGATTTGAACAGCCATGAGGAAGGGGGCTCCCAGGCTCGCATAGATGACGGCTAGCGAGATCATCACCAGGGCTAGGCAGAGGGCCGAATACACTGGTTTGGAGAAACTGATCAGCCCAATAGCTCCCAGGATGGCCAAAACCGCGCAGATCCAGAAAACAACCTCCGTACCAGTAATCACCAAAATACTCATAGGTCATCACCCCCTTGGGCTACACGCCCGCGCAGGGGAACACGATTGTCTGCTCCAGTGTCGGGCATGCCTAAGAAATACTCGCGCTCATCGTCGGAGAGGCGAGGATGGGGGTACGGCGGTGGGCTCATCCCTTCCAGCAGGGGGGCCAGTAGTTCTTCCTTGGTGTAGACCAGGGAGGCTCGAGAGCGGTCAGCGAGCTTGAACTCGTTGGTCATCGTGAGCGCTCTGGTGGGACATGCTTCGATGCACATCCCGCAGAAGATACAGCGCAGATAGTTGATTTGGTAAACCTTGGAATATCTTTCACCGGGGGAATAACGCCTCTGGTCGGTGTTTGCTCCTGCCTCAACATAGATCGCATCAGCCGGGCAAGCCCAGGCGCATAGTTCACAGCCCACACACTTTTCGAGCCCATCAGGCCAACGATTGAGTTGGTGGCGTCCATGGAAGCGGGCCTCGGTGACTTTTTCTTTACCCTTCTGGGGGTATCCCTGGGTGAAGGGTTTGCGGAACATGGTGGCGAAGGTGATCGCAAAACCCTTCCAGGCATCAAAAACACCCATGATCAGGCCCCCTTCCCTGATTCATCCGACTCAATGATGTCCCCGGCCGAGTCCACCAGAACCTGGGAGTCGTCCAGCACCTGCCCAGGCATCGGCGGTACGGGGTAGCCGTACTCGAAGGGATCAAAGACACCCTCGGGAACTTCCGGTACGCGGGAAACCTCGGAGCGTACTCGTGATTTCTTGTCCGGCCACAGAAGCAGGATGAGAAGCAACACCAGCAGGACACCTGAGCCAATGAGCAAAACATTGCGGGAGACCAAGGTGGTGCCTGTGACATATTGCGCAACAAAAGGTGTGCAGGCCACGAGCAGTATCCATAGAAGATTAATCGGGATCAGCCACTTCCAACCGAGGTGCATGAACTGGTCGTAGCGCAATCTGGGCAGGGTTCCACGCAACCACACAAACAGGAAGATGAAACACATCACCTTGGCGAAGAACCACACCGGGCCCATCCAGCCAGTATCGATCCATTCCCAACCAGGACGTTGGCTCACCCAAGGCACCAGGGGCCACGGTGCATGGTAGCCACCCAGGAACAAGGTGGTGGCCATGCCAGAAACAGTCGCCATGTTGATGTATTCCGCTAGGAAGTAGATGGCGTACCGGAAACCCGAATAGTCGGTGAGATAACCGGAGACGAGTTCTTGTTCACATTCGACCAGATCGAAGGGGGCGCGGTTGGTTTCGGCCACCATCGAGATGACGTAGATGATGAAACTCGGGAAGAGAAGGATGGCGAACCAGGAGGGGAATTGGAGCCCAGGCAGGACCGACCAGGTCTCCATTTGCGCATCAACAATGCCGGAGGTGGACATCGACGAGGCATACATAAACACCGCCACCAAGGACAGACCCATCGCAATCTCGTAGGAGATCATCTGCGCAGTTGAACGAATCGACCCCACGATGGAGTATTGAGAGGTGGAGGCCCACCCTGCTAAGACCACCCCATAGATTCCAACAGAAGCAATCGACAAGACAAACAGTACGCCCATGGGTAGGTCGGTGAGCTGGAGGTGGGTGGTTTGACCAAAGATGGTGACCTCACCACCAATGGGCATGACCGACCAGGCGGTGAAAGCTGCTGTGCCCATGAGGATCGGGGCAAGATTGAACACCACCTTGTCAGCACCGGTGGGACGGAAATCCTCTTTGATGAGGGCTTTTGTACCATCAGCAAGAGCCTGGGCCAGACCCAAGGGGCCATTCATGATAGGTCCCTTGCGTTGCTGCATCTTGCCCACCACACGACGTTCAAACCAGACGTTGAAGATGGTGAAAACCAACAGAACCACAAACAGGCCCAGAACCTTGATGAGGATGATCCACCATACGTCCGTACCGAAAACCGCCGATTGGTCAGGATTCATTTCTTGCCTCCCTTCTCAACCAACTCGTTGTCCAAGGAGACCACACTTCCCAGGTGGGCCCCGATCGAAGACAGAGCCAATCCGGGAGCGTTCGTGGGGAGCCAGATGACCGACTCAACCATGGTGGGCTCAAGCTCCCAAGCGAAACTCAGCGCCCCATGGGCCCCGCTCACCCGCACAGGAGCACCTTCGATCAACCCAGCGGCCTTGGCTGTGGCTGGAGAAACCCTCGCCAGGATGGGTCGGGCTGTGGCCTTCAATTGGTCTGCTCCATCCAAGCAATGGGAGTCATCGAGCAGTTCACGCCACGTGGAAACGATGGCTTGATTCTTCGCAAGCTTGGAGGCTTTGAGTGGCTTCACCTGCGGTGCAGCTGGAGTGGGTCCGCCATAGGCCGGAATACCTTCCCAGGATTCTTTGGCGCCTGCGGAGGTACGGAAACCCAGGGGTTTGCCCAGGACGTCAGCGAGCTCGGAAAGAATCCTGATGTCGGTGAGTGAGGTGGTGGTAGGTGTCACCACCTGGGAGAGGGACCGTTCCCGATGCTCCCAGTTGAAGAAGGTGCCATCGGTTTCTTCCAAGGGTGCCACAGGGAATACCACATCAGCGGACTTAGCCACAGTGGACAGGTGGGTGTCGAAACAGATCACAAAAGCCTCAGTGAGGTTCTTGATCATGGTTGATGAGCTGATGAAATCTTCCACTTCAACACCACTGACCACCATGGTGGAGGGGTTGGTGGCCCTGCTGGAGATAGCTGACAGATCGCTCTTCCAGTAGTCGCTGAGTCCCTGCGAATCAGTGGTCGGGTATCCACCGGGAAGTAGTCCGGGCAAACATCCTGCTTTCAAGGCACCGATCTCACCGGCGCGGCGTGGAATCCAGGCCAAGCGCGCCGGGGAGGAGGTGACCTTCTCGACCAGCGCACTCAAGGCTCCAGGAATCTGGGCGAGAGTTTCCCCCGCCAAGACGACTGTTCCCTTGGCGAGTTTCAGGTTCCCTATTGCGGTGGGAAGATCACAGGGTTTCACTGGAACAAACTGGGCGCCCAGTTTGTGGGAACCCCACGAATAGATCGCTGAGAGGGTTTCAACCTTCAAGCCATATTTGCGGACAGCCTTGCGCAGGCGCAGGAAAACAATCGGTGATTCGCTTTCCGGTTCACATCCCACCAAGATCACCTTTTTTGCTGACTCCAGCTCAGCGTAGGTCACTGGGTTGGTTTCACCTGCGACACAAGAAGCAAGGAACTGGGTTTCCTCGTCAGCCGATGGTCGTGACCGGAAATCGACAGAGTTGGTTCCCACCACCGTACGAGCGAACTTGGAGAACCCGTAGGAGGATTCCAGTGTTGCTCGCCCCGAGATGAGGAAACCAGTGGAGGCACCCGATTCGCGCAAGGCGTTCGCTGCGGCTTCGATAGCTTCCCCCCACGAGACTTCCACCAGTGTGCCTGTTTTCTTGTCTCCTTGACGAACCATGGGAGCCGTGATGCGCTGCCCACTGCACGAGCTACGGAAACCATATCGTCCCTTGTCACAGGCCCAGGCCTCATTGACTTCCGCCTCATGGGCTGCCTTGCGGCGAACCACCTTGCCCGAGCGCGCGTCCACATTCAGTGAACACCCACAAGCGCAGTTCTCGCAGGTGGTACGGGTGGTGGTGAGGTCGAAGGGACGCCCCGAGAAGCGATAGTCCGCGGAGGTCAGCGCCCCCACAGGGCACAGTTGAACAACATTGCCCGAGAAATAGGAATCATAGGGTTTATCTGGGGCGATACTGACCTGCTGGTGGGAACCACGCTCGGTCAATTGGATCATAGGGTCACCCGAAATCTGATCAGAGAACCGCGTACATCTCGTACACAACACACACCGTTCACGATCCAGCACAATCAGCTCAGACAAGGCGACTGGTTTGGCGAAGGTGTTCTTCTCGCCGTCGAAACGCTGTTCGGCGCGCCCAGAGACCATGGCCTGATTCTGTAAGGGGCACTCCCCACCCTTGTCGCATACAGGGCAATCCAGGGGGTGGTTCAACAAGATGAGTTCCATGATGTCTGCTTGGGCTTTCTTCGCCGAAGCGGATGTGACCTGGGTGCCGAGAACCATGCCATCGGCGACCTGGGTCGTGCACGCAGGTTGGGGGGTGGGAAAACCGCGACCGTTGCCGGCGTCAGTGATCTCCACCAAACACTGGCGGCAAGCCCCCACCGGGTCCAACAGTGGATGATCGCAGAAGCGCGGAACATGAACCCCAGCAGCCTCGGCTGCCCGAATCGCCAGGGTGCCCTTGGGTACGGTGGCCTGGGCGCCATCAATGGTGACAGTGACCATCTCGGCCATAGGAACCTCACTCATGAGTCCACCTCCTCGGCCACCGGAAACAAGGCACTGCGATCATAGGGGAGATACTCCCACGCTGGGGTGTGGTATCCCACCTCGAACTCCTTGCGGAAGTGCTCCACGGCACTCGAGACACACGCCACCGCTCCACCCAGCAGTGGGCAGAAACTCTTCGAATCGATGAGGTCCACCAAGGCAAGCAGTTTGTCGACATCGCCTTTCCGGCCCTCACCAGCTTCGAGGCGGGTGAGAAGTTGGACAAGCCAATAGGTTCCTTCGCGACATGGCGTACATTTCCCGCAAGATTCGTGGGCATAGAACTCCACCCAACGAAGAGTGGTTCGTACCACCGAGACGGTCTCATCGAAAACCTGCATAGCTTTCGTGCCGAGCATCGTGCCCACCGCTGCCAAGGACTCAAAATCCATCACTGTGTCCAGATGGTCAGCGGTCAGAAGAGGGGTTGATGAACCACCGGGGGTGAAGAACTTCAACTCGTGGCCTTCACGGATACCCCCGGCCATCTCCAATAGCTCCCTCATGGTGATCCCGAAGGCAGCCTCGTACTGGCCAGGGCGTTGAACATGGCCCGACAAAGAATAAATCGTGAACCCCTGGGATTTTTCCGTCCCCATCGAAGCAAACCAGGCCGCACCATTGTCGATGATTGATGGGACCGAAGCAATCGACTCCACATTGTTGACCACTGTGGGGCACTGATAGAGCCCAGCCACTGCTGGGAAAGGTGGGCGCAAACGCGGTTGACCACGCAACCCCTCCAAAGAGTTGAGCAGAGCCGTTTCCTCACCACAGATATAGGCCCCCGCGCCGGATTGAACAATCACATCCAAGTCAAAACCCGAGCCACAGATATTCTTGCCCAGCAACCCGGCAGCATAAGCCTCCTCCACAGCTTGGCGCATCCGGCGGATCGGGTGAACCACCTCACCGCGAATATAAATGAAAGCCATGTGAGCATTGATGGCGTACGAGGAGATGATGACACCCTCCAGCAAGGTGTGAGGGCTGGCCATCAGCAGAGGGATGTCTTTACAGGTGCCCGGTTCGGATTCGTCACCGTTGACCACCAGATACTTCGGGTTCGGGTTATCTTGGGGAACAAAACTCCACTTCATTCCCGTGGGGAACCCAGCCCCACCACGGCCCCTCAACCCCGATTCTTTCACCTCGCCCACGACCGCTTCCGGGGTCATGGCGAAAGCCTTCTTGATGGCCGTGTAGCCGCCTTGTTTTTGGTAGGCCGCCAGGGTCCACGAGTTGTCGGTTCCCCAATTCTTCGTCAGTACGGGGGTGAGTTGAGTGGTCACTTCTTACCCCCCTTCGCCTTCGGGGTTTTCTTCGGCGCCGGAGCAGTCCACTTCTTTTTCTCGGCGAGACGTACCCCTTCGAGGGATGGCTCACCAGCGGAAGGACCCTCGTTTCCTTGACCATCTAAGAATCCTGCGAGCACCTTCTCGGAATCTGCGAGACTCGTCAGCTTGGGCCCGCGAGTGGAGCGTACCTCGCGACCAGAGCGAAGATCATCTATGAGCTGTTCAGCCTTCTGCGGGGTCATATTGTCCATGAACTCCCAGTTGACCATCATCACTGGAGCAAAATCACAAGCCGCATTACATTCAACCTTCTCCAAGGAGAACAATCCATCAGAGGTGGTTTCCCCATCGGTGATCCCCAGCTTGTCCTCCATGGTTTCCAGCAGGGCATCCCCACCCATGACCGCGCATAGTGCAGTAGTGCAGACACCAATGTGGTGCTTGCCTGCTGGACGGCGTTTATACATGGTGTAGAAGGTTGCTACCCCCGACACCTGGGCCTGGGTGATCCCCAGGATCTCGGCACACACCTCGATCCCACGCGCCGAAATAAAACCATCAACCGCCTGGACGAGATGCAACATCGGCAACAGAGCTGAGCGTGGATGAGGATAACGCTTCGACAAAGCGGTGAGTTGCTTGATCACCGCCTGGTCGATCATGGTCGGTGGAAGAGCTTCAGTTTCATCATGCTCCATGGCAGAGTCACTCATCGATCAACACCTCCCAACACAGGGTCGAGGCTCGCAACAGCCACGACAACATCAGAGAGCATCCCACCCTCACACATCATAGGAACAGCCTGAAGATGATGGAACCCAGGATCCCGCATGTGAACACGGAAGGGTCTGGTTCCCCCATCGGAGACCAGATGGCAACCCAGTTCACCCTTCGGTGATTCAATCGTTGCATAGACCTGGCCAGCGGGAACCTGGAAACCTTCACTGACGAGTTTGAAGTGGTGGATGAGCGCTGGCATGGACTGGCCCATCACCTTCTTCACATGGGCTGGCGAATTACCTTGGCCATCAGGCCCGAGACTCAGATCACCGGGTTTGCCGATCTTTGGGTCTTCGGTCATGATGGGTTGCCCTGTGGTGGCTTGGAGTTTCTCATAACACTGCTCAACGATCTTCAGTGACTCTGCCATCTCGGAGAGCCTCACCCTGAACCGCCCGTACGCATCACAGGTATCCCAGGTGATCACATCAAAGTCATAGTTCTCATATCCGCAGTACGGTTGTTTCTTGCGCAGATCCCAGGGGTAACCAGTGGCGCGCAAGGGTGGCCCTGTCACACCCATGGCTATTGCTTGGGGATAGGACAGGGTTGCCACATCCGACATGCGCCCCTGGAAGATCGGATTAGCATTACAGAACCCCGCGTACTCTCGAAGATGCTTGTGCAACCATTCGATGACTGTACGCAAACGGGCCAAACCGTTCTCGGGAAGATCGATGCTCACCCCGCCGGGACGAATATAGGCGTGGTTCATGCGGGTTCCACACAGGGCCTCAAAGAAGTCGAGGATCATTTCGCGTTCACGGAACCCGATGGTCATCACCGTCAGCGCACCGATTTCCATTCCACCGGTGCCAATAGCGACCAGATGGTTGGCGATGCGACCCAATTCCATGGCGAGAACGCGCAGAATGTTGGCGCGCTCAGGCACCTCAATGCCGAGTAGTTTCTCCACAGCCAAGCAGTAGACCACTTCGTTGAAGATGGGGGCCACATAATCCATGCGAGTGATATAGGTGACACCTTGGTTCCACGTACGATATTCCATGGATTTTTCGATCCCCGAATGCAGGAATCCAATGCCTGGGCGAATCGACTGGACCGATTCGCCATCAAGTTCGACTTCTAAGCGAAGGACACCATGGGTGGAGGGATGCTGGGGCCCCATATTGATGACAATGATTTCGTCATTTCGGTTGTGTTGGGCTGCAACCACGTCCTCGAAGTCACCACCAGTCACCAGGTATTCTGCGGGAAGAGTCATGGTCACCGCCTTTCCTCAGGTGGTGGTGTGGTTGCACCTTTAAACTTCTGGGGAACCCCACCCAAGGGGTAGTCCTTGCGTAGCGGATGACCATCCCAATCATCGGGCATGAGAATCCTTGTCAAATGAGGATGACCTTGGAAGAGTATCCCGAACATGTCCCAGGTTTCCCGCTCATGCCAATCCACATGGGGATAAATCGAGGTGATGGAATCCAGCACAGGATCATCTTCTGGTACGGCCACCTCTAGGCGAATGCGGTGGTTGTGGGTCATCGACAGCAGTGAATAAACCACATGGAGTTCATGGCCTTCGTCATGGGGATAGTGAACCCCGGAAACCGACGTACAGGATTCGAATCTCAATTCTGCATCATCGCGGGCCACCTTGACCGTGTCCAGGAGTTGTTCTTTTGGTACGACAATAGTCAACTCACCGCGATCGCGGGTGGCATTCTTTTTGAGCCCCGGAACCAACTTATTGAAACGGTTAATGACGGGAGTGAACCACTTGCTCATGGGCGGGGCCCTCCCAAAGCTGGCAGGGCACCGGCTATGATTTTCTCTTCACGCCCAGTAGCCTGCCTGGCAATATTCTTTCCAATCGGATCCCATTGGACTTCCTGCTTGCGGAGCTTAAAGATCGCATCAATGAGCATGTCAGGGCGTGGTGGACATCCTGGTACGTAGATATCTACGGGAATGATGTGATCACAGCCTTGAACAATGGCGTAGTTATTGAACAATCCACCCGTCGAAGCACAAGCACCCATCGAAACCACCCATTTGGGGTTGGGCATTTGGTCATAGACCTGGCGTACGATCGGAGCCATTTTCTGGGAGAGACGACCCGAGACGATCATCAGATCAGCTTGGCGTGGTGAGGCCCGGAACACTTCCTGACCCCAGCGACCAGCATCGAATCGTGGCGCGCCGAAGGCCATCATCTCGATAGCGCAACAGGCCAGGCCCATGGTGGCGGGCCACAGTGATGCTTGGCGTAACCAGCCGAAGACCCCTTCCACAGTGGTCAACAGGAATCCAGGAACCTTGTCTTCTATGCCCATGTCACTCCCAGTTCAAGCCACCGCGGCGAAGGACGTACACGTACGCGATGAACACGGTCACGATAAACAGCACCATCTCCACCACAGCAAAGATCCCCATTGAGTGATAGGACACTGCCCACGGATAAAGGAACACTATTTCAATATCAAAAACAATGAAGAGCATCGCGGTGAGGTAATACTTGATGGGAATACGCCCACCATCTAGCGGTTGCGGGGTGGCCTCCACCCCACACTCATAGGGCTCATATTTTGCTTTGTTTTTCCGATTCGGACCCAGGACTGTCGAAATCAGGATTGCAATCGCCATGAATCCTGCGGTCAAACCCAGCAGTGCGACAATCGGCGCATACAGATTCATTCCATGTCCTTCAGATCACGACTTCGTGTGGGCAGTCAACACGTCGGTGCCCCTTCGACCATCCTACTGTATCAATCTCGCAGAGCCAGATGCCCAGTATTAATTTGGAGTAAAAGGGGACGGGGCGTTTGTCACACAGCCAGAGTGTGACTCGGCGCCCGGACAGTTCCGTCCCTGTGACAAACGCCCCGTCCCCTTGTGACAAACGCCCCGTCCCCTTGGGCGTACACTGGTATCTATGAAGCGAGTACTTTGCGCGATTGCTGCCCTGGTTGTTGTGTGTGTTCTGCCGGGAACAGCTCCACGCGCGTTGGCTGACCAGGGGGAAGAAATCACCCGCTTTGAGGTGGTTGCTGATGTTGATAAGAATGGGACATTCACCGTAACCCAGACTATTGATTATCAATTCACCTACCCGGGGCACGGAATCTATGCTTGGTACGTCACCCGCCAGGGATTCAATGATGATCAAGATCGACTGATCACGTTCTCGAATTTTTCTGCCACCTCCCCCACCGGTGCCCCCACCAACCTGAGCAGGGACACCGGAAGCAACCACATCGTCATCAGGATTGGCGACCCGGATCGAACCGTGAGCGGCCTCCAAACCTATGTGCTCACCTACAAGGTCACCGGCATTGTTAACCCTGAGGTCGCCGAGACTGGGATGGATGAGATCTATTGGAATGTGATCGGAACGAACTGGGAGGTTCCCATCAGAAACGTGACTATCACCATTAATAGTCCTGCCGCAGTGAGCCAGACCACCTGCTACACCGGAGCCAACTACACCAACCCCTGCAGTGCACACTCGTCGGAAGGCTCATCAGCCACCTGGAAACAAGACTCGTTGAACCCAGGATCGGGAATGGCTGTCGTGGGTGGATGGCCGGCGAAAACCTTCCCCGGCGCCACCATTAATGTTGTCCCCAAAACCCAAAGCCCCTTCGATGTGGGCTCCACCTCCGGGAAAGCTGCAGCCGGAGGGTCTGGGGTCCTGACCGCCATCGTTGCCTGGGTGTTGACCCGCTTCACCAAGAAGGGCCGTGACCAGCAGTATGCCGGTGTTATCCCAGGGATGTTACCGGAACCCGGAGTTGATGTTGCCATCAAGTACGAGGAAGTCAAGGATGCCGCTGTAGCTTTCGCACCACCTGAGGGGATACCTCCTCGCTTGGTTTCGGCTATTGTCCGCGAAGGAGTCGATGACGTTGACATCACCGCGTCGATCATCGACCTGGCGGTACGCGGATATCTTCACTTTGATCAGGGTCAAGGAAAAGATTTCACCCTCACCCCCGCTCAGGGCTCTCGCCAAGAACTATCGGATGTCGATCAACGGATTTACGACAATCTCATGACTAAGGGGCGTCCGATCACCCGTGAGCAGATGGCCAATCAAGAATTCTATTCGAACTACCAGGACATGAAGGCCATCGTGCAAAAAGAGTTCGACACTCAGCAGTGGTACAAGACGAACCCAAAAATCGTGGTCGGAGGCTACCGCATGCTCGGAGCAATCGTTGCAACAGGCGGCCCAGCTCTGGCGATGTTTGTGGCAACAAAACTCGGCTCGATGGGTATCCCTGGGTTCGGGTGGATAGCTATCCCCCTCGCCCTGCTGGGCATCGGCATCATGGCTGTCGCCAAGCGAATGCCTGTGAGAACCCCACTCGGTTCAGCTATCGCCATCCAGTCATTCGGTTTCAAGAAATACCTCGAAACAGCTGAAGCCACGCAGATCAAATGGGAAGAAGGCCAAGATATCTTCTCCCAGTACCTTCCGTACGCTATTGGTTTTGGTTGTGCAGAGAGGTGGGCGAAAATCTTTGAGGAACTCGTCGCCATGGGAGCTCCCGTGCCACAACCCACGTGGTACACCGGATATGCAGGCTCTCGTCGCCCAGTGTGGTCATCTATTGACCAGTCAGTCAGTGGGATCGGTTCTTCCATGAGCGAGTCCGTCAGGGCTAATGCTGTCGCTCAAGCCATGACCAGTGGGGGGTCTTCAGGAGGCTCCGGTTTCTCTGGTGGTGGCTTCGGTGGAGGCGTCGGCGGTGGCGGTGGCGGAAGGTGGTAACACGGTTCACCTCGGAAATGGTAGAGTTTTTCCCAGCGATCGAGGTGAGGAGGTCGCATTTATGTGGCTCCACAAGGGTGTTCACCAAAGCAGAGAGTTGAAAGGGGTGGAGGATGTTTTGCAGGCAATGTGGATTGAACTTTGCTGATGACCAATCGTCATGCCCATCTTGTCAGACTCCAGTAGCCCGATCGAACCCATGGGTTGAGGCATTCCCCGCGGATGGGGAAGCCCTCCCATCGAATCCTTGGGCTGCCGAGAGTACGTCTGTTGCCCCACCTCCACCACCACCGGCGCCCCCGGTTCCCCTGCCGCCACTACCTCCCGTACCTGAGCCTGTGGCGCCACCGATGCCACCTGTGGACATGCCTTCCCCCACCCCCACTTGGGGTGCCACCCCACCACCTCCACCACCAGCCACCCCTGTCTGGGATGATCAGTTGCCCGATTTCAATACCCAAGATGGTTTATCAAAGTTTGAGGAGATCTACGGTGGGGCAACCCCGTCTTTGAGTACGCCACCTCCAAGCGAGCCTCCACCCACGTCGAGTGCACATGAAGATGCTTACAATCAATTCTTTACCCCTGCACCACAGACACAGAGTTGGGCAACACCTGCTCCCACACCCCCTCCTCCGCCAGCCCCGCCAGCCCCACCTGCGCCTCCTGCACCTCCTGTGCCTCCTGGGGTGCCCGCACCTCCTGCACCACCGATGCCACCCACCCCTGGTGTCCCACCGGCACCTCCTGCACCACCCAACCCGTACACTACTGCGACACCCGCCCCAGCGGTTCCACCAGTGGGGTATCCGCCCAGTCCACCAGCAGAACCATCCATGGTGGATCAGCTCATTGCTGAAACCTCGGGTTCGACTATCCCTCCAACGTGGATGGCGCCCACTGAAACCCAGCCTGTTCCCGCGCAAACACTTCCCGGTCAGCCAGCCCCACCGCCCTATCCCGGTGGACCAGCACCAGGGTCGGTGCTCAATCAGATCATCGCTGAAACCACTGGGGAGCACCCCGCCATGGACACCACCGGAACAGAACAATCAGGTCTTGAACAGATGTTGGGGCTGGCACCCAGTGCCCCAGCCCCTGAGCCTGTGCCACCACCGTCGGTGACCACCTCCTCAGAAACTCCTCGCCTGGATGCTCTGGTCGGTGACCAGATTCCAGCCCCAGGTGCCCCCCCTCTCCCACCGCAAGGCGCAGTACCTGTTGCGCCAGCGCCCACAGCTGTTGTGCCACCGCCACCACTCGATGCGACAGCAGCAATGCCTGCTCCGGTCCTTCCCGCAACTGAACCAGCACCTGCTGGTGGTCCACCGATTTCCCTTCCCGACTCTTTCTTCCGCACCGATGGAACCGTAGCTCCTGGGACGGAAGATGGCGGGGTTGCACCACCACAGGTGGGCGAGATTCCCCCTGCTGTTCCCACCGCAGGGATCATGGGAGCCCCCAGCGGAACCACGGGAGTCTTTGGTGAACCAGAACAGGTCGCACAGATGGAATCGGGAGTCGTCGCTCAAGGGGATGGTGATTTTTCTGCGATCGTTGAGGGCCGTACCCCTGTTGACCTGGCCTCCAACACTGTCAAGAGGGACCGGACAACACTGCGTATCGTCCTGCTGCTGTCAATCGGGGTTCTCCTGGTTGCTGTGGCGGCGGCTCTGCTCATTTTCCTCGGGTGAGGGTCTGACGCCGACCAGGTCAGCTAAGAGACCAGCTCCCCAAACCGAGGGGAACAATGTGAATCCAGGTCGATCCGGCCTGCAACACCACGGGTTCACCGGTAGCGTCAAAGAACTGCCACAGTGATGCCTGGGAATCCCTCTTCCAGGTAATATCAGCAGACATCTGACCGGAGGCGATGATGCCTTTGCCTTCACCGACGAGATTAGCCCGAGGGATGTCACCCGAAGATCCACCGTCCACCTCAATACCAAGGATGATCACATTAGTGAATCCCAGCTGGCCCCCTGCTGGGTTCATGACTACTTGGGCTCCCTCTGAGCGCATCCACTGCCCAGCAGAAATATTCCAATCCCAGGTCGGTTGGGCCCCACCAGGCAAAGACAGAGAGATCTTCGTGGTCAACAGTCCTTGACGTTGGGCTGTTGCCCCCGTACCACTGGCATCGAAGGTAGCCAAAGGCTGCGGTGAAACAGCTTCAGGATCTGGCTCATAGTCAGCAGGTGACTGTTCTCCTCGAAGAACAACAAACCCTGAGGGCCACATGGGATCATTGGTGGCTGTCAAGGTGCCCAGTGAGGAAACCTTGGATGGCATGAAAGAATGAAAAGCGACACACAACCGTGTGGTGTCCTCTCCTGCAGCTTCCTCCACCACAAGATCAGCTGATTCTAGCCCTGCCAGCGGTCGAGCATCGGGGGAGTTCTCCATTTCCATGACCACAGCTGGTCTGGGTGTGATCTCAGCAAAAACCCCAGTCAGCGGCCATTCGCCTTGCTGAATCTCGGGGGTGGGTTCTTCTGTTTCTTGGGCTGGAAGGAAAGGAATCTTGGCAATCAGCGGGTCTGCTAAACCAGTAACATAGGCTGCAACTCCCCCACCCACCAGTACGGCCAATACAACAACAATAACAATCCAGGCTTTCCCCCCTGAGCGTGTTTCTTCGCTTTGTTCACTGGGTAGAGCACGTCGTGGTGTGTTGTTCACAATGTTTCCCTTCATCCGCGTAACTCCCACAAGGTCATCAGGAGCACGCATGGTGAAATGCCAGATCAACTATTCTACTCCACTTCACAACTTTGGATTTTCCTCCAGTCATTCCACCGGTATTCATCAGGAGAAAACTCATAGTGGCCTGCCCCCAGAGCCTTCTCTTTGACCCACAAATACACCACAGCTATGCAGAGGAGGTAGAGTGGGGGGCAAAACTCATCGGTGCCGGTCGATGCTCCGCCGACTCCGACGTGTTGGGTGCGCCCACGAGAGGCACCCACCGTTACACCAGGAGCATGAAGATAAGGAGATCTCCGGTGACTACTGGCAACCCAACAAAATTCGTCTACGACTTCAGCGAGGGTGATGCCTCGATGAGGAACCTACTGGGAGGGAAGGGGGCCAATGTTGCCGAGATGACACGCCTTGGCATGCCCGTACCGCAGGGTTTTACGATCACCACCGAAGCCTGCACCCAGTATTACAACGATGGTGAAACAATCTCAGATTCTATTCGCGCAGAAATCATGGACCATGTTGGTGTCATGGAAGCCGAACAGGGCAAGAAGTTTGGCGACGCAGACAATCCTCTTCTGGTGTCAGTACGTTCGGGTTCTCGCGCTTCGATGCCTGGAATGATGGACACTATTCTCAACTTGGGTATGAACGAGACTGTTGTTGAGACGATGATCACAAAGTCGAATAATCCTCGCTGGGCTTGGGACTCGTACCGTCGCTTCATCCAAATGTATTCCGATGTGGTCATGGAGGTCGGCAAGGCGTACTTTGAACGTCTCATTGATGAGATGAAAGAAAAGCGCGGTGTCACTCTCGATGTTGATCTGACAGCCGAGGATCTCAAAGAGCTCACCTATCAGTTCATGGCTGAGTACAAGGCAAGGATTGGTTCGGACTTCCCCTCTGATCCCATTGAGCAGATGTTCGGGGCAATCAAGGCCGTTTTCCGCTCCTGGAATAACCCTCGCGCTGTCTACTACCGCCGAATGAATGATATCCCCAGCGATTGGGGAACAGCAGTGAACGTACAGTCCATGGTCTTTGGGAACCTGGGTGAGACTTCTGGTACGGGGGTGGCTTTCTCGCGTAACCCCTCCACTGGTGAAAAAGGTCTCTTCGGGGAGTTTTTGATGAACGCCCAAGGCGAGGATGTGGTCGCAGGTATCCGTACCCCCGAAAACATCGACAAGCTGAAGGACATCAATGCCGAGGTCTACAACCAGTTCACGGACATTGTTGGCAAACTCGAAGCCCACTATAAGGACATGCAGGACATGGAGTTCACTATCGAAGATGGAACCCTCTATATGCTGCAAACCCGAAACGGTAAGCGGACAGCTGCGGCTGCGTTTAGAATCGCCTCCGATCTCGTCGATGAGAAAATGATCGACGAGAAAGCCGCCGTATCCATGATTGACCCGAAGCAGCTCGATGCTCTGCTTCACCCCCAGTTTGATGCAGCAGAATTGACCGCCGCCACCCCGATCGGAAATGGCCTGCCCGCCTCCCCTGGTGCGGCTACTGGTCAGATCACGTTCACCGCGGAAGCTGCCACCGAGTGGACCGTCAAACAGGGCAAAGACGTGATCCTGGTTCGACTGGAAACATCACCAGAAGACATCGAAGGGATGCACCATGCCAAAGGTATTCTCACCGCCCGCGGTGGGATGACCTCTCACGCTGCTGTGGTGGCTCGTGGAATGGGCACCTGCTGTGTTGCTGGGCTCGGCGACATTCGCTTCGGCGCTGATGAAACCTCCTTCACCCTCGGTGGCAAAGAATACAAAGAAGGCGACTGGATCTCCCTTGATGGCTCTACCGGCAATGTTTATGGTGAGCAGATCAAAACTGTTCCAGCCGAAATCGGTGGGGACTTTGCCCGCGTGATGGCCTGGGCAGACAAGTATCGCACCTTGAAGGTACGCACCAATGCTGATACCCCTGCTGACGCACGCAAGGCGGTGGAGTTCGGTGCTGAAGGCATTGGCCTGTGTCGAACCGAGCACATGTTCTTCGAACCCGACCGTATTGCCGCTATTCGCGAAATGATTGTGGCTGACACGGTCGAACAACGCAAGGCTGCTCTCGCCAAACTGCTACCCATGCAGCGTGGTGATTTCGAGGGCATCTACGAAGCCATGGAGGGCCGCCCCGTGACAGTACGCCTGCTCGATCCGCCCTTGCATGAGTTCCTTCCCACCGATGAGGCCGACATTAAAGCACTCGCTGCGGAAATGAAGATCACAGTTGATGACCTGGTAGCCAAGATTGATTCACTGCACGAGTTCAACCCGATGATGGGCCACCGCGGATGTCGTCTGGACGTGACGTACCCTGAAATCGGAGAGATGCAAACCCAAGCCATCATCGAAGCTGCCATCAATGTGCAAAAGCGCAATCCGCAGTGGACGATTGTTCCCGAGATCATGGTTCCGCTCGTGGGCGAAGTCAAGGAGCTCGCTTTCGTCAAAGCAATCATCACCGAAACCGCTGACCGTCTCATTGCCGAATCAGGGATCGAGTTGACCTACATGGTGGGTACGATGATCGAGATTCCTCGCGCTGCGTTGACTGCTGACCAGATCGCCACCGAGGCAGAATTCTTCTCCTTCGGAACCAATGATCTCACCCAGATGACCTTCGGGTTCTCCCGTGACGATGCTGGCAAGTTCCTCGACGCGTACTATCAAACACGCATCTACGAGAATGATCCCTTTGCTCGCCTCGACCAGGAAGGTGTCGGCAAACTCGTGGAAATGTCGGTTGAGCTTGGCAAGAAGACGCGCCCAGACATCAAACTCGGCATCTGCGGGGAACACGGTGGCGATCCATCGTCGGTGGAGTTCTGTCATAGGGTCGGTTTGCAGTACGTCTCCTGCTCACCTTTCCGCGTACCCATCGCGAGATTGGCTGCAGCACAAGCCGCTTTGCGCTAGAATAAAGCTACACACCACAATATCCCACAGACCCGGATACCCCCTATCTCCGGGTCTGTGGCCTTTTTCAGGATTAAGATGCCAGGGGATTATCGGGGTATAGGACAAAATGTGTGTCTGTTGGTGGGCGTGTCGGCTAGGTGTTTGATCGTCCTGCCCATCCTTTTCTTGTCCATAGGCCTTCTTCTGCGCTGGTGTGGGTTGTCCAATCGTTGGG
>Ga0082212_10000114_pt1 | contig 119010 bp, 95 predicted proteins | sample TergutNt197P3_FD_71548 | JGI IMG/M metagenome (GOLD analysis project Ga0082212, IMG submission 71548) | Neocapritermes taracua P3 segment gut microbial communities from Petit-Saut dam, French Guiana - Nt197 P3 | ecosystem: Host-associated > Arthropoda: Insects > Digestive system > Gut ...
CTTTCATGATTCGCATGAAAAATATTGCAAAAAATAATGTTGTGTGATATAATCACAATATTACAAAAAAGCAATTCATATACAAATATAATCGTGTGATTAATTCGCGGCAGAACGGAGAAAATATGAAAAATAAAAAGATAACACGTAAAAGAATATTTGAAATAATTCAAATCGGAAAAGATACGGATAAATTCAGCAGGCTTTTCGATTTTATAATCGTGGGTCTGATTTTAATTAATATTATCCTTTCATTATGCCTTACTTTTGATGAATTAAATAAATATGAAAAAATTTTTCATATAATCGAAATAATAACCGTGATTTGTTTTTCGGCCGAATTAATATTGCGTCTGTGGACGGCGGATTTATTATATAATAAAAACAGGATTGTTTCGGCTGTAAGATACTTGATTTCGTTCAACGGATTAATAGAACTTTTTTCAATAATACCGTTTTTCATGCCGTTATTGTTTCCAAAAGGAGTCATAGCGTTCAGAATGCTGCGGGTGATACGCATATTGAGGATATTTCAGGCCAATTCTTATTCCGACGCCGTGACGACGATTATAATAGTATTGAAACGAAAAAGAAGCCAGCTTTTATCTTCGATGATAATTATTTTTATAATAATGCTTATGTCGTCGCTGGTCATGTACGGTTTTGAGCATGAAGCACAGCCGGACGTTTTTAAAAATGCTTTTTCGGGCATATGGTGGTCAACATCCACAGTGCTGACGGTAGGTTACGGCGATATATATCCGGTAACATTGATGGGTAAAGTCGCAAGCATAATAATCACATTTTTAGGAGTGGGAATGGTCGCGATTCCCACCGGTATTCTGTCAGCCGGGTTTACTGAATATATGTCGGAGCAACGGGAGACCCGAAACAAAAAAAAGAAGGCGCGCTACTGCCCTAACTGCGGAGATAGATTAGAATAATTAAAAATTACTGACAGGTTAATATTCAAAAAAGCGAAGGACGGATATAAACGTGATTGAACAAAGAAACAATAACGGTATTCATAAAAATATTCTGCGGTGCGTTTTAGTGATGGCGGCGATTTTTCTTGCCGCTTCGGGCATAGGCTATATATTCCGTTATATTGATTTCCCCGATACCAATATCGTGGTTATTTATCTTTTGGCTGTTCTGATGACCGCATGGCTTACCCGTAGTTTTATCTTTGGATTTACAGCCTCGTTACTGGCAACGTTTTTGTTTAATTATTTTTTCGCCGAACCTGTTTTTACGTTCGCCGTCAACGACCCGAACTATATCGTCACTTTTATTACGATGACCGTCACCGCCCTTATTACAAGCACCATTACATCTCACGCCCAGCGCAGCGCGAAAGACGCGAAAGAAAAAGAAGCGGAAACCAAAGCGATATATAACCTCACCAATCATTTGACCGACGCTAAAGACATACACGATATTGCCGGCATCGCCGTGTCCGCCATAAGCGAATGTTTTTCATGCAATGCCGCGTGCCTTTGTTTTGACGAGGACAATATGCCGGAAAACGCCTTTATTCAACAAATACCGGGCGGAGAGCAGGTGCGGCGCGAAGTTCCGGATATTGATGAAATGAAACACCGCATCGAGGGTCTTCGGACAGGTTCGGATATCGGCGCAGAATTTACCGACTGGCCTATTTACGGGAGAGAAAGCATACTCGGAGTTATCCGTATACCAAACGAAAAGGCAACTAATATGAACGAAACGCAAATGCGGCTGCTGCGCTCAATGATTGAAAGCACCGCCCTTGCCATGGACAGGTTCCGTCTGGCTGAACAGCGTATAAAATCAAGGGAGGAAATAGTTAAAGAACGCTATCGCGCCAATTTGCTCCGCGCTATTTCCCACGACGTCCGCACCCCGCTTGCAGGTATGATAGGCACGGCTGAAATGCTCATGGATATGACGGGGAAAGACGACCCCCGCTATGAACTTGCGCAGGTCATAAAAAAAGACGCCGACTGGCTTCATTCATTGGTCGAAAATATTCTTAACCTCACCCGTTTGCAGGACGGCAAACTGGTCATAAATAAACAGCGGGAAGCCGTAGAAGAAATTATCGGAGTGGCGGTCAGCCGTATATCGGTCCGCGCGCCCGAACATGAAATTTCGGTAAATGTTCCGGACGAACTGCTGCTTGTCCCTATGGACGCAAAACTCATAGAACAAGTTATAATAAACCTATTAGATAACGCCGTCAGGCATACAAAACCGGACAGGGAAATAGGTATTGCGGCAGAAATCTGCGAAAACGCAGATATGATTAAATTCACGGTAAAAGACAGGGGTACGGGTATCCGAAAAAAGGACCTGCCTAATATTTTTCAGGTATTTTATACGTCTTATACCAAACACGCAGACGCAAAGCATGGCATAGGTTTAGGTCTTGCCATCTGCGAAACTATTGTAAAAGCTCACGGCGGGAGTATCGAAGCCCGTAATTGCACAGACGGACCGGGCGCGGAATTTACTTTTACTCTGCCAATGGAGGACGAAACTGATGAATAAATATAACGAAACTATTCTTGTTGTCGAAGACGACGCGCAGATACAGAGCTTTATCTGCTACGCGCTGAAAAACGAGGGGTTTTCCCATATTACGGCAAATAACGCGCAAACCGCTTTAAGTAAATTAGTATCGGAACGAATCGATATAATGTTGCTTGACCTCGGTCTGCCCGATTTTGACGGCATGGAAGTCATAAAAAAAGTCCGCGAGTGGTCGGAGATACCCATTATCGTCGTTTCGGCGAGAGACCAGGATAAAGAAAAAGCCGCCGCGCTTGACATTGGCGCGGACGATTATCTTACAAAACCTTTTTCGGCAACCGAATTAATGGCGCGTATCCGCGTTTCTTTGAGGCATTTATACAAACAGGGTAACCGGAGTATGCAAACCGTTTTCTCCGTCGGCGACCTGCAAATGGATTTTGACAAACATATTGCGTATCTTAATAATGCAGAAGTGCATTTGACCCCGATGGAATATAACTTGTTATCTCTCCTGTTCAAAAATATGGGGAAAGTGCTGACTGCGGGAAATATCATACGCGAGATTTGGGGAGTCGGTTACGGGACGGACACGCAGGCATTAAGGGCGCTTATGGCAGGCTTGCGCAGAAAAATCGAAGAAAATCCGGCTAAGCCCCGTTATATTATGACTGAAATCGGCGTAGGTTACCGGCTTGCGGACGAGTGATAATTAAATAATTATAATAAAATTAACCGTTTTGGAATATTTCCAAACGGTCTTTTTTTATTTCCTCACAAGTTTCTCACACGAAGACGGTATTTCTCACACAATCCTCACAGAATTTTTGGTATCATCAGTTATATAAATTAATAAATATTGATTTTGCTGACGGGTTTATTTACAGAAAGGAATTGAAATGAAGAATAAGGGTTTTATGAGAAGTTTAACAAATAATAAAGAATTGTTCAAACATCTGTTTTTTTTATCGCTGACTTTAATGTTTATTATTTTTATTCTTATGATTGTAGCGTCTATGTTAATATATACCGCCGAGAACGAAGCGCAGCCCGAGATTTTCGGCAACGCCCTTTCGGGGTTATGGCTGAGTTTCATAGGATATAACGGGATTTCTCCCGTTACTGCATTCGGGAAAGCGATGGCAGTATTTTTGGCAGTGCTTCGTGCTTGTTTTCTTTCCGTGCCAATCGGGGTGATTCTGGCGGGATTTATTGTGAAAACCCACAAAAATAATGATAAAAACTGATGATTGTGAATATTCAAGGGAGAGGGTAATATCTGTGAAATTATTCAAAAATAAAAAAAACGGCAGTTATACGGTAATTGTAGGGTGCGGAAGGTTAGGCGCAAATCTCGCCAATACGTTATCCAATATCGGCGGAAATGTTATAATAATCGACAAAAATCCGGACGCTTTCCGAAAGCTCTCAACTTCGTTCGGCGGGATAGTAATGACAGGCGACGCAACGGAAATGACCGTGTTAAATAACGCTGAAATAGAAAAAGCCACGGCGGTTATTTCAGTCACCAACAACGACAACACAAATATCATGGTAGCCCAGCTCGCTAAGGAAATGTACGGTACCGGGCAGGTTATAGCCCGGCTTTACGATTCGGAGCGTGAGTGCGTGTATCATGAATTCGGTATTGATACTATTTGCCCCGCCGTTTTATCCGCGAAAGAGATTGATAAATTACTGGGCATACCGGAAGGAGAGGACGGAGCTGTATGAAAAAGCGCGTATTATTAATCGGCGGGTTTAATAAAACAAAATTTCTCGCGATGTCGCTGATAAAAAAAGGGTATCACGTGACCGCGATAAATAACGATTTGGCAAACTGCAATTCGCTGGCTGAAATAGAAAAGCTCAATGTGTTCAACGGCGACGGTTCAAAGCCGTTTATTCTGGAAGATGCGAACGCTTACAACGCCGACATAGCTATCGCTCTGACAGAACGTGACGACGATAATCTTGTAATCTGCGAGTTATGCAAAAAGAAATTTAATGTCAGGAAAACCGTCGCGATTATTTCCGACCCTAAAAAAACGGAATTTTTCTACCGTATGGGTATAGATTCGGTAGTATGCGCCATAACAGCTATCGCGGGTATCATAGAGCAGCAGGCATTTATGGACGAAATGACGACTTTGGTACCGGTGGGAGGTAAAGAGCGCATTAAAATAGCGCAGGTTCCCATATCCCAGAACGCGCCCGCCGCCGATAAAAAGCTGTGGGAGCTGAGCCTGCCGAAAGAAGTTATTATCGGTTGTATATTAAGAGGCGATAAAAATATGGTTCCGCGTGGTGACACCCGTATCCTCGCCGGAGATGTTCTTGTATTAATCTCCGCGGACGAAAATGAAATAGCGGCGATTCATGAATTGACGGGGCGGTGAATGATTTGAAAAAACTTATTTCTGAGAGCAGTAATTACGGAAAACTTATATTGCTCATCGGGCTGCTTATTGCGGCGCCGCTTGCCGTCGTGCCGTTTTATCCGGAAGATTCCTGGTACATACCCGCTTTTTTGCTCCCGTCTTTAATTTCTGTCGCATTAGGATTTGCCGTATGTTTTTACACGCCGCGAAAAGAAAAACCGGTTATAGAATGGCAGTCGCCCCTGCAAAGGGGGAGCCTGCCCGTAATGCTTGCGTGGTGTTTCGCGTTTTTTGCGGGAGCGGTTCCGTTTATGATAAGCGGTCAGTTAAATTTTATTCTCGCCCTGTTCGAATCGGTCAGCGGCTGGACAACCACCGGTTTGACTGTCGTGAATGTGACGGGTATGCCGCATATTTTTTTGTTTCACCGCGCATTTATGCAATACTGCGGCGGTCTTGGTTTTATTATCATGATTGCCATGCTGGTTCAGGGCAAACAAAACATGAATCTTTATAACGCCGAAGGTCATCCGGACAGGATTATGCCAAGTTTAAAAAAGACTTCGCAGATTATTTTTTTGTTGTACAGTTGTTTTCTTGTTGCAGGTACGCTGACTTACCGGTTATTCGGAATGAAATTGTTTGACGCAATATGCCATACTATGTCCGCTTTATCAACAGCCGGTTTTACAACGCAGGCAAACAGTATAGGTCAGTATAACAGTCTGCCGATTGAAATTATAACTGTTGTGCTTATGCTTATCGGCTCAACAAATTTCGCTATATTATTGCTTTTAGTAAAGAGAAAGTTCCGCAAAGTATTAAAAGTAAGCGAAGTGAGATTTATGATAGGTCTGCTGATTGTGTTTGTTCCGCTCGCGGCGTTATCGCTTATGATAAAAACGGGTATGGGATTCGGCGAGAGTTTTATACACTCCCTGTTTGGTATTGTCACCACGTTTACAACGACTGGATATTCCACGATGAATTATGCGTTATGGCCTCCGTTCGCTCTCGGATTGTTAATGTTGCTTATGATTGTGGGCGGAAGCGCAGGTTCTACGGCGGGCGGGATAAAGCTGTTCCGCGCTTATCTGCTTATTCGGATTACAAAAGAAAATGTAAGAAACAGATTATCCCCTGCGCGGCGCGTAACCGTTCCCTCTTATTACCGGGTACAGGGAAAAATGCCTATTGATAATTCCCTGATAAAAGATACTGTCGGGTTTGTCGTTTGCTATATAGGGGTTGTTATAATCGGGACATTGTTATTAACATTGACTTCCGGCAGTTCGTTATTTGACGCTATGTTTGAATTTGCGTCCGCGTTCGGGACAGTCGGAATATCAAACGGGTTAACAAACGCAGCCGCGTCAGTCGGGTCACTCATTGTCCTGATGATAGGTATGATACTCGGCAGGCTTGAAGTGTTTATTGTATTTATCGGGATTTTTTCGGGAGTGCATTTACTGAAACAACAGATTCAAAAAAGAATGGGTTAAGTTTTTTTATTACAGAGTTTACAGGCAATCGCACCAAGGAATAATAATCACATCTCTATATTTTCAATATATAAAATCAAGTTTTTGCTGTTTAATACTTCAATAGCTTCATCAGATAGTGAAAGCTCATTTATTCCTACGAGCTTATATTTTCTGTTATCGGTAATATCCATGAGATAATCGGTAGAAACGCCGTAGAATTTCGCAAGTTCTGTTATATTTTTATACCCGGAATTATATGATTTATCGGTATCTTCTAAACGCTGTAATGTTTGTATTGATATTGGTACGCCGTCAACGATTATATTTGCGACAACATCTTCAAGTTTTAGGTTTCGTTCCCCGCGTAAATCCTTTAATTTTTCGCTCAGTCTATAATGATTCACCATAAATAAATTTCCTCTTTTTCTACGTTTTATTATATTATACAACAAAATATCTACAAAAGAAAGCAGTTTGCGTTAATTCGCAGACTGTTTTTTTCATATTTGAGAAAAACGGCTTTTATAGCTCGAATATTCAAATATGCAACATACGTTTTGGGGTTGTTTTTTATTATAAAATAATAGCAGAAGCTTCTAAACACACCAAAATATCAAGTAAGAAAGGGGATTTTTAATGAATCAAAATAATAACGCAAAGGCGACGGTAATCCACACGCTCATATTATGCTGACAATGCGTCCGTTCAATGAAGATAAAACATGGGGTGATAAGCAGAAAAAAGATTATATTTTAGATAAGGACGGCAATAAAATCTATGATAAAACTAAGCGGCAGTATAAATGCAAATCCGTACCGACTACCGACTGGAATGAAAAAACAAAAGCGGAAGAGTGGCGCGAGGGTTGGGCAAACGCTGTTAATAAATATCTTTCCGAACACGGCGTGAAAGAAAAAATCGACCACCGCAGTTATGAAAGGCAGGGTATAGAGCAAGTCCCGACTATTCATCTCGGCGTTGCCGCTTCTCAAATGGAGAAGCGCGGAATCCGCACTGAGCGCGGCAACATCAACCGTGAAATCGAAATCACGAATCAGCAGTTGGGACAACTCCGAGCGCGTATTCGGAAATCGAAAGATTGGCTGTATGCTCAACCTTTGACTAACGCGCCAACAATAGTTGATATTATGAGCAATATCTCTGCCGGCAACAATACGCAGACAAACTGTCAGAAAGTCCGAGATTTGAAAACACGGGCAAATGTATTTATGTTTTTGCAAAATAACAATATCGACGACATGGAGCAGCTTGTTGATAAAATCACGCAAATAAACAATGATTTCAAAGATGTATCGGATGAAATTAAAAAGGTTGACCGTCGTTTAAATACTTTGGCGCAGCATTTAACGCAATATGATAATTATAAAAATCACAAGGCTGTTTATGATAAATATAAACAGCTTGAGCCGAAAAAACAAGAAACCTTTTTGGAAAAACACTCCGATGAAATCGAAGTGTTTAAAACCGCTCAAAAATATCTTATCACGATTATGAACGGCAAAACAACCATTCCTGAAAAGTCATGGAAAACAGAACAAAAGAAACTGACCGCATATAAATTTTCGCTTTGTGAAAAATATTACGGTTTACAGAGCGACGTTCGGAATATGGAGTTATTGCGGAAAGGTACGGAAAATATCATGCGTGGGGAAACGAGGGAAACGCAACTCACGCGGAAACAAGAATTGGAATGATAATCCATGTAATCCGCAACGGGTAAACAAAATATTTGTCCGTTGTGATTCATATTTATACCAATATTTTTAAAGGTTGGGTTATTTCCTGATAAAGTTTTTCCAAACATTCATTTTTCCCGGATTTTTTTAACTCACACTCCCAGACAATAATCACCCGCCATCCAGATTCTTTTAACAATTTAATATTTTGGGCATCTCTTATCTGAGTTCTTTTTAATTTTGATTCCCAAAATTCACAATTCGTTATGGGCATTACAAAATCTTTACAACCTGAATGTGAGTGCCAAAAACAACCATTAACGAAAACAACTGTATTATATTTCGGAAAAACAATATCAGGTTTTCCTGGCAGTTTTTTGTCATTCTTCCGATAACGCAGTCTTCTTGAAAATAAATATTTACGAACAATTTCTTCAGGTTTTGTATTTTTGCTGCGTATCCGCGACATATTATAACTTCTGATTTCTGGTGAATGTTTATCAGCCAAATACTCGCCTCCCAACTGAACAATGTTCATTCAATCTGCTCATGAGAATATCATGCTTAATAATTTCAACCTGTCGGAATATTTCTTCAAGTACATTAACAGCAATACTATTTCCGGCGAGTTTAATTATTTTTTCTCTCGTATATATTTTTATGCCTTTTTTTATTTCAATATTATTATCCATTAAACAATCAAATGCCTTTTCCGCAAACCCCATTAAAAGAAAACATTCACGTGGGGTTAAATTGCGATAAGGGGCTTTACCCTTGATTAATCCTTTATATGCAATCAACCCTGAATTTGGATTTCTGTCTTGTTTTGTTGTAATCGTTTTTATAAATGTTTTTATTATTTTTTCACCGTCAAAAATTAAATCATTATCTTCATATATTTTTTTTCTCGAAGGAGTAAAAAATGGATTGCTTTCTTCTGCTTCTTCCCTGTATTTTAATATTTTATAATCTGTTCGCAAATATTCTGAAAGAGAAGAATTTATAGAAATGGTCTTTTGTTCCAAATTATTGTTATCAAAAAAAATTTTCAGCTTTTCAGTTTTAATTCCATCCTGACAATGTACGCTTAACATAAAAGTTCTGATTCTTTGTTGAGGGATTCCAAAATTCAAAGCATTTAGTGTATAAACTTGATTTATATATCCCATCTTTTCCAATATATTTTTCCATTCGGAAAAATTACCATTATGTGTTCTTGAAAGAATATTACTTACATTTTCCATAAGCAAAAACTTTGGCAGTTTTTTACCTGATGAAACGAATTCCTTAAGTATGCGTTCTATTTCCCAAAGCATACCGGAATGATTACTTGCTTCTCTGTCAAGACCAGTAATATTTCCGTGCCACGAGCAACAAATTGACAAATCCTGACACGGAAATGAATAGGTAAGCAGATCAATTTTACTGGGCAGATTATCTGCATGAACCTTTGTAATATTAACTAAATTTTTAGTTCTTTTTATAGAATAAAGGATACCCCTTAATGTTTCCGCCGACAGTGTTCGCAGTGTAGATTCTGTTGCTAATTTTTTCCCGTCTGTACTCACTCCATATTCAATTAATCGCGCAATCGCCTCCGGTTTATTATATTCAGGAAATTTTGATAAGTCTTGTATTCCGTTATGGATAATGTCATAAGCATATACGGCATTTACATCCCATTCTATTGTAGCCGCAACTTCTATCTCTGACCCAATATTTTTTAAAGCCTGTAATTGGCTTCCAATACCACTGAACGCCTCAACAATTTTTAGCATAAATATCCCCCGTTAATTTGCAAAATATAATGATTAATCCGTAAAACCCTCATCTCTTACTTTTTCCAAGATTTGAAGAATTACCGCAGATTGTTTATCGCTTGGCATACGCCCGCTGTCCATTGCTACTGCCGTTTGAAGAATCCCCATTTCTTTTTCTGTGAGAATTTTCTTTTGGACAGCAAATAATGCGACATTTTTCCAAAAATGTGAGCCTTTTTTAACAACTTCAAGTTGGCTTTCAATACCATTTTCCATTTTGCGTTCTCTTCTGCCGGCTCGTTCATCTGCTGCAATATTATCAGTCCAAGCGAGTATTTTGACAATATCAGAGTCCAAATCAAAAGGTAACTTTTTGCATTTTTCCCAACATTCAGTACGCTTACACCACTCTGTAACATTCATTACGGGACGTTTTTCATTTGTAATAAAATCGAAAATGTATTTTGCTATTTGAATGAGCAACATTTCTAATGTATCATCCATGCGCTGATTCAACCATATTTCATTTCTGTCAAGAATTCTCCCGGGAAATTGTTCATTTATCTTAAAATTCAAAAATGCTATAGAATAAACTATAATGTTAGCTCTGTAACCACTTTCATACCAACTTTGTTTGGGTATAACTTTTTCTAAAAATTTGAACATAATCAGTATAGCAATAATGTTCTTATAATAAAGTTCGTTAAAAGCGTCAGAGTGCCGGGTCCATTCTTCCACTATTGTTTCTGCTCATTTCTTAAAACTTTTTTGTGCGCCGGCACTTGCCGTATGCGGAAATCCTCTCCATGCGTTTTCTATCTTGGCGAGCGTTGTTTTATCAAATAACTGAGATTTCGGATTAACAAGCATAAAATGTTTTTTTTGCGACGAAGTCATTTTATGTGTTTGTTTACGTAATGCTTCCAGTGTACCTGAAAGTAAAATAATCAATTTATATCCGGCATCAGCAGCTTTGTTAATCAATGCAAGATAAGTTGACGTTTTGCCCGACTGAATATCACCTAGAATCAATCCTTTACGCTTCCAGTTGTTTTGGTCCATCGGATTTCCCAAAAGGTCAAGTGTTTCATCACCAACACGGTCAAGGGCAGAAACGACATTATCTTCCCAACGTTTATCGCTTAATAGATATTCTTTGTATCGTTCCCAGTAATATTCTTCTATTTCTGCTTTCCGATATGAAAGCCAAGGCTTGTATGTATTCCGGTCTACAATCATAATGCCAGTATCCATGTTAATTACCAATTTGGCAGATAATGCCGCCTTAACTTTTTCTTTTTCTTCATCGGTAATAATCTGTCCGATAATTGAAAACATTTTTGAAACATCTTCAATGGCGTTATTTAAATCTTCCTCAGAGGGAGTACCTTCTATGTTTTGGCGTAAACGCAGAGCTACATTATCTGCTATGTCAATAAGACTTAGTGTTTTCATTTTCATCATCCTGTATTATTGCTTTTATTTTGTCTTCATAGTCACAGAACGGTTCGGACAATAATAAACTTTTAATAATAGCATTTTTTTCTTCTTTGGTATCTGCGGCTTTAAGAAAAATATTTAACTGCTCCAGAACTATTTCAAATTCGGTAATATTATCATCCCGGACTATCTTTTTTTCGTTGAAAATATCATTATGTAATCTGTTAATTGGAAAATTAGCGGCAACAGAATAAATATATTCATCAAGAAGCACTTTCGCTTCATCGTTAATCAACTCTGATAATTTTTCAAAAATCGGGTGATCAGAATTAATTTCATATCTTACTCCATCTCGAGTTTCAAAAACATTCCATATATGCGATATTCCGTCGCGGGTTTCTTTTTTACCTCTGAATGTATATGTTCTTTTACTATTATCAACAATTTTATTGATAATTTGTTTTAATCGAATTTTCACAATCTCCGGTGGAATCGCAGCGGATTTTTTTACATCAAGAGTCCATAAATCATCAAGTGAATTAGGTATATCAATCCTGACACGGGCGAGTTTTGAAAATTCATCCATTTTGGTCATTCTAAACCAAGTTCCCCAAATAAGTAATCGCTGGTTCCGGTAAATATAGAATCCTTGCAATCGTCGCAGACCTTCCGTTCCGCTATATTTTTCGATTTCAAGTTTTGTCATTTTTGACGGATGGGGCAGAATAAACGGACGTACAGTAACCACACTGTTGTACTGAGGAATTTCTATTCGTTCTTCATCCATTATAGGTCTGCTTTTTGAAATAAAAAACGGGTCAAAACCAATTACATCATCACCATTCATTAATATAGAAATCTTATTTGTTACATCTCCGCCTTTTAAAAAACGATGAAATACGAGAGATAAATGTTGATTGACTGAGTGCATTTTTTCCGTCATTGCTGTTTCAATATCAATTTCACCTGCAAACACTTTATCTAATTTTTGCCAAATCACGAGCGTGCCGCTTTTTTGGTTATTTAATTTATCTGATAATGGCATTAAAATGATTTCAGCGTCGCTTAAAGCAGTTAAACTCCAACGTCCCGTTTCTTTAATATGGTCTAAATCCCACTGTCGGGCATTTATTTTTCCATTACATTTTGATAAAACCGTAAGACATCTGCATTGTGAAAGAGAAGCAGTTTTCATTCCAAGCCCATACCGCCCCATATCTTGTTTATCTCGTAAATCATTTGGGTCAATGCAGCCATATCTCATAGATTCCGTCAACTTTTTTTCATCCATTCCATAACCATTATCAAGAATTGCAACATATGGCAGACTTTGAGCCCAATATTGAATTTCAATAACAGAAGAATTGACTGAAATACTATTATCAATTATATCGGCGATTGCAGCTTCAAGTGAATATCCGATAGACCGTGTCGATTCTATCAGCATTGGTGCAAAAGGCGGGAGTTCAATATCACACATAAATAGTCCTCCATTGAGCTAATAAACATATTATTATTTACAAATGCAGTTATCGAACTTTTTTTGTAATTATATCACAAAATTTTAAAAAATTCAAGAAAATATTTTTAAAATCTCCTGATAAATAATAAATATTATACATAATGTCATCTTAAAAAAGAACAAGACTGGCAAAAACAGCCACTCTTGTTCTTTTTTTCGCTATTATTCTAACTTTATTATAATCCCAAAGCACTTGCCTGCAAACAAGGTGTTCGGATTATATGACTTTGGTGACCCGTACGAGAATCGAATTGTATTTTTGGCTTTTTGCGATTTATTGCAATATCGAGTTTAGTTAGGTTTTATGCGATATTTTGAGCGTTGATGTTTAGTGATTTATAGTTATTTTACATAGTTTTTTGTAATCTTAAAGGACAAATAAAGGACAGATTATGACTTACTCCTACATGTAATATTCTTTACACAGACAAAAATATATAATTTCTCTATTTATCTTTTTCTATAAATTTCAACATATTCTCTGTATCTTTCGATATTTTCTGATATAAAGCCATATCAGTATAAAAATCCAGCAAAACCTTATCATTCGGAATCGGTAACTTACCATTCGGTAACTCACTAATGGGATATGGAGATACTTCGGGCGAACAATAAGCGTTTACCGTACTGAAAAAATAATTCCAGTCCATATTCTTGTATTTTTCCGTTTCTCCGACTACTTTATCTTTTTCGTATTCCGATTGAAATAAATTAATGTATGAGTAATAGTTCTCTTTATATCTTCCGCAATGTATATGAGCGAGCCGGTTATACTGGACTTTTGCGTCAAACAGCAACAGGTCTATTGGCTGGGTTTTGTAGACTTTTGCCAGTACATTAGTATTCCAATGCGTTTCAGCATCCTCAGCAGTTTTGGAGTTATCTATTAATATTTTATAATAATGATTCATTGCTTTATAGATGTTATAGCGGGTTTTGATTTGCCCTTTTAATTTATCCATCTTTTCTTCATAATTTTTCCTATATTTGGAAAGAAAAAATTTCGTTATTTCGTCGTTTCTTTTATATATTTTGTCAATTATATTCCCAATTTCTTTTTCAGATATATTATCTCCCATTATCCTTTTAATATCATCTTCAGACATATTATAATTCCATTTTTTAAGTCTTTTTGCTATAAAGCACTTGTATTTTTCTATATAATCCTCTATTACCCTCGCTTTCAGCAAAAGCGGGTTGGAAGTAATAAAATAATCAAGTTTTACGTTTGTTTTGCTGAACTGCCCGTCAAGCAACTTTTTGAGTTTTATTATATCTTCGATACGATATTTTGTGAACATGGCAGAAGTACAGCACATTTGGAGCAGTTTGTATGGGTTATACCGTAAATTTATCGTTATATCTTTGTCTTGTTTCTTTTTTTGTTCTATGGTCATCTGGTCGCAGAAATTTACGATGATGATTTTTTGTACATTTAAGTCGGATATGCTGTCTCGTTTGAAATTAAATTCCGGAAAGTCCACGTTTACTAACCCGTAACAATTATGAGCAGGCACTCCGCAACGGTTTTTTGAACACAGACAAACATTTTTATATTCGGTTTCTTTCCATTCAAGGTCTTCGTTTTCTATCAACTGACGATATTCACCGGGGATTTTCACCGATAAAATCGGAGTTTTGCATATATCACATATTTGCATCGCGGGAGTATATTTGTAATCGTAATATACCCTGTCCCATTCCTGTAAATCGTCGCAAAGACGAAATAAAACTGAAACCGGGTTTTTTTTGTAATACGGCTTGAAGTATGCGTCCGATTTGTCTTCTTTATTTGCGACCCTGTATTGAATAGTGTGGTCGTACATGGCTATAGCGGCGATTTCGGCGGCGGCGCGTTTTACCGTGTCGTGGAAACCGTCGGAAGAACCGTTTTCATAGAAGTGTAAGAGAAACGTTACAGCCGATAACGCACCGTGGTCTTTTTTCCCCAAACGTTGTTTTATTTCACTGTGGGGGATTATCTTAAACAGCAGGCTGGAATCAAGCAGGGAAGCCATGCGGTTAAAATTACTGCCCTCGTCGCTGAAATTATAAAGCAGCGAAATATATTCCGTGAGCCGTTCGCTGAATCTTAAATTGTGGTTGATGGGATAACCGATATCGTGAAAAAGCGAAGTCATGGCGCAGGCAAGTTTTATTAAGTATGTAAAAACCGTTTTATATAGGTAATCGTTAAATTTTTCCCGCTCTGTTTCGTTATCAAGTATTCTTTTGTAGAATCGTTCGCTTTCTTCGTCGTTAAAATCCAACTTGCTTCTCACGGACAAATATAGAATCAATTCTCTCGGGGAATGCAGTATATCGTGTACGGAGCTGTTTACGGCATTATGTATATACGACGGAATCACGTCGTTTTTATTTGCTTTTATTTCTTCTATGGCTTCGTCCGGAAAATTATATTTGTCATCGTCGAGAAAAGTCATCATAGAGTAAAAATTGCGTATCTGGTGAATAAAATGGTCACGGTAAGCATCGTGGGAGGCATCGTTGTATTTAATCCTTGTGTGCATATCCCACTCGTAATCAAAATATTTCTCAGAAAACAGACGCTCTATCCCGCTTATGTTTATAAACTGCCTGACGACGTTCTCTCTGGTATTCGCGCACAATTCCATCATATCACGGACGACATCTTCTTTAGTATAAATGAGCTTGACGTTTTCATAGGTGACGGAGTATTCGCGGGGGAGCGAACTCATGGGATAATCGTGCAATTCGTGCTTGCTCAGTTTCTTGTATATCACGTCAAATCCCGGAGATTTAAAGTGGTCCGGTTTTAATCCGTATTTATGCGTTACGTGGTTGAAATCGCGTATAAATTCAAGCAAATTCTTACGGTTTATTTTTTCTTCGCACATTTTGTGTTTCCTTAAAGATTTATTTTTCTGTTTTTATGATTTTGTTTCAAACAATTTTTTTACGTCGGACGCTGAAAGAACCTTAGATATGTTGGTATATTTATGTATCAAACTTCCCGTACTTGTTCTCCCATAGACCGTATTTATACAGTCTTCTTGTAGGTAGACATTTGACAATCCCCGGTTATTCTCTTTATCTGATAATGCCGCGGCTTTGTACTCCAGATTATGTGGAAAAAGTATAAAATAAATATTATCAATTATATTGTTAGGCAAACTTGCGAAACTACCCAAAAACGTTTCCATAATATCTGCCGGCAAGGCAAACTCCGCGTTATAACTCGGAGCATGCGAAAAATCTGCCGATTTTGGATTTTTACTTGCATTAAATATATCGTTGATTACGACAAATATATTTAAACAGTCGAGTATTTCCGTATGTATTCCGCCGGTATAAAAGTGTGATATATTTTCTATAGTCGAATCTATATGGGATTTATCGTGAGTGGTCATGTGGAAAATATTCAACTTATCTTTTTTCTCATCCAGTTTTATCTTGCACGTCGGGTCGCCGCTTCTGCGAACAAATATCTCGTACACACTCGATGCGAAACGCTCGGCTCCCGGCGGCATATCTATCACAATATTTTTATATTTTTCATTTTTGTTTTTCGGAACTTCTTTTAAGAGCGAATGCAATTTATATTTAAAATTGCTGATGTTTATCTCAGTGTTTTTTGTTCCTCTGAACATCAGTTTATCTTTGTATTCGGGGCTTGATATAATCATGTCAAGATAATAGTCTTTCAGCTGTAGTGGTGTAGTCATCGGTATAGCTAACTCAAACTTAAGTTTTGAGATAAGATCGCCATAGGCTTCCGTGTCGAATATCGCGTTAAAATATCTTTTTGCCGCACACGGCTGACTGGGATATTCCTCGATAAAAAAAACTCCTTTATCAGTTTTTTTGCCTAATAATGGGTCTGCTTCAGAAAAAGACTCTTTTAATGTGTTGCTATTTAACACTTTACCGCCGAATAATATGCTTTCCAAAGATGTGCCGACAAAATCCATGTCGATATACAACGCAGGATTTCTTCTTTTTATTTTTTCTTCAATTTCTTTAGGCTCATTGCATGCAGGAGTAGTAGGACAGTTTTTATTTTTTTTAGTTTTTGTACAATCATCGCAGTGTTTTTTTACCTCGGCTTTAGTCTCAATATCAGTTTCAAGTATATACAAATAAAGCGAGTGCATAAGAGAAAAACATGTCTTCCCAGACCCACCTTTTACTGAATCTATTATCGAGTAATTCATGATATATTAAAAACCTCCTATGTCCGTAATGTTTTCGTGTAAACCGCTCTTCGTGTAGCCGTATCTCTCGCAAACTTCACGGATATTTTTCGTTACTTCCTGAATATCGCTCTCGTTCATATCCCGAATAATTTCCTTGATTCTCAGCTTCGCAAAATAATCCATTTCATACTGGTCGCATCTTTCCATTACGACACTGTACATTCTTTTGTCTTCGTAATGTTTCGGATAACGCTCTATATTTTTTTTGTTCAGTTCGTTTTCTTCGATTCTTTCGGGGTTTCCATTATCTTCGAGGACAAAATTAAAGCGATTTTTCAACAAGTGCAGATATAGCATATCGTCGATGCTCCTCACCGCGCTGTGCAGAGCGGTATAAAAATTGTGCCTGTATTCGTCCATGAGAGATAAATACCTGTCTGAGATTATGTTTTTTCTGAACAAAGTTCTTGTCAAGTCTCTTATTATGCCGGCGATTTTTGTCTGGTTTTTGATCAATTTGCGGTCTTTTTCACCGAATTTTTCACCGTTTATATAATATTCCCCAAATTTATCCGAGTCTATATAATATTGAATTTTCGTGTTGAATACACCGTTTCTTTCCGGAGACTGATAGGAAAAACAAACGTGCACAGCTCTTATTCTGTATATTATATCGCAATTATGGGGTTTGTCTTCCGGCTTGTCTGAGATTCCCGGAAATAACGCGCCGTACAATTCAAATTGCTCTATTAACTTTCTGTCGATATTCTTGATAATTTGATACAGACTTAAAACTATCGCTCCGCCCGGAATTTTTTGTGAATTCGATGGAACCGGTTTTAATTTTTTTGATTCTGATTTCGGATCGTAGTTGTTCAAATTTACAACATCGAAACTTTTTCCGTTATAACGCTCTTCGCGCACTATATTGCGTTTGTCGAAATCGGAGTTAGCCATGGCGGTTTCCGAAGATAGAAAAATATATATGTTTTTATATTCTTCGCTCTTGTATTTTGCCACACGTTCGCGTATATGATTTATTGTGGCAAAATTTACTCTGTACAAAAATTTCCCGTATATGCCTTTGGCATTTATGTGCTGACCACATATATTAGACATAAGTCCGAATATATGCCCGGCATCGAATAAATTACCGCGGAGACGATTTTTTTCATAATTATCCTCGAAATTGTAATGTTCAACGTAATTCGCGTAGTAGTTGGTCGAGCCCTGCGAAACGAATTCGTGAGCCCGGTAAAGATTCGGGCAATCAAGAAAGAACACGAGCGAATATTTATCCATAAATTCATCGAGTTTTACGATACCGTTTTTAATAATATCAACTGCCTGAGCGTATTTATGAATTCGGTCGTCCAGAACTCTGATAGTCACAATTCCGCCGTCCTTTTCCGGTTTTATTACCGGAAGTTCGCCGAAAAATCCTTTTTTGAGAAGATACCAGTCTATATTTATAGAATGTTTATTTGTATCTTTTTCCTCGTTCAATTCGTCGGATATACTTTTGTTTAAAATTTGAGCCAACTCGAACAAGCGCCAGTTTATTTCGCCGTCGCATTCGTTTTTACGTATATTGCCGATAATCCCGATTTTAAATTCACCGCCGCGGTGCGTTTCGCGCCACTCTTTGAAAGCCATCATAATTTTTTCGGCGAGCCTGACGGGTCGTATATCTTCTATGCCGCTGATTTCTGAAACCGGCAGGCATTCACACGGATTTTCAAAACCGCCGGGTTTTACGAGTTCGACCGCTTCTTTTTCATAAACGTTGAAACGCTTGAAACGAAGCAGAGCGTTGTTTAGAAAAATGCGTGTGAAAATTTTTTTCAGAAGAGAGCTTTCTTCGGAAAGCTCCTGAAATTCCCTGCAATTTTTATATTCTTTTGCGTTTTCGATATACATAAAAAACGCGGAAACGATGTGAGGCGAAAATATTGTCACGTTGTCGCATTTATTTCCCCAACTAAGTAAGTCACGGACAAAAAAAGCAGTCATATTTTCTTCCTGACTAACATTGCTGAGATAAATATATTTTAAAACTTCGTTATATGCGTTCAAATAATCCATACACATACGGTAGTATTCCGTGTGGGACATTCCGCCGGCACGGCTTTTTTCCATGCGTTCGGCGTATATTTCTTCCTGCTCAACGAAATTATCTATCGCACGGGTTAAATCATCCTTGTGTTCGGTTATTGCCGAGTTGGACACAAGGGTTTTGATATTTTTTATTTTATTTCGGTCACTTCTGCCGTAGTTCGGCTTATAGTATTCATCTATTACATCATTATAGTTACACGTCTCATAAAGTTTCTCTGCGAAGTCCAACAGATCATCCCTCCTATTAATATGTAACGCCGGGGCTGTGTCCTGAGTTTTGGATGCATCTGTATTTTTGATTTCCTGAAAATCCCTTTCGTTTGATAAATCAGACTCGAAGCCGTCTATCAAAAAGAGAGTTGTTTTCAGATTGTTGCGCTCGCGATAATATTTCAAAAATTTACCGAATTTTTCAAATTCTTCTTTGGAATCTTTTTTATTTACTTCGTTAAGTATTTTTTTTACATTTTTAGTGATTTGATTGATTATGATGCCGTATCGGTCGGTTAAATAATTATATGCTTCATCTATATATTGTGGTTCTTCATCAGCTTTTGTTTCAGGCTGCGATGCCTCCGAATTTGATTCCGGAATCCATTTCAATTCTTTAGTATTAACTTTATTTTTTTTGTTGATTTCATTAAAATATTGCTGAAACCAAGATACACACTTCCTAATTCGATCATATTTGACGCCGCTTAATTTGCATGTCAATATAAATCTCGACCAGTATTCTGATTCCCTAAACTGAGCTAATGATTTATTCTCATATGTTGACGCCTCTATTAAAATGATTAAATAATCTTCCGGTTCAAGCTTCAGGAGATTATATAATATCAAGTCCGGGAAAATTTCACAGAAAATTTCGCTAACATCAACATATAATTTTCCCAAAAGCCCATCTTTATATTTATTCTCTTCATGGTCAGTTGTGAATTCCCTGTCAACAGTTTTTACTATTTTATCTGATAAACTCTTGCTAAAAGCCTTGAATTTTTTGTCGTTCAGATCTTTTTTAAGTTCATCGAGTATTTTATCTTTGTTATCGATTATTTCCCCATTTTTCCCTGCTATGCGATATTTTTTCTCGATAATTTTGTGTCCCAACTCATGAGTGATAAAATTTAAAACATCTTCTACTTCATATAAAACAGCGGCAGGAATCATTATGGCAATAATTTCTTCCTCCGAATCCATACAAGGATTTATCGTATCTATCTTTGCACGCGCGTCCGCCATCACAAATACATGAAAATATTCGTTTAATTTTTTGCCGGATTTGTCGTCGGCTTTGTCTTTGAATAATCCCAGAATCATTTCCGCGTAGTGAGTGTAGGCGGTAAGCATTGCCGAAGCGTTGCCGAGGCAGGATGGCTCTCTGTCCGGCTGCTCGAAATCGTAATACGGGTCAATGACCGTATTGTCGATTAAAGTATTTACAATTCGCACTCCCTCTGTGATATAATCTCTGGTGTGCATTGCAGTTTTAAATTTATTCTCAGTTTCATTTTTATCCGTATTTTGCTGCACGGGGAATACCAGTTTCAAAGCTTTTTCTATGAAAAACGTTATCTTTCCCATGTGCGGCTCTAAAAGCGGGTTTGTATGAACCGAATTCATCGTCTGCTTTATTCTTATTATCAACCGTTTTAATGCGTCAGTTAATCCGGGGGAAAACGCAATTTTTTCTGTGTTAAACAATTCATTTTCTTTATCAAATCTTATGTTATCTGAATTAGAATTATGATTGTTTTTGCTGTTATTATGATTGTTGCCACAATTTTCACAATTTAAATCATCATCTTGAAAATCCCGAAAATAAAAAATCGAACTGCAATAGAGGCTTTTGTTATGCAGTTCGCTTTTTATATACAGCTTGGCAAATTTGACGCAGTCCGATAAAACCCCTGCGACAGCGTGGTCGTATCTGCCAGCAAGCATAAGCGTTTTTATTTCATTTTCCCCCGCGTTTAACGCTCCGGAAGTGTTTAATATATCTTCAATATCATTTTTGTCAGATTTCATGTTGTCATTAAGATTAGTTATGAATCTGATTGCCGCAGTTACTCTGCGATTTTTAGGTTCTTCCCAATTTGTATAGTTTTCCCCATGCGGGTCAAGTCCCAAAATCGAATAGGTGCTTACGAGATCTCCGGTGTTTATGTTTTTTGAATTTGCACGGATATGTCTTAATAAATCGATGATGGAATAATAAGAATTGCCTCTTAAAAAAAGCACCACCGAGTTCGAAAGAAGAGTCCCGAAAACCCTGTATTTTAAAGTATCGTGTGTGTTGCAGTTTTTATCCATATAACCGCCGATAATTTTTTGAACGTCGCAGCTTACCGAATATATAGATTTAAATTCCAAAAACCCCAATACCGCGACAGTTATAACCGGCAGATTCGGGTATATATTTGTGTCTCTGCGAGAAAGTATAGCCTTCGAACACGCGTTCCCGAATGAAATTCCATCGTTTTTTAGATTGTCTAAATCTAATATCAACAGTTTTTGTCTTTCAAAATAGAATAATTTATTGTATTCTTTTTTTTCTTCGTCTTTATTCTCATAAGTCAGCAGAGAACTCCCGTTAAGATTTTTAAAAGATTCTTTGGGAAATACGTCGATACCATCGAAAGCCGCCCACGCCATAAAGTCAAATATACTGGGCTTGATTTCATTTAGATTTTTTTCATCGGTCATTATCCTTTTGTAAAATTTAAGAATGTATTGATTCTCCATAGTTATATACGTGTCCTTTTTATTTAAATAAATTTTTCCGTTGAAATCAAAAAAAGAAAGCCGCACATTTACTATAGAAATATTGGTAAATGCGACGGCAAAAATCACTTAGTTGTTTTTATTCCATTATGTACTTGCGATTAAACAATTTATCATGTAATTCCGAACCTATCTTTTTTTCTTCAAACGGATTCTCTCCTGAAAGGTCAAAATCTATTTCAGGATTATTTTCTATAACCGGAATATACGCGGCCCCAGTGCTGAAAGAATAGTAATACACTCCTTCTCTTTTCTGCGGACCCCAATCAACGTCGCCGCTCTCTTCATTCGCATTAATATTTTCGTTAATATTACTATCTTTCATAACATACCTTTCTATTGTTCGTTCCCCCAAGACCTCTCGCTTGTCTCTCGTTTGGAATTGGTAGCAGAACGAAAAGGTGTTATACTTGTTCAATTACTTAAAGAAACAACACCTCTTTTTGCCCTGCTATTTTTCTTAACGACAGGGGTCAACGTTATTATTTTTACTTTTGATTATTTCTATTTTTTTCATTGTATTTATCAATTCTAAAACTTATTTTTAAATTAACCATGAGTATATTATATATTATCTAATTGTGAAAATTCAAGATACTTTTTGTAAACATTTCATTGGTTTACATTTCCAAATCACCCTTAAAAAAGGTGGTTTATCAATTTTCTGACCTGTTCGCAAAAATTTTCTACAATTGTTTTTTTCTATTAAACACCTGTGATTGCTGTTTGCATAAGTTCAATAAATTCGGTTATTAACAATTTAATAACATCTTGAATGTTCATTTCTGTATTTTCAATTAAATCATATAATTTGCAATATTCAAAATCGCTGACTAAGGATATATCTCGGCAGTTCGTCGTCGGTTAAGCCCGGAAAATATTCCGCCGCTTGTTTGTATGCCCTGTCAAGATTTTTACCGCGGCTTTTCTGCTCAATCAAAAGAACGCCTTCCCAAAGTAAATCAATAAAGCCGTCTTTTCCGTCGATTTTCTTGACCCGTTTCTCGAATACGGCGACTCTTTTCTGACTTATTCCAAATACTTCAAAAAATTCTATCCAGAAAGTCTGCGACTGACCTTTTTCATAGCCTTGATTTTCCCAGTCAAACGCAAACGTCGTCGCTCTGCTGCGTATCTCGCTCCACCCTAACGCCATATATTTCTATCTCTGATTTTTTTATAGTTTTAAATAATTATTATAAATTTTTACGCATTATTTACGTTTTCTAATGAATCGTTTGAACTTGGAACGCTTGAAAAGATTGTGCAGAGCCTTCTTTTCTTCTTCCGGGGCTTTCTCTATATTAACGCCTAACTGGTCGGCAAGCACTGCGAGTTTTGCTTCTTCCGTACTACCCGTTTCCTCTTGCGTATCTGCATATTTTGATAATTGGTCATTGAACATTTTTATGTAACTCTCGCCCGTTGCGGCTTGGGCTTCTTTTGCATGAATTTCATACAAGTTCTGGACTAATCCCTCGAAACGGCGGGTCAGCCTAAATCTTATATAATCATCAGGGTCTATTTGCGCTTCGTTCAATGTCGCTGTGTATTTGTCACGCTCAACGGTCACGGCTTGCTTATTTATCATATCTATTGCCGCTTTGTAAGACATATTTATTATATTCATATTTTCCGATATGGTACGGTCAATGAATACCTCTAACGCCGCCAACAGTTCGGCAAAATCGGGGTGAACGATTATTTCGCTCAACAATCTGGGGTTCAATTTCCCGCTCATTATTTCCGCAACGGCTTCATCGGAGAGGTGAAGCCTATCTATCGCGTTATTGCTGTACCGCAAGTTTTCTGTCAAGCCGCAGAGATAATCAGTCGAAACATCAAAGAATTTCGCCAACGCCACTATATCTTGATAACCGACACGGGTTTCATGCTCGTCTAAGTCGGGGCTGTCAGCTTCAAGGCGTTGAAAAGTCGATTTCGGTATGCCTGTTCTTTTTTCAATATCAATTACTTTTAATCCCCGGTCTTTGCGCAATTTTTGCAGTCGTTCTTTCAATAAAAGATTTCTTTTCAATCGTTGGTCACTCCATTTATTTCATTAAATTTTGAAATTTATCGAATATATTACGATTATAATTTTATGGGTTATTCTTATGTTTCTTCATATTTTTTTCTATTTCTTCTTCACGCATTGTCAAATATTCATCAAGTTCTTTTCCATTTTCAAACTCGCGAGTATATGCGGGTGCAAATATAGAATTACTCCCAAGATTATTAAATTTTGTTATATGTTCTGATATTTCTTCTTTTGAATTAAAAGCTAAAATATGTACATTTTGACCTTCTATTATTTCAAGTATCCACACTTTCATAATTAACCTCCAGATATATTTTTAATAAATATAATCATGTAATTTATTTACATAATAAATCGGCATATAAATCCAGCCTCGCTCTTTGGCTTTTGTTTCTTTTTCTTTATCTTTTTCATCAGTATGATATATTATTCCGTTATGCTCAACAGCGAATTTATAACATACTTGTGTCTTCAAATTAATTACAATAATTGGTATATCAATTTCAAGCAACCCTAATATCCCGGTATTACTGCAACCTATAATTACATCATATTGTTCCCTATCAAAATAACCGCTTTGATAAGCAATAATCGCAAAAAAATTTCTTGCATAATTTTCATTTTTAGATGCCGTATTAAAATTTTCTCTTTGTGATTTAATAGTCGTTAATTTTCTATTAAGTATAGATTTCGTATAATTTTGTGAGCCTCTTCTTTTTTTAGCTGCAATTCCCTCATCATGGGAAAGATTAAGATTGAAAGTTTCTAATCGTTGTCTTATTTTACCACAATTATCACCCATAATAGAAACCATTTGTATAGAACCTAAGCCTACAATATTATGATAATAAGCTAAAACTTTAAGATATTCTTCTTCTGATGAAAAACCCTTAAAATTTACATAGTTTTTATATCTTTTTGCATTTTTAATAATTTCAGACAATTCTGGATAATCATCAACATTAATTTTCTTTCCTATTTCTCTAAGGCGTAAACCTTCGCTTATTTTATTTTGTCTATGTTGTAATGATGTTCCCCAATCTTGTGAATCACCCCACATAAAATCATATATATAGTTTTGAATAGCTCCCGGATTTACTTCAAAAATATTGGCAATTTCACTTTTTTGTTTCTTTTCGATAAACCAAAAATAATATAACATAATTAAATAATTTTCAATATTACCATATTTTTTTCGCAATGGAATTGTTTGATTGTATGAAAAATCATCTTTCAACCCAAAAAGTTCACTTGGTATAGGTACAGAACTGGAATCAATTTCAGCTATGATTTTATTGATTTTATCTTTATTCATTTTTACGCTCCGTACTAAATTAATATAAATTTTCTTTAATTATATCACAAAAATTTGAATATGTAAAGAATAAACTAACCGCCAGGAGTGGACAAAGAGCTATATTTATGATATAATGTGAATATGGAAAAGAAGAAATGCCCGAAGTGCGGGGAAACAGCACAAATAAAAGCAGGGTTTACGTCGAACGGAAGCCAAAAATATAAATGCAAGATATGCGGGAAAGTGTATACGCCGGAACCAAAAAAATCAGGATATAGCGAAGAAGAAAAGAATATGGCGATAAAATATTACTACGAGGGAAACAGCGGACGTTCAACAGGACGATTTTTCCAGATGAGTAAAGCAAATGCGGTGCGTTGGATAAAGGAGCGAGCCGAAACAGAAAAATCAATACCCGAAACTCCGTTGAAAAACTGCGAAGTAGAAGAAATGGACGAGATGTATATACACATCGGCTCAAAAAAAACGAAACGTACGTGATAACTTTCATAGACAGGGAAACCCGTCAGATAGTGGGACACAAGGTAAGCGCGAGCAAAGACGTTGAAACTATACAAGCTATCGCAGATGCTGCGCCGAAAGCTGCGTTTTACCATTCCGATGGCTATTCGGCGTATGCAGAAACACTGTACTACGGAAATCATTTTGCTCACTACGATAAGTCCGAAACGTACACGGTCGAAGGAGTCAACTCTGATTTACGTCGCTATATTCCGGGTTTTGCGCGTCGCTCCAAGTGTTTCTACCGGAAAATAGAAACTGTTATTTCTGTCATGGCTGTATTTGTCAAGGTTTTCAATCTCTTTTCCCTAAAAAAGTATCATACCCGTAAACTTGCTATCCATAGACCTACCAGCACATCAAGGCTTCATAAATATGCCGATTCTCCTTTTTCTCTCATTGATTTTTTCTTCCCTTGCTAAATATATCTTTTTGTCCACTCCTCTAACCGCCGTCCCAGATTTGGGAAAACGGCGTTTTTTTATGCCGTTTATGCAGATTTGGGACATACGGCACAGGGTTTAATTTTATTATAAAATAATTACAGAAGCTTCTAAACACACCAAAACAAACAAAACCGAAAGGGGATTTCAATGAACCAAAACAATAACGCAACAAAAGCAAAACTACTGACGATAAAAGAAGCCGCCCGTCTTGTTGACGGCTTGACTGAATACCGAATTAGACAGCTCTGTCTGTCGGGAAAATTACCATGTTTCAAAGCAGGCAAGAAGTATCTCATAAATGAAAACGCTCTGGTTAGACTTTTAGAAAATATATCGTGATGAGTATTTTCGCTGATGTAAAAACACAAATCCATTTACCGAATGCTGTTGAATATTATGGCGTTCAAGTTAACAGAGGCGGTTTCGCGAGCTGCCTCTTTCACGAAGAACGAACGCCAAGCATGAAGCTATATGACGACCATTTTCATTGTTACGGTTGCGGCAAACATGGAGATATAATTTCTCTGATTGCAAAAATATATTCAATATCTCCATACGCCGCCGCACAAAAACTTTCGCAGGATTTTCATATCGTGCCGGGTAATGGTTTCAAACAAATGCCGCCGATAAAATCAACGCAAAAATCTTATGTGGAAAAAGAAAAACGTGCGTTCAATATTCTAAATCAATACTGTCACTTTCTTGAAGAATGTCGAGAGCGATACAAACCGAATAATCTTTCCGATGAACCGCACCCATTATTCGTGGAGAGCCTGCACAACTATGAACAATATAATTATTACCGTGATATTTTTATCTTCGGTTCGCAACAAGAACGAATAAACTTCATAAATGATTTCAAAGAAAAACTGAATTTGTAAATCTGTTTCGCCGTTACGCTTTCACCAATCCCAGCGTCCGCAGACGCGAACAAAATCGAAGCGAGGTGGGTACGCCGAAGCAGGAGATTTTGCGTGAACGAAACAAAAAATAAAATGCCGACAGGCGTGTTTATTTTTGCCGATGTTCACGGAGGTTTCCGCAGAAACCGCAGTCCGCCTCGCAGAGCCCACGACATTTTACGACGAGTAGCGGAGAAAGTGTCAGAGTGGGTCACACACTTCCAATGAAGCTGTGTGCATACCATCGTACCCCCGCCGCTCCCCCAAATATTCGCCATTTTTCCCCAACAATCCATGCAATCATTATACCAAAATATGATGACCCATTCAACATTATTTTGTAAATTCAAAGGAGATATATTTATGCCAAAAACAAACAAAACCGTCGTCCGAAATTCATCGTGCCGCAGAGATTCGCTGAATGTTCGTGAACGTCACAATGAACGAAAAAACGAAAGCTATTTCAACGCCGATATTATCCCCGAACGCGCCGAATTAAACTATCATTTCCAAAAATGTGAGGGTACTTACGAGCAGAATTTTGATAATCTCATCGCTGCCGGAGCTATCAGCACACGCGGATTGAAAACCGACGCGAAAATCGTTGACGAGTTTATCTTCGATGTGAACACAGAGTATTTTGAACGAAACGGCGGCTACGATTACGCCAAAAAATTCTATGAAGAAGCGTATAAATTAGCCGTGAAAGAAGTCGGAAACGAGGACTATATTCTCTCAGCCGTCATGCACGCCGACGAAAAAAATACCGCGCTGTCACAGGAACTCGGACGCGATGTTTTCCATTATCATTTGCACGTTGTATATATTCCCGTTGTTGACAAAGAAGTTTATTTCAAAAAGAACAACAAAAACCCTGAGCTGGCAGGAAAACTCAAAGAGGTCATTCATCAGGTGAGCCACTCAAAAAAATGGCCGCGACAAATTCAACTTGACGAAAACAGCGAACCAATGAAAAGCAAAACCGGAAAAACCGTTTTAATAAATTCATACTCACTCCTGCAGGACAGATTTTATGACCACATGAAAGAAGCTGGTTACGACGGATTCGAGCGCGGAGATTACAAAAGTACGGCAAAACATCTTTCAGATTTAGACTATAAAATCCAACAGGATACTGCCAGAATCGAAGAAATAGCTGCCGTCATTATGAATAAAACAAACACAATCGCCGAGCTTAACGAAGAAACCGAAAAGAAAAAGAAACAGCTTGATGATTTGAATAAAAAAACAGCCGTGTTAAAAGAACACGAAGCTACTTTCGCCGACATCGACCGCATGGGCGAAAAAAAGACATTCAAAGGCGATATTGCCGTATCACCCAAAGACTGGAAAAAGGTGTCCGGACTTGCGAAAGAGGGTATAAAAGCTCAGGGGATTATAGCGACATTAAAAGAAAAAATATCCAGCCTTTTAAAAAAAATATTCGGACTGGAAAAACGCTTGGAAAAATTCGAGGGTGGAGGCATTATCGACACAATGGACTATTACGAAGCGCGTCAGAGAGCGCCGAAACGTATGGCTGAAACGATTGCCGACATCAAACGTAATCCACCGGAACAAAACAAACAACAACATCAAAATATTAAAACAAAATCAAGAGAGGAAACTATATGATTGATTATTTAAATATTTTTAACGAAAAACACATCGAATACAACGAGAATTACCCGCATAATGACATCGGCATCGCACAGTTGTTCTATGATTTACACAGCGGCGAAATTTGTTATGTGGTTGAGGCAAAAACATGGTACACTTACACGGGCAACCGATGGGTTAAAGACGACGGCGGTTTGTATGTCATGGAGCGGTGCAAGGATTTTGTGCAAGCATTTGTCAAATACGCAAAATCACGCGACGATGGAAACGAAAAAAACGAAGATTTCGTAAAATATGCGTCAGGTTTCCATACACGCAGAAAACGTGAGGGGCTGCTCTCCGATGCGCGTTCCGTTGCACCGAAAAGCCTTGCCGACTTTGATTGCGATAAAATGTTGTTGAATTGCCAAAACGGTACTTTCAACCTTAAAGACTTCGATTTGAAGCCGCACCGTCCGGAAGATTATATCACGAAAATATCGAAAGCAAAATACGACCATACGGCGATTTGTCCGCGCTGGGAGCAGTTTGTTGACGAAGTAATGTGCGGTGATACCTCTACCGCAGTATTTTTACAAAAAGCGTTCGGATATGCACTCACAGGCGATACCTCGCTTGAATGCTTCTTTATCTTATACGGCAACACAACCCGCAACGGCAAGACAACCCTTTCTGAAACCATCGCTCATATACTCGGTGACTATTCCCGAACGATACAACCGCAGACTCTCTCACGCCGTCCTAATGACGGTTCAGCGGCTTCGCCGGATATCGCCCGGCTCAAAGGCGCAAGGCTCGTGAATATGCCCGAACCCGAAAAGGGATTGGAATTGAATATCGCTCTTGTCAAACAGCTTACAGGCGGCGACACCTATACGGGACGGTTTCTCCACGAAAATCCCGTTGAATTTACGCCGGAGTTCAAAATTTTCGTCAACACAAATCATCTTCCCCGAACGTCCGACGATACCGTATTCACAAGCGGCAGGGTTAAGCTGATACCTTTCGACCGACATTTTAAGCCGGAAGAACAAGATAACGGTTTGAAAAAACTGTTTCGCAAACAGGAAAATATGAGCGGTATATTGAACTGGCTGATAAACGGCTATCGTTTAATGTTAGAAGTCGGACTTGACATTCCACAGCGTGTTGCGGATGCTATTGCAGCATACAGACTGGAAGCAGATATTATTGGCTCTTTTGTTTTAGAAACACTTACTCCGAAAGATGACGGGCGTATTGCGACATCAGATTTATATGCCGCCTACAAAGATTGGGCTGATATGAACGGTTATCGTTCGTTGAGCAATCGCAGTTTTACAAGTGAAATACGCAGAAAACATGAAATACGGCGTGACGGCATAAAAGGCAATGTATTGGTAGGGTTTGTTCTCAAATAATGTAACAACGACCGAAACAAAGTATCACTTCTATCACAAGTATCACTAAATTATTTTTCAACCAGTGATATAAGTGATACTTATGATAGATAAATCTGGTCGTGTTTACAAAAATTATGGCTTACGCCTATTGATTTTATATATTCGATGCGCTATAATACTGATTGTAGGAGTAAGTCATAATAATTAAATTAATTCAGAAAGGATTTAGTTATATATGGCTACAATAAGAAAAAGAGGGAACTCTTATCAGATTCGTGTTTCCTGCGGGTACGACGTGACGGGCAATCAGGTCACGCAGACCATGTCGTGGAAACCCGAACCAAATATGACCCCAAAACAAATCGAAAAGGAGGTAACTCGACAGGCTGTATTATTCGAGGAAGCCTGCATGAAAGGGCAAATCGTGGCGACGGTCAAGTTTGAGGCATTTGCTGAGCAATGGTTTGAGGATTATGCCCGCCCAAATCTCAAAAGCACATCATACGAGCGTATGAAATTATCAAGCAGACGCGTTTATCCTGCAATCGGACATCTTCGTATGGATAAAATAACGGCAAGATATGTTCAAAAGTTCATCACCGACATATCCAAAAATGGCAAACACGCAAAGACTGGCAAACCATTGGCCCGTAAAACAATAGTGCAATATTTGAGTTTTATATCAATCGTATTCGATTATGCCATGAAAATGGGAATGATTTCAGACAATCCCTGCCGCAAGGTAAACGTACCAAAAGGCGAGAAGCAGGAAAAACAGGTCTATACCCTCGAAGAAACCGAACAATTTTTTATATTGCTTGAAACTGCACCGCTAAAATATCAGCTGTTTTTTACACTTTTGATTTACAGCGGATTCAGAAACGGCGAAATGCTCGGACTTGAATGGAAGGACATAGACTATGATAATTGTATAATCAGTATTCACCGTACATCAAACTATACTATTGAAAAAGGTATCTACACCGACACTACCAAAACAAAAAAATCACAGAGAAGTTTGAAATTTCCGCAATTTATCATGGATTTGCTGAAAGAGTTTCAAACGGAGCAAAATGCTGAAATATTAAAACTCGGTAATAAATGGGAAGATAACGACAGATTGTTTACAAAATGGGACGGCAAACCCATGAATCCTCATACGCCCTATTGGTGGCTGAGAGAATTTTGCGACAAGAATAACTTCCGCTTCTGTGATATTCACAGTTTCAGACATTTAAACGCAAGCCTGCTTATCAACGCAGGGATAGACGTGACATCAGTTTCGGCGGCATTGGGGCACGCACAGACCTCTACAACGCTCAATATTTATTCGCATTATTTCCAAGCGGCGCAAGCAAAAGTAAGCGAAGCCATTGCGGGCGCGTTGGATTTTAGAAGTGTATAAGATTAATGAGTTCAAAAAATAAAGACCATATAAAGACCAAGCGAAGTTTTACCGCAAAAAGCAAATTTCCAAACCTGCCGTAAAATGGGCGGTTTGGGAACTATATGGAAAAAATTTTACTGGTGACCCGTACGAGAATCGAACTCGTGTTACTGCCGTGAAAGGGCAGTGTCTTAGCCTCTTGACCAACGGGCCTTATGATCTAATGACGGAAAACTTTGGTAGCGGAAGCTGGACTTGAACCAGCGACCTGTCGGGTATGAACCGAATGCTCTAGCCAACTGAGCTATTCCGCCATATCATTTTACTTCATCATGATTTCATCAATTTTAATAGAATTTAACCGGACACTTTTATATTTTATCATAATGTAACCGGTTTGTCAACTATTATTTTATGTTTTTTATAAATTTTATAAATTAATATATAATATAAAAAATAATTGCAAAATATATATTTTTATGATATAATCAAAAACAGTGATACTTTTTTTGATTTTTTATTTTCAGAAAGCGGATAAGTCTATGTTTTATGTACCGGTAAATGAAATCCTCGTGAAAGCTCAAAAAAATAATTACGCCGTATGCGCGTTCAACGCTGAAAATCTTGAAATGGTTCAGGCGATAATTTGGGGTGCGGAAGAAATGAACGCCCCGGTTATAATTCAGACTACGCCGTCTACCGTAAAATATACAAATTGCGGATATTTTGGCGCAATCGCCAAGACTGCCGCCGAAAATTCACATATCCCGGTTGTTTTGCATTTAGATCACGGTAACAGCTTTGATTTAATTTGCAAAGCAATCAAATCAGGTTATAATTCTGTTATGATTGACGCAAGCCAAAAACCATTTGAAGAAAATATAAATATAACGCAAAAAGTCGTCGAACTCGCAAGAGCTGTAAATATCCCGGTCGAGGCTGAACTCGGTCAGGTCGGCGGAAAAGAGGACGATCTGGAATCAGCCGGTGATATTTACACAAATCCCGGCGATGCCGTTGAATTTGTAAGACAAACGGGTATAAATTCACTCGCTGTCGCAATCGGCACGGCTCACGGGATATACAAAATCCAGCCGAAATTAGATTTAGACAGGCTTTCGGAGATAAAAAAAGCTCTTAAAGAATTTGATATTCCGTTGGTTTTGCACGGCGCGACTGGATTATCCGACGATACGATAAAAGAGTGCGTAAAATTGGGAATAAATAAAATAAATTTCGCGACTGAATTAAGAATTGCATACACAAACGCCGTGCGCGAGAAATTAAATTCTGATGAAAATATTATAGATGTGAAAATATATAGCGATTACGCGAGAAATAAAGTAAAAGAGCTTGTGAAAGAAAAGATTAAGCTTTCAGGGTCTATGGGGAGAGTGTAAAAAATTATATAGGAGGAAATAAAATGCAAAAATTTATTTTTATTGAAGCTCATGTAGGAGGCGACAATGGGCTAAAAGAAGTTAATTTATTTTTAGAGCAAGGTTGGAAAGTTATTGAAATAAATGCCTCAAAACCGACAGAAGACCTTAATATTCACTTGGTAGTGTTGTTAGAAAAAGAAGATAGCGTAAATAAGGAGTAACCAATATGCCTGATTATATACTCGGCATAGACATCGGCACGTCGGCTTGCAAAGCCGCAGTTTTTGATAAATCCGGCAATGTGATTGGCTCCCGGACTGAAGCATATAATATATATTATCCCAAACCCGGCTATGTCGAGCAAAAGCCTGATGAGTGGTGGGCTGCCGTATGCAAATCTGTAAAAAATATATTTTCGTCAGGCAAAGTGAATCCAAAAGATATAAAATCTATAGGGATTGACGGTCAGAGCTGGTCTGCGATAATGATAAATAAAAACGGTGAAATTTTATTTGACAATCCTATATGGATGGACACGAGAGCCGCCGGGATATGCGAAGAAATAAAAAAATCGGTCGGCGAAAAAGCACTTTTGGAAATGTGCGGCAATCCGGTTGCGCCGACTTATACGACGCCAAAAATTATTTGGTTTAAACGCAATTATCCCCAAATTTTTAACAAAACATATAAAGTTCTGCAATCAAACAGTTATATAATATATAAGCTGACAGGAAAATTATCGCAGGATTTATCCCAGTGTTACGGGTTATGTTTTTATGATATGCGAAAAAAAACATGGGATAAAACCATAGCAAAAGGTCTTGATATAGATATAAATTTAATGCCGGATATATATAACTGTCACGATATAGTCGGCAAAGTGACAAAAAAAGCGGCGGATTTGACAGGCTTGATTTTGGGGACGCCGGTTGTCGCGGGAGGCGTCGATTCTGCCGCGGGGACTCTCGGAGCGGGAGTTATCTCAGACGGCGAAACGCAGGAACAGGGCGGACAATCCGGAGGTATGAGCATTTGTTTGAATAATTATAACCCCCACGAAAAATTGATTTTATGCCATCATGTCGTGCCGGGCAAATATTTATTGCAGGGCGGGACAATCGGCGGCGGGGCTTCGTTTAAATGGCTTAGAGAAAATTTTTCGCCGGATTTAAGTTTTGCCCAAATGGACGATTTGGCCGGAAAAATCCAGCCCGGATCTGACGGTGTTATATTTCTGCCGTATATGGCAGGGGAGAGAAGTCCGTTATGGGACCCGAATGCCAAAGGCGTATTTTACGGCTTTGATTTTTCAAAAAATAAAGCGCATTTTATACGCTCAGTCATGGAGGGCGTTGCTTATTCGCTTTTGCATAATCTTGAAACGGCGGAAGAAACGGGCAGTATCGCGAATATTTTATATTCCAATGGCGGCTCGGCAAATTCTGATTTGTGGATGCAGATTAAATCAGATGTGACAAACAAACCTGTCGCAGTGCCGTTAAGCGATATTTCGACGACTTTGGGAGCGGCGATACTCGCGGGAGTCGCGGCCGGGATATACTCTGATTTTGCCGACGCTGTAAAAAATACTGTGAGAATTAAAAAAACTTTTTATCCCAACATCGAAAATCACGAAATTTACAGGAAAAGATATGCGATTTACCGTGAGATTTATGAAAATTTAAAAGAGACTATGGGGAAAAATTTTTAAACCGGAGGAGAATTTTATTTATGAAAGCCGCAGTTTTATACGCCAACGACGATATAAGATATACAGACGCGAAATATCTTGACAATGTTTTTGACATTGGTTCAAATAACGCGCTTGTCAAAGTAAAAGCTTCGGGGATATGCGGCTCAGACGTCCCGAGGGTTTTACATAACGCATCGCATTATTATCCCAATGTTCTGGGGCATGAATTTTCGGGCGAAATAGTAGAAATCGGTGAAAACGTCAAAGATTTATTTGATTTAAAGCCCGGAGATAAAATCGCGGGCGCGCCGCTTATTCCGTGCATGAAGTGCTCGGATTGCCAGAAAGGCGATTATGCCCTGTGTAAATTTTATGATTTTATAGGCTCGAGACGGCAGGGCTCTTTCGCCGAATATGTGCAGATTCCGGCTGTCAACGCAGTCAAATTTGATTATGAATCAGGCATATCATACGAACAGGGCGCGTTATTTGAGCCTTCGACAGTCGCGCTGCACGGACTTCGGGTGAATAATTATACCGGAGGCTACGATGTTGCGGTACTCGGCGGCGGCACGATCGGGCTATTTACTATGCAGTGGGCGAAAATATTCGGCGCGAAAAGCGTGACTGTATTTGATATATCCGAAGAACGCTTAGATTTATGCAAAAAAATGGGCGCGGATTATATTGTTAATACGCAAAGTACGCAGACGGATAGCATAGAAAAATATAAAAACGCGTATAATTTTATATTCGAGACAGCGGGAAATATCAGCACAATGCAGTCCGCGTTTGAGCTTGCCGCGAATAAATCAAATATATGTTTTATCGGAACTCCGGCGAAAGATTTGGCTTTTACGCCTAAATTATTCGAGAATATGAATAGGAAAGAATTCAGGCTGACAGGTTCATGGATGAGCTATTCGGCTCCGTTTCCCGGCGACGAATGGCAGCTGACCGCGCATTATTTTAAAACGGGGCAACTAAAATTCGACGATAAGTTTATATTCAGAAAATATAGTTTAAGCCAATCGAAAGAAGCGTTTGATTTATATAAAAATCCCGCACAAGTCAAGGGTAAAATTATGTTTATTATATAAAAACTTACGTTGTTATTCTAAACATAGCGAAAAATCTTATAGAATTATCGCTTTGTTCAAAATGACAGCGAAGGTTAAAATATAAATATAAAAAAGAAATTTAGTAAGAAAGGTGATTTCTAAAATGAAAAACAAAAAATTATTAAGCTTTATTCTGGCGGTTTTGATTATCGCGCCTCTCATGCTTGCCGCGTGTGCGCCCGCTAAAGAACAAGTGGATACAAACACGCCCGCTAACGACGATTCCGAGGTAAACGCCGGAGATTCTAATACGGGCGAAGAGGCCGAACCTGTAACTGAAGAAAAGTATGAGTTCACAGGCCAGAATTACGGCGGGTATAAAATGCGAGTGCTTATCCCGGATCATGACGACTGGGCTATGTCGACGATTAAAGCAGTATTGGGAGACACAGGGCAGGAAGAAGAAAACGGCGACCCGCTGAACGACGCGATTTATAAGAGAAACAGGCTGGTCGAGGACGGTCTTGGCGTAGAAATCGTGGAAGTGCTTGTCTCCGGCCCGGAATCAAAGGCAAAAAAAGCCATTCAGGCAAACACCGACGATTACGACGTTGTATTTACTGATTCTTCCCAGGCGGGGATTATCGCAAGCCAGGGAATGTATCTGAATCTTTATGACGTTCAGGGGCTTAATCTGGAAAAGCCGTACTGGAATCAGAACGCGAATAAATCAGTCGAACTTCTGGGGAAATTATATTTTACGACTTCTGACGCGAACATAATCACAAACGATGCTATATGGCTATTGTATTTTAATAAAAAAATCCAGCAGGATTTAGCCCTCGCCGACCCGTACGCATTAGTGAGAGAAGGCAGATGGACGGTTGACGCATTTTATGATATGGCGCGCCAAAGCGCGAAAGACCTTGACGGCGACGGCAAATGGACAGTTACGGATCAATGGGGAATATCTACGCATGATTTGGGTTTTCTTGCGTTTTTTGAATGTCAGGACGAAAAATTAGTTAAATTAAACGATCAGGGCGAGCCTTATCTTATAGATCCCAGCGAAAGATTTGTAAGCGCGTTTGTCAAAGCCCACCAGCTTATGGATAATCAGGCGGGGGTATATCTGCACGCTCAGGGTTCTTATCCCGGCAAGAATTCTGATCTGGACCATGCGAAAAAGACTTTTATGGCTGATATGTCGCTATTCTGCGCCGAAGTTCTCGCCCATGCGAGGGTATTCAGGGAAATGACCGCTGATTTTGGGCTTCTCCCGCACCCAAAATACGACGAAAACCAGGCGAATTATTATACTTTCATGATTGATACTGTCCCAGCGTTCGGGATCCCTATAACTGTCAGCGAACCTGAAAGGTCCGGAGTATTTATGGACGCTTTCACGGCAGTTTCCGCCGAGGTTATTATGCCCGCGTATTATAAAATTTCGCTTGAGGGCAAATTTACAAGAGACGAGGATTCAATCGAAATGCTTGATATTATCAGGGAAGGGTGCGTTTTCGACCTTGCGGTTTTATTTAATTGGGGCGGTTTTTACAGCTCTATTATATCATACGGCGTAGGAAAAGAAGGCACCAATCCGGTAACTGTCTTTGAGAAAAACAGAGGAAAAGTCGAAGCCGCCATACAAAAAACATTAGACGCTTATTATAGTTTTGATTAAAAATTAAATTAAACGAGGTTAAATGCTAACTGTGATTAATACTGTTACTTTTGAAGAAGTGGGATTAATGCTTGATGATATAGCCGATGAGATACCCAAAGAATTTTACAGGGAGCTTAACGGCGGCGTTTTCCTGCTGCCGGATATAAAAACGCATCCTGAGAGCAAAAACAATAAAAATATAAACGATTTGTATATTTTGGGGGAATATCACAACGACCGCAAGGGTTTAGGCGGACTTGGAAGATATATCGCCATATACTACGGCTCGTTTATAAAATTATACGCCAATTTGCCGTCTTTGCAACAAAAAGATCAGCTCAGAAGAGTGCTGATTCATGAATTTACGCATCATCTGGAATCTTTAGCAGGAGAACATGGACTCGAAATAAAAGACGCCCGGCAATTAGAAAGATACAAACAGAGATTTATCGAGTAAATATAAATACAGAGAAAACCGCCGGTTCAGCCGGCGGTTTTTTTATAGCGTCCCAAAAATAAATTTCAATACTCTTTTTATCTTCAAATCCCAGTAAGACCACATGTGGTCTCCCGAAGATTCTTCGTATTTTACTTCAAAATCCGTTTTTTCTATATAATTTTTAAATTTAACATTATCTTGATATAAAAAATCTTCCGTGCCGCACCATATATATAAGCGCGGCTTAGGCCGACTTGATTTGATTAAATTATCGGCTAATATAAACAAGTCGTTTTTCTGCCGTTCTTCGTCGGGAGCGTCCAAAAGATACGCAAACTCATCTCGGAGATATGCTTCGGCGGAAAGCCTGCCGAAAATATCGAGGGCTCCGGATAACGAAGCGGCGACAGAGAATTTCTCAGGACATGAAAGCCCGAGTTTCATTGCCCCGTAGCCTCCCATCGAAAGACCAGCCGCGTAACGGTCCTCTCTGTTGTTTGATAGCGGGAACATTTCTTCCATAATTGAAATTAATTCATCCGAAACAAATTTAAAATACGCGCCGTATTTTGAATCAGAGTAAAAACTTCTGCGAACGTCGGGCATTACGACGGCGATATCATAATCTGCGGCATATCTTTCGATAGAAGTCCATCTCGTCCACGCATTAAAATCATCGCTCAGGCCATGCAGAAGATATAAAGTCTTAAACGGTTTTTTGATAGTTTTTTCAGGCGAAGATTGCGGCAATATTACATTTGCGCCACATACCATGCCCAAAACATGCGAAAAAAATTTTACGGTTATAAGCGACATAAAAAATCCTCTTTTGTTTTATTATTTTATTAATTTAAAACAACCAGTACACGCGGCGGGACAGTTAATTTATATTCCTTGCCCTGCCGGTCAATTTTTACTTCAGAGTTTCCGTCAGACGCGCCTGATAGCGTCAGCGCGATTTTCCGCGATTTACCGTTGCGTTTATGCGATGGCGTAGGCATAAACGAAATAACTATATCAACCGGGTAATCGTTGAAATTCTGGATTACTTCAGTGTCGTCGTCAAAAAGATTCAGGCTTACCCTTGACGGCGCGTAAAATTTTATGCCAAATAATTCAAGCAGTTGGTTGCGCATAGAATCCAGTTCATCCTGCGGGATTCTGGTTAAATTCCAAATGTCGCCGTCCGGCTTGAAAATTACTGCGTTTTCAGGGGCTGTAAAATTTGTATATGTCAAAAATCCCTCGGTAAAAGCTACGGTTTTATTTGCGGCAAGCATTTCATCAGCGTATATTCTGACATTTGAATATTTTGCAGACTGAGTTCCAAGTATCACAGCCTGAGCATTTTTATCAAGATTAATATCGGCTACGGTCGGTATTCCGATCATGGCATATATGCCCGGGATATATTTCTCAGCTTCAGCGTCGGCATTGGGCTCTTTCGGCACAGAAACGCCTGTGGGCTTCTTTCCCTCAATTAAATACGCGAGCTTATGCAAGCCGTTAATCTCTCCGCGAAGCGTCGCAATGTCTTTTATCCCCTCTTTGCTTTCATGCAGTTGCTTATAGCAAAATAACATCGATTCTTTCGCTCCGCCAAGTATAGTATTTCGCGCCTGCTCCAGATAAGTTGCGGGGAGCGTGGAAAAATGATCGTACCATCCGCCCATGCATTTACCGCAGCCTAATTTTATATCCCACTGCATCATATATGCCGCCTGCGTCTGAGGATAACGCCCCCAGTATTCGCTGTCAGGCTCGCGGGTTTCATTCCCGGCCCATATCTGGTCAAAAACTTCGGTCTGGCGTATAACGTCATATCCGCCGTCGTTCCAGCCATGATAAAAAATATCGTACCAATTCGGATATTTTATTATAATTTTGCAGTTCGGATTGATTTCTTTTGCCGGTTTTATAATTCTTTCGACAGAGACTTCGTGCATAATATCGGCATGATACTGCGCAAAAGAACGTCCGCCGGCGTCTTTTTTGCATTCGTCGCATTCGCACGCCGTGAATAAAAAATCATCTATCATAATCGTGTCAAAAACTGATGCAGTCCTCTTGAAGATTTCCTCAAGCAATTCGCAGTTAGGCAAATGTGAAAAACATCCCACTTCGTTATATCTTGTGCCCGGCTTCGGGAATCCGACAGGGGTCACGCAGCCGTCGACTTCAAAGCCCTCGTCCTCAAAAAAGTCGCGCAGATTCTCTAACTGTTCCAGTTCGATAAAAACTTTCCTGAACGATTCGACATAGACTTTTGTCACGCCGTTTTCATGGCACCATCTGACCGCTTCGCGGCGTCCCTCTTCTGTCCTGAGTTCGCTATCAACGGATTTTGCGTCAAATAAAGTCGAAAATATATGCATTGGGTCATACCTCCTTTATATAATTTTAAATTTTAACCGCGAATAAATTTTCTGCCCAAAGCCCACTTTTGAAAGGGGGGGGCAACACATTAGTGTTGACGGGGGATTGCAAAAACTTACACCGGACGAATAGGAGGGAAACCGCGCTTTTCTTCTATTAATTTGCGCGAACGGCGTTTATAGTCGCGCAGTTTTTCTATGCCGTATTGTTTGCACACGGCGCGAACGTCAATTTCCGGACTTGTTGATCTTATAACAAACCATTCCTCGCGGTCCCATTCATGTTCGATTTCAATTTTGCCGGGATAATCTTCAAGCATTTTAAAAACTTTTTCCCTGTTGTAATTAAAATGGCAGATAACTTTATCTAAATCAATTCGGGCGCGGGAAACAAGAATCATATCAGGACGGTTAAAACTCTCGCAGCGAATATATGTAACTTCTACGCCATTAATATCATATACGGCAAAATCCGGTTTTTGAGTGGCTGTTACTATTGCGTAATGATGATTGAGCGCGTGAGCGCATAACTGGCTTCCCGCCGAGTACGCGCTTGAAAATAATACAAGGTCAACGTCCAGATCGGATATATCCTGCCACAAATCGGAAAAATTCGCGTCGAAACAGATCGCCGCTGAAACCCTGCCGAAATCCGTGTCGGCGTAAACTGCGCGGCTGCCGGGCATAACTAACGGGGTATTATCGTTAAATTCGCCTATCCACGGGTACATTTTGTCATAAATAAACGCAATTTCACCATTACGGTCAAACAAAATCGCCGAGTTGCCACGCAATTTATCGTCGATTTTTCTATATACCGAAGCTAATATATATGTTTTGTTTTTTGCCGCTATATCTGATATGCCAGACAAAAACGGGTCGCCGGGTTCGTTTAACTCGCCGCCGCCCAGACACGTTTCGGGAAGAATCACAATATCTTCAGTCCCGTTGAGATTTTCTTTTATTATTTCAAGAACACCTTCCCAGCCCGGGTGAATTTTTCTGCCGCCGCCAAAAGAAAGACTGAGTATATTTACGTTTTTCATGATATTTTACCCCCTATATATTATTTTTATTTAATTTTTAAGCATTTTCGCCAAATCGCTGACGGCGTTATAAAATATTCCCACATCAACTGAGTAAGATATAAATTTTACACCGTTATTACGCCATTTTGCCGCGTTTTCGGGAGTGTCGGCAAAGGTCCCGACCGTTATATTTTTTTCTTCGCATTTTTTTACTATATCAAGCATCATTTTTTCAACTAATGGGTGATCCGCCTGACCGGGCAATCCGACAGACTGGGATAAATCATACGGGCCGACAAATATAACGTCTATGCCTTTGACGCTCAGAATTTCGTCGATATTATCGATTCCGGCCTTGCCTTCGATTTGAAATATCATGACTGACTTGTTCGCGTCTTTGAAATATTCGAACCTGTCTTTTGCCGAATATTCAGCCGCCCTGACAAATCTGCACATTCCCCTGTGTCCGTCCGGGTGAAACTTTACCCTCTCGATTACGGCTTCGGCTTCAGTTTTTGACGTTATCTGAGGCACTACCAACCCGCCCGCACCAATATCGAGGGCTTCGCCCATAACTGATTGATAAGTCTCTTTTACCCGTACAATCGGGAATATTTCGGCAATTTGCGCGGCTCTTATTAAATTTTGCGCAGTCTGGATAGTATTTGGCCCGTGTTCCAAATCGATTACAACATAGTCTAATCCGGCGTATCCCATAATTTCAATAAAAGCGGGGTCGCATGTTTTAGAAAATATCCCGACGGCTTGGGTTTTGAGTTTCTCACGAAAAATTTCAGTCATTTTTGTTATGTTCATAAAAATTATATCCTTTCTGAAAAGATTTATATAAATTAGTGAAAGTATGGAACGACCTCCATGTCGTTCCGCAAACCTCCTGCGGCTTCGCCGCTGTCCCCCTTTTTGAAAGGGGGCTTTCCCGGAGTTTACTTTTTACTCGTGATTCGCATTAATAAACAAAATCAAAGCAAGTAAAATTTTCATCAAAATTAACAATATACGGCATACAATAATTAATTATTGCTATTCCTGTAAATCTTCTGATAACTCCGCCATGTGCCACAACAATTATTTTATTATACGCGAGATATTTTTTCATTACCGGAATAACACGGTTTTTTATTTCTTTTATAGTTTCCCATTTACGTGTTTCACCTGTAGGGTAACTGCCAAAACAATCTATAAAATCTTTGTGTAGTTCGGTATCTTCTTTTTCTTTGCATTGGAATGTTTTATCGGGCAGAAACTCATGTAAATCAATTTCAACTATAATATCAAGTTGAATATTTTTTGATATTATTGCCGCTGTTTGCAATGCTCTTGTATATGGCGAAGAAATAATTAATTCGCTCCCGTCAAGGACAGAATTTTTTGAAACTTCTTCAGCTTGTTTAATTCCTTCCGGTGTCAGGCAAGCCAAATCTTTTCCATGACCTATAAATCCTCTTTCCCAACATGGCGTATAATCTGGTTTTCCATGTCTTATAAAAACAACTTCCATATAAATTCCCTATATTCCTACCACTCCGCGATCGTGCCGTCGAAATTGCGCCACACGGGGTTTTTCCAGTTGTGTCCCCTCGCGGCGGCTTCGATTACCGCCTCTTCGTTGATTTCAATCCCAAGCCCCGGACTTGATATAATATCTATAAATCCGTTGTTATATTTATAAATCGACGGGTCGGCGAGATAATCGAGTAAATCCCCGCCTTTGTTGTAGTGAATACCCAGACTCTGCTCCTGAATAAACGCGTTTGGCGTGCATATATCAAGCTGTATGCACGCGCCGAGCGCAATCGGGCCTAACGGGCAATGCGGCGCGACCGCCACGTCATACGCTTCAGCCATAGCCGCGATTTTCTTGCATTCGCTGATTCCCCCCGCGTGCGATAAATCCGGCTGGATTATATCGACATAGCCGTCCTCTAATATATTCTTGAATTCCCAACGCGAAAACATTCTCTCGCCCGTCGCAATCGGGGTTGATGTGTGATTCGCGACTTCGCGCAGCGCCTCGTTGTTTTGAGATAATACGGGTTCTTCAATAAACATCAGATGAAACTGGTCGAGTTCTTTTGCCAATACTTTCGCCATAGGCTTATGCACCCTGCCGTGAAAATCCACGGCAATATCTAATTTATATCCCACAGCGTCGCGTATAGCCGCGATTCTCTCAGACACCGCCTCGATTTTTGTAAAACTGTCTATATAATGCAGCTCTTCCGTCGCGTTCATTTTGACTGCCGAATATCCCTGACTTATCGCCTCAAAAGCAGAGTTTTTAACATCGTCGGGCCTGTCGCCGCCTATCCAGCGATATACTTTTAATTTGTCCCTGCACGCACCTCCGAGTAAATCATAAACCGGAGCGTTATAATATTTGCCTTTTATGTCCCATAGAGCCTGATCTATCCCCGAAATCGCGCTCATAACTTCAGGCCCGCCCCTGTAAAATCCCGACCTGTACATATATTGCCAGTGATCTTCGATCGTCATTGGATTTTTGCCTAAAAGATAGCCCTTAAATTCTTCGACGGCTGTCCTGACAGTATCAGCCCGGCCCTCGATAACCGGTTCGCCCCAGCCTGTTATGCCCTCGTCTGTCTCAACTTTAAGAAACAGCCATCTCGGCGGAACTTTAAATAACGTCATGTTTGTTATTTTCATAAATTTATACCTCGCATTTATTTAATATACGAATGATTTGAAGCAACAAATCATTCTTTTTTTTCTGGGTAGTATTGCGTGATTCACTGTATTGCCCGTGATGATAAAAATAATTGTTTATCGCGATAATCATTTGATTATTTATGTCGTCAACAATTTTTTCGCAGATTGAATATAAATACGGCGTTATTACCGGCTCCATAAATTCGCCGAACAACGAAAAGTTTTTCAATCTTTCTAATGTTCTTATCCAAAAAATGAAACTCGGTTCTTCCGGAGACTTGATTTTACACGGATGCGCCCAGCCCCAGTCATCGACTTCCCATGAATAGGCTAAAAGTATGCGTTGTAAATCGTCATCAATAATATTTCCGTAAGATAGCATATCAATATTGGAAAAACAAAAGAAAACGCCTGTTCCGCCTAAATTAATCCACATTTCTTTGTTTAAAAATCCGTCCAAACAACACTTTTTTAGAAGTTCGGCGATAGAATTTCTTACTTCTGTAACATAATTGTTCTCAGGTTCGAAATATCCTAAATGCTGTATCATCTGCTGACGTATTGCTATCGGTTTGCCAATATTGTCTCTACCGTAAAATTCGGGGTCGGGGAGTTCTCCCGTCAGATATTTTTTTATAACGTCTATAACTCTATTCACCATAGGGTCATCTATTCCGTCGAGAGATAAATCAAGCAGGCGGCCAATCGCTCTTGCGGTCGCTTTGTATTTATTTTTTGGGTATTTATTGCTATGCCATGTGTCAAACCCGCCCCACGAGCCGTCCGGCAACTGCTCCCGTTCTATTTCCTGATATAACTTAAACTGTTTCGCCCATTCATAAGATTCTTTAACCGTTTTTTCATCGAGTTTAAGCAATTCTTTGCATATTATATAATCGCAAAACGGCGATGGATTATTGTCTTGTAAATAATTCACGTATTTGTTTAATTTTCGATTCATAATTTTTGCGTTACCTATAATCTTTTTGTTTATATAACTGAATTATAATATACATTTTTCAGAAAATCAAAGATATTTTATGAATTTTTCTCAATATTTTCAAAAATTTACAGTGTATAACGAATATATAAATGCAAAAAATAAATATACTGACAATAATTAAACTTTATTTAAATTAATTTTTATAAAAATTTATAAAAAGATAGAAAGCAGGTTTATTTTTATATGAAAGTAAGAGATTTGATGACGACTCATATATGCTGTGTATCGCCCGATATGACCCTTGAAAACGCGTCGAAATTAATGTGCGGAGCGGATATAGGAGTCGTCCCGGTTTGCGATAACGGCGGGATTATCGGGATCGTCACCGACAGGGATATTATAACAAGAGGGATTTCAAAAGGATTCAGCCCGCATGAAAAAGTGGAAAAAATAATGACGAGAAGCGTTATAAGCGTAACTCCTGACGCGGACATAAAAGAAGCCGTAAAACTTATGAGCGAAAAGCAAATAAGGCGTTTGCCTGTAGTTTCGGGGAAAGAAATCGTGGGTATGCTTTCGGTTGGCGATATTGCAAGGTGCGGCAAACTCGACGCCGAAGTCGCGAAAGCCGAGTGCGGCATAGCAGAAATGTATAAATTATAGGTTTTATAGTTTAAATTAATTAATCTACTTTTTTGTAGTCGGACAAAAAAGTAACAAAAAAGCCGACTAAGAGAGGGGAACGCATTCCCCTCTCTTAAAACTCACCCCTTCTCATATAGGGAGAGTTCTGTGCGAGTGTTTTGCTGGAATTTTAGTAAACGAGCTTATTCCGGCGTGATGAGCTTGCTAACTGATTTACGTTTTGTGGCTGGACATGTGACTGCCTCACAAATATAAGTTTTCTACATTTAATAATACTACTCTTAATTGGTATTTTTATTTTTTACCCCGCCGACGGTGAATTTTCTTATAATTTTCGCGCCTGTCTTAACCCAGAACGGCTCTAAATATTTTCTCGCCTGTTCAAGAGTGTCAATTATTTTTATATCCTGCGGGCAATGCTTTTCGCATTTGCCGCATTTTTTGCACTGCGAGGCAAACTGCGGTTTTTCCGCAAGTACCCCGGTTGACATCATGTAACTTATGATTATGTGCATACGGCCTAACAAAACGCCCTCGTTCAGACGGCTGAACGCTTCGGGTATATCCACGTTTGCAGGACACGGCATGCAATATCCGCAGCCCGTACAGTTTACTTTTATATTAGCTTTGATTATTTCGACGACTTTATTAACGGCACTCAGTTCTTCTTCGGTCATACTGCCGATTTTGGCTTCGCACGCCGTTTTGATATTTTGCGCTGTCTGATCTTCGCTGCTCATTCCTGACAAAACAACAGTGACTTCGGGGTGATTAAAAATCCATTTTAACGCCCAATCCGCAGGGGGTCTTTCTTTATCAACTGCCTGAAATTCATGTAATGCTTTATCGGGAAGCCCGGCTGCGAGTTTTCCGCCACGCAGCGGCTCCATTGCGATAACCGGCAAGCCTTTTGAATTTGCGTATTTTAACCCGGGAGTCCCTGCCTGATGGTTTTCGTCAAGATAATTATACTGAATCATGCAAAATTCCCAGTCATACGCGTCGATGATTTTCACAAACGAGTCATACCTGCCGTGAAACGAAAATCCTATATTTTTTATGCGCCCATTATCTTTTTCTTTTTTTATCCAGTCCTCGATTCCGAGGCTGCGAATTTTATCAAAATATTCAAAATCCGTGAGCATGTGCAATAAATAATAATCTATATAATCTGTTTTGAGGCGTTCAAGCTGCTGGGAGAAAAATTTATCGAAATCTTTTTCAGAGCGCACCAAAAACAGCGGCATTTTTGTCGCGATATTAATTTTTTCACGCCAGCCATCAGACAATATCTGACCGAGGGCGGATTCGCTTCCGGGGTATAAATAAGCCGTATCGAAATAATTCACGCCTTTTTCTATTGCCGAGTAAATCATATCAGCCGAGCGTTTAACATCGATTCCTACTCCTTTGTGAGGGAGCCTCATGCAGCCGAAGCCAAGTTGCGACAAATTATCGCCGTTTTTTGGGTTTTTACGATAGAGCATAATTTTTTTCCTTATTTATAATTTGATTTTATTATTAATTCTGCTATTTTTGAGTTTATTTTTTCGCAAACGTTTTTAAAATTAGTATCGACTTCATAATTTGAAAAGCGAATTACGTTTAAATTTAATTCTTCAAAAAACTTGGTTCTGTTATTATCATAATATACAGCGTCTTTTTCATAATGTTGTAAACCGTCGATTTCTATTATTAATTTAGCCTTCGGGCAATAAAAATCAACGATATATGTGCCGATAATTCTTTGTCTGTAAAAATGTAGAGGATAATTCCGTAAAAAATCATACCACAAATGATTTTCCTGTTTTGTAGCGTTATTTCTTAAATTTGTTGAGGCAGGTTTTAAATTTTTATATCTTGGAATCATGAAAATCTCCTTGGATTTAAAATTATAAAGCCCTCTTTTTCAAAGGGGGTGGCGTCGCAGAACAATGCGAAATTTTACAAAATTGCGTTAAGAGCGACGACGGGGGATTTGATAAAAATCTGATATTATACTGAGCATTAAAATCACCCGTCACGCGGAATGATGATGGTATTGCCGTGGTTTCACACGAGTTCTCACGTGCCACCCTCTTTGAAAAAGAGGGCTTTCCGGCAAAAAGTTTTACATAAATTCACTCCCCCATAATAACCGCTTCAACAATATCCATCATCTCTGTATAATCTGACGAACGGTTTATATTATTTCTCGCCGACGCAGAATTATTACAGCCTTTTATATACCATGATAAATGCTTGCGCGCCTCTAATAACGCCGTCTTTTCGCCCTTGTAAAAAATCATTTTCTCTAAATGTTTTTTTATAACTTTTATTTTTTCCGGACCAGTCGGGGAAATATATTCCCGTTTCTCAAAACAGGCTGAAATTTCGCTGAAAATCCACGGATTGCCAAACGATCCCCTGCCAATCATTACCCCGTCGCAGTTTGTGTAATTTTTCATGATTTGCGCGTCTTTTGCCGTAAAAATATCCCCGTTTCCGATCACTGGGATTTTGGTAAATTTTTTCACGTCGCGTATTATATCCAGATCAACCGGTGGAGCATACATGCGTTCTCTCGTCCTGCCATGAATAAAAATCGCGGAAATGCCTGATTCTTCTGCAATTTCCGCAATTTTTACGGCGTTTTTTTCATTATCGTTCCATCCGCTTCTGATTTTTACAGTTACGGGAATATTATAAATCCCGGCTGATTTTACGACTGCGCGCATAATTTTTCCGGCAAGTTTGGGTTCGCGCATTAACGCTCCGCCGTCTCCCCCGCATATAATTTTCGGCATGGGACATCCCATATTTATATCTATCGCAGACAAATTAAAATTATCGCAAATATATTTCGCGGCAGTCGACATACTTGTTTCATCGCTGCCGAATAACTGAATCGCGGCGGGAAATTCGCAGCCGTATATTTTAGCAAGTTTTATCGTTTTGTTATTATTAAAAGTTATGGCTTTCGCCGAAATCATCTCTGTCGTCGTGTATTCTGCGCCCAGTTCCCTGCATATCTGCCGGAAAGCGTTGTCTGAAATTCCGGCGAGAGGAGCTAAAAACAGTCCGTGTTTTAAATTTATGTTTTTTATATTCATGAGTATATTTTACCATGTTTTTTTTCCTGTGTCAAATTAAATTTTAATAAAATATTTTTCTGCGTTTGTTTAATCGAATTTGTAAATTTTTTTTTAGTTTTCTTATAATTTGTGTTTAGTTTGTGACTGATTTATGACTGGGTAATGGTATAATTAGCATATTACATGATACTTTGTGACTGGGAGAGGTGATTTTTGTAGAAAATTTTGCAAATTTATTTCAAAAAAACATTGACAAATCAGATAATTTGTGGTAAAATTTAAACTGTAAAATTATGAAATAATAAAAGGGGAAATTATGAAAAAAATCACAATATCATTAATTATCGCGGTTCTAATCATAATTTCGGCTATAATCGGCGGTTGTACAGACAAAAATGACAAAAATACGCCTGACGGCCAACCGGACGATCAGGAGATGACTTACGAAAAAAACCCGGACGTAAATGACCCGTTAAGAATCGGCGTTCCAAACGTAAATCTGCCCCCGATGATAATATGGGACGAAAATGATAATCTGAGCGGATTTGAAATGGATATTATCGCGGAAACGGCAAAAAGACTCGGCATTACATACGAAATAATATCTGTTGAACCCGGGACGGAGCGCGAACTGCTCGAAGACGACGTAATAGACTGCGCATGGGGCAACATGATGGACACGGGCAAACAGAGACTGTTTTATAATATGACCGACCCGTATATAACAATTCCGCAGGTGATTGTGATATACGACGGCTCGGAAATAAAAGATAAAAGCGATATTCAAAACGTCTCGGTGATCATGTCAACCCCGGCGGAAATTCTGACGGACGAAGACAAAATCGACATAAACTTTAAGAGAGTGAGCGCGTCGAGGGATTACACAAAAACATTTGAGCAGCTTGTTGACGGATATTCGGACGCTGTGATATGTGACAAAACAGTGGCGGTTTATATGCAAAATTCAGACGGGAAGTTAAAAATACTTGACGAAAAAGCAGCAGAAGTGAAATATTCGGTTGCGTTTCCGCATGATGACGAAAAAATGGTAACGGCGGTCAACAAAGTCCTGAAAGATATTTTCAACGAGGGTATTTCTTCTGAACTCTCGCAGAAATGGTTTGAACAGGATTATTATATAAAATAAATTAAAAAATGTTATCAAATAGTGCAAGAACAAAACACCCGGCTCTGCGGAGCCACCCTCTTTAAACTAAAGAGGGTAAGAATGGAGTTAATGTAACCTCAAACCCTCTTTGATTTAAAGAGGGTGCCCGTCGCACGTGTAACGAATGTGAACGTAGTTCACGTGCAGTTCACGCCAATCAATAACGGGCGGGTGTTTTTTGCGAGAGTTTTTCAGCTCTATAAATACCGGGCGTTTAACCACGTTGCGCGAAAGCAGCGAGGCTGAAAACGGAGAACCCCAACTCCATAATAAAAGAGGCAATCAAAAACATTGTTAAAAAATTATATGGAGGCATATTTTTATGAGTAAAACTAAAAAAATTATTTTAAGTCTGGTTCTCGCAGTAATCATGATGTTTAGTTTTCTGCCGGGGATTGTTATGGCGGCAGACGGCGACGACACAAAGTATTACGACGATCAGGGGCGCGAAGTAACCGACGCTTCCGACGGATATGTGCTGGGCGCAAATGGAGAGCCAACTACTACACAAAGTGACGCGTGGGTCGCGGTTTCAAAAACTGCCACGGCTTTAACCAATGAAAACGAATACGAAATCACGCTCACGGTTGACACTAAATCTACGGAGGAGTTTGTGCCTCCCGATGCCGCGTCTGTCGTGCTGGTGCTTGACATGTCCGGCTCGATGTATTATTGCGCGAAATGTGGTGCGGGAAGTGCTACTGGGGGTAGCGCAAATCACGCTGATGGATGTATATATGGACAAGGAACTGCGATTCAAGCAAGTCAAACCCGCTATTACGAATTAATACAAGCGGCAATAGATTTTATTGATGATTTTGCCGATAAAAACGAAATTGCAGAGAATCGTGCGGATCGTTATGTGTCTATTGTAATATTTGGTGCAAGCGGCGTAGCCGTGCAAATTAGTTCATCAGGGCAAGGATCAAATCCTAACGGGACTAATTTGAATCACCCAGCTAACGGCAATTATTGGTTAAATGTGAGTGATACGGCTTCTTTAAATGCTGTAAAAACATATTTAGGGAATCTTAAACCATTTACAAATTCATCAAATACTGCTTATAACGGTTATCATACCAACTATGAGGCAGGTTTAGCTGTTGCGCGTAATCTTTATATCAAGCAGCCCGACGCAACTAACGCAAATACCCGTTATTTGCCTAAATCCATTGAGAATAACAATGTTATATTCTTCACAGACGGAGAACCCACTCAAGGTAGTGGTACTGGTTCCAATACCATTCCTAATGCCTACAATGAATCGCAAACTGGTTATGTGTTAGCTGGGCAAGAATATGGAGGACTTTGGGGATTTGGAGCAACAAGATATGCTCATAATAATGATAGGACAAAACTTCGGGTAGGCGAAATTCAAAGTGGAAGTGCTGCGCGTCATTCCGCAAGTTTCTATGCTATAGCTACCGGGGAAGCGAATTTAACTACTATAGTTAATGCGGTTGGCGGCGTGACAAGCGGTGATAATCAAAACATATACAGAGCAGCTAATTCCGCTGAGCTTGCGGCGGCATTTGCAGCTATAGGAGACCAAATTGGGAATTCCGCAGAAGCTAAAGGCGTAATAGACCCAATGAGTGAATATGTGATTTATGATAGTAGTAATACCATAAATATTACAGATGGTATATTGAACGATAATTTATCAGGTTTCACCAAGATTACTTATACTGCTCCAAATCAACACCCACTGGGTGCTGACTGGGTAAGATATCAATATACTTATAAAGTAACCCTTGATACTTTAAATATTACTAACTTCGGAGCTTCGGTTGCTACAAATGGCAATGCCACGTTTACCTATACAACTGACGATGAAGAAGACCATGAGGTTAACTTCCCTGTGCCTGAAGTATCGGGGCTTAGAGCCACGCCTGCCCTTAGTTTTACAAAAACAGGCAGCGATAATGCGCTCTTGAGCGACGTTGTATTTACACTTACGCATGACGCGAGTGAGTGTGGTTGCGGGCATACCGCAGCATGGACAAGAACTGCCACAAGTAACGAAAGTGGTATAGTAACTTTCGGGGATATACCGTCGGGACACAAATATACATTGAAAGAAACAACCGGAAAAACTGGTTATTTTAACGCCGAAGATATATATTATGTTACAGTATCAAATGGCACAGCTAAAATTTGGTTTGACGGCTATAATGGAGCAACGATGGTATATGATGGCGTTGAAAATCCTACCATGACCGTTGTAAACCCGAAAATAATGACGAAATATAAAGTGGAATATTATACAGATGACCCGGGGAATTTGGTTAGGTTTGACAGATTTTGGGAAAGGCAACATATACTTATACCTGTTACGGACACTGATGTAGCTGCAGTTGCAAAAACTCCGGCAGGATATAAATTTGACAGGATAGAGACACGTGATAAGAAATATATATTGAAAAATAGCAATTGGGTACAAGTAGAATGGGACGATGTATCTGATGAGTGGATAGAAGTCTCCGATGGGGACGATTTGTTCCCGTTTACGCTCGAAAAGTTATTGGAAGGTGAAGTACCTCCTGATGATCTCCCGGAAGAAAACATAATTAGAGTGTATTACAAGAAGATGTTGGGAGATTTGCAGATAAATAAAACGATAACAGGTGCTCATAAAAATGAAGAGGAGCATCAAAATAAATTGTTCACGTTTGAAGTAGTTTTGACATTCCCGGAAGGATTAGAAAACCTTCGGGAAATAAATATACCGGGTACGACGTTTTTGCCGTTAATGACAATGGGAACTACTACTGATGGTCGTGTAACGGCAACGTTTGAAGTAAAAGCAAGCGCAGCAAATTCTGTTGTTATTACGGGCATACCGGCTGGAACAAGGTTTGTTGTGATAGAGAAACAAGATGATAATCCCGGCGGTTATAGTGTTGTTGGTAGAAATTATCGTGACGGTACAATTCGTGATGGTAATACGAGCGAGAGGACATTCGAGAACGAATATGACACAGAGCCGGCGAACGTGAACCTGACGGCGAAGAAGATAGCGAACGTAGAGATATCGGCGGGGGATTTCAGTTTCGGGCTATACAAAGCGGACGGAACAACGCTGATCAAGACGGCGGCGAACGCGGCTGACGGAACGGTGACATTCCCGATGACATACACATTCGAAGACGACGCAGGGGAAACATACACATACGTGATAAAAGAGATAGCAGGCAGTGCAGGCGGCTGGACATACGACGAAGACAGTGCATACACGGTAACGGTAGAAGTGATAGACAACGGGGACGGAACGCTGAGTGCGACTGTAACCTATGAAGTACCGGCACTGAGCGAGAGGACATTCGAGAACGAATATGACACAGAGCCGGCGAACGTGAACCTGACGGCGAAGAAGATAGCGAACGTAGAGATATCGGCGGGGGATTTCAGTTTCGGGCTATACAAAGCGGACGGAACAACGCTGATCAAGACGGCGGCGAACGCGGCTGACGGAACGGTGACATTCCCGATGACATACACATTCGAAGACGACGCAGGGGAAACATACACATACGTGATAAAAGAGATAGCAGGCAGTGCAGGCGGCTGGACATACGACGAAGACAGTGCATACACGGTAACGGTAGAAGTGATAGACAACGGGGACGGAACGCTGAGTGCGACTGTAACCTATGATAATATGCAAAGAGAATTCAACAACATTTTTAATGTAAGCTCCCTAACAATTCAAAAATATGTAACCGGAACTACGGCTGACGATGACTTTACATTTAACGTTGAATTAACATTCCCCTCATCCGAAATAGCAGCAGTAGCAGAAGAAGTCATGAACCGTACATTGACGTGGGATACAGAAGACGATACAAAAGCTTCCTTTGAAATAACTGTTTCGGTAACTGACCAGTACAGTGAAATAACAATCGACGGCATACCTGCTGGAACAACATACAAAGTAACCGAACAATTCGACGAAGGCTGTGAATACGAACTTACTTACATTAACGGCATAAAATTTGCAATAGATATTAATGCTTGTGCTGAAGGTGTAATCGAAGTCAGCGAAGAAAGTATAGTCACATTCACCAACCATTACGGCGAAGGTTTGACGGCAACAAAAGAAACTGACAGAGCCAAAGAAGGTAGCGTATATGAAATCGGAGAAATAATTAACTACACAATCACCGTAACCAACAATGGTACAACGACATTATATGATGTTATTGTAACAGATCCTAAATTCAAAGTAAACGGTGTGGATTGGAGTTATACAATAGGAGAATTAGAAGCAGGACAGACTATTATACTTGATGCAGACGTCGAGGGTTGTGAAATATTGGCTTACGAAGTAACTAAAGACGATGTAGGACTGGTTACCAACAGAGCTTATATAACTTATGGAGAAAACACAATAGGCACAAACTTTGCTGACGCGTTCATACCGGGAATCAAGATAGAAAAAATAGCCGACAAGCCAAATGTTTTCGTAGGGTCAACAATTAACTATACAATAAAAGTAACAAACATTGGCGGCGTGGATTTGACTGATATTATAGTTGTAGACAGTATGATAGACTTTAACCCTGATCCGTTCAATCTTGATATTGGTGAAAGCATAATTTTCAACTGGCAGGACGAAGGCGAAGATTACGCGGAAAAACTAAAATACACAGTACAAGAAGACGATGAAAATATTGATGACTTTGGTTTCATTAAAAATACCGCGATTGTCAACGCTTACATTGAGAGTGAAGATATATTACTGGAAGATACCGCGTATGTTGAAGTAAGAGTAATTGAACTCGGCGAAGGCGATTTAGGCTTACAGAAAATAGTCGATTCAAACGATTCTGACGATTATGCCAATGTTTATGAATTCCTGCTGACATTTGAATATGACGAAGCCGGATTTATCAAAAACATACTCGACAGCAATATACTTGACGACGGTGAAGACGACGACAACAGCGACGAATCTGACGGCGACAAAGCGTTGCGCATTCTGGAAAAATTATATGACGAATGGCAGGACGCGCTTGCAGCGTATGAAGAATTAAAAGCTAATGCGGACGACGATATTGAGGGAATTATAGACGATAAAGTACTCGAAGACGCGCAGAAAGCATACGACGATGAAATAGAAAAGGCAAGAACAGCCGCAGGCGATAAAGCAGTTAAAGAAGCATACGATAATCTACGTGCTGTATATGTGTACGACGCAATGCAGGAAATAGACGAAACCACCCTCCCAATATATGAAGAAATTGAGAGTGATGCCGATGAAGCTTATATTGAATATTTAGCAGCCGGCGGACTTGATGACGAGATTGAATTCAAACAGAATTATCTCGAATCGAGGTATCACGAAATAATCGACGCGTTAAAAGCAGCAGCGGAAGAATTATATGAAGAAGATGATGACTCGTATGAAGGAAAATATGGAAAACCGTTAAATAAAGCAATAATGGATGAAGCCGAAGAACTGGCAAGAGAAAACGCGGAAGCAATCTTCCAGCCAGACGATGAAACACTTGCGCTTGTACAGGCTGCTTACGATGATATAATAGACAACGCGAAAGTTGCAATAGATGACGACAGCGATATTCAGGATAAACTTAACAACGCGCTGCTGGAAGTACAAAAAACCAGTGCAAGATACGAAAACGTGAAGAAACTGTATGACGACGGAGACTTTGAAGCAATTATAGAGCTTATGATGAACGACATTGATTATATAGGCGACACTTCTGATACTGAAAAAACCGAAGAAGAAATTGCGGCAGAAAAAGCAGAAATCGAAGCGTGGATAGAAGATATCGAGTGGTTTGCAGATTTTGACGGAAACAGCGCAGAAGTGAAAATCACAGTCAATGAAGACGGAAGTTATACTATATTCTTAAAACATGGCGACATAGTAATATTCAAAAATATACCCAAAGGAGTCTTATATACTCTCGAAGAAACTGATTCCAATAATGCCGATAAAATCACTTGGCAGACAGGCGTAGATACATACGTCGAAGAAGACGATGAGATCAGCGGCATATCAGGTATAATGGAAGACAAAGTCGCGATAGCATGTAAGAACTTCTACGAAGATCGTTACGCAACAATCGTGATTAGGAAAATATGGCAGAATACAAGCGGTATCAGAATAACGAACCAAAGTGTAATCGACAGCTTGAACAATGATTTAGCATTCAGCGATAATTACACGCTTGGCAACAATCCGGTCCTTGTGGGTACGGAATATAGCATATATGAAATTTCAAGCCCGGACGGTTACAGTCTTGTTGCTGTATCAAACAACGTAGGAACTGTTAATAAAGCAGGCGATATTATAGTAGTAACATTCACCAACAGAGCTGATAGTCCAACAAATAATACGACTGAAGCGCAAACCGCAACAACTACAGAACAATCCACTACGACAACAGAAACAGTCGCTACTACTGAAGAAATAACCACCATAACGGAAAATATTTCTACCACCGAACCCACTATCGAAACCACTGAAGCGGCTACGGAAGAAGAAATAACAGACGCTTCAATTCCTCAGACAAACGCTTCATTCGAAGATGAATCGGAAAATGAAGAGGAAGAAGTAGACGAACTCACCCCGTTGGATGTGGCAATCTTCAAAGAACCTGAAGAAGAAGAGACGATAGACGAACCCGAGATACCATACACAGTAGTAGAATTTGTGGAAGCCACAGAAGAGCCAAGGCAGAATCCACAGACAGGGAACAGCATAATCCCGATACTGTTGATGATTTCACTTATGGGAGCAGGCGCAGCAACATTCATGTACACAAAAAAAAGACTTAGCAGAACAAAATAAGTTAAGATGACATATTGATTTTGAAGGGAACGGATTATTCCGTTCCCTTCGATTTTGTTTTTTCAATTATGCTTAAATCTTTTATATAATAGAATTTCAAAAATTGAGAATAATATATATATAAATTTATTTATATATAAAGGTTCTGTAATATGTCAACTATACTCATACGCACAATAATTGTTTATACTTTTCTTATGACTGCGATAAAAATGATGGGGAAACGCCAGATCGGCGAAATTCAAGTCTCTGAGTTTGTCATAACTCTGCTTATATCCGAACTTGTCGCTTATCCTGTAATGGACAACGACCTTCCGCTGGTTTATATCTTAATTCCTATAATCACATTGATTGCCGCAGAAGTCATAACATCTTATCTTGGGACAAAAAGCAAGACTACAAAAGCAGTTTTAGGGCCTGCGCCATGTATTTTAATCGAAAAAGGCGAGATTAAACAGGAAAACATGAAGACAGTGAGGTTTACGATAAACGAGCTTATAAGCGAAGTAAGGCTAAAAGGTTATTCTGATTTAACCGAAATCGATTACGCAATACTCGAATCAAACGGCAAGCTCTCAGTCATACCTAAACCCGAATATAAAAACGCGACGGTTCAGCAGTTAAGCCTGCCGTATATAAACAGCGGGATAGCTCACCCGATAGTTATAAACGGGGAATTAAACACGCAGTCAATCGCCGAGGCGGGCAAAACAAGCGAATGGGTACTTAAAACTTTAAGCAGCGAGGGATATAATTCTATAGGAGATATATTTTTAATGCTCGTGGATAACTCAGATAAAATATTTATACAGCCTATTATAAATAAAAATTCTGAATTTAAATTACTGAAATCAAAATCAAAAAATTACAGGGGGAAATAAATATGCGTTCAGTTATAATATCGTCGGTATTGCTGCTTATTCTTATAATAGGAATATCGGCAAACGCCTATTATGTAAACTCAGTCTCGACAGAAATGCTGGATCTGGCGTTCGCTTTGCCGTCTGAATATAATTATATAATCAGTTTAGATGAAGAAAATATAGAAAAATACAAAACCGAGATAAATAAACTCACGGCAAAATGGGAGAAACATGCACTTAAAATAAATCTTGTGTCAAAATATTCGGATTTTGAAAGGGTAAACTCGGCCATATATTCTTTAAAAGATTATTTTTTTACGGGATATTACGAAGATTACGCAGTCGCAAGAAAAAAGCTTATTGCCGCCCTCGAAAAACAAAAACAAAACGAGCTGCCCGTTCTGGAAAATATTTTTTAAAATTAATAAAATAAATAAAAAATAATCAAATATGATGTTTACAGCGTCATATTTTTTTTGTATAATATAGCATATAAGAAAATATCTGTATAATTTATAGGGGGAGTTTTTATAAAAAAAATATTAAGTGTACTTGGGATTTCGGATATGGCGTATAATTTTAAAAACGTGCGCACTATTTCTTTAACAGCGGTATTAATCGCGCTTACGATTATTGGCAACAGATTGCTTATAATACCGGTGGGTCAGGTTTTGGAAATAAGATTCGGATTTGTTTTTCTGTCGGTTATCGCGTTTTTATTCGGGCCGATTGTCGCGTTTGCGGCAGGATTTTTAACGAATATGCTTGGATTTTTATTATTTCCGACAGGAGGGGGATTTAACCCGCTCTTTGATTTAAACATAGGATTATCGGGAATTTTATACGCGATATTTTTATATAAAAGAAATCATAAATCAGAATATTTTATAATCTGGATAGTCGCCGCGAAAGCCTCGGTTAATTTGATCTGCAATATAATAATAAATACGCGTCTGCTTATTTTGTTCGGATTTATCCCGGGCAATTCAAAAAATATTATAACGACTGTAAGAGTATTCAAAAATTTTACGCTTCTGCCCGTAGAAATAATAATAATTTTTTTTATTTTGAAGTTTGTTGCAAATTACGCGTATAAATATAATTTTATAAAACCTGCTAAAAATAATAAAAGCATAAAAATTTAGAAAGGGAATGATATATAAATTTGCCGAATCTCAACGAATATTCGCCGCTTGTTCTGGCATATCTCGGAGATGTGGTCATAGAGCTTGCGGTGCGGGAAAAATTAGTCAGGGCCGGAAATATACCTCCTGAAAAGCTTCATTCAAAATCGCTGCTTTTCGTCACAGCCTCGGTACAGTCAAAAGCGGTTGAAAATATACTGCCCCATCTGACCGAAACCGAAACAGAATTTTATAAACGCGGCAGAAACGCAAAAAGCCGCACTCCAAAAAGCGCGTCCGCAATAGATTACAGACGCGCTACAGGCATGGAATGCCTTTTCGGATATTTATATATTTCAGATAACAAAGACCGGATAAAAGAACTGTTTGAAATCGCGTTCGGGGATATAATCATCTAAACGTCGCGTTATTTTTATCATATATCTCGATTTTTTGGATAAAATAATCTTCAATTATATATTTTGATTTTATGGCTTTGACTATATTCTCAGGATTCAAAAACATAGCCTGATTTGTTTTGACTACGGTATTAATCAATACCGGATATTCCTGCCAGTCATAGTTCCCGTTTTGCAAAACAAATATTTTATATATATAATCTTTTAAATTTATAAGTATCCCCGGCTTTTTCTCAACAAAAACATCGCCCTCAAATAACTTGTTTAATTCGTCAATCCCAGCCCCGTCCGGTTTCATAAATATACTATACCCCGTCCGGTCTATATCTTTAAATTTGGTTTCCGGTTCATAAATTCTGTGTATGAGTATGCCTTCTGGGAAAAATTTTTGTATATCACCAAAATTTTTCACCGTTTCGATCCCGGTTATTTTTATATCAACAAATTCGCATAAGCTTTCTATACCAAGCGATACAGCAGAGGCAAACACTATTTTCGGGTGCGGATTAAACCCTTCGGAGTGCATGACTTCAATTCCCGCCCTTGCGAGCGAACGCGAAAACAGCCTGTTTAAATCAAGATGCGATATATATTTCGCGACTCCCGTTTTCCCGAATTTTATTCTGTATGATTTGTATGTTTTATAACTTACATCGGACAACAACAATCACCTCCGGTTATATTATTAGCGCCGCAATTCGCGCATTCTTCACGGCAATTATTCGTTATTTCGCCAAGTTTGGCTTTTTTATTTTCTTCTATAAAAAATTCTTTCGATACTCCGGTGTCAATAAAATCCCACGGCAGCATATCGCTGTAAAGGTATTTAGCTTCACAGTATTCTTCCATTGTTAAATTGCAGTTTTCAAATGCTTTCTGCCATAATTCAAAATTAAATAATTCGTCCCAGCCGTCAAAACGCGCGCCGAGTTTGACTGCTTCAATTAAAACTTTTGCGAGTTTTCTGTCCCCTCTCGCAAAAACCGCTTCAAGTTTAGAGATTTTCGCGTCGTGATAACTGTATTTTATTTTATTTGAATTTATCTCGTTTTTTAATAATTTTTGTTTTCTTATAAGTTCGTCATAAGGATTTTGTCCCTCGAAACAAAACGGGGTATGGCATTTAGGCACAAACGACGCAACGCTGACAGTTACAGTCAATCCTTTGTTTTTCTGTTTGTTTTCGCGCTGATAATATAACCCCACGGCTTTTTTCGCGAGATTTGCGATTTCTATTATATCTTCGTCAGTCTCTCCGGGCAGCCCTATCATAAAATATAATTTTACACTGCTTCTGCCTGAATTAAACGCAAGTTTTATCGTTTCTTCTATCTCTTTTTCAGACAGATTTTTATTTATCACGTCCCTCATTCTCTGCGACCCGGCTTCAGGCGCAAAAGTCAATGTAGTTTGCCGCACTCCCGATGTTTTATCGAGCAGTTCCTGAGAAAAAGCGTCGATTCTCATTGACGGCAGGGAGAGATTTATATTTGATTTATCAGTCCAGCATGTGAGTTTATCTGTTAAATCATATAATTTCGTGTAATCGCTTATAGATAAAGACGAGAGAGAAATTTCGTTATATCCTGTGTTTTTGTAAGTTTCGCGCGCGATTTGATTTAATTTTTCTGCCGAGCGTTCCCTTACCGGCCTGTAAATAAATCCCGCCTGACAAAAACGGCAGCCCCTAATACATCCGCGAAAAACTTCGAGGGTTATCCTGTCATGCACAACGTCAATATTGGGTACGACAGGATTAATCGGAAAATAAACTTCGTCATAATTTTTTACCGCACGTTTTTTTACGACTGTATTTGCGTTATACAGCGACGGCACATAAACCCCTTGGATTTTAGAGCATTCACGCAAAAATTCGCGTTTGTTTTTTTTATGTGTTCTGTACAATTCCATTAATTCAACAATAATTTCTTCGCCGTCGCCGATTACAAACAAATCAAAAATATCGGCTAACGGCTCAGGATTATAAGCGCACGGGCCGCCGCCCATTATTATCGGTGAATCTTCTTCACGTTCATTTGCCAAAACTGGTATATTCGCCAGATTCAGCATATATAAAATATTAGAATAACACAATTCATATTGCAAAGTAAATCCGAGAAAGTCAAAATCTCTCAAAGAATCGCCGCTTTCCAGCGCGTATAAATCAAGATTATTTTGTTTTAACTGATCAGCCATATCGTCTGCAGGCGTATAAGTCCGCTCGCACCAGACATAATCAAGCGAATTTAAAATCCCGTATAATATTTTTATACCCAGATTAGACATGCCTATCTCATACATATCAGGAAACGCAAAGGCAAATCTTATATCAATTTTTGATTTGTCTTTTATTATTTCGTTGTATTCACCTCCGGTGTATCTTGCGGGTTTCTGCACTTTTCTCAAAAATTTTTCATATTCTTTTTTTATCATGCGATTTTTAACCTTTCGTTATTTTCAACAAATTCGCGGCGTTGTCATAAAATATTGCTTTTTGAATTGCGGCGTCGTTTTTGCACGCCTCAAAAACTGTCTTAATCGCAGGTTTTCTCAGTCCGTAATGCCAATCTGAAGCAAACATCACTCTTTCAACGCCAAACGCCGCGATTAATTCTTTTATAGACTGCGGATATTGAAAACTTGTATCTATATATGCGTTTTTATGTTTCGGCATTATTTCTATAACTTTTTTATAATCATCAAGTCCGGCGTGTCCCACAATAAAATTTACGTCAGGGAAAGAGGCAACGAGCCGTTCGATTCTTTCGGGTGACGAAAAATCGGCTGAGCGCGTTTTATTTTCACGCGGCAGATAATATTTTGCGGGCCCTGCGTGAATCAAAACAGGCTTGGAATATAATTTTATAATCTCCAGAACATTCATAACGATTTCAGAATCAGCTTCGACTTCCTGTAATACCGGGTGAATTTTTATGCCCATCGCTCCGTTGTTTAAATCAAATTCGAGTTTTTTTCGCGTATTTTCTATATTGCCCGACGTAAAATCCGGCGAAGTAAACGCTATTATACGAGGCTCTGTCTGATAAGCCGCAAATATATCATCATACGTGACATTCGGCGCGACGGGAGCGCACACGCATTTTACTATATTTGTATTTTCAAGTGATTTTCTCAAATTTTCAAGAGTTGCGGCTTTATTTCGTTTGCGTTCGCTCTTGGTTGACCACATGGGCGAAATTTTATTGGCGGCTTTATACAAAAAAGTTTCCCTGTATAAAACTCTTTCGCATAAAAACCACTGCCAGAACGATCCGGGATATTTAATCCCCGTTTCAAATATCAGTTTTCCGCCGCCCGGATATAAAATATCCCCGATATGGCCATGTACGTCGATTATTTTAATATCGCTTAAATTCATGATTATAATTTTCTCCAGTTCTATGCTGATATTATATTATATCCGGCATGAAATTTCAAGTAAATTTTGTATAAAATAAAACCTCTCAGGGATAATAATATCAAATTAATATCAAGAGGTGATAAAAAATGGCAAAAAACGGTATGCGCAGACCAAATCCCAAAGAGCCGCACGGAACAGAGAGCAATAAAAAAACTCATATCAAAAAAAATGCCGAACCTCCGGTGCCGGAGATTCAGGGCAAGGCAAAAAGCTCAAAATCAAAAATTAAACCTATGTAAACGTAAGACCCGCAAAATATTTTATTTAAAATATCTTGAATTAATTATCTTTTTGCGTTATAATAAAAATATAATTATTATAAAATTACGCGGGGATAATTTATATGCTTACCGAAAAATTCGATAAAGATAAATATAATACAGTCGAGATATTTACTACTGCGAAAAAATCCAGCCGTCTTTCAATTTTGCTTCTTCTGCCGTTATATATAATCGGCGTTTGCGTTTATTTGATTCAGAAAAATTTAGAAAATATATTCATGACGTTTTTTAAATCGACGTTTTTGATTGAAATTTTAATAGCGGCAGCCGGCGCGTTTTTATTTATAATCTTAGCCATGCTTGCAAAAGCGTTCCTGCTCTCGATTTTTTCGGAGGGTAAATTCGCAAACGTAAAATTTAAAATAATAAAAGAGGGGCAGAAGCCGTATTGTTGTCTTGCCGAACCTATAAAAATCCGGCAGTATCAGCTATGCGTTGCGGTTTATATATTAATTATCGCGATTGCGCCGTATATAATCGCATTGATCATCGGGGATTTTATATTTGTTCTTGCGAGCTTTTTATGCTTATTCTTCGCGGGAGGAGATATTTTATTTTTTATATCTCTGTTCGGCTGGAAAAAATATTTGAATAATTCTAATAATTTATATGTTATAGATTTTGAGGGGATTATGCTATACAGGATATATGCGGAAAAATAACAAATAAACAAATAAATCTTACGGGGCGACTTTTGCAGCCGCCCCCTTTTTATTTTTATATAATCTTAAAACACAATCCTGTCTAAATCGCCAATACTATGAACCGTAAGTTCTTTTTCCGTCAGTATGAAAAATACCGGGCGCATAACAGAACTGCCGCCGTTGATAATATTAGTGTTTCCATTAGTCCAAACGCCGCCTTGATTTATATCGCTGGCTACGCCGATGCCGCCGTTATTTCTCCCGTTGTCGGTGTAGACATAAAGCTTTTCGTCCCGTTTGGATTTATTCTCGTATGAAACTTTTATAAAATTATCCGAATCGCCCCACGCGTCGCCCATTCTTAAATCATAATCCTGATTGTCGTTTGTGATATGAGCGTATATATCTGTCAGGTTTTCTTTGCCGGAGATATAAGCGTTCATGTCGTAGCCGATATGCTTATATCCCCCGGTATTGTTTATAAATTTCACAAAATAGCACAAAACGGGCAATCCCGGCTGTGTCACATAATATTGCTCGTAAGATAAGCCTTTATGGTCGGGAAACTCATTTATTGACACAACAGATTTTATGCCCGTCCATTCCGTGCCGAAATTATCTCTGACAGCCACAAATTCCGCAGTCATTTTCTCACGAACTGTCAAGTTTGCGTTCATCTGCCAGATATTCATGTTTATTCCGCCGATAAACGGATTCCACCACGCATACGGCTCATGAACGGGATATTTAGAGAACAGCCACTCGTTTTCGCCGTATTTCATAGAATAAACTGCGGCAAAATATTTTGGCGAGACTTTATAGCTTAATTTGCCGTTAATTATAGTATATATGCCGTCTTTTTCGTCTGTTAAAATTTTCGCGTTTTTATCCGCGACGAATAATGCGCGTTTGTGATTTTTCTTCCAGAGCTGAAAATCAAAATCAAGTTCAGTCAGATAAATTCCGGGCATTTTTTTGTTTATAGCCAAATCAAAAATATTTGTCTCAACGGCTTCTTTTTCGGGATTAGTCTGTATCGATTCGTCAAACAAACCGTCGGGGGACGTAAATTTAATATCCCCGCTGTATATTTTAAATCTGTTATTTTTTATGACTGCGTTTATTTTAGCTGTTTCTGTATTTATAAACGGGTTGTGATTATTTATATTAATATCGAGAGGGTTGACGGCATAAGGCACCGTTTCTTCGTTTATTCCAAGCACATAATTTCTGAAGTCTTTGCAGTCGGTAAATATCCCGGACATATATACGCTCGGTTTTGTTTCAAATACCGCGCCCTGCGCAAGCTCCCCTGTGTCATACTCGAATAAAAGCTCGTCGCCCCATCTTGCAGTAGGTTTATATTCTTTATCCCAGTACATGCCGGATTTATTATTAACAGAATTATCGAAAATCCAGTTTTCGTCTATTTTTTCAGAATGCAGATCAGAAAAGCCGTAATTTGTATTGTCGTTGATTTCATGAATCTCACCGTCGTAACTGAACATCGAACGCCTTGCAACGCTTGTCCAGAACCCATCCTGCAAGTATAACTGCATAGATTTATCTGATTTATTCGCGATTTTATGGCGGCGGGAAATAACCCCCGAAGCGTTAAATTCGCTTATTTCAGTCAAAACCGCGCCTTTAAATTTTATCGATTCATAATCCGCTTCAAGAATCATCAGTTCGTCGCGTTTATAAATCCTCACATCAGCAGGGGTTGACAGATTAAATTCATCAGTATAGGGCTTGCCGAGTTTGGGCATAGGGAACCTTGCGTAGCCGTCACCGACGGCTTTATAAAACGAAGTAAAATTGTCACGCTTGCTCAAACTTAGTTTCCATAATCCGTTTACCGCGCAGTATTCGTTATCCATTTCATAACTGAAAGTATTGCCTAATCCCTGATTGATTAAATGCAGCGGTCTTGAAAAACTGACTTTGTTCCCGTCGTCAAGCGTTATAGAATAATTTATATCTAACTTCGCATATCCGCAGTTTAATATTTCGGCTTTTGCGGCAATCATAGATATTTCGGCAGGGTTTACGTCAACTGAAAAATTATTATCGATAAATTTCGTCATATTGTTTTCGGGAACAGAAAATTTTACGGAAGCTTTTTTTGAGAGCGCGCTCTTTACGTTTATATATACATTCTCGATCATGCCGGGTTTAATCAATGTGTGGCGTTTCTCGATAAATCTTACGTCAAGCGGGAATTTCGGCTCGATTCCAAGCCCGAATTCTGCGTGTTTTCCGTTTATGTAAACGTCGGCAAGCACGCACGGGTGCATACGCCATATATCAATTTCTTCAATCACAGGCTCAACGTAAAATTCAGCGTTAAATTCTTTCGGCGCGCCGGGGGTGTCGCGCCCTACAATGCACTCTCCGGAATTATACTCAAACTTTATGCCTTTGTCGTTTTTACCCGTTATTTTGACATTTAATTCTTTCCCGGACTTGTTCTCGACTTTAAATATACAGTTATAATTTAATCCAAACGCAAGCTCGTGATTTTCGGCGATAAACTCGATTTTATAATCGTCAGTTTCGATATATCTCATACGCCGGCCTGTTTTTTCGAATCCTACGGCGAGATTTTTCCCGTCTTTTTGCCATGAATATCCGTAAACTTCAAATTTGTTGATTTTAACGCCGTCCGGTTTTATCTCGATAACTTTCGTCGAGTCGTTATACCAATCAGCAGTCTTAAAAAAATCAGCGAAAAGCTCTGTACTCAAAACAGTCGGAATATAATTCGACAAGTGCGTTGTATCCGCTCTGTCCTCCCACAAAAAGCCGCACTTTTTATACAGCGGCACTGCTTTGGTATTTCCTGCCCACGTATGTATGTCAACTCTCGGATAGCCGAGTTCTATCGTTCTGTTCACACATGCCAGAACAAGTTCTTTGCCGACTTTTTTGCCGTGATAATCTGGGCGCACGTTCAAAACGTGAACATAAGTAGTGTCAGCGTCTTTATAATATCTGTCAAAAGAACATAAGCCGACAGCTTCGTTATTTTCGTTGACTGCGACAAATACGTTAAAATACGCGCCGCTTGAAAAATCCGCGATAATTTGCTCGGCTGTTCTTACAGAATTATCCCCGCCCCAGCTGTCGCCGCTTTTGTTCCACATATCGGCTAAAGCCGCGGCTAAACTTTCATCGTATTCGACTATTTTTACGCCGTTTTCCATTGTTTTATAGACTTTCATAATAATATTACATCTCCTTTTTTGTTTTTTTATGTTATGATAAATATTTTTGATTTTTATAAATTGCTTATTTGGGTTTATCATGAAAATTATCGAAAATAAACCCTACCATGTCATCATTTTCAGTACCGCATTTTTGATAATTATTTTGGGTATAATCAGCGATTACAGATTTCCAAAATTTTCTTGCGGGGATATTATTTTGCATTTGACACACTTCCCATATACCCCTGAACATATCAAAAGCTGTTTTTGCCGCAAAACTGCCGACGCCATTACGACGATATTTTTTCATTACAAAAAATTCATCTACAGTATGTGCATTTTTATCTTCAAGATAACGATAACCGCCGTTTCTGATTATCATAAATCCGGCTAATTTTCCGTCAGCGCGAATAAAAAAATGCTTTCGGGTATCATCTGTGAATAAATCGTCCGAATAATAATCATTGAAATATCCGCTTTCGTTAATATCGCTGTTTTCATATTCCGTAAAATCATAATTATATAAATTTAATAATTGAATAAATACGGATTTTTGTTCCGGCAAAACAGGTTCTATTCTTATTTCCACATTAACCTCTTCCATTAATATAAATTTTTCATGTCTGATAATAACATAACGCATGGTGTGCTAATCAAAGCCCCCTTCTGAGAAGGGGAGTGTAAAAGGTGTATTGAAAATTCATAAAAATCTACGGACAATATTGCGGTTGACGAAGAGATTGATTGTTTTGTAGAGCATTTCCCATGACTTTGAAAAACGCTTGGATTTGCGGACAAATCTCGCAAGATTATCGCGAATGGAACTGTTTGAACTCTCAACTAAATGGGTTTCACGCTTGGTCATAGTGTGATTCGTTAAGCCCAATTCCGAGAAAACTACGTCGTAGCAACTGTTAGCATCCGTATAAATTGCCGATATATTAGGCGTTATCTCTTTGACTCTCTTGTAGATTCGATTCGCGGCTTTCTTTCCTGCACCCCTCACAAACGCTATTATTTTGTTTCGATTGCGTGAGTATGCCGTCCATATTACTGCCTGCTGCCGTTTTTTTTAACGAATGTATATATCTCGTCAAGTTCGATTATATCAGGGGTTTCCGATGGTTTTTCTCCTTTTTTCACTGCTTTCAGTATTCTATGAGCTTCTTTCAGCCAATTTATCACTGACGTTGGACTGCTTTTCACGAATCGCGACGTTTTGCGGATTCCTATGCCGTTAAGTACCATTTCTACCGCTTGTTTCTTCACTTCATCGCTGAACCTCCGCGGTTTCTCTGAAAACGTTACTCTACACTCCTTGCACACATATCTTTGTGCTCCGCGATTGTGTCCGTTCTTACTGATGTTTTCGCTTCTGCATCTTTGGCATACTATTTTTACTGTTCGAACTATCATTATTTTCTCCCTATGATATTTTCTTACAGTATTGACCTTTTATCTACTTTCAATACACCTTTTACACTCCCTTCCCAGAAGGGGGTGTCACGTAAGTGACGGGGGTTGCGGAATTAGATGCTATCCGGGGAACGACAACCCCCGTCAGCGACGATGTCGCTGCCACCCCCTTCTGAGAAGGGGGCTTTTTTAGAGACTGCCGATTTTATCGTGTTATTTTTATTAGCTCCACGAATTAATATAATAAATATACTATAAATCCCTATAATAATCAAGATAAAAATTATTTATAAATCAATTTTGCCATATAATATAGTTTTTATTATAAATTACAAAGGCGGGATTAATCCCGCCCCTGAATTATATTTTTATATAATAAATTTATAAAGTATTTCTTTTCTTTTTTGATACTATAACGCCGCCTATCGACACAACCGACAGCATCGCCAGAAGCAATCCCGGTAACGCGAAATCGCCCGTCTTAGGATTATCTTTGGTGGGTTCTTCAGACGCCGGAATTTCTTCGTCGCCGGTCAGCATATTGCCCAACCCGAAACCGCTGTCGTCCGCGTCGCCGTAATCTTCACCGGTAGTGGGCTCTGTGGGTTCTTCGATTGCCGGTTCTGTGAGTGGCTCAGTCGTCAGTTCTTCGGTCGTAAATTCAGTCGTGCCGCCTGTGGGTTCGGAAATTTCTTCGGTCGTAGTTGTCTCCGTTGTAGGTTCGGTGGTCTCTTCAGTGGTTGTTAGCGTAGTGACTTCTTCGGTCGTAGTTGTCTCTGTTGTAGTAGTCGGAGGTATAGGCTCCCATATTGCGTATAAATGCACTTCTTTCGCGGGCATATTAAACATATTGCCCGGATTATACGGTTTTCCGCTGCCGGGGCTGTCCATGTCCCAGCGCACAAAAGTATAATCTGTTTTCGCAAGGTCGCCTTTCCCCTCAACCGTCACTAACGCGCCTTGAGTGTACCATACCATAGCGGGGACTGTCCCTGAGTTGTTGCCGTTGCCGTGATAGATTACGGGATATGTTACGGTATTCGGAGGAGTATCTTTTTTGTTATATACATTTGTGAACTCGATGTCCTGACCTTCTGCCCACTCTATTCCTGAGCGTCCTTCTGTTTCTTCTTTTAATTCTTCCCAGTCGTCATATTCAACAATATCCAACTGCCATTCGTATGTGGGAGTGTCAAACTCGTCATCGCCCACATAAGCGCGATATAATTTTAAAATATATTTATCTTCGCCAATATTATATATCCAACCGGGAGTATCTCCGTTAATTTCGGTTATTTCAAAATAGAATGTGCATCCTGCATTATCATTAAAGAAGTCTGTATTTATAAACTCTGTGAAGTCAAACGGAATCGGCTTGTCGTATATATTTCCGGCTTCCATGTCCGCAAATGTAACTGTCGTTTCATATATAAACTCAGGATATGGTTCTTCATCGTCATATTCATATTCCCGCCACCAATCCCAGTATGATTCTGCGTTTGAATATACTTCTAAATATACCACGCAAAGTTCCGCCTGGAACGTAAACTCTTCATCGTCCGGATTGCCGTTCAGGATTTCAACGTATTTCGTTCCGGGTAACTCGATTATTGGTTCAAATTCAAAATCAAATGTTGCAACTTTATAAGGATTATTTTCGTCAAATTCGAGGTTATCTACGTCTTCGCCGTTGACTTTAGGAGTAAATGTTCCCGGGAGTATTTTTCCGAGAACTGCCGTAAGCGTAATTTCAGCGGTGTAGGTTTCGTTAGAGTCAAATTTACCGCCTGTCAATAATGCCGGAGACCATTCTATAGTTGCGCTATACCCGTCGCCTGAAGCGGAAGTCTGGGCTGTCGCGCCGGTTGCCGGAGCGGTAATGCTGAGATTAGCATTTGTGAGAAGTGTATTCCATTCGGCAAGATAAGGGCTATTTCCGTCTGTACGCCATACCCTGTATCTGCATAAAGAAGTTTCCAAGCCATAAGCGGTGTGCGCGTTGGTGACTTTGGCCGCAGCCAGCATACCGCCTTCGGGAGTTACGGCAACATCGTTGAGCATGTCATATACTTCTCCGCCACCGTCGCCATATTCCCATGCGTCGTTCACGTTTGCAAATACAACATGGTTATGGGCTGTCATATATTCGTCGTATCCATCGAAACCATCATCTTCAGGGTTTCCGTCTTCATTATCTACCCAGCCGAATAAATCATCTAAACTTCCTATATATAAATTGTTCACCACAAAATCGTTTAAAACATATCCGCACAGTCCGCCAATATATTTATATTCAGCGTCCACATCAGAAGAAATATTAATTTTCGCCATTGACAAATTGTTGAGTACACACGAGCCGTAAGTTGCAGGGTCTGTCATTGACGTATAACCGACTATACCGCCGACATCCAGTTCTAATATCTTAATATCTTCGTCGGAATCAACGTCAATCTTTGTACCATATACAGCGGACGAGCCTATAATGCTGTCATAGTTTGCCCCGGCGATACCGCCGAGATATGCTACACTGCCACTATCGTAGTAGTATTCCCAACTAAAACCGTATTTGATACTGATTTCTCCGCCGTAAACGTCCGCGCCGTTAATAACAGACATATATAATCCGACGCTGTTTACTTCATCGCTGCTGGGCATCGCGTAACCGACAACGCCGCCTAAGAAAGAAGTGGAATCACTATAATTAAGCGTAACCGTCGGATTGTTAACTACCACATCGCGTATCTGTGCGCCGTATGTCATTCCTGCTATTGTGCCAATGGATATCCACCAATTCCCATAATATATATCAACAACAGGGTCATCAAGTGTTAAATTGCGTACAATACTGCGATCAAGCACACCGAACAGTCCGGCGACGCTATAATCATCATAATAATCATAATAATCATCATACACCAAAAGCCCGCTTATGGTATTTCCCATGCCGTCAAAAACAGTGTCGGATAAATTTATCGGATACCATATATGATCGCTTAGGTCAATTTCGCCGGCAAGTTCCACTGTCCATCCGCTATAATCTACGCCCTCCTCATAGATTTCATAAGCAAACAATCCAAATTCTTTCGCATTTGAAATTATACGAGTATCAGGATCACTGCTTGTTTGAGAATAGCCTTCGGCGCGGATTCCATCGTCCATCCAATAATCAACGAATTCATATATGTCGCCTCCGTTATTAGTGAATGTTATGCCGGGATAAATTGCGTAGCACCTAAGTCCGGTCGCGGAAATTATACCGCTGGGTTCCAGAATAACATCGCCGTAGCCGTAGATTGCGGCATTATTCCAATAGGCAGGAGCAGCATTCAGAACCGCTCCGTGGACGGTTATGGTTGCACCGTGATTATGTATCGTGTCCACTCCTATACCACCGATAACTGAGAGTGTTGCGCCGGAGCCGACGATAAAGTTGCCGGAGCCATATAAATCTATTAAGTCGTCTTCATCAAAATTCGTTGTTGAAATCAGCGTCGCGTTCCATGTAAGTGTCCGGCCGGCCGGGACAGTTAAATAAAGGCAATCATCGGCGTCGTACCATTCGCCCCCGACTGTGACGTCTTCACCATCCGTACCGTCTGTGCCCCATAACAGAGCGTTTATCTCTGTCTCGACATCACTTAGGTCATCGCCTTCATCGTATTTGAATAACGTGCTACCCGAACTACTGTCAATGACAGTAAGTTCGTCTCCGGCGGCGGCAGTTATCATCATAGTCGGGAACAACGGCAATATCAGGCATAACGCCAGAATAATCGCTAAGATTTTTTGCTTTTTCATAAAAAATTATCTCCTTTTATATAAAAATTTATATTTTTTCATAATTTATTTGTTATCGTACAAAATATTATACTATACGTTGAAATTTTTGTCAATAGCTTTGTGGAATTATTTATTTTTCTTATTTTGGTAAAATTTTTAATAAATCCTGCTGTTTTTTGTGTTTTCGTAATAATCGGCGTTGTCGCCGAGTTTTTTCAGTACCGGCAGGCTGATTTTGTTTATCTTTTCGGCTATATCCGGCGCAAGAACAATCTCCGCCGCCTGTATATTTTCGAGAAGCTCGGCTTGGTTTCTTGACCCCAGCAATGCGCAATCGACCTGTTTATTCGCGAATACCCACGCAATAGACAACTGCGCTACTGATATATTCAAATCTTTTGAGACTTCGTCAAGAGTTTTCAGCACTTCTGTTATTTCTTCTTCCGCTCCGTTTTCATAGTGGCGCGAAGTTCCCGCGCCCCTCTCGTTTCTGAAATGCCGCGAATGCGCCTGATGAGGCGGAATATCTTCGATTTTAGTATATCTTCCGGTCAAAACTCCCTGCATTAACGACATCGACGTTATCACAGATATATTTTTTTCTTTGCAAAACGGCAAAATCTCAGATTCAATCGCGCGAGAGATTATATTATACGTCATTTCGTTGACTGACAGTTCAGGGCATAACTCCAACGCCTCGCGCATTTGCGTTACGCCGTAATTGCTTACGCCGACGGCTTTGATTTTACCCTCTTTTTTCAAGTCAGACAACGCCCTGAACGCTTCTTCGGCAGTCGGGGGATTTTTGATAATTTCAGGGTCGTCCGTGAAATGCTTTACGCCGAACGGATTTATGGGCCAGTGCATCATATATATATCTATATAATCCGTGCTAAGATTTTTTAAAGAGATTTCACATTCTTCTTTTAAGGTTTTATAATATGCTTTCGCGGGGGATACTTTTGAGCATATTATTGCTTGATTTCTTTTGTTTTTTAACGCAAGCCCCAGAGATTTTTCGCTCTCGCCGTCGTTATACATTCGCGCAGTATCAAAAAAATTCACCCCATTGTCAAGTGCTTTATGCACGACAATATCAACGTCTTTCTGATTCTGTTCTCCCCAGTATTCCCCGCCTCCGAACGACCAGCAGCCCATTCCGAGACGGCTGATTTTTACATCTTTCGCAATTTCTCTTATTTGCATAATTTACTCCTTAATCATTTCTGTATATTCAAGATATAACTTTTCCCAAACCGACGTTTTATTTCTTAAATCTCCCAGAGCAATAGCCGCCTGCGCCGTCGCGAGAGTATCAACCCTGCCGTTTTCAAGATAAGAATATCCTGTCTGTTTTTTATCTTTGACTTTAAACAACGCAAGCCCGTCAGATATTTTCTGAATGATTTCGTTTTCGTCATTTTTATAATATCCGGTCAGCGCAGACAACGCGCAAGCCGTGGAGTTTGCGTTTTCGCTTCCGTAAGAACCAAACGTGCCGTTTTCATTGATGTTGCTCTCTAAAAATTCTACTGCGTTTACGAGAACATTAATGTCTTTATAATTGTAAATGACTGGACCGTCAGGTTCGTAAAGTCCATAAAGAAGCAACATAGCCGGAATCGCAAACGCAGTCATGTCAACGTCGCCGGAATCTCCCGAAAGAGCAAATCCCCCGTCGGTTTTCTTTATCTGAGTAAAATAATACAAAAGCGGCGTTTGAAAATTCATTCCCGAACATTTTAACGCCAAATACGCGAAAATATAATCGTTTATTGTGTATTTGTCAGTCGGGTTTTCCAAAAGATTTTTGAGATTTGATATATATTCCTCGTATTTTTCAAACTTATTTTTATCCATGCCTTTTATAACCGCAATATCCGCGACTATAACATAAGATGCCATTTTTAGATTAGTCGTTCCCTCAAGCGATAAATATAATTCCTCAAAGCCTTTGTAATCCGCAGGATTTTCACCGGCGTTATATATCGCGACAACTTCCCACCATGAAGTCAGCCCGTTTTTTTTGTAGCTTTTTAATATATAATTTAAAATCGCGTCAGGGTCTGAATTATCTGAATCAGACCCGCACGATATAAACAAGCATAAAAAGCCCAAAATAAACGATAAAATTAAAATTACAGATATTATTTTTTTCATAAACATAATTATCCCAAATCTTTTACAAGTTTTTCTGTTTCAGAGGCTATAACGAGTTCTTCGTTTGTAGGTATCACATAAATTTTTACGCCGCTGTTTTCGTCCGAAATATCTATGACTTCTTCTTTCGACTGACGAGCGTTTTTATTTTTTTCAGAATCTATTTTAATATTCATAAATTCCAAGCCCGCAAGCGACATTTCGCGTATGCCTCCCGGATTGTTCTCGCCGATTCCCGCTGTGAAAACAACGGCGTCAAGCCCGCCCATCGCCGCCGCATACGAACCTATATATTTTTTTATTCCGTAACACAGTATATCAATGGCAAGTTCTGCGTTTTTATTGCCCGACGCTTTTGCCGCGCTCACTTCGCGCATATCGCTTGAAACTCCCGAAACTCCGAGAAGCCCGCACTTATGATTCATAAATTTTATCATTTCATCAGGATTAAATCCCTCGTTTTCCATTAAAGTCAGAACGATAGCCGGGTCAACCGAGCCGGTCCTTGAACCCATTATAATCCCGTCAAGAGGCGTATATCCCATACTTGTATCTACAGCTTTGCCGCCTTTCACGGCTGTTATAGAAGACCCGTTGCCCAGATGGCACGTTATAATTTTCGTTTCGTCGGGATTTTTACCCAATTTGGCGAGGGCTTCGTTTGCCAGATTCGAGACATAATAATGCGAAGTGCCGTGAAAGCCGTATTTTCTGATTTTATATTTATCATAATATTCCTGCGGAATCGGGTAGACATAAGCCTGTTTCGGTATAGTCCTGTGAAAAGCAGTATCGAAAATTAAAACCTGCGGGGTTTTCGGCATATATTCAAGACAGCCCCTGATCCCCATTAAATGCGCCGGGGTGTGAAGCGGAGCCAAATCAATGCAATTTTCTTCAAGTTCTTTTATAACATCGGGAGTGACGAGCGTGGGCTGTGTAAAATACGGGCCCCCGTGGACTATTCTGTGGCCTATGGCGTTTATTTCGTCCATAGATTCTATAACCCCGCACTCTTTGCCTGTAAGGGCGTCTACTATGGATTTTATAGCCTGCGAATGAGTTGGCAGCGGATCGTCAGAGATAAAATCAGGCCTGTCCGGCACTTTATGAATAAGTTTCCCGTCTATGCCTATTCTTTCACAGATACCTTTTGCAAGAACTTCTTTTTTGACCATATCAAAAAGCTGGTACTTTACGGACGAACTGCCCGCGTTTACTATTAATACATACATGAAATAAAAAAACCTCCGAACATCATGTTTTTTGTGTTAAAATTTATTTTTTATTTTATAGTTTTATAACACTGATATTATACATGAAAAAATTTATGTTTTCAACAATTATTTTAATTATATTATTATTTATTTTAGAATTTTTTGTTTGTTTGACCAAACGGGCAAATCAATATCATAAATTTTGCATATTATATAACAGCGGGAGTATGCAAAAAAATTAAAAATTTTAAATTTTTACATGAAAATTATTTAAAATAGACTTGACAAATCAAAGATAAAGTTATATAATAATTTTGTTAAATAATTAACTAAATTAATTTAAATTTTTAAATTTTAAAAGGTGAGATTTAATGGATACCCCCGAGGGTCACAGTAGACGGTTTACAAAAATTTCAAAGAATTCAAATAAAATAAGATATAAAAACGACGGACGAAAATTCCGTGAATATCACAGGCGCGTTTACGTTTGCTGAGTATCACGGCTGTTTTTGCGTGTGCCATTTATGAAAATAAAACGGAGCCCGCATAAAAAATTCGAATAATATGTCCGCCGGTCGAAAACGGCGGCTTTTTTTATGAGATAAATTAAATAAATCCGGGCATAATTATTATAATAGATTGTTATAGATAATAATAATGCAAGCGTCCCGTTCAGGGATTTTATATAAATATAAATATCAAAGAGATTGAAAAACAAAGAGAGGTGGACCTAAATGGAACCTGGAAGTAAACGCAGCCCTAATCCTGACGGGCGGCACCGAAGTACCGTGTCATCGCGAAAAAGCCCAATTACCCTGTCATTCTGAGCGAAGCGAAGAATCTTTGAGACCCTTCGCTACGCTCAGGGTGACAACACAGAATGGCTAATTCGCGCTGGCACCGTGAAAATTAATGATGCACCCCAAACAGAGGGCTGTACCTTCCCAAAAATCGGCAATGTCAAAAATTTAAGAAACGGAGGTACAAACCAATGAACAACATAAAAATAAACAACAGAAGCAATAACAATAATAATAATAATTTAAAAACCCCGGCAGAAGCTGCTCACCGCGAAGAAATCAAAAACAGGCTTAAATTCGCCGCGTCGGCAAAAACCGAAGAACTATACAGAAAATTCGGGACCACCGATGAAGGCTTGATAGAAGTGCTTATAGACGCTTACAGAAGCAAATACGGAAGAAACAGGATAACTCAGGGTAAAAAAGTTTCTGTGCTTCACCGTATCGCCGATGCTTTTATAAATCCGTTTACGGTTATATTAATCGTTTTAGCCGTAGTGTCTACGTTTACGGAAATAATTCTGGCAGACCCAGCCGAAGCCAATCCTGTAACTGTCAGTATAATAATAACAATGGTCGTGATTTCCGGGATTTTGAGGTTTGTTCAGGAATCCAGAAGCGGTAACGCCGCTGAAAACTTATTAAAACTTATTAAAACTACGACGGCAGTTCAGCGCGTGGAGGACGGGCGCGAAGAAATTGAACTTGACGACGTCGTAGTAGGCGATCTGGTTCATATTGCGGCAGGAGATTTAATCCCTGCCGATATGAGAATACTCAAGGCAAAAGACTTGTTTATAAGCCAGTCCGCGCTTACTGGGGAAAGTATCGCAGTCGAAAAAATCTCTGAACCCGTAAAAAAATTCACTGACAGCATGACTGAGTGTCCCAATCTCGTGTTTATGGGCTCGAATGTCATAAGCGGAAGCGCGCTGGGTATAGTCATAACAACAGGCGACGACACTATGATTGGCAGTCTTGCCAAATCTATGAGCGATGCAAAGCATGTCAAAACAAGTTTCGAAAAAGGCGTAAACTCTGTGTCGTGGCTGTTGATAAGATTTATGCTCGTAATGGTCCCGATAGTGTTGTTTATCAACGGTATCAGGACAAACAACTGGATGGACGCGGTTTTATTTGCGCTCTCGATAGCCGTAGGGCTTACTCCCGAAATGCTGCCGATGATTGTCACGACTTGTTTAGCCAAAGGCGCGGTCGCAATGTCACGGGAGAAAACAATAATCAAAAATTTAAATTCTATACAGAATCTCGGATCTATCGATATTTTATGCACAGACAAAACCGGGACTCTCACTCAGGACAAAGTCGCCCTGCAATATCATTTGAATATACACGGCGAACATGACGTGCGGGTGTTGCGCCACGCGTTTTTGAACAGCTATTATCAGACCGGCTTAAAAAATCTAATGGATATAGCGATAATTGACCGGACTGAAGAAGAAAAAGAAGAATATGCCGAACTTCGCGGGCTTACTGAACATTTTGTAAAAATTGACGAGATACCGTTCGATTTTGAACGCCGCCGCATGAGCGTCGTCGTTGCAAACGGCAAAACCCAGATGATTACAAAAGGCGCGGTCGAAGAAATGCTCGCTGTTTGCAGCTACGCCGAATATCACGGCAAAGTAGAGCCTCTGACTGACGAGATAAGAAAATATATACTCCAGAAAGTCGACGATTTAAACGACGACGGAATGAGGGTTATCGCCGTTGCGCAAAAAACAAATCCGTCGCCCGTCGGAGCTTTTTCGGCGGCGGACGAATCTGACATGGTCCTGATGGGCTATCTTGCCTTTCTCGACCCTCCGAAAGAATCTACGGAAGACGCTATAAAAGCATTGCATGAAAACGGCGTTGAAGTAAAAATATTGACCGGAGACAACGACAAAGTGACTAAATGTATCTGCCGTCAGGTGGGAATAAACACGGATAAAATATTGCTTGGTTCGGATTTAGACGCTATGTCTGACAAAGAACTTGACAAAATCGCCGAAAGCGTAAACGTATTTGCCAAGTTATCCCCTCAGCAGAAAGCGCGGGTCATAACTGCTTTGCGCGATAACGGACACAGCGTGGGGTACATGGGCGACGGAATAAACGACGCCGCCGGAATGACTGCGTCAGACGTAGGAATTTCAGTAGATACTGCGGTGGATATAGCGAAAGAGTCAGCCGACGTTATACTTCTTGAAAAAGACCTGATGGTTCTTGAAAAGGGTATAATCGAGGGACGGAAAACTTATGCCAACATGATAAAATATATAAAAATGACCGCAAGCTCAAACTTCGGAAATATGCTTTCGGTTCTTGTTGCGAGCGCGTTTCTGCCGTTTATCCCGATGCTGCCGATTCACCTGATAGTATTAAACTTAATATATGACTTAAGCTGTACGGCAATTCCGTGGGACAACGTGGACAAAGAGTTTATCGCCGTCCCGAGAAAATGGGACGCGTCAAATATTGGCAAATTCATGTTCTGGATAGGCCCGACAAGCTCTGTTTTTGACATAACGACATATATTCTCATGTATTTTGTGATTTGCCCGTCTGTGATGAAAGTATTATTCCCGGCTATGACAGAAAATTTATTATATGCAGATTTAATATACAGTAAACTAACCGATCCGTCAATGCAGGCTGCTTACGTCGCAATATTTCACGCGGGATGGTTTGTAGAGTCAATGTGGAGCCAGACGCTTGTCATTCACATGATACGCACGCCTAAACTGCCGTTTATCAAAAGCCGCGCTTCGGCTTCGGTGACTTTGCTGACATTCACCGGAATAGCGGTTTTAACGGCGATACCGTTTATCCCGCCGTTGGCTGAATCGCTTAAACTGCACGCTTTGCCGGGCGAGTATTTCGCGTGGCTCGCACTCACGATATTTCTGTATATGGCTCTTGCGACGCTATTCAAAAAAATATTTATTAAAAGATACGGCGAATTGCTGTAGAAATATCCCAATACTTAATTTATAAAAAATATAAAAATGCAATAGTTTTTAAAAAATCAAAAAAGCTATTGCATTTTTGAAAATAAGTGTTATAATATAGTATGTACACTATTTATACAATAAGTTAAATTGTACTAAAAATTTATTTATTCAGGAGGAAATTTTAAGGTATGAAGAAAATTTTTGCACTTGTATTATGTATCGCAATGATGTTTTTACTGGCAATCCCGGCAATGGCTGTCGTTAATGTAACCGCAAACAAAGCCACGGTTATTATCGATGGAGTACGAGACGAAGTGTATGGCGACCCGGTTGATGTAGCAACCCCCAACCGCGACGATACCGGCGAATTAACAGGCGTTGGAAACGCCGGCGCTACCGGAAAAGCTTGGACTGCATGGGACGACAAGTATCTGTATTTTTATATTGAAGTTTATGACAAAACTCCGAATCATGACGATTTCAACGCAGAATCTGTTGAAATATTCTTAGACTGGAATTCCGGAAAAGGCGACGCTGACGAAGCATGGGACGATAAGCCTTTCTGGCAGGTAAGAGTTGGCCCGGTAGACCCTACAGAACTGAGCGGATATTGGCGCGACGAAGACGGAGCGCACTGGGATCAAGAAGCTTTTGCAGACCTCACTGAATGGGTTTTGATACCTATGGACGGCGATTACAAAAACGGATATATTATTGAAATTAAAATAGGCGTACCCCCTGTTTCTTCTTTGACCGAAGGCAAACAGATTCCGTTTGATTTACAGGTATGTGATAATTCTCAGGGCGACGGCAGAGACGGCCAGATGTTCCTTGCTCATGTTGGCGAAGGCATCGATGACAACTCACGCTGGAATACAGCCATGCATTTACAGGGCCTTTTGACGCTCGGCGGAGCGTATGTCGCCCCTGTTGCTGAAGAACCTGAGCCTGAACCCGTAGAAGTTGGCGGCGAAGAAGCACCCGCTCCCGCTCCCGCACCAGCTCCGGCTGCTCCGACAGGCGACAGCGCGATAATGCTTGTTGTTCTCGTAATAGCACTCGCAGGTGCGTTTGTTATAACAAGACGCGTAAGCAAAAATAAAGCATAATCTTAAAATAAAATTTTATTAAATAAACGATATAAAAACAGCCCGGAAAAAATCCCGGGCTGTTTTTTTGTTTATTTTATACAATAATTTTTGTAAATATATAAAAAATTTTATAAAACTATTGCATTTTTGAAAATAAGTGTTATAATATATGTGTACACTATTTATACGATTAAATAAAATTGTACTAAAAAATTATTTTATTAGGAGGAAATTTTAAGTATGAAAAAAATTTTTGCATTTGTATTATTCGCAGCAATGATTTTTGGTCTGGCAATCCCTGCAATGGCTGTCGCAGATGTAATGTTGCCGGAAGCTCCCAAAGCAGATATTGTTATCGACGGAGTAAAAGACGACGGATACGGTGAATGGTATGTTCTGGACAAAATCAGAAACGGCAACGAGGGCGCAACAGGAAGATTCTGTTCGGCATGGAACGAAACCGGTATATTTTATTACATGGAAGTATGGGACTACACCCCGTTTCATGAACACGGCAATCCCTATGAACGTGACAATGTCGAATTTTTCATCGACTGGAACAGCGCGGCAGACGACGCAATGAGCGCAGTAGACGACAATCCCGCATGGCAGGTACGAATAGCTTCTGCTCCGAATGAAGACGGAGTTTCGTTTACAGGTAATCTGGCAGATTATGACGAAGAAGCATTAGTAGCAGGCAAGCACTATGTAACTAAACCCCTCGAAGGCAGTGATTTGAGCAAAGGTTATATAATAGAACTGTGGTTGCCTATTTCAGCTACCGAAGGAAGCGCGAAGCCCTTAGCTGAAGGCGCAAAAATTTTCGTTGACTTCCAGATAGCAGACGAACAGGAAGAAGACGGTGGCAGAGCTTCTCAGGTATTTATTGACCCCGAAGACGACGATACTGACAATCAGTGGCAGTGGCCTTATGCCAATCGCGGCGTACTCCCGTTAGGCGCGGCTAAAGCACCGGCAGTAGTTGACGAACCTGCACCCGCAGACGTCGTTGATGATACACCCGCACCGGCAGCACCCGTTGCTCCGGCTCCCGCTCCGACGACGGGCGACAGCGCGATAATGCTCGTTGTTCTGGTAACAGCACTGGCAGGCGCAGTTATTGTAACAAAACGCGTAAGCAGAAATAAAGCGTAATCTTAACAAGTAAAAGTAAAATTTTATTCGCAGAGGCGATAGAAAAACAGTCCGGGAGAAATCCCGGGCTGTTTTCGTCTGATTTCCAGAATGATTTTTGTAAACAAGAGTAGATTTGTGAGGGAGCCGCGTGGCAATAAGCGGAGGCACTCAAATAACTAACAATACAATCATTTATTATTTCTTTTGAATTACATTTACGGTTTTGTCAAACACTAATGCGTCAAGGCTCGGCTCATCAGCTATCGAGAGGCTCAAATCGCCAATTTTGTGAGGGATTTGAGCTTTTTTGTTTGGCGTGAAAATCGAATGTGTCCTTTGTCTGGCTTTTATAACAGGATTAAAGTTATTTATAATATAAAGCACTAAAAGACAGTCCATTTTATTTTGGATTGTCTTATTTTTTACATTTGTAAAGAATAACTTCACATTTATAAAATAATATATTACATACATTTTACATGAAAATGGTAGCGTCTTTACAATCGTAAATGCTAATATATGACTGGAGAATATAAAAAATATTTTTAGGAGGCAAAATATGCAGAAGAAATTCAAAACAAGAATCTTAGCGTTTACTTTCATGCTCGTATTAGTAATTATATTTGCAATGAACATATTAGCAATCAATGTGAACGAGGCAAAACTTCCAAACGGACAAATCAAAAATATAATAGTCATGATACCCGACGGAATGAGCATCGACGGAGTGACTCTTTCAAGATGGTACAAAGCTTATGACGCAAAATCCGGAAAAATTGACTCAAACATCGCTCTCGCAATGGATGAACTGGCAAGCGGGCTTGTGCGTACATACTGGTCAGACGGCAAAACAATCGGCGCAATCACAGACTCCGCCCCAGCCGCCACAGCTTACGCGAGCGGCATAAAAACCAACGACAAGTATCTCGGCGTAACCCCCGGATCCACACCTGTCGCCACTATTCTGGAAGCTTCTAAACTCATAGGCAAATCAACGGGTATCGTCGTGACGTGTCAGGTTCAACACGCCACCCCGGCAGCTTATACTTCCCATTACAACGACAGAAGCAAATATGATATAATTGGCGAACAGCAGGCATATAACGGCATCGACGTTATGCTGGGCGGCGGAGCGAAATATCTCGCCTCTCCGTACCGCAAAGATTTTGAGAATATCATTAACGAAATAAAAGTGATGGACTATAATTACGTGACCACAAAAAATGAAATGAATGAAATAACCGAGGGGAAAATTTGGGGCATGTTTGAATATCCCGAAAACGCGGACGCTGCTATGGCTTATGATATGGACATAAAAGAAACCGCTCCCGAACAGCCTTCCCTCGCTGATATGACAAAAAAAGCGATAGAAATTTTATCGCAGAACGAAGACGGATTTTTCTTAATGGTCGAAGGCTCAAAAATCGACTGGGCGGCTCACGCAAACGACCCGATAGGTCTTATATCAGATATACTCGCATTTGACGACGCGGTAAAAGTCGCGCTTGATTTTGCTAAAGCTGACGGTAATACTATGCTCTTAATAATGACCGACCACGGAAACGGCGGCATTACTATAGGCGACAGTTCAACCGACGCAAGCTATTCTAAAGACCCGGTATCGAAATTCATCGCGCCTCTTAAAAAAGCGACGCTCACAGGCGAAGGCGTAGCGTTCAAATTCGGCGCAGAGCGAATAGCCGCTTTTGAAGCCATGAAAGCCGTAAATGATATAGATATAAAAGACGCTGACGGTGAGGACAAAGAAGGCGAAGAAGAAGCCGAAAAATTAAGTGCAGACGAAATCAAAGACATAACGGCAAAATTCAATCAGGAAAGCGCAATTATAGTTAAAGCGATGAAAAACTATTACGGAATAGACGATTTGACCGAAGAAGAAATCGAGGCAATAATGGAAACTCCTGATGCAAGCATGAACTACACAGTAGGACCGATGATTTCAAAACGCGCCGCTCTCGGCTGGACGACCGGGGGACATACAGGCGAAGAAGTAAATCTTTATACATATATGCCCGACGACGTTCATATAACCGGAGTTATAGACAATACTGATATAGCCGGAATATGCGCCGGAGTATGGGAAATAAACCTGTCCGAAATAACAAAACTTTTGTATAACGACGCCGAACCGGCATTTAAAGCAAAGGGTGCAGCCGTAGAGATTGATATAGAAATTCAATCCGGCGGCAGAATGACTGTGACAAAAGGCGATGATACTCTCGTTATCAATGAAAACAAAAACTATGTATTGTTTAACGGAAACAAAATGGAATTTGACAGCGTTATAGTAAATCAAAGCGGCAAATTTTATGTCCCGCAAACCGTAATTGATTTGATACCGTAATTTATTTAATTTAATTATATAAATAAAATTGCATAACGGTTAAACCTTTATATACAAGACCGGCCCCTCTGTTACCGGCAATCTCCTTCGCCGGGAGAAAAATACAGTAAAAATTCGTAGCAACATTTTCTTTAATGCAGAGGGGCGGTCAATTCTAAACCCGGTTAAAATAAAAATAAAAATATAAATAATCAAAGGAGATTATTATAAATGAAAAAAAGAATTTTTACATTTGCGATTGCAATAGCCATGCTTTTAATGATAATACCCGCAATTCCGGTTTCAGCCGCAAGCGAAATTACATTGGTTATAGACGGAGTAAAGCAAAATCCCAGTGTTGCCCCCGTCGTTGAAAGCGGCACTACGTTAGTCCCGCTTCGTTTAATATCCGAAACCCTCGGCGCGGAAGTTTCATGGAACGCGTCAAAGCAACAGGCAACAATTACTACGGCCGCATACACAGTCATATTTACAATAGGCTCTAAAACATACACCGTAAACGGCGCAAACAAAACTCTCCTGCAGGCTCCCAAACTGATAAACGGATCGACAATGGTTCCAATCAGGGCTTTCGCAGAAGCAATCGGCGCAAAAGTTAATTATATCTCAAGTACGCATACTGCTACAGTAGATTATTTCACGACAATGACCGGGACATTAAAAGTAAACGGCTCGACCACATTACAGCCAATAGCTCAGGCAGCGGCAGACAAGCTTATGAAAATGAACAAAGATTTATCTATAACTGTTGACGGCGGCGGTTCAGGAACAGGCATAAACGACGCGAAAGCCGGGACTGTAAATATAGGTATGAGTTCAAGAGAGCTTACAGCCGACGAAATGAGAACACTTAACGTTTACGCAGTCGCGAACGACGGTATAGCGATAATAGTTCATCCCGATAATCCCGTGAAAAATCTCACAAAAGACGAAGCGGCTAAAATATTCCTCGGCGAAATCAAGAACTGGAAAGAAGTAGGCGGAAACGACGCGCCTATCATGGTTATGACACGCGAAACGGGTTCCGGCACAAGAGCAACTCTTGAAGAAATGATTTTAAGCAAAAAATCAGTCGTGGAAACCGCGACTCCATATTCTTCTTCGGCTCTTATAAAACAAGCCGTGGCAAAAGATAAAAACGCAATCGGATTTGATTCTATCGGATTTGTAGACAAAACAGTCAAAGCAGTTTCACTCGACGGCAAACAGGCTACAGCTACTACGGTCATCAACAATACATACGGAATGGGCAGACAGCTTTTCTGCTGCACAAAAGGCAAAGCAACCGGATTAAGCGCAATATTTATAGATTATCTCAGAAGCGCAGACTGTCAGGACAACATCGTTGAACAGGAAGGTTATGTAAAACTCAAATAAATTAATCAAATCGCAAGGGCGGGAAAACCCCGCCCTACAATTATTTTTGGAGATTATAGTAAGCATGAAAATGAAAAAAATCACGGGAAACCTGCCGAAAATTATTATATATTTTTTTTCGGCGATAAGCATAGCAGTTATCGTGTTTATATTTTTCTTTGTTTTTTATAAAGCTTATCCCGTCATAAAAGAAAGCGGCATATCGCTATTTACAACCGGAGGGTTTGACACGCAGATACAACAGGCGTTTTATTCTTCAGAAGCCGAGCCTATGCTTTCGTTTGGATTGCTCGGATTGATTTCGGGAACGCTTGTCACCACTCTTTCGGCGTTGATACTCGCATCGCTTTTAGGGGTAGGCGCGGCGATAATTATATGCGAGTACTCTTCAAAGCGCATTTCAGCGTTTTTAATTACCGTAGTGCGCCTTTTAGCGTCTGTTCCGTCAGTTGTTTTCGGTTTGATAGGGATAATAGCCGTCGTTCCGTTTATAGAAAAATTATTCGTGACTGACGCAAGCAAACTGGAATATCTTGATTATTTCCAGATGAGCGGACGGAATTTATTGTCTGCGATAACAGTACTGACTTTTATGATTGTCCCTATGGTTGTATCTTTAAGCGTGGACGCTATCAGGTCAGTCCCTCACGCGCATAAAGAAACAGGCTACGCTTTCGGAATGAGCAAATTCAGAGTGATATTCAAAATAATTTTACCCGGTGCGCGTTCAGGGATTACGGCGGGGATTATACTCGGGGCAGGGCGAGGAATCGGGGAGGCTATTGCTGTATCAATGGTATGCGGCGGTATCGGATTTATCCCTAAAGGATCTTTCGGGTTTATAAATTTTCTCGCGCCAACTCTGCCGTTAGCGTCTGCCATTGTCAACAAATCCGAGGCTATGGGTTCAACTGCCGTCGAAGCGGCTTTGTTTGCGTGCGGCGCGATACTTTTAGTTATAGGTGCGGCTCTAAGTATTGGAGCGAAACTGATTGAAAAAAGAATGAGAAAGCAGGCGGGTTACGATGAATAATAATAGTAATAATATAGTTAAAAACGCAAAGAGACAAAAAAATCACAGGATATTTGACGTTTCCGGAAAGATATACTCGTATATTTCTATGGCGTTAATAACTTGTGTTTTTGCTTTTATATTAATTGTGACGTTCAGATATGGCTGGGGAGTATTGTCTCCTGAATTTTTAATAACCGAGCCAAACCCGTCGGCAATAAATACAGATTCCGGAGGAATACTCACGCCGATAATCGGCACTTTTATTTTAACGATAATCGGCATAGTCATAGCTTTCCCGTTTGCTCTGGCTACGGCTATATATTTATGTTTTTACACGAAAAAAGGCATTTTTAAAACTCTTGTAAAAAGCGCGGTCGATATTTTGGCCGGAATCCCGACTATTGTTATAGCATTATTCGCTCTGGTTATTTTTACTCTGCCGCAAATGGGATTTTTGAGCGTATCTGTCGATACGAGAATAAACAGCCTCCGCGGAATAGAATTGTCTTATATATACAGTGAAAAAGCCGAAGAATACGAAAATCAAGATACAGAGGGGTTTATTGTTGCGGAATTCGAAGAACCGTCAGGGTCAGGATACTGGAACGAATACGGCGAATGGGTCGAGATTGAATTTGATGAATCTGAAATTACAGAATTTGCAGGGGATGGCGTCATTGATTTCCCGCAAGCTGAAATAACCAACAAATCTGACGAAATTGAGGAATGGGAAATAATCCATGTCGTATTTGATAATAATTTAGACGCTCAAATGACGGCGGATCAATACGCCGAAACAGTCAGGGACGCTTTTAATTTTGCTCTTGATGTAAAAGAAATCTCAAATGATAAAATTTCTGTAGATGCAATAAATGGCAAAGTTATAATAAAAATCGGCGATTTAGCAGCAGAACCCTTGAAATTTTATTCAGGCACAAATGAAATCGTCGAACAGGCGCTCGGCATAAGATCTGATGATATAATATATCCCGGAGAGACAAGGGAATATATTGTTGACGCTTCTAAAATAACCGAGGGGACTGTGCGTTCTTACGGTCGCAGTTTTTTAGTCTGCGGAATAACGATGGCAATCATGATTTTGCCGTTTGTAATAAAAAGTATGGAGGAAGCGTTGAAATCTGTTCCGGTATCATATATCGACGCCGCTCTCGCTCTCGGTGCGACTAAATGGCGGACAATATATAAAGTCGTTATAAGAGCCGCGCTTGACGGGCTTATAACCGGGGTTATTTTAGGCATGGGGCGAATTATCGGCGATACGGCGATTGTATGGCTGACGCTTGGGGGTTCTATACGAATGACTGGAAACCAGCCGTGGTTTTCTCCAGAAAACTGGATGTCAACTTTAAGAAACGGCGGCAGTACGCTGACTACTTATATATATTATACTTCACCGGCAGGCGAGGGAAATCAGTTCGACGTAGCTTTCGGGGCTTCGCTTGTTTTGATTTTGATAATAATTCTGTTGAATATTATAGCGTCGGCTATTGGGAAAGCAGGTATAAAAAATAATGGATAATACAGCCATAAGTATTAAAGACGTTTCATGTCTTTACGGAAAAAACATAGCTTTAAAAAATGCCAGTATCGATATTCCGTCAAACAGCATATATTCTTTTATCGGACCGTCCGGTTGCGGAAAAACAACGCTTTTAAGATCAATCAACCGTATGAACGATTTAATATCTTCTTTTAATCTCACAGGCTCGATAGAAATAGAGGGCGATGATATATACACATATAAAACATTACAACAAGTTCAAAAATTAAGAAAAAATATCGGAATGATATTTCAACAGCCGAATCCTTTGCCGACAAGCGTAATAAAAAATATGATTATGCCGATCAAAGAAAATTATCATGGCAACAGCAGTGATTTTTACGAAAAGGCGGTTGAAAAATTAAAGATAGCCGCTCTTTACGATGAGATAGAATCACGGCTGAAAAAAACCGCGTTATCTTTGTCAGGAGGACAGCAGCAAAGACTCTGTATTGCGAGGGCTTTGATGCTTGAGCCGAAAATCATGCTTTTTGACGAGCCTTGTTCTGCGCTTGATCCTATCGCTACGTTTAAAATAGAGGAAATGTTAAAAGAGTTAAAAAAAGATCATACGATTATTATCGTAACTCATAACATGGCGCAGGCGCAGCGGATTTCAGATTACACGGCGTTTTTTTATCAGGGCGAGATTATAGAATCCGGTAAAACATTTGATTTATTTAACGAGCCAAAATCAGAATTGTTGTATAAATATATAACCGGAAAATTTTAATGTAAAATTTTTTGAAAGGATAATCGAAAGCGGCGGGTTGTGGTGGATAAACTGCGATACTTTTCAAAAAATATCAATCCAATATCTTTGGAGAATCTCGCCGTCGTCGTCTGTTATTTCGTTTTCCAGAACGCCGCCGTTTTTTTGTATCGTTCGCGCAGAACCGATATTATTTTTATCGCAGGTTATCAAAACTCTGTCTATCTTTAATTTTTTGCATTCTTTAAGCGCGAGAACAAGCATTTTATTCGCGTAACCTTTTCGTCTTTCAGACGGTCGAACGCCGTAGCCTATATGCCCGCCTGATTTCAAGAGTTTTTCGTTTAAATAATGCCGTATTTGAATCATACCTATGATTCTATTATCATAAGTTCCAAAGTATGTAGTTGCGGTGACCCATCCGGGATTTACCCCTTTTCTTGCTTTATCTATATCATAAAACCATTCTTCGTAATTTTCATGACGGTGCAGGCCTCCGCTCCCGTGGATACTCTCGCCCGGCTCTTTGTCAACCCACTCCTGCCGATATTCCATTGCGTCATGTTTGTGTTCAAGCGTCGGGATAACAAGATATAATTCGTTTGCTATCATAAATTATTCCTTTCGATTTTCGATGTTTTTTTGCGGGCGGTTATTAATCGCCTCTACATATTTATTTCAAACTTTAAACTTATATCCAGACTCCTTACAGAATGTGTCAGCGCGCCGATAGAAATTATATCAACCCCTGTCTCAGCAACGGCGCGTAAATCTTTATCTCCCATATTGCCCGAAGCTTCAGTCACAGCCCTGCCGTTAATATATTCAACGGCTTTTTTCATGTCCTGATTTGACATATTGTCAAGCATGATTATATCGGCTTTTGCCTTGATTGCGTTTTCAACGTCTTTTATATTTTCGCATTCAACTTCGATTTTAAGCGTATGCGGGGCGTTAGCTCTCGCTCTCTCAACTGCGTTGATTATCCCCCCGGCGGCAGATATATGATTGTCTTTTATTAAAATCCCGTCTGAAAGATTAAACCGGTGATTTGTTCCGCCGCCGGTTTTGACGGCATGTTTTTCAAATACGCGAAGCCCCGGCGTTGTTTTTCTTGTATCCGCGATTTTAGCTTTTGTCCCAGCGACTTTTTCTACGGCTCTTTTAGTCTCTGTCGCAATTCCCGACATTCTCTGCAATAAATTTATTGCGGTTCTTTCGGCAGTCAGGACATTTCTCGCACTGCCGCTGACCGTCGCGATAATATCGCCGTCTTTGATAATATCGCCGTCTTTTTTATTTGCTGTAAATTTTATATTTTTATCCAAGATTTTAAAAACCCTTTCGCAGACTTCAAGTCCGCAGATAATCCCGTTATCTTTGGCGACAAAACGTCCGCCGACTGTTTTATCTTCAGAGATTGTCGTGTTTGTCGTTATATCGCCTGTGCCAATATCTTCTTTTAACGCGTTTAATATTATTTCGTCGATGATTATATTATTTATATTCATAAAAACTCCTTTTTAATATATCTTTTATATAATCCCTGTCTATTTTCTCTATGGCAAATACGTCATAGCCGGACGAATTTTTTGACACTGCGCCGTATTCGTCTGAAATAATTTTATATGATTTTAGTTCGCAATTATTGTTTTTATCAAGCAAATATATCAAAGTCGTCGCGTCATGAATAATTGCTCCGGGATCTCCATGCTTAATCGCAGTATCATAATTCAAATAAAACAATTTCGCCAGAACATTAAACGGCTCAGACATGTTGTCAGACAATAATTCACGCTTTACTCCGGTTATATCTTCAATGTCTTGCAAATCAAAAGCCATCTGATGTGTCATATCGAGCGGCGCAATCACTTTTTTTACGGGACACGCTAAAATTTTACGAAGCGCAACAGGATCCATACTGAAATTATATTCTGTGTTATGTTCCATATTTGAAACTTCAAATCCTCCGCCCATAATAATCAACTCGTCGATATAATCAACCGAATCGGGAAATATTTCAAGCAATAACGCTAAATTTGTCAGCGGTCCGATTGCGATATATTTTACGTTTTTGTGTATTTTTATTAAATCATAAATATTTTGTAAAGCCCCTTTTTGAAATGGGGTGGCACGCGTAGCGTAACGGGGGTTTGCATGAGGCAGCACAAGCCCGCATAAACCGTTTTTACCGTGATAATCTGTCGGGATAAAACTATCTTTTCCCAACGGATTAAGACTGCCTTTTATAATATCGCAATCTATTTTTAATATATCCGCGAGATTGATTAAATTAAAATAAGTTTGTTCTCCTTCAACATTTCCGTATGAAGATATTAAAGCCCTGATGTTTTCTTTGAAATAAAACGCCGCGACGCCGAGAGCCAAAGCGTCGTCGGTGCCGGGGTCTGTGTCGATTATAATATTTAAGTTTGATTCATCAATCATCTTTTTTATTCCTCCACAAAATGCGCTCCGATATTATCTTTGCGTTCAAGCGCGGATTCCACAACCATTTTAGCCGTCTGGACCATGCTGTAAAATTCAGCTTCTTGGCTGTTTTCAATATCGGTTTTATCTATATAATCCATGATTTTGTTTATTCTCTCAAGCGCGAATAACATTCCGTCGATTTTTCGCACCGCTCCGACGTAAATGCTCATGATAGTTTTTATCTCCTGTGCAAATCCGTCTATCTGGTGAGAATTTATTTTTTTGCCGAATGATTTATTTGTAGAGCATGACAATAAGGCATTCCACGGACGCGCAATGCGCGCCCCTACGGATTCTCTGCCGTTTATATGCAACGCGCAACGCTTCCCGAATACAAGGCATTCAAGGACAGAATTAGACGCGAGCCTGTTTGCCCCGTGTATTCCCGTGCTGGCAGCCTCGCCGCACGCATAAAGCCCGGTTATATTTGTTTTACCGTTCAAGTCAGTTTTTATCCCGCCCATGTGATAATGCTGAGCTGGTCTTACAGGTATAAAATCAACTGGAACGTCTATATTAAATTTTACGCATTCGTTATATATTGTCGGAAAACGGTTGGCAAAAAATTCTTTTGTCATAGTGCCGGCGTCTATAAATACCCATTTGTCGCCTAATTTCAAAAGTTCCCTGTATATCGCCCTTGTGACTATATCTCTCGGGGCTAAATCAGCCATAGGGTGAACACCCTGCATGAACGCTTCACCCATCCTGTTGCGCAATATGCCGCCCTCGCCCCGTACTGCCTCAGAAATCAAAAATAACCTGTCGGTTTCATAATGCGGAATCAAAGTCGTGGGATGAAACTGCACCATTTCCATGCTTTCGATTATTGCTTCTGCCCTGTAAGCGGCGCATATCCCGTCGCCGACCGCTCCTTTCGGATTTGTGGTGTAATTATATATCTGGCCGATTCCCCCGGTCGCGAGAATTACGCTTTGAGTCTCAAAAACATGAGTTTTATTTTCGATTTGTAAAATAACCCCTGCGACTTCTCCTGTATCGTCGTCTAAAATTATATCTGTAAAAGAAGTATTGAAGAAAAACTTTATATTTTCTCTTTCTCTCGCGATATGATATAGCTGCACAGTCGTTTCCCTGCCTGTCGCGTCGCCGCCGCAATGAACTATACGGCGTTCCCTGTGGCCTCCCTCTCTTGTTATCAGGAGTTCTCCTTCTGAATTTACATCAAAAGGCACATTTAAACTTACGAGTTCGCGTATATTTTCCGGCCCTTCGTTTACTAAAACTTTCACAGCTTCAATATCGCAAAGCCCCGCGCCGGCATTTAAAGTATCTTCGATATGAAGATTATAGCTGTCGTTTTTTGACATAACTGCGGCAATGCCGCCCTGCGCGTAATACGAACTGCCTGATTGGATCTCGCCTTTGTTTATCAGCGCGATTTTTTTATTTGAGTCAATATGCAGGGCAGAATAAATCCCCGCGATCCCGCAGCCGATTATCACCACGTCGAATTCGCTTGATACAGATATATCGCCGATATTTATATTGTTTAAGATATAACGCCTGTTTTCATTCGGTTTTACTGTTGTTTTTTGAGTTTTTTGCATAAATTTACACAGCTTTCTTTTGTTTTTTACATTTATTTATAAATATCCCCTCTATATCCGGCGTCTGAAATTTTCTGCCGCGTTTTTAAATCTTGACTTTCAATAAATTTCCGAGCAGGCTTTCTGATCGTTATTTTCACGCATTATTCACCCCTATTTCACGCGTAAAATCTTCAAAATTAACAGCTTCGCCCTTATCGGGATTTTCTAAATAATTTTCATACATTTTGGCACAAAATGCGTCGTCCGCCGTTTCAACGGCAAGTTTTTTCGCCGATTCAAGCATATCGGCGACTGCTATAAGCTGTTCTTCTGTAAAAAAATCTATAATAGACATACATTTCTCGCGGTTACTCATAAAATCTAATCCTCCGTTTATAAAATTATAATTTTATTTATTCTACCCCAACAATAACATTTTTTCCAAAGGCTTATTCGCTTTATTTATAATATTTTCCGGCAATTCTATAATATTCTCTTGATTTTCGTTCGCCAGACAATTATAAATATCCTCAAGCGTTGTTTTTTTCATATCCGGACACACAAGCGTCGGGCTTAATATGTGATATTTTTTTTCAGGGTGATAAAATCTCAGCCGCTCGACAACCCCGTACTCAGTACCGATTATAAACTCTTTATCGCCGCTCTCATTGCAATATTCTAATATCTGCGACGTTGAGCCGGTAAAATCAGCAAGTTTTACAATTTCCGGCTCACATTCCGGATGTATTGCAAATTTAGCGTTTGGGAACTCCTGTTTTTTCGCGATTGCTTCTTCCAACGTGATATTTTTGTGAATGGGGCAGAAGCCGTTTATATATATAAACTTTTTTTCGGGGACAAATTTTGCGACATACGCCCCGAGATTTTTGTCGGGTACGAAAATAATTTCGTCTGCATTTATCTTTTTCACAATATTCACAGCGTTTGACGACGTGCAGCATATATCGCACTCAGCCTTTGTTTCAGCCGATGAATTGACATAACAAACTACGGCGGCATTGGGATATTCTTTTTTAAGATTTTTGACAATACCGGGAGTGACCATATCAGCCATTGGACAGCCCGCGTCCGGGTTCGGGAGCAGGACTTTTTTATGCGGCGACAATAACTTCGCGCTCTCAGCCATGAATTTTACCCCGCAGAACACTATAAGATTTTCTTCGGCGTTTTTGGCGCGTTTTGACAAATCAAAAGAATCGCCGACAAAATCCGCGATGACCTGTATATCGACAGTTTGATAAAAATGCGCCAGTATAACGGCATTTTTTTGCTTTTTTAAATTTATTATTTTTTTTTGCATATAGTTTAAATTATCTGAGTAATTCATAAAATATAATAATCCCCTGTTAAAATGGCTACAATAATTTATTATAACATTTTTAAAACCTTTTTTCAATATTATTTTTAATTTTTTCGTTATTAGTTATAATAAAAGGCAATAAAAGTTCAATCCAAAAAAATTGTTGACAAATTTTTATAATTATGATATAATATCACAAGTTTTTATATTTATATATAAATAACGGAGGATTAGCGAAGTGGTCATAACGCGGTAGTCTTGAAAACTATTTGGGTGCAAGCCCACGGGGGTTCGAGTCCCTCATCCTCCGCCAGAACGTAAAAATCACGGATGCCGCTGAAAACAGCGTGGGGTTTGATTGATTTTTAGCTTCAGCTATACCAATGAATTTGTAATTGATATAGCTGAAATTTTTTTGCTTTAAGTAAACGCCCGGATTTTATTAAAGCGGTATTATAAAAATAATGATTTCCCCGTAGGGACGGATCTATTGCCCTTAATTTAATTATTATATCCGAAAAACAATCGCTAAACGAGTGTTAAAAAAGCTTATGATTAAATATGAAAAAGACAAGGGATTCCCTTGTCATATATAAATTTGTGTGGAAATTATGGTTATATTATGGGTTGAGCCATTTAGAAAAAGCATACGAGTCCTTGTCAAGTCCATTGCGCTCATAAAATGCGTGCGCGTCTGTACGTTTGAAGCCGCTGCATACGCCAATGCTGTAGCAGCCTTTTTCTCTTGCGTAATTCTCCATACTTTGAATCAATTTCGTTCCAATCCCTTTGTTCTGCATTGCTGTCTTGACAGCCATCGCGATAATTTGCATATAACTGCCGTCAAATCCGACGGCATATATCTGCGCAGATGAAATAAATCCGGCTATATCATCTTCAAGCAACGCCACATAAGTTTTATAGCAGTAATCGTTTTTTACCCTATCATAATGAGGCGCGATATTTTCAGAAGTGACATACTTGTTTCCAAGTTCATTATTCCATAATGATAATAGGGCAGGGTAGTCTTTTTCCTCAATTTCACGAATAACAATATCCATCATATTTATCTATTTATCCCCTTAAAAATTATATTTTCCTGCCCATATATAACTGAAAAACGTCGTCTCCCTTGAAATATCCGCCATTATTTATTATTTTTTCTTTTATTCCGGCATATAAAGCTGCCCTGTTTTCTTCCGGTAAATGTCTGTGGTCGGAAAAAGTTTCAAGAAGCGCGATATATTCGTCTGCGTCGAATGCCCAAGAAACATCATACAACTTCAGCGAGACGTCATAAAACCCGTAACTTTTCATGTCCTCGAAACCATAATTTTTCAATATTTCGGCAGGCTCTTTAAATTCATCGTGAGACCTTCTGTGTCTGTTTGTTCTTGGTTTCGACGTATAATAATTAAAATAATATTTTTCATAGACTGTATGAATCTCATTGTCAAGAAATTCGTTATGCGTCGCCAGAAAATTATAGCGCAACAGAGCGAACACTCCGCCGCTTTTTAAAAGGCGAAAAACTTTGGGACACCCGATTTTTGCGTCTACCCAATGAAAAGCTGAGGCGGCGTATATTAAATCATAACTGTTTTCGTTCAATACAACGTCCTCGAAAGCGGACATAATTACGTTAAAATTTTTATATTTTTTAAATCTCTCCCGCAGGAACTCCGCCATATTCGCGCCTATTTCAACAGCGGTCACACCGTATCCCGCTTGAAGAAAGGGAGCCGTTGCTTTACCTGTTCCTGCGCCTATTTCAAGCGCGTTTTTCTTGCCTGAGCCTGTAAAAGCAATAAGATCCGCAAATAATTTATCGGGATATTCCGGACGTATTTTATCATAATTCAAAACTATTTCATCAAAATGCGTTCTTTTTTCGGGTTCCCAGCCCGTTATATCCGCTCCCATTTTATTTCTCCTAAAATATAAATTCTCATATTCATACGCTAAATATGATACTTTATTATACATGAAAGTAATATTGAAATAAATAATTTATTTGTAAATTTTTATTAGGGCGTCCGCCGTGTTTGGCGGTCGTTTTTTGTTGACTTTTGTAAATACTTGTGGTATAATGTCGTAAAGATTGTCAAAATATTAAAAATTTGGCAAATCAAATAAGGAGGAAATATATATGAAATTTTGGCAGAATGATCTTAAAGGCCCTGACGTGGGGATGGGAAAAACCGTCGTACTGGGGCTGCAGCATACGTTCACTATGTTTGGCGCAACTGTTTTAGTGCCTATTCTTGTCGGTTTAGACATATCCGTGGCTTTGTTTATGGCAGGCATCGGAACCTTGCTGTTCCATTTATTCACAAAAGGCGGCGTTCCTATATTTCTTGGTTCTTCTTTTGCTTTTATTGCCCCGATTATCGCCGCGTCTGCGACTTATGGCGCAGAATATGCGCTGGGCGGTATCGTGGTCGCGGGCTTGCTCTATTTTTTAATAGCGGTTTTGGTATATTTTTTGGGTACGGAAAGAATTATCAACTGGTTTCCGCCTATAGTTACGGGTTCAGTCATCATGGTCATCGGATTAGGGCTTGCCCCGGTCGCAATAGATATGGCAAGTACGAACGGCGGAGGTGAAATAACATCTACTGCATGGCTTTTGGCTTTGATGAGTTTTGCTATTGTAGTCTGCGTCAACGTATTACTCAAAGGATTTGCAAAATCACTGCCGGTTCTGATAGGCTTGGTTATCAGTTATATTATTGCGGCGATTATTACTTTAACCGGTATCGCCCCGCTGATAGACTTCGAGCCCATTAAAGAAGCCGCATGGTTCGGCATTCCGAAATTTACTATTGCTAAATTTGACATAGGGGCAATTATGCTTGTTGCCCCGGTTGCCGTATGTACTATTGTTGAGCATATTGGCGACGTTATGGCTGTCGGCGCTATCTGCGAACGGGATTTTATCAAAAATCCGGGATTGCACCGCACTCTTCTCGGCGACGGTCTGGCTACAAGCCTTTCAGCTATGTTCGGAGGTCCTGCCAACACTACATACTCTGAAAATACAGGCGTTTTAGCGTTGACCCGTCAATTCAATCCGACTATCATGAGAATCGCCGCGGTATTCGCTATCGTTTTGGGTTTTGTCCCTAAATTAAACGCCATAATCAGTACTATTCCTTCTGCGATTATCGGAGGAATCTCTATCGTTCTGTTCGGCATGATCGCATCGGTCGGGGCGCGTACTCTGGTTGAAAATAAAGTTGATTTCCAGCAGTCCCGCAATTTGATTATCGCCGCCGTCATTTTAGTTCTGGGTATCGGCGGGGCATCTATCCCGTTTGCTATCGGCTCGGTCGATTTTAATATACAGGGCATGGCATTAGCCGCTATCGTAGGCATTATTTTAAATCAAATCCTTCCGGGCAAAGAGAAATATAAAAAACAAGAAAATCAAGAAATTCAAGAAAAACAGGAAGAACAAGGAGATAAATAATTATGCCGTTCACTTTACTTACCCATCCGCTGATTCAACATAAACTTACTATACTGCGCGATAAAAATACCGGCGTTAAAGAATTTCGGGAAATCGTAAGCGAAGTCGCCATGCTGATGTGCTATGAAGCCACCCGCAGTCTGCCTCTTGAAGAAGTCGAGATTATGACACCTGTCGCTGCGGCTAAAAGTAAAACCGTCGCAGGTAAAAAACTGGCTCTCGTGCCTATTTTACGCGCAGGACTCGGCATGGTCGAAGGGATGCTTAATTTAATACCGTCTGCCAAAGTGGCGCATATCGGGTTATACCGTAATCCTGAAACATTACAGCCGGTTGAGTATTATTGCAAACTGCCGGCCGATATTAACGAGCGCGACTGTTTTATATTAGACCCTATGCTGGCAACCGGAGGCACAGCGTCGGCTGCGGCGCAATATCTGAAGAAAGCAGGCGCCCGGTCGCTTAAACTACTGAGCATACTCTCGGCTCCGGAAGGTATAGCGAAGCTTGAACGCGAACATCCCGAAGTCGAATTGTTTACATGCGCAGTTGACGACTATCTCAACGACCACGGTTATATAGTTCCGGGCTTAGGCGATGCGGGAGACAGGATTTTTGGGACGAAATAAAAATATATTTGATTTATCAGGGCGCAGGAGTTCAAATAAAACCGGCTAAGATAATTTTTAAAGGGGGCGTTATATTATGAAAAAAATTGGATTGCTATTATTACTCGTTTCGATTATATGCTTGCATTTATTTTCATGCGGCGGAAACGATAATTCTATTTCCGTAACCGATATTGAAAATCGCGATGATTCCGTTATTGATAATACGGATACGCTTCCCGCAGTGGAATCAGTTAAATTAGAGCCTGATTTACCGGAAGCCGATTTTGACGGGGCCGTTATCAATTTTCTTGTGAAAGGCGAAGCGCATCACTGGTATTGGTGTTCAAAAGAAATTTACTCAGAACAAGAAAACGGCGAGCCTGTAAACGACGCCGTGTATAAAAGAAATCGTTATCTTGAAGACAAATATAATTTTAATATAACAGAATACCGCAGCGGAAACCCTCAAAGCGACGCGCAAAAAGCGTTAAGAGCCGACGATCCCGTATATGACGTTTTTATGGTGGGATTGGATACGGGCGCAAACTTTGCGCAGAATGGCAATCTTGTAAATTTATATTCGATTCCCAATATAAAACTGTCTCAGCCGTGGTGGGATCAAAAAGCGGTTGAGCAGCTTGTCATAGGAGATAAGCTATATTATGCTTTGGGTGATTTGAACATAATGGACAACGACGCCACATTCGCAACTTTTTTTAATAAAAAGTTAATTGCCGATTACGCAATGGACAACCCGTATCAGCTTGTGCGCGAAAACGAATGGACGCTGGATAAATTTAACGAAATGATAATCAAAATTTCAAAAGATCTGAACGGCGACGGAATTATGGACGGAGAGGATCTATTCGGGCAGTTGAGCGAGTATTATTGCTCCTATGCCCTGTTTGTCGCGGCAGGCGGCAGAATTACAAATAACGATTCAAATAATTATCCTGAATTAATAATAAACGACGAAAGAACTTCCGCAATAGTAGATAAAATATTAATAAATATGGGCAACCGCAACGTTACCCTGTGCGCCGATGATTATTCAGGAAAATACAGCAATCCGTGGGACGAACTTACACGCCCTATGTTCAAAAGCAATCAGGGGCTGTTTTATACTATAGGCATGGGAAGCTGCCGTGAGTTTCGCGATATGGAAGCCGATTACGGAATACTGCCTTTGCCGAAATTCGATAAAAATCAACAGGATTATCATCACTTTATCGGAACAGGTTCGACTACTTCGATGTGCATACCGGTTACAAATGCTAATTTAGAGCGCACCGGTCATATAGTCGAAGCGATGGCGGCAGAATCAATGTACACTTTAACTGAGGCGTATTACACGATTAATTTTGAGAAAAAACAGCTCCGCGACGAAGATTCTATAGAGATGACAAAAATCATTCTTACATCGCGTTCTTATGACGTTGGCGAAATCTATAATTTCGGCGATTTTGTGCATTTATTCGGGAATATGGCAAGAAAAAATCAAAATACTTTTGTTTCTGATTACGAAAAGAAAGAAAATTCCGCTCAGAATCAAATTGACAAGTTGATTGAAAGCTTTAAAGGATAATTGAAACAATTTTCAGATTTGATGTTAAAATATTATATAAAAGCAAAGAGACACACAGGATAAATCCTTGTGTCTCTTAGTTTGTTTGGGATAAAAATGCTTGTTTTTTATGTGATTTACTATATATTTGGCATTTAAGAATTTATTTTTAATGACAATAGATATTCCATCGCTTCTTTATAAGCTCCTCCCCCAGATGTAAATTTATTATAATGTTCGCAAGGAAAATCACCACATTCGCCGCAATGGTTAATTTGTTTTTCGGTACAACAGATACGCAAATTACAACTATTGCAATCTTTCCAATAACAATCACCCGCAATATTCCAGCAACCTGTACATTGAAACGGAGCTATTTTCACCACCGCTTCGGCGCCTTCGTTTTCCCCAATTAATCCTTGACTTTTGAACCACGGAAGCATTTTCTCCGCTGCTTTCAAGTCTTGTTCCATTGTTACTTTGTATGAAGAACACTCGTTACAGTCAAGTCCGCAAGCCGCTAATTTTAATTTATTCATAATCAATTCCCCTCCCCAAAATATAAATTTTATCTGTATTAAAAATCTTATTATTTATAATTTTACTATACATAACCTGACAACAGCGCGTCATATTTATCCCCGAACGGTTTGTTAATTATTTTGATTTATGATTGACTATTTTTTATTTGTAGCGTATAATTATTAAATAAAACATACGGCAATTTATAATATGAAAAGAGGTAATCAAATGAATTTAAAAAAATTAATGATTTCTATATTATCTATATTAATTTTGACTTTTCTCGTTCTTTCCGTTTTTTCATGTTCGACCGGCGATAATAATAAAAATAACCAAAACGAAAATCCGGCAGATAATATCGGAAATAATGCCGATAACGCCGAAGATATTCCGGACGATAATTCCGAAGAAGTTAAATCCGTCCATATAATGCCGGAAAAAGATTATGCCGGATATAATTTTAAGTTTCTTGTCAAGGAATTTAATTCCGGACACTACTGGGGCGCGGTGGATATATTTGCCGAAGAAGAAAACGGCGACCCTATAAATGATTCTGTTTATAAAAGAAACCGTATAATTGAGGACAGATATAATATCGAAATTTCAGAAGTGCGCGTCAGCGACGTTTGCAGCACGGCAAGAAAAGTCATTCTCGCCAACTCTCACGATTACGACGTGATTATGCCTGACCTGAACGGAGCCGCTCCACTTGCGACGCAGGGATTGTTTTTGGATGTAAGGTCAGATCTGCCTTATCTTCAGCTTGATGAAATCTGGTGGGACCAGAGAGCAAATCAAATGCTTTCGTTGGACCGCCGTCAATATTTTCTCATCGGCGACATGACTTTGATGGCAAACGACGCGACATGGGTTATCATGTTTAATAAACAAGTCGTTGAGGAATACGCTTTCGGCAATCTATATTCTTATGTAAAAGAAGATAATTGGAATTACGACACGTTTTTCGGGCTTATTAAGAACGTTTCGAAAGATTTGAACGGCGATGGAATAATAGACATGGACGACCAGCTCGGGTTAATAACAGACAACGGGGCGAAAACGATTTTGATTTATAATACAGGTGAAATGGCGGCGAGAAAAGACGAAAATGATTTGCCCTATCTGTCTCTCAATACTGAGAGAACAATAGACGCGGCGCGCAGGGTATTTGAAGTTCTTGCGGATAAAAATATATCTATCAACGCCCATGAGTCTAAAGACTTCAGGGGTATTTCAGACCCGTGGACTGACGGGGCAAATAAAATGTTTCAGGAAAACAGGGGGCTTTTTTATATGATAAGCCTTACTGTTATGCACAGAATGAGGGGAATGGACAGCGATTTCGGAGTTCTGCCGTCGCCAAAACTCGATAAATCGCAGACTGAATATTATCACACTGTTCAGCCTTCGACCACAAATTCGATTTTATTCCCCAAAACTACACCCGATCCCGAAATGGCTTCGATAATACTCGAAGATATGTGCTACGAATCAAGAGACACAGTACGTCACGCCTATTTTGACATTACGATAACAAATAAAACGATAAGAGACGAAGAATCCGCCGAAATGCTCGATTTGATATTCAACACGAGAATATACGATTTAGGATTTATATTTAATTGGGGCAACATGGGGTATTTACTTGAAAGCGTATATCCCGACGCGGGCACATTTATTTCAAAATACGAAAAAGCGGAACCCAAAGCTGAAATTGCGATGCAGAAAACACTCGACGAAATCGCCGGTATAAATTAATTATTTTCAATCATAGAAATACATTCAGCCATCGCGCGCCCGGTATGATAAATTCCTTTCCACGCATTGCCGATACCGGATATAACCGGCGTGCCGGTCCTGCTCAGCAACTGGCGTGATTCCCCGAATTCATCTATGATAAAATGTTTTTTTATAAACTCCCATGTAAGATAAAACGCCTCAAGATATTTTTTGTCATTCAAGTTTATATATCCGTTTAAGTAACCGACCAGAGATTCAAAATTCTGCCACCACTCTTTATCTTTTACCAATGCGGGCATATTGCCTATTCCGTCACGGTAAACGCCGCCGAATTCATAATCATAACCGTATAATAGAGAATGCTCAAGCAATTTTTTTATAATTTCTTCTGTTTCGCTATTGCTTTCGCCCAAAACTTCGCAGGTTCTTCGAAGAAGCCAGCTTAATTCAACATTATGCCCGTATGACGTTGTGTCGGCGGGTTCACTGATTATTTCATTGCTTTCCCTGTCGGCATTCCATGTCCTGTAGATATTTATTGCGGGCAGGCTTTTAAAACTAACGTCAAACTGGTTTAATCCGTAACCGCATTCTTTATTTATCATGTGCGAAATAATAACCCCGATAACTTCTTTTAATTTCCTGCGGTGGATTTCTTTTTGCGAAGCCTGATAAAGAACAGTAAACGCTTCCATTAAGTGCATGTGAATATCGAGAGATTTTCGGTCGCCTGCGTAAATTCCGCCAGATGATATTGTCCAGTCATTTTCCAGATTTTCGAAATAGCCTCCGTATAGAGTATCAGCGGCGTATATCTGCAATAAATCAAACGTCTTTTCAGCGTATTCCAAAGCGGCTGAATCATGATAATTTAAAAAATATTCGCTTAAAGTATATATGGCAAAACTTTGCGCATATATCAGTTTGCCGTCGTCAACCGAAACGCCTTCGCGATTGGTTTCCCACCGAAACCCGCCGTTTTGTTTATCCCAAAAATATTTTATTATAAAATCATATCCCTGACGCGCTGCATATTCCAAAAGTTCAGTATATTTTACAGGGACAAAATCTTTAAGCGCGGAAAATCCCCAAAGCATACGCGTCTGTGTAATTATCATTTTATTTGCGTCTTTATTAACTTTTCCGTTTTCGCTAATGCATGTAAAATATCCCCCATATTGTTCGTCTATTGATTTTTCAAGCCAGAACGGGATTGTTTTATATGATAAAATTTCCCGCATTTCTTTGGCGGTATTGTTTAAAGTTTGTCTGTCATTCATAAATATAACCTCCTGAAAATTATATATTATATAAAGTTTTCAAATAATTTCAAATAATATTATACCTGAACCGGTTCAGGCAGTCAACAAAAAATTATTAATAATTTTATATTTATATCTTGCATTTTTAAGTGAAAAGATGTATATTATTAGAGGATTTTAGTTATGGTTTAAAATAAAAAAGGGGGCAAAAAAAGTGAAAAAAAGATTTAATAAAGTATTTATATTTATACTTTTGGCGGCATTTGCCATTACGGTATTTAGTTTTAGTTCGTGCCAGAGCAAAAATAATAACAGCGATAGCGAAAACAACAGCCAAAATATAAACAACTCGGAACAGGAACAGGGCAATATGCAGAACCTCGAAGAACAGACAACAGAAAAAATTTTGCCGGATGTGCCTGAGGTGAATTATAACGGGCATGAATTTAATATTCTTGTCACAAGCGACGACGGAGATTTAGTGCGCAACGACTTTTATGCCGAAGAACTGACAGGAGACGTTTTAAACGACGCAAGATATATGCGTAATATATATATCGAAGCGATATATGGCGTAAAAATTAATAATATATCGTCTGGGTGGTCAAACGGCAATGGGGTCAATTTGATAAGAAAATCGTCGGCAGCCGGGGATTTTGCCTATGACGCGGCTATGACCACGGTTTACGATGCGTGCGATCTTGCTGTATCAGGGCTTATTCTTGACTTGAAAAATGTTTCTTATCTTGATTTGTCAAAATCGTGGTGGGATCAGAAAGCCAACCGCGATCTCGGCATAAAAGGCAAAATGTATTTTACTACCGGCGATATAAGCCAAGTCGTGAACGATTCGATATACGCAGTACTTTTCAATAAAAAGCTTGCGCGTGAATACGGGCTCGAAAATCCGTATGATCTTGTCAAATCCGGGAAATGGACTTATGATAAACTCGCCGAACTGGGTAAATCAGTCAAGGGCGATTTAGACGGCAACGGAATATTTGACCAAAATGATCTTTATGGCGCAATAATAGAAGACGATACTATGATGAGCCTGATAAGCTCAGTCGGCGAACGTTGCGCAAGAATAAACGCAAGCGGTGAAATCGAATTATCGCTGTATAACGAAAGAACTGTTTTGGCGGTAAAAAAATACACGGATTGGGTTTTTGACAAGACTTCTGTTTACGCATATCAGAGATTTTCCGGCACCGGCGATGAAATAGACGCGAATTTCAGAAGAATGTTCAGTAATGATCAGGCGTTGTTTTTGATGAGGGGAATGGAGACGATAGCGGAATTTCGCGCTATGGAAACTGATTTCGGGATACTCCCGTTTCCCAAACTTGATGAAAACCAGAGCGATTATTACAGTCCCGTAGGCGCATGGAAAGCAATGTTTTTGTCTATTCCGTCAGTTCAGGAAGATATTGACAGAACGGCGATTATTCTCGAAGCTCTCGCGGCGGAATCCCTCTATACGATACGCCCCGCGTATTATGATAAATCTTTAAAAGGCAAACACGCGAGAGATGAAGAAAGCGTTGAAATGCTCGATATTATAATCTCGTCAAAAATGTATGATTTCGGCTGGTATTATAAATTTGGGGATTATACTAATCATATATTGGATTTGTTCAGGAATTACAATAACGATTTTACCTCGATGTATGAAAAATATCAGTCTAAAGCTGAAAGCGATATTCAAAAAATAAACGATAAGTTTGCCGAGCTTCTCGGATAATTTGATAAACATATAAAACAGATAAGGGGATTTTATGGGAGATAAAACTCAGGTTTTTTTGATTTCCAATACGCATTGGGACAGGGAATGGTATATGCCGCTTGAAAAATATATGATACGGCTTGTTAAATTGTTTGACAGGCTTATTGACGTGATGGAAAAAAATCCGCAATATTGTTTTGTAACCGACGGCCAGTATATAATCATTGAGGATTATTTGAGAGTCAGGCCGGAAATGAAAGACAGAGTAAAAAAGCTGATCGGCGAGGGGCGGCTTAAAGTTGGCCCGTGGTACACTCAGCCGTTGGAAACGATTGTTACGGGCGAAGGAATGGTTAGAAATTTATACTATGGCATTACTGAAACAGAAAAACTCGGAGGCGCAATGCTGTTCGGATATATGATAGACGAATTCGGGCATTGTTCGCAAATGCCGCAGATATACAAAGGATTCGGAATCACGGACGCAATGGCATGGCGCGGAATCGAGAATAAAGCCAAAGACGTTTTTGAGTGGGTTGCGCCCAACGGCGATGTTATTTACATGCACAGAAGCGTTCACGGCTACGGCGACGCCGTCGCGATGCCGGATCGCCTTGATAATTTTCAGGAGAAAATTGACGGGCATGTTTTCAACAGACAAGGGCTTATAGAAAGAATCAAGCGCATAAAATCTTTGAAAGACGATTTTTCTCAGACTGGCGTGCAGTTTTGGCTGAACGGAGTGGATCACTCTTGGGCGCAGGAAAATATTCTTGATATAATAGAGATAATCAATAAAGAATTCCCGGAATATAACGTCAGGCAATCGACTTTGGAGGAATATGCCGCATGTGTTCGCAAGGCATATAAAGAAAAAAATATTGTCATGCAGAAATATTACGGGGAACTGATACACCCGGACGAACAGATTCTTGTATGCGCACACTCAACCAGAGCCGACGAAAAACAAAAGCATTATTATGCCGAGCGGATTTTAGAGAAATGCGCCGAGCCTATGAGTGCGATAGCGTGGCTTTTCGGGTGCGAATATAATTTATGGGCATTGCGCGAAAGCTGGAAATACATACTTGAAAATCACGCCCACGACAGTCTCGATTGCTGTTCGGTAGATGAAGTATATGAGCGCGTAATGTCGCGCTATACAAGTTCGATTTCTTTGAGCGAGCAGCTTACTGACGACGCGTTTGCCTATTTGATGAGTATGGATAATAGCAATAACGGCGAAAATATATTATATATATTCAACACGAATTCTATAGACTATGACGGATTAGTCAAAGGCTCGTTTTTTGCGCCGGATTCTCTCTTATTAGATGCTTTTGATATTGCAGACAGAAATACGGGAAATAAAATAGATTTTGTTATTTTAAATATATCAGAAATAAATAAAGTAAAATATAACGCATTTTACGGTCATCCGGGCAGGATACCGGGAAAGCGTTATGATATTATTATGGACGCTGGGAAAATAAACGGTTTTTCGATGAAAAGTTTTAAGCTGGAGAAAACCGTAGGGGCGACTCTTGCAATCGCACAAAAACAGGCAAATGCAAATATTCTTGAAAACGAATTTTATTTTATTATAATAAAGCCAAACGGCTGTATAGATATTACTGATAAAATATCCGGCATGAAATATTTTGATTTACTGCAGATTGCCGACAGCGGCGACTGCGGGAGCATCTGGGTTCACAAGCGCCCGGGAAATAATATTATAGTTACGAATGAAAATGCTCTGGCAGAAATAAAAAAGCTCACGGAAAACGGGCTTATGACAGAATATGAAATAAAATATTCACTCGAAATTCCCGAAAGTTATGATTTTGAGACAAAATCAAGAAGCAACGAGATGTGTTTTATGGACGTGACTGCTAAAATCGCTTTGTTAAAAAAATCAAAATATATCAATATTGAGATTGAGATAGAACTTGACAAAAAATCGCGATTTCATCAGGTCAGGGTTTTGCTGCCGAGCGGGATAAAAGATGCGCATATATCATCTATGAGCGGTCAGCCGTTTGATGTCGTCGAGCGGAAAATAGGCATACCTGAAGGATTTGATTATGCTATAGACCCAAACTGCGAATATCACCCCATGCAGGATTTTTGCGCTGTCACGGACGGCAGTAAAGGTCTTATGGTTGCCGCAAAAGGAATTTACGAATATGAAGCGATAAACGATAAAAACAAAACGCTTGCGCTGACTTTATTGCGCTCAACAATGTTCGACATGGGCGTTGATGATTATATCGGCGGTTATAATATGGAAAAGTCATATATGACGGGAAAAATCAAATACGAACTTGCCATTATATCATTTTCCGGTGATTGGAGAAAATCTTACCCAAATGTTATTAATTATATAAACCCGCCGTTAGTTTCATTGAAATACGACCCAGACGAAGCGGTTTTGCCCGGTTATGTAAAACCTGCAGAATTAATTCCCGCCGATATGGAATTTATAAAACTAACCGGCAAAGATGTTTATATTACAGCAGTAAAACGTGAAGAAAACGGCGAAAATCTTCTCATACGAATTGTGAGTTTTTCGTACAGAAAACAAAATATTTCTGTCACTATAAATAAAATGATACCGTGTAAAAAGAGCTGGCGGTATAATTTTAAAGAAATAAAGGACGGGAAGATTTCAGAAGGCAATACGGCGTCATTTGATATTATGCCTAAGCAGATTATTACTGTAGGGTTTGAAGTCAATTAAAACTTTAAATATTAATATCACCGTACCATTTTTGCTGCGCGATATACATTTTTTTGTATTCGCCGTTTGCCGCAAGCAATTCTTCATGCGTCCCGGTTTCCTCAATTTTGCCTTTTTTCAATACAATAATCCGGTCGGCAAGCCGTACTGATCCCAGACGGTGAGTAACTATGACCGCCGTTTTATTTTTTGAAATCTCAGCGAAACGGTTATATATTTTAGTTTCTTCAAACGGGTCTATCGCCGCCGTCGGCTCATCCAGAACAATAAAACTATGTGTCCTGTATAGCCCGCGGGCAATCGCGATTCTCTGCCACTGACCGCCGGACAGTTCTATACCGTCAAATTCACGTGATAACATGATATTATAACCGTTTGTAATAATTTCGTTATCAATATCTATTTTAACAGAAACGCCCGCCATTTCAGAAACTGTGTCCAAATCACTGTCAGAACAAATTTTATCAAACTGACTGATAATAATATTATCGCCCAGCGTCATCTGATAACACCGGTATTTTTGAAAAACTGCGGATGTTTTTGAAAATACAGAGGCATAGTTTATATCTTTAAGATTCGTATTGCCAAAATAAACTTCTCCCTCATCAGGGACATATAATCCTGTCAAAAGCCGTACAAGAGTTGATTTTCCGCTCCCGTTCTCACCTACGATTGCGACCGTTTCACCGTTTTTTATAGTTATATTTATATTGTCAAGTGCAGGGGTCTCGGCGTTAGGATATGCAAACGCCGCGTTTTTGATAATAATATCTGTATGTTCGGGTATTTCGACAGTATTTTGCGTACGTTCCTCCATTTTGAGAAAATTTATAAAATTTTTGATAGTTCCCAGATTTTGCGCGATATTTCCCAAATGGGAACAGATTACTTCCTGCATAAACTGATAAATCTTTCCCAGCGAAATAAAAACCGCCGCAAAAGCCCCGACTGTTATTTGTTTTTTCATCAATGCGTCAAATAAAAGAAAAATCACGCCGCCGTACCCCGCTACGGTAAGCAGTTTCATAGCAAGTTCGATTAAATCAGTTTTAGCCGCCGACCTGAAAGCTATTTTATTTAAAAGACGCAGGTTTTCTTTATACCGTTTCTTAAAATATCCATAAGCGCCAAGCAAACGCGTTTCTTTAAAATATTCGCGTCCTATTATACATTTTTCATAATATTCGACTTCACGCCTGATAGGAGCCGAACGGTTCTCTAATTTTGAAAACACATTTGTCCGGATCAACTGAGTGAATAAAACGGGTATAAATATCAAAACTACGGCTAAAATTAATACAGGCTTTAATGTAAAGAGATAAGCCGACATGAAGATAAAATACGGTATGTAAAAAGTAAATACCCACATAAACATAAGAATAAACCAAACCGCGTTATTTTTTCCCCGTTCGGCTTTACTTATATCGTCGAGTTTATTTGTATCTTCAAAATCTATCGGGGAGAGCCGCGCCATTTTTTGATGTATTATATAAGACAGCTTTCCGTTTACTTTATTGTTGCACATACGAGGCAGGAAATTAACAATCCCGTTTAATATCTGATTTGTTACATTGATTAAAAACAAAGCCGTCAGCGCGCCGAGTAATGACTTCAAATTTGCTTCTTTTTTAGCAAATCCGGTCGCGCTTTCAAAAAAACGCTGATCTAAAATCGTTCCCATTACCCATGTCATTGCGTGTGTTACAGCCGTGATCTGCGCCGCAATAAATAAAACCGGAGAAGCTTTAAATACCATAGGCAAAATATGAAAAAAGGCTTTAAACACATTCATAGTTTGCTTTTGTTTATTTATTTTTATATTCTTTTTTTCAGTCATGTGTACCAGCTCCTCTGCGATTCAAACATATTGGCATATATGCCGTTTTGACTGAGAAGTTTCGCATGTGTCCCTTGCTCTGCTATGTTCCCGCCGTCAATTACAAAAATTTCGTCCGCAAGTTTGGCGGCTCCTAATCTGTGCGTAATAAAAACCGTGGTTTTTCCCTTTGATATTTCTCCGAACATTTCATACATATTACTTTCGGCAATGGGGTCAAGGGCGGCTGTAGGCTCATCTAAAATGCGAACCGGCGCACTACTTGCAAGCGTTCTCGCAATGGCTACCCTCTGCCATTCGCCGCCGGATAAATCAACGCCGTTTTCCTTGATTTTCCCCAAATATGTATCAAGTTTATCCGGCAGATTATCTATAACCGACTTCAAGTTTATCAAATTTGCCGCCTGCTCTGCCTGCCCGTCTGTCACACTATTTATATCGTTTATATTTCCCAACATTATATTATCGCGCATTGATATATAATATTTAGCGAAATCCTGATAAACGACAGTAAAAATCGCTTTGAGGCGCGCCTGCGGATATTCTGAAAGTTCTTTGCCGTCAATTAATATCTGTCCTTCGAATTCAGGATACAATCCTGTCAATAACTTAGTAATAGTAGTTTTACCCGCGCCATTTACGCCCACAAAAGCGTAATGACGGTTTTTTTCTATGACAAACGAGCAGTTTCGGAGTATATATTTTTCCGTTCCGGGATATTTGAAGCTTACATTTATAAATTCCAGTTTTTCAAATCCGGCGTTTTCACCGCAAATTAAATCCGGTAAATCCAATGCGCCTGCCTGCTCAAAAAGCGCGCTGAAACTGCTTAAATCTTTCAGGTATTCGTTATTATTCGCCAGTTCGCTTGTCACATGCGACAGTTCCCACGATACCATTTGCACCAGACTGAAAGAAGCCGCGCTTAATCCGATAAACATTCCAGAGTTTAATTCGCCGTTTCCGAGCGGGGTGATCAAAACGCAGACGATCCCAAGCCAGATAAATACTGTCAGAGTGCTTCCGCCTTTGTTTTTAATATAATTTTTGAGTTGGACTGACAAATTTATTTTTCGCGCCGTTTCAAATTTGTCAAACCATTTTTGATTGAGTTTATCTGTATAACCGAACATTGTGCGTTCTTCCGCATATTCCCGCCCGGTCAAAACTTCGTGTAAATATTTTGCGCGCCGTTCATGCTGGGCGGCATTTTTAAACGCCTCGTAATTAGTCTTGCCGCTTTTCACAGACAGCCAAAACAACGGAACGGAAAATAAAATTATTACAATTCCTGCCCACCAGACCTGCCTGAATAAAATAACCAGAAGCGAGCCTACCCTTATAAACATATCGAACATTCGCAAAGTATGGTCGAATCCGTTATAAATCCGTGCAGTGGGGTCTTCGCAGGCACGGTTTATCAAATCCCATGTATCGTTGTCTTCGATATACCTGTATTCGAGTTTGGCTCTTTTCTCCACTACGGCAACTTTAAAAGATTCATCCAATTTCATTGTCATTTTTTTTGTGACAAAACTTATAAACGTCCAATCTATTGTCTGATGTGCAATGATGAGCATAATAAACAATAAATACGGATAAATATCCTGCCTGTCCTGATTCCCCTCGAAAATTTCAAGCGCAGTATTTACAAATCCCGCCGTGACAAGAGCCGTAAATGACGGGATCAGCGCGTATATTATTTTATCTGTAATTCTGACTGCCGTTAAAACCGGAGAGGATTTAAACGGTATTATAATAAAATCATAAAGGGTATATTTTTTATTATTTATCGTCATATCCCTAAAAACTCCTGTTACTATCGTTTTGTTTTATCATTGCTATATAATCTGTATTATGCTGCTATATTATAGCATATATTATTTTTATTTTCAAGAGTGATCCTTTAGCAGTTATTTTTATGAAAATTCAGAAAAATTCACAATTTTATGTTATATTTATTATAAATATCAAATAAATGCCGATAAAAAATTAAGGTGGTATAAGTTTATGATAAAAAGATTATTATGCGTGATTATTATTTTTTCTTTAATGGCTTTAACGGCGGTTTTTACAGCGTGTGCTTCTGAACCGGAAAATGATGCACAGACTATTAAAGATACAGACAGTCAAAATGAAAACGAAAACGAAACTGAAGTTGAGGCAATACCGGAAATAGAGCTTAATTTGCCTGATGTGGATATGAACGGCAAAAAATTCACTTTTCTTACGAGCGACTGGCCCGGCGAGGCAGTATGGCATGTGACCGACATAACTGTGGAGGAACTTAACGGAGATCCGTTGAATGACGCTAAATACAACAGAAATCTTGCGATTGAGACAAAATATAATTGTGAAATAGCTGAAATAAACGTCGTCAGCTCAGACAATGCCACAAGCAGCCTGAAAAAATCCGTCAAAGCGCAGGACGACGCGTACGACATATTTTTAAGCCGTATGCAGCTTTATCAGAATTTAGGCGCGGACGGATATATAATCGACTTAAATAATCTTGAATATGTTGATTTCAATAATCCGTGGTGGGACCGTAATTCTGTTGAATCGCTTTCTATATTAAATAAACTTTTTGGTGTGTGCGGAGATATAACAACAATGGATAAAGCGGCTACATCTGCTATTGTATTCAACAAGAAGCTTCTTGCCGATCACGCTCTGGATGATCCGTATAAACTTGTAAAAGAAGGCGACTGGACGGTCGCTAAATTCATAGAAATGTCAAAAGCGATCTCTTATGATTTAAACGGCGACGGCATGATGGATAAAGCGGACCGTTTCGGGTTATTATATCAGCGCGATACCGTGCTTTCTTTTTTCAGCGGCAGCGGCGAGATGATCGGCAGAAAAAATGAAGACGATGTTCCGTATATAACTTTGACTCAGGAATCCGCGCTGGGCAAAATGATTTATATACTCGAATCTTTGTATAATAAAGATTCGTGCTTTAACGTAATGTTTCTCACTGATGATTTTAATATTGGAATGGACGCTATGTTTCAAAACGATCAGGGGTTGTTTATGTGGATAAGAATGGTGAATATAGTATCTCTGCGCTCTATGCCTACTGATTTTGGAATATTGCCTATACCCAAAATGGATAAAAACCAGAATTATTATTCAAGCGACGTCAATTCTTGGACTGGAGTATGCTTGACTGTTCCCTCAACAAATACAAATTATGAAAATACCGGCATATTTCTTGAAGCATACGCGGCGGAATCCAAAAAGACCGTTCAGCCGGTTTATTACGATGTGCTTTTAAACGGCAAAATAGCGCGCGACGACGAATCGCTTGAAATGCTTGAGTTGATTTTCAAAAACAGGACTTATGATATAGGCGCAATCGGGATGTACGGCGGATTAAATGAAATATTGTATCTGCCGATGACTTATGATTTAAACGTAGCGTCTTATGTAGAGAAAAGAATGCCGAAAGCCGAAAAAGATATTAATAAATTAATCGAAAAAATAAATGATTTGGATTAAAAATTTATGATATAATAAAAACCCGGCGTATCCTCTTGGGAAAACGCCGGGTTTGCTTTATCTTTAAAATTTGTAAATAAATTATTTTTGAAGCTCTGAAATCGTCTGCTCAATAGCGGCGTTGATTTTCTCGGCGTGCTTTTCTATGATTGACGCTATATTGCCGCCGCCTTTGACAATATCGTTGTATGTGTCTCTGTTTATCGCGTTCGACCAGTTATATATGCGCCCTATGTCAAAAATCGAAGTGTCAAGTATAATCTGCAGCATTTCGACTGATTCCTCGTTGCGCAGTTCTTTCTGTGACATATTTATATTAAAGAAAACCGGAGTTACATCTCTGTGGCTCAAATACGCGAGCGCGTCAATAACTGTCGCCGTTTTAGTTATATCAGGGGTTGATATTGGTATTATAAACACAGGGGCCTGCTGCGTCATGTTATTTATGTAGTTTTCCTGATTTTCGTCTAACTTAGGCGTGGGCACGATTCCGAAAGTGGTTTCGCTGTCCCTGTAAACAGTTCCGGCTTTAAACTCAGCGTAGCAGAAAAGAGAACGTCCGTTAATAAATACCAGTTCATAATGTACGCTGCCTCCGTCGGTGTGCATTCCGTCGCCCGTCAGAATTTCCCCGATTTTTTGCGCAGCATTTATAAAACGGGGATTATCTGCCTTAAATACAGGTAAATTATTGTTATCTTTCCCAACATAGCTTACGTCCGAGCCGCGGAATAATTCGCCTACCGCCGGCACTGCTGTCGAAAGCCCGTAAATACATGCGCCGCTTGCTTTATACGGCTTAAACGAATCGTCAGAATTTATATTCGCTGCCGCTTTCATATACATTTCCATTTGGTCGAGAGTCCATTTGCCGTCCCTGACGATCTGATAGGGTTTGTCAAGCCCGAGATTACGAAGCATATCCTCGTTGAAATATATTACCCACGGACATTGGAGCGCATGTATACTTATATCGTTTGAAGCGAAATATATTGCGCTGTTGCTCCCTATTTTCGCGTCCTCAAGAGCTTTTTGATTCCACCAGTCAGAAGCGAGGTTAAGTTCGGTTAGATTAGTCAAATCGATAAGATCCCCCTCGACTACCAATGCGCCCACTGTATTGGTTTCAGTAGAACCGGGGCAGAAAACAGCATCGAAATCCTGAGATTGCGACTGTACGGCAAGACGCACCTGTTTCGGTATATCGTTTATGTCTCTTGTCATTTCCTCAAGCTGAATATTAAACCGCTCGTTAATAGCCATATTACGCGCCCACATAGCATCGTTCAAAGCGTCGCCCGTTTGTTCTTCCGGAACCATAATAGTAGTAAAATCCCATATAGGCTCGTTGTTTAAAATAATAAACTTTTCCCCGCCGTATTTGACGTCCGGGAATTCGTATTCATCTTTTTCCTCTTTAGTCAACTCCTCAGAATCATTTTCTTCCCTATTTTGGTTATCTTGATTATTTTTATTTTCGATTTCGGTCTCCGGTTCATTGCCGTTGTTATTTTCTGTATTGCACGCAGATAATACCGGCAAAAAAACGAGACTACATACAAGTAAAATAAGAATAACGATTTTTTTATTTGATACTTTTATCATACCGGTCTCCTTAAAAATTATATAAAACAGTTTTTATTATAATTTAACTATAACACAATAACGCTATCCTGTCAATATACATTGACAAAACCAGATTAATGCCGATTATTTTGACGGATAAACTAATATTTTATTTTATATATTTTAGAAAATAAAAATTTATTCATATAAATCATATATAATAAAAGTGAAAAATAAAATACTAAAATAAATCAAATAAATCAAAGAAATCGAAGAAAGGATATATTTAATTTATGAAAAACGTCACAATATTCCCTGACGGCGGAATCTGGCTCAAAGGGAATCTGCATACACATACTCAGAATTCAGACGGGAAATTATCGCCCGAAGAAGTAGTGGCAAAATACAAAGAAATGAAATATGATTTTATTTCCCTTACCGACCATAGAAAATATATTTACAACAGTCATTTGCAGTCAGATGATTTTATTGTAATTCCCGGATTTGAAGTCGATGTAAACCCTCCCGGCAAAAATATGTGCCACCATATAGTAGCGGTACGCAGTAAAATTTCAGGCAATAATTATCCTGACGGCTATCAGTTTATGTATCCTGAGTACAAGGGAATAGAAACTGTGCAGGAAGTGATAGACGATTTGAACGCTCACGATAATTTCGCATTTTATTGCCACCCTGTATGGTCGCGACTCGATACCGGTGAATTTGACGGGGTCATAGTCTTGAACGGCTTAATCGGCATGGAAATATTCAATACCGGATGTCATCTCGAAAATAACACGGGGTATTCGCCCACTCATACTGATAACGCGTTAAGGCGCGGGAAAATGCGCTATATTTTCGCGACTGACGACTGCCATCATAACCAAAACGACAGAGGCAAGGGTTATATCGTAGTAAAAGCTGATGAAAAATCCGGGGAAAGTATAACTGACGCGATAACAAACGGCAGATTTTATGCTTCAAGAGGGCCTGAAATATATGAATTCGGCATAAAAAACGACGAAATATATATAAAGTGCAATAATGTCAGGGAGATTCATTTTATTGCTTTTGAGCCTCTGGGCTGTTCATTTGTCGGCGAAAAAGGCGAGCTGAGAGACAGCGCGTCGTGCAAAATCAACGAAAACTGGACGTATGTACGAGCAGAAATAATTGACGATAACGGCTATCAGGCATGGACTAATCCTATATATTTAAAATAAAATAATAATTATATATTTCCGGAGATTTTATAAAAAATATTTGCCAAAAAAAATAATCTATGGTATAATATAATATCTGAAAATGCGTTTAGGGATATATCAAAGAGCATGTCATAAAAAACTGGATAAAAAAATTTAGGAGTTTTAAAATGAATGAAACAATATGGCCGTTAATCCAAAATATTTTTATGGTAAGCGGAGGGCTCGGACTTTTTTTGTTCGGCATGAAAATAATGTCGGACGGGCTTGATAATCTTGCGGGAGACAGGATGCGCGGCATTCTTGAGCGCATTACGTCGAACCGGATTTTGGGTGTTATAGTCGGTATGTTCGTAACTGCCGTAATTCAAAGTTCGTCTGCCACGACGGTCATGCTTGTCGGCTTTGTAAACGCCGGTCTTATGACATTGGTACAGGCGATAAGCGTATGTATGGGCTCTGCTATCGGCACTACCATAACGGCGCAAATCGTCGCGCTGAAAATTGATCCGTACGCTCCGCTTATAATATTTATCGGGCTTATGATGTATTCGGTATTTAAAAAAAGAAACATAAAAAACACAGGGTATATATTATTGGGTTTCGGGGTTCTTTTCTTCGGTATGTCGACAATGGGCGCACCGTTAAAAATATTTGCCACGGAGCCGTCTTTCAAAGCGGTGCTGTCTGCTTTTGAAAATCCTTTTTTAGCTTTTTTTGCCGGTTTGATTTTTACCTGCATAATTCAAAGTTCTTCCGCGGCGACAGGCATTATTATTACTCTTATCGGGGTAGGGACAGGCACTATAACATTTCATACTGCTGTATTTCTTACGATGGGATCTAATATTGGGACATGCATTACCGCCGGGCTGGCTTCTTTAGCCGCTAACCGCGAAGGCAAGCGTTTAGCACTCGCTTATGCACTGTTTAAAATCATCGGAACTTCAATACTCGGCGCTGTGCTTTTAATATTCCCCGATATTTTAAATTGGTTTCAGGACACATGGCCGGACAGCCCGAAAACTCAGGTCGCAATGTTCCATACTATTTTTAATGTGACAATAACTCTCATGCTCATTGGGTTTGTCAAACAGCTTGCGTGGCTGTCGCGCAAGATTATTCCGGAAAACCCGAATGAAACCGCAAATGTAAAAAAACTGCTCTATCTCGATTCCGGTATTTTTAAAATACCTTCGACCGCAATAACTCAGGCGCGGCGCGAGTTATCCCGTATGGGACAAATAACCGTTGATAATCTAAAAACGGCAATAGAATCGTTGTTTACAAAAGATATGGAAAAAGCGGAAAAAGTATTTGAAATCGAGCAAACAATCGATTTTTTAAATAATGAAATAACAAGCTGGCTGATAAAAATGCGCGGTTTAGGTTTTTCGGATTCCGATATTGAAAAAGCGGGCAGAATGCTTCACACTGTTGCCGATATTGAAAGACTGGGCGACCATGCGGAAAATATCGCGGAATATACGCTGCTTCTTGTACGCGGAATAGAACTTTCGCCGACGGCCCTTGAAGAATTAAATAAATTAAGCGTAAAAAGCGTAGAAACAGTCGAACTTGCCCTTAATATTTTTGGGACTACTGACAAAACACAAATAGATGAAATAAACAAACTGGAAGAACAAGTGGATAAGCTTGCCAAAGAATGCGTTGAAACGCATATCCAGAGCCTTAAAAACGAAATATCCGATTCCCGCGGAGGAGTAATTTTTACCGATATGGTCATTGATTTGGAACGCTGCGCCGACCATGCTATCAATATTGCTCAGTCTATTTTAAAATAAATGAAACATATTATAAATTATAAAACAATAATAAAAATAATTTTTTAAAGAAAGGGGAAAAACATGGAGATTTCAAAAATTAAAATAATAGCGTTGGTTTTAGCGTTATTTATAATTCCAGCAATTAATTTAAGCTGTGATAATTCAAATTCCGGAACTGAAAATAACGAAAATATTGACGTCCCTGATGAAAACAATGCGATTGACGAGAATCAAATAAAAACGGATTCTGGTTCTGATGAATCCGCAAACACAGCGGAAACGCGTCCCGAATATGACTTGCCTGAAAAAGATTTCGGCAATTATAATTTCAGGATAATATCGAGAAGCGAAGCCGCAAACACGCACTGGTGGAACTGCGATATAAGCGCGGACACAGAAAACGGCGACCCGATTAACGACGGGGTATATCAGAGAAATAAAAAAGTAGAAGAAAGATATAATATTGCAATTACGAATATCCCCGACAGCGCAGTGGGCACAAAAGCGTCGCGTTCGATAAAATCCGGGAGCGATGATTATGATTTAATCGTGATAGGATTGAGGGACGGGCAGGAAAACCTGACAAGCTCAGGGTATCTGCTGGACTTGCATAGTATGCCCTATGTTGATTTGTCAAAGCCGTGGTGGGACCAGAAAGCTGTCGAGCAGCTCTCAATAAACAACAAGTTATTTGCGACTTCGTGCGATTTGACGATACGTGACAAAGACGCTATTATAATATTAATGTTCAGCAAAACATTAGCCAAGAATTACGAGCTTGAGGATTTATATCAGCTTGTGGCGTCGGGCAAATGGACGTTTAGTAAAATGCTTGATATGATTAAAGCTGTTTCAAGCGATATAAACGGCGACGGCGTAATGGACGACAAAGACCAGTACGGACTTTTGACAGAATATGTGAATAGCTTATTTATGTTTAATGCCGCAGGGGAATACATAAGCAAATTAAACGCTGATAAAGTTTCGGAAATAACCCTGCACAACGAAAGATCGGCGGCAGTCTGTGAAAAAATAATAGAGATATGCGGAAACAAAAATTATGCCGTCAACGCCGAGGATATGACTTCAAAATACGCCGATATATGGGACGGATTCCAGATCTCAATGTTTTCAGAAGACCGCGCATTGTTTTATCACGCAGGGATGAACAGGGTGACTCTGCTCAGAACAATGGAAAACGACTTCGGGATAATTCCGCCGCCGAAATATGACGAGAATCAGGCAAATTATTATGTCGTCGTGGACCCGTGGTGTACGAGTACGGTAAGCGTGCCGATAACTGTCGAAGATAAAGAAAGAACAGGGCTTATACTCGAGACTCTCGCTTATGAGAGCAGATATATCTTACTGCCCGCGTATTACGAAATAAACCTCAAGACAAAATTCGCAAGGGACGAAGAGTCGAGGGAGATGATAGATATTATTCTCACAAATCGTTTATATGATTTGGGCGAGATATACAACTGGGGGAACGTGGGGGTGTTTTTCGAAGATATATCAAGAGGTAAAGGCAGTTCTCTGGCGGCATACTGGGAGAAAAACGGGTTAAAAATAGAAGCGGACATGATGAAAACATTAGACAAATTAAATGATTTAGATTAATATTTTTTTGAATCAAATAATATAAAAAATAAAAGGAGTAATTATTATGTCAGAATATAAACAATTCCCAAGAACCGAAGTCGGGGGAATAAGCCTGCCCAGAATGCTTATAGGCTCTAACTGGATCACAGGCTTCAGCCATACAAGCCATGCCGCAGATATGGACATACGCGAAACAAATAAAACGGCCAAAGACGTTTTCCCGATGTTTAAAACTTTCACGGATTACGGCATAAACGCGCTCATGGGCGGCGCGCCCGATAACGCTGTACAATATTTTCAGGATAAAACCGGTAGAGAGATAATAAAAATAGATACGCCTATATTTAACATGGACGACACAAAAGAAGCCCGCGCGGAAACTGAACAGATAATCAAGAACAGCGCCAAAGCAGGAGCTAAATTTTGCTTCCCCCATCACTCAAGCGTTGAGCAGCTCGTGAACAAAAACAAACGAACCATCGACAGACTGCCCGACTAT